>Ga0209807_1000027_pt1 | contig 60876 bp, 47 predicted proteins | sample GraSoiAngelo_154_FD_186168 | JGI IMG/M metagenome (GOLD analysis project Ga0209807, IMG submission 186168) | Grasslands soil microbial communities from the Angelo Coastal Reserve, California, USA - 14_1009_13_20cm (SPAdes) (version 2) | ecosystem: Environmental > Terrestrial > Soil > Grasslands ... | reverse complement strand
GTCTTCTTTATGCGCAGGAATGAGGAAGCCAGGGACCGGCGCGAACCGTCGGCAGATGTTGTTTTGCTAGCCATGGCCTACCTTTCTGACTGCGGTTGCTGGGGGCACTGCGAGCGACCGTAAAGTCGTCGTTAACCCGCCGTCAATCGGTACATCTGTCCCGCGCCAGCTAAGCGCTTGACCCGGCCGGGACATCCGACCTACACCCGTCGGGCTCGCCGTATGAGCCAAACGGCGCCGCCGACTCGAACATGGTCGAGCCGTCGAGGCGCTTCGTCATGCGCCGGTTGTTGAGCGACCCCAGGTGAAGGGTCGGCTGTAGCACCACCCGGCTCTAGGACAACAAGGATGCCTCTGGGCGCCCGTCCCACTCACACAGCCGGAGTGGATCGGAAGTCGATGGCGAGCCGAACAGGGCTGTCCAGAAAGGCCATGCGGTAACAGGGAACGCCCGCCAGACCGATCGCCCACTGCACCGTTCCTTTGTAGTCCTGGACCTTGCGCACCTCGACCACCAGCGGATACCCGGTTTTGAGGTCATCCGGTCCGCTGTAACGGCTGTGGCCGTCAGCCCCTGGGACAGTGACCAGGGCGCCGTTCCGGCCTTTGAGCGTGACGGGCTTCCCGCTGGGTTTTTGAGGGAACGTGGCACCGAGCTGAGTGGTGAGCTGGGCTTGAGCCGGGCCGCCGCCGGCGAACTGGATGACGACCCGGTCGTAGCCGGTTTGGGTGGCGGCCCCGACGCCTTCGATCAACGCGAGGGAGCGCGTCGGAGCAAGACCAAGGCCGGCGCTGCCCAGGCAGTTGAATGGAAGGGCGGCAAACCAGTCCGGTGCCGACCGATCGATGCTTGAAGACGGCGAGGCGCTGCGCCCTGGGTTGGGACCGCTGTTCGTTCTGATCGCCACGATGACGCCCAGGACGATGGCGGCAATCAGCACCAGCGCGATCGGAGCCATCGAGTACCGGTCCCAGACGTAGCGCGTTGTCGGGCGCATCGCAGATCGCGGCGCCGTTACGGCACGAGCAGCGGCGGGCGGGAATTTCAATCGGTGTTACAGGGCGACCGTAGAGGCCCCCCGAACCACCGTCAAGATGTACATCTGTCCCCTCCTCTGAATAGCCGGGACATTCGACCCACGGCGCTCACCGGCTTCGAGCCATTGCCCGCGATGCGACTGGGACGCGCGCCCAGACCTTCCTTCCTGGCCCATTGGCAGCCACGCCCGCGCGGAGCAGGATCGGCTACAGGGAGCGGCAGGCCGGGATGGGGCAATCCGACATGGCGGGAGGCTCGACCCGTCTGGGTCTAGGCAGCTCTGTCGCTCCCGCCATTGCATCCAGCAACCGCGACCACTGTTGCCCGTTCTCTATCCATGGGAGTTGCGACAGAGCTAATGTTGCGGTTGACCATGCAGACCCAGCTCGCGCGCTCCAGCCGGAGCTTGCGGCGGGGTTCGACCGCCGGCTGGCGCTGGGGCCGGACGAGCGGCGAGCGCAGCCTGAGGCTCTATCGCCGGGTGGTCAAGGCCTGTGTGGGCGCTGAGAATCGCCGGCCCGTCCGGATTGTCATGAGGGTGGTTCCTCGCGCCGGCAAGGCGAAGGCAGCCGGCACTGTATTTGCTCCCGGCGAGAAGAGCACGCTGGAGCTGGGTTCGTGCATCGTCCTGAGCGCCCTTGGCCTCGGCATGCAGTTCGGCCGCTGGCCCGTGTGGTCGGCTCTGGTCGCCGTGGGCGGCTACCTCACGTGGGTCGTCATCTACTCCGAGGCGACGGTTCAGGCCAGGCGGCGTCGGGCCCTTCCCCGCCACCCGGCCTCCGCCGCCCTGGGCTCAGAAGAGACGGCCTCTTCGCCACCACAGGAACAGATACCCACCTAGCCCGCTGGCCACGACCGATCCGAGCAGGGTCCCCATCAGTGCCGTGTTGCGGTCGGACCCGGATCCCGCCAAGTAGGCTGCGGGTTGCACCGCCCTCGCCGACGGCGAGGCCGGCGAAGACGGGGACGGATCGGCTGACGGTGACGGTTGCTCCGGCGCCAGAGAGGCCGCTGCCGGTGGAGGTCCGCCCGGCATCCTGTCGGATCCGGCGCCCTTGCCGGGGTTCGATGCGCCGGGGGGAGCCGGTGCGGGCGGCGGCGCTTTGGCCGAGATTTTCGCCACGACTCCCGTCCACGTTCCGCCGGCGGAGTCATGCACCGTCAGCGTTGGATGGAATTCTCCGGCGCCGTAGGAGTGCGTTGCCGATGAGCCGGCCGCCGTGGCGGTGTCGCCAAAGCCCCACGTGTAGCTGTACGGGGCCAGTCCGCCGCTTGCGGACGCGGTGAAGCCGACCAGAAGAGGCGCCTCACCTGCGGCAGGCATGGCGGTCGTCGAGATGCTGAGCGCGGGATAGACGGTCAGCTGAACACTGGCCTGCGAGGTCACCCCGTGACTGTCGGTGACCGTCAGGCGCGCGCTGTAACTGCCGGCCGAGGTGTAGGTGTGGTTGACCGAGCTCTGGCTCGATGTGGTCCCATCACCAAGGTTCCAGGCGAAGGTGTACGGCGGCGTGCCGCCGGTCAAGGAACCGCTGAGGGCCGCCGCCATGGGCGCATCACCGCTCGACGTGGCCGACGCGGCGGACGCCACGAGCGGTCCCGCCGCCACGTTGACGGTCAGCGGCGCGACCGGAACGACGGAGCCGTTGGCGTCGGTGACCATGAGCGAAACGGTGAACGTTCCAGGTACGCCGTACGAGTGAGCCGGGTTCTGGCTGATCGATGTGGCGCCGTCGCCGAAGGCCCATCTGTAGCTGAAGGGGGCCTTGCCGCCCGACGTGTTGGCGGTGAAAGCGACGGGAAGCGGAGCCGTGCCGCTGCCAGGCGAAACCGAATCCGAGGCGGTCAGCGTGGGCGACACGTCCACCGTGGCCTGTGCAGCCGCGGAGTGGTTCTGCGCGTCCGTCACCGTCAGCGTGGCCGTGTACGTGCCGGCCGTGACGTAGAGGTGACTTGGATTCTGGGCGTTCGAGGTGGTGCCGTCGCCCAACGACCATGTAAAGGAGTAGGGAAGCGTCCCGCCGCTGGCGGAACCGAAGAAGGCGGCCGTCACGGGCGCGTCCCCCGCGGTCGGCGCGGCGCCTGCCCTCGCAGAGAGCGGGCCGGACACCGAGATGGGTCCGACGTTCGCCTGGACCTTGCCTCCGACGGCATCCGTGACGGTCAGCGTGGCGGTGAAGATGCCGGCGGACACATAGGTGTGACTCGGGTTCTGGGTGTTGCCGGTCGCACCGTCAGCAAAGGTCCACTGGTAGCCATACGGCGCGACGCCGCCCGACACTGACGCTGTGAAGTTGACCGCGACCGGCGCGCTCCCGGAGATGGGCGATGCGTTTGCGGTCGCGACCGGGCCTGTATGCACCGTGATGACGACGTTCGCCGATGCGCTCTGTCCGGATGCGTCGGTTGCCGTGAAGACGGCCGTGTATGTGCCGGCTGCACCGTAGAGGTGGCTCGGATTCTGCACGCCGTGAGAGGTCGCTCCGTCGCCGAAGCTCCACGCGTATGTGTACGTTGGCGTCCCGCTCGAGGCGAGGCCACTGAGGTTGATGGTCAGAGGAGCATCACCTGTAGTGATGTTTGAGGAGGCGGTTGCGGATGGCGGCGGATTGACCGTGACGGCGAGGCTCGCATTCGCCATGTGTCCCACGCCGTCGAGGACGGTCAGCTGCACCGTGAAGACGCCTGTCGAGGCGTAGCTGTGCGTTGGATTCAGGTTTCGCGACGTGCTTCCATCGCCAAAGTCCCATGTGTAGCCGAAAGGTGACGTCCCACCGGCGAGCGTCGACGTGAACGCGATGTTCGTGTGGACGTCAGCCGCCGAAGGATTTGCCGCAACAATCAATGTGGGCTCGGGGGCAACCGCTACGTTGACGGACGACTTCGCCGTCACCCCGGCGGAGTCCGTGACTGTCACGGTCGGGGTATAGCTGCCCGCCGCCGCGTACACGTGATTCGGATTCTGAGTGGTGCTGGTTGCACCATCCCCGAAGGCCCAGCTGTAGGTGTATGAGCCTGCGCCACCAGTCGCCGAGCTGTTGAAGCTCACCGTGACGGGCACATCGCCCGATGTCGGCGAGCCGCTTGTCGACGCGACAAGGGTGGACCTCACTGTTATGGCAGCCGTGGACGCCGAGGCCTGTACTCCGCGCGCGTCAGTGACCACAACTGTCGCCGTGTAAGTGCCGGCGCCGGTGTATGTGTGGCTGGGATTCCGGCTGGTCGACGTGCCTCCGTCGTTGAAGTTCCAAGCGAATGAGTAAGGCGCGAGGCCGCCGCTACCGCTGCCGGTGAAGCTGACGGCCAGAGGCGCGCTGCCAGATGTCGGACTCGCTGCTCCACTCGCGCTCAACGGCGTCGTCGGAGTGGATGAAGGCGAGGGTGAAGGTGTGGACGTAGGCGAGGGAGTTGGCGTCGGCGAAGGTGACGGCGAGGGCGAGCCCGAACCGTTGATCGATTGCGAGTTGATCGACTGCACCGCTGCAACGTTGCCCGGCTGGTTGATCATCTGCGCTCCGAGGTAATCCCACGCGTACACCCAGTAGCCGATCGCGCCCTGGTTCTTCCAGTGATCGAACTGAGCCTGGATCTCCGTCGGCGTCGGCCAGCGCCACGGACTTGCGCTGAAGTCCTGGATGATGAACTCCCAGTTCGTCAGGCCGGCAGCGTGGATCTGCTGCACGGCGCTGTCGATCGCCGAGTAATCGCACGGTCCGCTCTCGCATGGATACACATCGAATGCGAGGATGTCGACCGTTCCCTTCATCGTTACGCCGTTTCTCACTGGGTTACCGACCTGAAACTGGTCATCGGCGACCCAGGTTTTCGCCGCCGGGTCGGCGCCATGCACCGCTTGCGTGATGGATGCATAGACCGCGGCGGCATTGCAGCCGAATGCAGTCGGCTCGTCGCCGATCTCATAGCGAAGGCCGCTATAGCCGGCGCTGACGTTGGCCTGCACCATGGCGGCGACGGCCGCGTTGCTCAGCGTCTGAGCACATGTGTTGTTGTCATACGCGGGGACCCAGACCATGCCCTTGATTCCGTTCGCCGCCTGCGCGGCGGCGCCGTCCTGGACTCCTCCGTCAGTTGAAGCGTTGAATCCCGCCGCATGCATCGCCGCGTAGTCCGTCGAGGTGTAGCGGAAGATGCCGCGCGTGCCGGCCGAAGGAGCGGGCACCGGGCTCGGTGATGGACCTGGTGATGTGGAAGGGCTCGGTGACGGCAACGCGGTCGGCGTCGGCGTCGGAGAAGGACTCGGTGAGGGCGAGGGGCTCGGTGGAGGCGGTGGTGGGGGCGCAGCCCCGGCGAGAAGCGGGAGGATGTCTCCCACGCTGGTGCTGGCCGAGCTGCCGAGCAGCGGCACGCCGTAGGCCTCTTCTAGGCCGCGCAGCGTTCCGTACTCGTTGCCGCCGTTAGCGGCTGTCCCGTGGGCCGAGCCGATGACCAGGGTCAGGACCTGTTCGGTCGACGCGCCCTCGTCCCAGGTGATGACGATCCGGCTGCCTGGCGTCCCGGTCCACCAGCTCGAGGCTTTGACCTGATTGACCAGACCCTGCAGAAAAGCGTCGCCCTGGGCGGGCGTGCCGTTGTGCATGTCGTTGATGATGTTTGGCGAGACCCATATGAAGGGCGGCGCGGTGCCGGCGTTCAAGTCGGCGGTCAGCTGCGGGTACGGGACGTCGCGGTTGCACTGCGCCGGGTTGTTGCGCACCGAGTTGAAGTACATGAACGGGTTGTGGTTGACGTCGTAGTTGGCCGGGCCAAACTGATCTGTCAGGTCACATGCGACCGGCATGTCCTCCATGTAGGCCTTCCATGCGATGCCCGCGGACGCGAGCGAGTCGGTGAACTGCGGGCCGGCGTACGTCCCATCCTGAGGCGTCGTATCCGGCGGGTTGTTCTGGATCGAGCCGGAGACAAGGCCAAGATAGTTCGGCAGGCTCGGATGGCTCAGATCCGTCGTGCTCACAGATCCGTTCGCGGCCACCTGTGCGTTGACGAAAGGCATCGATGCATTGCCAACAATCTGTTCGTAGCTGGTGTTTTCCATCAACACCATCAATACGTGGGGCTGTATGGCTGCTACGAGGGGCGGTTTGGCTGCGGCCTGCGCCCCAAGCCCGAATGGCATGAGGAGCAAACCCAGGAGCGCCGCGGCTCCGATGACGGCAAAGACTCGAAGGCTCGCCGGCGTTTTTGCTACCGCGCTCACGTGAGCATGGCTCCGCAATGCTCGAATGGAAATTCGCGCATGTCGATCTACCCCCGGAACGCCGACGTCGGTCAGCGCTTGATCGCTTGGAGCTCCTCTCGCTGATCTCCAACTTCTTGAACGACCGAAGTTCGTCGTTCTTGCGTTATCTACTCTCCGTCCCCGGCGAGTAAATACCCTTTGGCCCGCAAGGCCATCTGCAGTTCTAACCCATTTGGGGCCTAGTGCGCAAGTCCTGGACCTGATCTTTTTTACTCAGGGCAACATGCAGAGGCATATGGGACGACTGACCTAGAGACATCGGGAAGCTCCATTCCATCGTCCCGATTGCGTCTGGGACAGGGCTCAACGCGATGCCCTTCTTCCCTAATGGAATCTCGATCGACTTCGCATACGCTCGTCGAGTTCCACATGAATCGTCTTCTTCACGTTCCCCAATCGATGCAGCAAAGAGAGCGCAGATAACAGATGGCACTGCAGGAAGTCGCACGTCGCGTGTTGCTCGGCCACTGGATGGTCATCGCCAGCCTGGTCATCGCATGCATGGCCGGCGTGACGGTGATTCATCTCCGCGAAGCGCCGACCTATACCGCGTCCACTCGCCTGGTGCTCGACGCCCCCGCACCCACTTCGCTGACGGAGGCAACCGCCATCGCCGACGGAGCGAAGGCCATCGTGACCAGCCCATCACACGTCAGCACCGCGCTGAAGAACGCCGGCGTGGTGCGCGATCCGGTTGCAGTCATTCGCAACATCACCCTGGCCCCGGGAGGCACATCAGGTGTGCTTCAGCTCTCGTACCAGGACTTGAATCCCGAGGCTGCGGCAGCGATCGTGAACGCTCTCGCCGACGACCTGATCCAGACACGGCTTGCGGTCAGCCCAGCCGCGCAGCGTGCCGCGCTCGACGACCGGATCAGTGTGGCAATCGACCAGATCACCAAACTCGATCAGAAGATCGCCTCGCTGAACGATCAGCTTCAGGCGCTGCAGGTCGATCCCGCCAACGCGCAGACCGTCGCCGTTCGCGCGCAGATTCTCGCCTACCAGATCAGCGCGGACAGCAACCAGCGCGCCGCGCTGACACAGCAAGAGGTCCAGCTCGAGTCGGAACGCAACAGCCTCGTTGAGAGAGGCTCGGTTCCCAATCCATCGGTGATCGACAAGGCCTTCCCTCCATCCCATCCCGATCCGTCGCGCCTGCCCATCGACCTCGGACTGGCGCTTGTGATCGGCGTGATCCTCGGCGTCGCGGTGTCCTCCGTGCTCGAGATCTTCGGACCGACTCTCGCGAGCGCCGAAGCCATCTCAGCTGCTCTGGAGACGCCTCTGCTGGGCTGGCTGTCGGAACCGACGGAAACCCTGCGCGACCGGCTTGCGCTGGCAGCGAGCGCAGCCGATGTGGGCGCCGTCGAGCTGCTTGGCGTCGGCAACATTCCGAGTCTCAGCGCGCTCGCGCGGAGCATGGAAGTGCCCGGTCCGGCTGAGGGCAAGGGACTTGCGATCTTCTCCGCCGAAGACGCGCCCCCCGCCTATCGCAACGGTTCCGCGTCACCGTCTTCCGGTTTTGTTCTGGTGACGCCAGAGCGAATCCGCAAGGCTGCGCTGGCCCCCGCACGGAATCTCCTCGCCATCAGCGGGCGCCCGCTTCTCGGCGTCATCGTCCACATGCCAGACCGACCGGCCGAGCCGACGGACCTGCCCAAGCCGCCGCGCAAAGCGTCGCCCCGCCTGGCGGTCGTCGACCGCGATGGCGATCCGCTGCAGGGCATGAGCCGCGAGATCGCGTCCGATCTGTGGGGTGGCCGTTGAAGCTGGTCCAACCCGAGTCCAGCTCTCAGCCTCGGATTCCATTTGCCAAGGCTGAGATAAGCGCCGAGGCGCAGGCCGCGTCGGCCCGGGTGCTTGCCTCCGGCTGGATCACCACCGGCCCCGAGGTCGTCGAGTTCGAGCGCGACTTCGCGGCGTTGGTCGGCGCCGAGCACGCGATCGCCGTCTCATCGTGCACCGCGGCGATTGAAATCGCGCTGCGCGCCCTGCGCCTTCCGCGCGGCGCCAAGGTCCTCACCTCGGTGATGACCTTCTGCGGCGCGGTGCACGCAATCGTGCATGCCGGGCTGGAACCGGTTCTCGTCGACATCAATGCAGGAACGTTGATGCCCGACGCAGACACTGTCGCGGACGCGGTCCGCCGTGTCGGACCCGTGGACGCGATGGTCGTCATCCACTTCGCGGGTTTTCCGGCCCCGGTCGAGGAGATGGCGGCCGCGGCCGGTCTTCCCCTTTCACGAGTGGTGGAAGACGCCGCGCATGCAGTTGGGACCAAGGTCGGAACCGACTGGGTCGGCACGCTGAGCGCGGCGACGTGCTTCAGCTTCTACGCCACGAAGAACCTGCCGATCGGCGAGGGCGGAATGATCACGACCGACGACAGCGATGTGGCCGCATACGCGCGGCAGGTTCGCATCCACGGCATGAGCCACGACGCGTGGAAGCGATACCTCCCGGGCGCCGGCTGGCGATACGGAGTGGAGGTTGCGGGCATCAAGGCGAACATGACCGATGTCCAGGCGGCGATCGGGCGGGGGCAACTGCAGCACTTTCTCGACTGGCAAGATCGCCGCCAGGGACTTGCCGAAGCCTTCGACCGGCGGCTCTCACGAATCGCAGGATTGACAGGGCCGCAGTGGCCGGACCAGGGGCTGCACGCGTGGCACCTGTACGTGGTTCAGGTCATGCCTGAGTTTGGGATCGGCCGCGATGAGTTCATCAGCCGCCTGGCCGAGCGCGGCGTCGACTGCTCAGTGCATTTCATCCCACTCCACCATCAGCCATATTTCGAGCAGCTTCTGGCGACCCAGGCCCCGCAGAGCTTTCCGGTCGCCGACGCAGTCTTTCCCAGGATCGTGTCGCTTCCTTTCTATCCCGGCTTGACCGACGACATGGTCGATCGTCTCTGGGAAGAGATCGACGGGCTGCGCGAGTCAGCAGCGCGAGAACCGCGGCTGGCGCAGCTTCGGGTGACGGCCTGATGGCGCTCGAAATCGCGGCCAGCGTCTTCGAGCAAAACGACGCGCCGGCGCCGCGTCGCGCGAGGCGAGTCGGCGCCCTTCGCACGATCATCATCGGCGCCGGCGAGGCCGGCAAGACGCTGGCTCGCGACCTTCGGCGCACGCCTGAGTACGGGCTTCTGCCTCTCGGATTTCTCGACGACAATCCTTCCGCGAAGGGACCCGCCGGAATCCCGATCTTGGGAACCACGTTGGAGCTCGAGTCGATCGCGGCTGCGTTCGATGTCGATGTAGCGGTGGTCGCCATTCCGTCGCTGAGCCCTCAAAACATTCGGAGACTCGCGCAGTCGGCGAGCGCTGCGGGGGTGAGCGTCCGCTACCTGCCATCTTTCGGCGCGGCTCTCGAACGCGACGCGCGCATCAGCGACCTGCGCCGGCTCAGAGTCGATCGGCTTCTCGGGCGGCAGGAAGTGCACGTCGTGCGCACCGCGTCACGCGCCGTGGTCGAGGGGAAGCGCGTCCTCGTGACCGGCGCAGGCGGCTCGATCGGAAGCGAGCTGTGTCGGCAGATCAGGTCATTCCGACCGGCGGCCCTGTATCTCCTCGACCACGACGAGTCAAACCTGCACCGGCTTCAGATGGAGCTCGACGGCCAGGCCCTGCTCGACAGCGATGAGCTGTTGATCGCGGACATCAGGGACAGCCACCGGATCAAGCAGCTCTTCGAGGACCTGAGGTTCGAGGTCGTGTTCCACGCGGCCGCACACAAGCACCTCCCGCTTCTGGAGCGCAACCCATGTGAGGGAATCAAGTCCAACGTCATGGGCACCAGGCACCTGGTGGAGGCCGCGGTCGAGACGGGGGTCGAGCGATTCATCCTGATCTCGACGGACAAGGCCGCAGATCCGATATCGATCCTTGGCGCGTCGAAGCGAGTGGCCGAGATGATCGTGCAGGCGCACGCCGGCGGGTTCACGAGATTTGCGTCGGTGCGCTTTGGCAATGTCCTCGGCAGTCGCGGCTCATTCCTGTCGGTGCTGTCGGAGCAGATCGAAAAAGGCGAAGCCGTGACCGTCACACATCCCGACGTGACGCGATTCTTCATGACTGTCGAAGAGGCCGTGGGGTTGGTCATCGAATCCGCCAGCATGGCGGAGCTCGGCGAGACCTTCGTGCTCGACATGGGAGAGCCGGTGCGCATCGTCGACCTGGTCCACAACTACGCGGCGCAGTTCAACCTCCATGAAGGCGACTTCGTGATCAGCTACACCGGACTGCGCGGGGGCGAGAAGCTCAACGAAGCTCTCTTCAGCGAGAGCGAGCAGCGCCTGCGCACCGAGCATCCGCGGATCTGGGCTGCCATGCCCGCCGCGCCAACGGCTGATCTCGATGTGGTCATCGATCGCCTCATCGAGGCCGCGTCCTTCAACCGCAGCGCGGTCGTGCGCCAGCACCTTGCCGAGCTCCTACCCGCGTTCAGTCGCACGCCCACCGCCGCAGCACCGGCGCTCGCCGCTCCGTATCCGGACGGATTCTGATGCTCCGCGTCGCACAGGTGATTACCCGATTCATCGCGGGCGCTGGCGGGGTGGCCTTGCGAGGCGCCGTAGCGCTCGACCCCGACAGGTATTCGGTCACGGTTCTGTCCGCGCCCGGCGGTCCGCTTCTTGCCGAGGCGGAAAGGGCCGGCATCGAGGTCGTCCGGCTCGCCCACATGCGCCATGAGATCAATCCGCTCGAGGACTACAGGGCGCTTGCAGAGCTGACGCGAGAGCTGCGGGCGCGAAATTTCGACGTCGTGCACACACACAGCAGCAAGGCCGGCGCTCTGGGACGAATCGCGGCGCGCCGCGCTGGCGTGCCGGCGATCGTCCACACCTTTCACGGCTTCCCCTTTCACAACCGTCAGGCGTGGCCTCTTCGCGCGACCTACATCCAGGTCGAGCGAAGACTTGGCCGCATCACCGATCGATTCCTCGCGGTCGGCGGCGCCGTAGCGGCCGAAGCCATTCGCCTCAAGATCGCGCCGGCGGAACGGGTTCGCGCCATCGCCAGCGCGATCGATCTCGACATTCCAAAGGCGACGCAGAGCAGCCGCGCGTTGGCTCGCCGCCGCCTCGGACTGTCGGATGACTCGCTGGTCGTCGGAACCGTGGGCAGGCTCGCCCCGCAGAAGGCGCCCGCCGACATGGTCGCGGCCGTCGAAGCGCTTGGTCGCAGGGACGTCGCCTTCATATGGATCGGCGATGGACCGCTGGCGGAGGCGACACGGGCTTTGGTCGCCCGCAAAGGAATGGAGGATCGGTTCGTCCTGCTGGGCGAGCGAGACGATGTTGCGACGCTGCTGCCTGCGCTGGACGTCTTCGCGCTCGCGAGTCACTACGAAGGCCTGCCGTGCTCGGTCGTCGAGGCCATGACTTGCGGGATACCCGTTGTCGCGACCGCGGTCAACGCAGTCCCCGAAGTCGTGGTCCCCGGCCGGACCGGCTTGCTCGTGCCGCCCGGCGAGCCCGCGCTGCTCGGCAAGGCGGTCGGCTATCTGCTCGATCACCCGAACGAGGCCATGCGCATGGCGCAGGCCGCCCGCACGCAGCTCGGCGATCGCTTTCACCCGGCCGTGCTCGGCCGCGACCTGGAGGAGACGTACGAGCTGGCGCTCAACGGCTCGTCGCCGGCGATGACGCCGCCGCTGGGCATGGTGGCCCATGCGTAAGCAGATGCTGACCACCGCGGGCGAGCGCATCGCGATCGACTGCGACCTGCCGTGGGTCGATGAGCTGATCAACGAGGCTACGGCCGGCGAACGCCGCGACGCCGACGCCGAGCGGGCAACGCTGGCCGTGCGCGTCGAGTCCTCGAGCCGGCCCTTCCACACGACTGCCTGGGAGCCGGTGACGCGCGGCGCATGGAGGCGGGCGAAAGAGGTGGTGCTGGAAGACGTCTGCGGGTCAGGTTTTGACCTGCGGCTCGCAAGCGGCGCGGAGCGCATGGACTTCACCTATCGCTGGCGGCCCAAGCTGCGCGGCCAGGTCGTCGCGCGCCTCCTCCCCTCTCGCTTCATCCTGCTTGCCCGGGCGGCGCTCCTTCAGTATCCCGCCATGTGGCGCGCAAGCCTGCGCGACCGCGCTCCTCTTCACGCATCGGTCTGCACCGCAGGCGACCTGCGGCCGCTCCTGGCCGGTCCCGGAGGGGTTGGCAAGTCGACCCTCCTGATGCAGGAGATCGCGGACGGTGGAGTCGCCATCTGCGACAACATCTGCGTCAGCGACGGAAGCACAGCCTGGGGCCTGGTCGAGCCGGTGCGCGTCGAAGGCGGGTCAGGGCGTGCGATGCCCCACGGACGTGTCGAGCGACAGCTGGCGAGACGCGTCCCGGCGCTTGTGCCCGACATCATCGTTTCGCTGCGCCGGAGCGAGGACAGCGTCGCGGTTGTGAAGCCGTGCGACCCTGCCACCGCGGCCCGTTCGCTGATCACCGGGACATTCATCGCGGGTGAGCTTCGCCGTTACTGGAGCTTCGCGGCCACGCTGACAGCCGCGACCGGGTTGGGACCCGCGCAGGCGCCGGTCGAGGAGATCGCGGAACATCTGGCGGCTCGGCTGCCGGCAGTTGAGATCGTGCTTCCGAACCGGCCGGGTCTCCGCCTCTCGGAGCTTCTCAACCGCGTGGAGGCGATCGCGTGAGCAGCGAGCTGCTTACCGAAGACTGGCAGCTCGAGTCAGAGGAAGCTGAGTTTCAGCCCCGCATCTTCGACAGCCGGGATCATCCGGTTCGCGCGGACTCGCTCGCGCTGCTGAGGAGCGGCATCACGGACATCGACCTGGCAGCACCGCCGGCGGTTCTGCCCGACTTCTATCACAAGGCCCTGATGGAGATGCCTTCGAGCATCGCCGTGGCGACGCGCGAGACCATCCGGCCGATCTTCACGAGCGCCGCGCTGAACTGCGGCATGGCGCTTGCCGCCCTGGACATCGACAGGCCTGACGAGACCGCGATCCGCGAGTTCTACGACGGCATTCGCTCCATACACCCATATCCGCCCAGCTACAAGCCGGTGCTGTCCGCCCGCGAGGTCATCCGCTGCGCCGTCGAGGGTGCCCGTTTTGCCGTTGACCGCTACGACCTCGACCCCTCCGAGCTGGACAGGATCGAGGAAGGAGGCCGCCTCGACGTCGAGCCATTCGGCGGCGAGCCGCGAGTCCGCAGCGAGCTTTCCTGGATGGCCACACAGCTGTCGCGCATTCGGTTCGGCACCGTCGGGCCGAGCACCCACTTCGTGGAGCTGCAGCAGGTCGAAGAGGTTCTGGATCAGGAAGCTGCGCGCAAGCTCGGACTTCACCTCGGCCAGATCACGATGCAGTACCACGGCGGCGACGGCGTGCTCAACATCCAGATGGGCCAGCGATTTGGACGCCGCCTGGCCGGCTCGAGGGCCCTCCGCGTCGTGATGGGCGTCCAGAAGCCGATGTACCAGCTCGCTTCGGTTCGCTCGCGCCGCCAGCTGAAGGAGCGAATGTCACTTTACTTCTCGAAGGGCTGCCCGCCCGTCCCGCGCGATAGTGAAGAGGGCGAGCGCCTGATGCTCGCGAATGCCGTCGCGATGAACTACGGCTTTGCCTACCGCCAGGCGACCTACTCCACCCTGCGCTCCACGGCGCAACGCGCCTTCGGGGCCAGGATGAATTTGATCGTCGACTCTCCTCACAACACGATCTACGACGAGACGATCCGGGGAGAGGCCGCCGTGGTCCACCGCCACAACAGCGCGCGGGCCTTTCCCGCGTCGAGGATGCAAGGCCACCCCGTGTTCGGGGAGACCGGGATGCCGCTCTTGCTGCCGGGCACCAACCGCACCTCGTCCTTTCTATGTGTGGCCGCCGAGGGCGCGCATCAGTCCCTGTACTCGGCGTCGCACGGGACGGGGAGCATCATCACCGACTTCGCGCGGCGCGGCCTCTCGGGGCCCGATCCACTCGGCCACACGACGCTGCGTTTCCGCTACCAGGACCGAACCGCCACCGTCGTTCCGCACCTGGACGACAACGGCGTCACGGAAGGCCTCCGGATTCTCGTGGCCAGCGACCTCGTCAGACCTGTGGCTCGCCTCCGGCCATTCGCGGTCCTGAACTAACCGTGAGCGCGTCTCGCAGCACGGACAGCCTGGAATTCCGGCTGCACAAGATCCATCAGCGGCACCGCCGAGAATTCATCCGGCAGCTCGTGACCATGGCGTTCTGGAGCGTCGGCCTGCTCGCCATGCTCGCCTTTGTCGTGGCGCTTGCGATCGGTACCGTTTCGAGATGATCGCGTCCTGGGCTCGTGCCGGCCTCGGGCCGACCCCAGTCCGCACGGCGATGGGAATCCGAGTCCCGCGGTGGGTGCTGGTGCCTGTCGTTCTTGGCGTGGCAGCTCTTCCCCTGCTCAAGCCGTCCGGGCCGGGCAACTCTTCTCCGGTGGACATCTATTTCGCGATCAGCATCGGCGTGGCGATCCTGTGGGCAGGCCTGGCGGCGCAGGACCTGCGCCTGCCGTACGCGCTGGCGACGGGAATTTTCATGGTCGGCGGCGCGATTGGCTCGCTCGCGGGCCCGTATCCCCGCGAGGGCCTGCTGGCGCTCGTCCAGGACCTCGTCCTGCTGCTGTGGTGCGGCGTCCTCGTCAACACGGCTCGCTCCCCGACCGCTTTCAAGTGGATCGTCCGGGCCTGGGCGTGGAGCTCGGTCGCCTGGGCTTTGCTCCTGTTCGCCGGCGTCGCCACCGGCAACGCTGCAATCGCCGGCGTATCTGATCGCACCGGGGTTCGCGCGTCGCTGACGTTTGGGGATCCAAACTACGCCGCCAACTACTTCTTCCTGTCCTTCATGGTGGTGATGGCCACCCGCACGCCACGCAACCGGCTGCTTCGCCTTGCCTGCTGCGGCGCGCTGCTCGGTGCTCTCGCGCTCACCGGCTCCAACGGTGGGCTGCTTTCGTGCGCGGTGGGAGTCAGCGTGGTCGTCCTCTTTTATGTGGCGCGACGGTGGGGCACGCTTCCGCTGGTCGCCACAGCGAGCTTCGCCCTCGTGGCCGCGCTCATCGTCCTGGCCATGGCGCAAGCGCTGCCGATCGAAGCGATCGCCAAGGACAGCGGCATTCCCCTGCTCCGGGATTCGATCGGCCGCAGCTCACAGAGCGCCCAGGAGCGCCAGTGGTTGATCACGGAGACGATCGATCTCTACAAGCAAGGCGTGCCTTGGGGCCTCGGACCAGGCTCGACCAAACCGCTGCTCCAGACCCAGCTGGCGCCCTACGCCTTCCAAACGCATGACGACTACATCGAATCGATCGTCGAGCGCGGGCTGATCGGCGCCTTTGGCCTGCTGGTGCTCATCGGATCGGTGGGCTGGCGGACATGGTCCGTGGCCGCCAAACCGCTGAGCGCGGAATTCGCAGCGATCTTTCCTCGCACCTCCCCGCTCGCCGGGGCTGTCGCTGGGCTTGCCGTGTCGGCCTCGTACTACCAGATTCTTCATTTCCGCCACGTCTGGACGTTGCTCGCCATCATCGCCGCTCTATTCGTCTGGGGCAGACGGCGGCCTTGATGAGGCAGCTCCTGCGGGCCGATCGGCGGCCGTTCGTCGAAAACATCGTCGCCCTCTTGGGCTCCATGGCCGCGCTCGGCATCGCAACGCTGTGGGTTGCCCGGGCAGGCGGACCCGATGCTGTCGGCTCTTACGCGCTGCTGCGCATCCTGCCGTGGCTGCTGGCCGTGGTCGTCTCGGGTGGTCTCGCGGGCTCGCTCGCGTACTTCCTCTCAGGCCCCACCCGTGACGACCCTCAGGTGCGGCCAACGGTCGTCGCCATGGCGCTGGCCGGCGCGGTGGCCGGGTCGGCGCTCTGGCTGATAGGAACGCCTCTGCTGCAGCTGGTGTTCTTCCGGCACGTTTCCGTCGGCCTCGTCGCGGCGGTGGCGATCCTTGTTGCCCTACGCCTCTGCGTCATCACCGGCAAGGCGGCCGCCCAGGGATCGGGAGATCTGCGCGGAAGCAACCTGACGATCTTCCTCGAGGAGCTCGTGTTCCTTCCCGCCTTCGGCCTAATGCAGGCGGTCGGCATCGGCGGCGACAGCGCTCTGGTCGGCGCCCTGATCCTTGGCGACGTCGCAACGGGGGCGATAGCGTGGAGGAGGTTGCTGCGCGGTGGTTTCCTGGCCGGGGCAGGCCGACCCTCGCTCACCATGGCGCGGCAGATCTACACGTTCGGCACGCGTGGCCAGCTCGGCACCCTGATGCAGCTGCTGAACCTTCGCTTCAATTTCATCTTGCTCGGCGGTCTCGCCGGGCCTGCCGCCCTCGGCATCTACGCGGTCGCGGCCAAGTACGCCGAATTCCTTCGCCTGCTGCCCATCGCGGCCAACTGGGTGCTCTATCCGCAGTTCGCGCGGTCGGAAGCAGCGCACGCCAAGAAGACATCCCGCAGCCTGATCCTTCGTGCCGGAGCGATCACGGCGGTGGCCTCGATCCCGCTGGCTGTGGGGGCGAGTTTCGTCATCCCAATACTTTTCGGCCAGGTGTTCACAGGCGCGGTTCTACCGGCGCGCATCCTTTTGATCGGCCTAGCCGCCGAAGGGGTGGGAGGCGTGGTCACGGCTTTCCTCTTTGGACGAGGACGGCCGGGCCTGAACTCGCTCGCGGCCGGCGCCGGAGTGCTTGTCACCCTGGGCCTGGACCTGATCCTGATCCCGCGCTACGGCGCCGTCGGAGCGGCCGTCGCCTCGAGCGCGGCTTATCTGACCACGACGGCGACGCTCGTCGGCTGGTACTGGCACACGACGCGCAGGATCGATCGGCACGCGCCGCCGCCCGTCTTCGAGGGCCTTGCCAGCGTGCCTCCAAGCCGATGGCGGCGCATCCTCGATGTGGCCGTTTCGCTGATCGTGCTGGCCGTCTTCTGGCCGGTCCTGCTCGTCCTGCTTGCCGCGGCACGGATCAGCACGAATGCTTCGGCGATCTACCGGCAGGTGCGCGTGGGCCAGGGAGGCGTGCCCTTCACGATGTACAAGATCCGCAGCATGCGCCCGGGGCAGGGCGGTCCCGAGATCACCGGGCCCGGCGATCGCCGCGTGACAAGGCTCGGCGCCCTGATGCGGCTGACCAGTCTCGACGAGCTGCCCCAGCTGCTGAACGTGCTTCGCGGTGAGATGACGTTGGTCGGGCCGCGGCCTGAGACGCTGGCCCTGGCCGTGCGCTATCCGAGCGACATGCAGCGCGTCTTCGCCTATCGCCCCGGATTGACTGGCCCTGTGCAGGTGCGGCTTCGCGATGTCGTTCCGAGCGACGTGGAGGACGTGGAGGCCTTCTACATCAGCGAACTGCTCCCCCATCGCACGGAGCTCGACCTCGCCTACCTGAGCGACCCGTCGCTCATCGCAACCATCAGCCTCATCGGCGAGACGGCCAAGCACGTCGTCTCCCGCGGTGTGACCAAGCTCGTGGCCAGGTCGCGTCGCCGGGCGGGGTTCGTGGGCGAGCTGAAGGAGCGCACGACTTGAGAGTTCCCGAGGGCCTGGTGACGGCGCACGCGCCGCCTGGACCCCCGCGACAGGTACGCGCGGTGCGTTGGTCTCCGGCCGCTCGCGCGCTGCTCGGTGGAATGGCGCTGCTGGCGATGATCCTGGTGCCGGTAGGACACATCACAGGCGACGCCAGCAGCAGCCCCCCGCACATCCTGATGACGGTGTTCGAAAACACGAGCTACTCGACTGTCGTGGGTAACCCATCCATGCCTTACCTCAACGGACTGCTCGCGGCCAACGGTTCGACCAGCACCACCGATCTCAGTCATCCCAGCCTGCCCAACTATCTCGGCCTGACCTCCGGCTCCATCTACGACAACCCACGGGACACCACCCCACAGGCATCGACTTATCCGGGCCCGCAGTTCACCGACGAGCTGGCGACCGCCGGCATCGGGTGGAAGGCGTACATCGAGGACATGTCGATCGCCTGCGACCTGACGGATACGTTCGGCCCGAACCAGTACGACGTGAATCACAACCCGTTCATGTACTACACCTCGGTCCGCAGCAATCCAACCGAGTGCAATCAGGTCGTCCCTTTCACGCAGCTCACGGCCGATCTGAACGCGGGAGGCGCACCGCCTTTCGTCTGGGTGACCCCAGACAACGCGAACGACGGACACGACGGCTCGCTCTCGACGGCTGACGCTTTCCTCCAGGGCCTTGTCACCCAGGTGCAGGCGTCGAGCTGGTGGACGCCCGGGAGCCGGATCATCGTCACCTGGGACGAAGGTGCTGGATCCGAGCAGGTGCTGACGCTGGTGGTCGGCTCCAAGTCGGGCACTCCGGTGGTCAGCGGCAATCATTACGGCACCCTCCGTGGTCTGGAGGAGGCCTACGGCGTCGGGCTTTTGGGGCACTCGGCCGACGCCAATGTGGGAGACCTGCTTCCTCTGCTCTCCGACTCCGCCACCCCTGCGCCGACCCCCACTCCTTCGCCGAGCGCCTCCCCTTTCCCCACCCCGTCCCCGCCGCCGGCGCTTACGCGTACAGCGACCGCCGTCACCTCCACCCCCTCTTCGCAGGGCTACCAGCGTCCCGCTCAGGACAAGGTCGCTTACCTCCACGATGGATCGCTCCTGATCGGACTTTTTGATGGAAGCAAGGGAGTCATCGACCAGGTGCGAAACCCTGCCTCGAGCTCGCAGTCGCTCGCCATGGTCCAGACCATCTCCGGCGACGAGGTGACCCTTTACACGCTGCCGGGCGCGACGAGCACCGACATCTGGATCCAGGCCGGCGCCGAGATCATCGGTTCCGCTCCGCTGGAACAGATCCGGCACGGCACATATAACGGCACCACCTTCACCTGGGACTCGGCGACTGTGATTCCCGGGACTGTTTCACCCGGCCGTCAGGATCCTTCAGTCACCTGGACCGGAAAGTGGCTGATCGCGACCTGGTGGGACGACACGAGTGGCTCGGACTCCGACAACGTCTTCATGAACTGGACCGCCGACAAGACTGGCCAGTCCGGTTGGTTGACGACCGCGATCCTCATGACCACGACCAACACGAACATCACCCAGCCCAACATTCGGCATTCGGCGAAGCTCGGGGCGACCGTGCTCGTGTACGGGACCCACTACCGCGATTTCTATCGGGTTCTGCTCGACGGCCGGACTGATCCCAGCCTCGGCAACTGGAGCGCGGAGTCGCTCATCGACAGCGGCTACGACGACTCAGAGGCCGGCTATGGGGGTCCGCAGGTCGCGATCGACGAGACAACCGGCAACATCCACGTCTTTCGCGCTGTGCTCAACGCCGGGGGCCCCACATGGCACGGAGTCACCTACTGGCTGGGCAGACCTGGAGCGGTCCCGATGACGTCCGGCGCTGTGGCGTGGAACTCACGCCTCATCATCGACGGCGCGGCGTCGACAGATCCGGTCGATATCGCGGGCGCTATCGATGCTTCGGGCAAGGTCTTTGTCTTCTGGGTGACGAGCGCAAGCTCCGGATCGTTGAAGTACGCGACCCTGGTCAGTCCCTACACCACGGCCTCATCCGTCACGACGATGTCGACTGTTGGATCCCAGCCGCGCTATCCCCACGTCCCGGCGCAATCGGCGCTCAACCGCGGCTACGTTCCGCTGTTCTATCAGTCGAGCATCGGAAGCCCGTACAGCATCGTCCTCGACACCACGCTCACCGCGACGGGCGGAGACACTTCGCCGCCCACCGTTCCAACCGGACTCGTCGCGAACGCAAGCACGTCAGCACCCCAGGTGAATCTCTCGTGGAACGCCTCGACAGACAACGTCGCGGTCAGCGGCTACACGATCTATCGCGGCGGCTCTGCGCTCGGCACGGTTTCGGGCTCCACGCCGGCCTACACGGATAACAGCGTCGCGAGCCTGACCACCTACAGCTACGCGGTCGACGCGTTCGACGCCGCGGGCAACCACTCCGCCAAATCGATTGCCGCGAGCGTGACCACTCCGGACTGGATAGCGCCAAGCGTGCCGGCCGGCGCCACGGCCAGCGCGAAATCCCCGACCGAGATCGACCTGACCTGGAATCCTTCGACCGACAACGTCGGCGTTACCGGGTACACCGTGTACCGCAATGGATCCCCACTGGCGACGACAGCAGGCACCGTGACCACGTTCGCGGACACAACCGTCGTGGCGTCGACCACATACAGCTACACGATCGACGCCTTCGATGCAGCAAGCAACCACTCCGCTCGCTCCACAGCCGCGACCGCAACCACGCCGGCAGTCCCTGACACCCTCGCGCCATCGGTGCCGACCGGTGTGGCGGCCGCGGCCGGTCCACCAGGGGAGGTCGATGTTCAGTGGAGCGCATCCACCGATAACGTCGCCGTCACCGGGTACACCGTCTACCGTGACGGCGCCGTGCTAGGCACGGTGCCGGCTGCGGCGCTCACCTACGCCGACAAGACCGCGAGCGGCATCACTTCCTACAGCTACACGGTCGATGCGTTCGATGCCGCGGGCAACCACTCGAATCAGTCGGCGGCGGCGGTCATCACGACGCCCGACTGGACGCCACCCACGACGCCGACCGGTCTCGCGGCCAATGTCGCGACCAGCAGCGAGATCGATCTCACCTGGAACACGTCGACGGACAACGTCGCCGTGACGGGTTACACCGTGTATCGCAACGGCGCCGCGGTCGGGACGACCGCAGGCCTCACCTACGCAGACACCGGACTCGGCCACGGCTTCACGTACACGTACGCGGTGGACGCCTTCGATGCCGGGGGCAACCATTCGGTCAAATCGGCCTCGGCATCCGGGACGACTTCAGACGATATCGCGCCGACGGTGCCCGGCAACCTTGTTGGCTCGGCCGCGTCGAACACGAGCGTGGCGCTCTCGTGGAACGCGGCAACCGACAACGTCGGAGTCGCCGGCTACGACGTCTATCGCGACACCCTCCTGCTCGCCACCCGCGGGCCGTCTCCGCTGAGCTTCACCGACACCGTCCTAGCCGGCAGCACGCACACCTACACGGTCGACGCCTTCGACGCCGCCGGGAATCACTCAGCTCAGTCTTCGGGCGTGACCGTCACCACGCCGAGCACGCCTCCATCCGCTCCGAAGTTCGTGCAGGCCAACGTCGTGACGGGAGGCAGCCGTGTGACGACCATGACTGTCACGCTCGGGCCGATCGCCAAAGGTGACCTGATCGTCGGAATGTTCGGCCAGTACGACGCGAACGGTCAGGTCGGCGTGACGGACAACGTCAATGGCGCGTGGACACGCTCGGTCTCGACGACATGGCGAGGCTCGGCCGGCACTGCCGGCGACATCGCGCTCTACTACTTCGCCAACTCCGCCGCGGCGCCGGCTGGGCTGACGATCACAATTTCGGCCCCCACAGCCACATACCTGCAGGGGTCGGCCGGCGAGTACTCGGGGGTCGCGGCGCTCAATCCACTCGACCAGGCGGTGATGGGCAATGGCACAAGCACAACCGCTGATTCCGGCCTCACGCCGGCGGTCGCGGCAGGCGAGCTCATCTATGGCGGAATGGTGGCAACCAACGGCGCCGGCACGCTTACGCCAGGCGCGAGCCAGGCTGTGACGTTCGTCGAGCGGGGACAGTCTTCCAGCGGCACCCAGGGCGAGGAAGACATCGCCGGCGGGGCGGCGGGACAGCAGCACGCAGGGTTCACGTTCACCGCGTCGGTGCGGTGGTTCATGGTCTCCGCCGCTTTCAGGGCCGGTTAGATGTGCGGGATCATCGGTTATCTCGGGAACCATGAGGCGACCCCTCTTCTCCTCGACGGTCTGAAGAGCCTCGAGTACCGCGGTTACGATTCGGCAGGCATTGCCGTGCTCGACCGCACCTCAGGATTGACGAGCACAACCAAGAGCGAGAGCAAGGTCGCGCTGCTCACCGCCCGGCTGCAGGACTGCATGCCCAAGGGGCGCCTCGGCATCGGCCACACACGCTGGGCGACTCACGGCAAGCCAAGCCTTGTCAACGCACATCCCCACACCGACTGCGGCGGCAGGATCGTCGTCGTCCACAACGGCATCATCGAAAACTTCAGAGAGCTCCGCGACGAGCTCGTGTCCCGCGGTCACATCTTCGTGTCCGAGACTGACAGCGAGGTCATCCCCCACCTGATCGAGGACGCGTCGGGTGAAGATCTTCTGACCGCCGTGCGCGGCGCCCTGAAGCGAATCACGGGTGCGTACGCGCTGGGGATCATGTCGCGAGACGAGCCGGACCTTCTGATCGGCGCGCGAATGAACGCGCCGCTGGTGCTCGGCATGTGCCAGGACGAGTTCTTCCTCGCCTCGGACATCACGGCCGTGATCCCGCACACCAAGAAGGTGCTGATCCTCGGCGAGGGTGAGATCGTGGCGGTGACTCCGATGGGACCGGAGGTCACGACGCTTGACGGAGCTCCGGTCGCGCCCAAGATCATCCACGTCGACTGGGACGTGAGCCAGGCCCAGAAGGGCGGCTTCAGCCACTTCATGCTCAAAGAGATCCACGAAGCACCCGACGCCGTCGCGAACGCGCTACGCGGCCGGCTGCTCCCCGATGGAAACGTCAACCTCCAGGGCTGCGACCTGACGGACGCGGACCTCCGCGGTTTTCAAAACGTGCTGCTCCTCGGCATGGGCACCTCGATGCATGCGGCGTTGGTCGGCGAGCATGTGATCGAGGACTGGGCCGGGATTCCAGCGCAGGCCGCGGATGCATCTGAGTTTAGATACCGCCGGCCGACCATCGGTCCCGAGACATTGACGGTCGTTCTCACTCAGTCCGGCGAGACCGCCGACACGATCGTCGGCCTGCGCCAGGCCAAGGCGCTCGGCTCCTACACGATGGCCGTGACGAACGTCGTGGCCAGCACGGCGGCCCGGGACAGCGACGCTGCGCTGTACCTGAATGCGGGTCCCGAGATCGGCGTCGCGTCATCGAAGACTTTCGTGAGCCACGTCGTGAACCTGTACCTGCTCGCGGCCCGCCTGGCGAGCGCTCACGGCAGGATGCCAATCGAGCGAAAGCAGGAGCTCTCACAGGCGCTGCGCGAACTTCCTGAAGGATTGCGTGCCGTGCTGGGACGTGAGGCAGAGATCGCGGATCTCGCGCGGCGCTACGCGCGATTCCGGAACTTCCTGTTTGTCGGGCGCGGGATCAACCATGCCATCGCTCTCGAGGGCGCGCTCAAGCTGAAGGAGATCTCGTACGTGCACGCGGAGGGCACCTCCGCCGGCGCGCTCAAGCACGGTCCCATCGCGCTGTTGGACCAAGACTTCCCGGTAGTCGCCATCTGCACCGACGGGGCCACCCGCGACAAGATGGCGAGCAACGTGCACGAGGTCGCCGCGCGTGGCGCTCCCGTGCTCGCCCTTGTCACACAAGGCGAGCATCACCTGGACGACGTCACCACGGATCGAATCGAGATTCCCGCCTGCGACGAAGCCGCCGTAGCGATTCTCAACACTGTGGTGTTGCAGCTGTTCGCGTACCATGTCGCGGTCGAGCTGGGCCGAGACGTCGACCAGCCGAGGAACCTGGCCAAAAGCGTAACTGTCGAGTAATGGGCGGTTCTCATGAGCACCCGACGTCCGATATGGACACGCGTCCGAGAAGCTAGCAGCAGCGCCCTGCTCAGAGCAGGCAGCGTTGGGCTCCCGATCGTGATCGCTCTGTCGTGGCTTCTTGTGCCCGCCGGCCAGGGCGCCCAGGCGGCGGGAAGCCCGCCGCACATCATGGTCGTCATGATGGAGAACACCAGCTACGAGGCGGTTGTCGGCAATCCCGCGATGCCCTTCCTCAATGGCCTCGTCGCCAGCAACGGATCTGTCAGCACCACCGACCTGAGCCATCCCAGCCTGCCCAACTACCTCGGCCTGATCTCGGGATCGATCCAGAACAATCCACCGGACACAACGCCGCAAGACGGGACGTACGCGGGCCCGCAGCTGACCGATGAGCTGGCGGCAGCCGGCATCAGCTGGAAGGCCTACATGGAGGACATGCCGATACCGTGCGACCTGACCGATCAGTTCGGCCCGGGTCAATACGACGTCAACCACAACCCGTTCATGTATTTCGATTCAGTCCGCAAGAACCCGGCCCAGTGCAGCCGCGATGTGCCTTATCCGCAGCTGGCCGCCGACCTCGCCGCGGGGACCGCCCCCGCCTTTGCATTTGTATCTCCGAACACGATCAACGACATGCACGACGGGAGCGCTGCGCAGGGCGACCAGTTCCTCAAGGGCCTGGTCGGCCAGGTCAGGGCCTCGAGCTGGTGGACCGCGGCGAGCCGGATGATCATCACCTGGGACGAGGGAGCGGGGTCGGAGCAGGTGCTGACGCTCGTCGTGGGTTCGGCGCATGGCACGGCGGTTCGCGCCGGCAACGAGTACGGGACCCTGCGGGGCATCGAGGAGGCCTACGGCGTCGGCCTGCTCGGCCACTCCGCCGACGGCAACGTCGGTGACCTGCTCCCTCTCCTGACGGGAAGAGCGGCCGCGCCGCCGCCCCCGGCTCGTGCGCCCAACCCAGCGCCGCCACCGGTCCCGTCCCCACAGCCCGCTCCCCCACCCGACCGAAGCCGGGCGGAGGGCTCGCTTCCCGATTCGTATGTCCGCGGCGTCTACGGCAAGGATTCCAGCCCAACGGGTTTCACCGAGATCGCCTCGCTCGGATTCAACACCGTGATGACCGATCCCTACAAGGAGCGCCTCGACCCGTTGAGCGCCGCGGGATTGAAGGGCATCGTCTGGCTGGGCGCGTGGCACAACGCTCCAGCCTGCAAGTTCGAAAGTGACGACGCCACGATCAGGTCGCAGGTGAGCCCGATCGCCGGCCACAAAGCCATCCTTGCGTACTACCTCGGGGACGAGCCGAAAGTGAGCGAATGCCGGAACGCACCCGCGCTTTTCAAGCAGCGGAGCGCCCTCGTTCACTCGCTGGATCCCACCGGCCAGACGTTCACCGTCCTCCAGGCGTTCGAGAACGGAATCGCCAACGACTACGCGCCATGGGCAGGAACGGTCGACCTCCTCGGCTTCGACGTCTACCCATGCGCCAGGGCCGCTTCGTCCTGCGAGCCCACCAACATCGACACGGCCATCGCCGCGATCCACAAGGCGAAGATCACTCGCTACCTGGCGGTCGTACAGGATTTCCAGGACTGCTACTACCGTCTGCCTACCGCGCCCGAGCTGGCGAGCCAGTTCAACCACTGGGCTGACTCAAACATGTCCGGCTACCTGGTCTTCTCGTGGAACTATCAGTCCGCGAACGCAGCTTGCGCCGGTACGAACCTCCACGACCATCCGGCCAACCTCGCGCAGCTGAAGTACGAAAACTCACAGATCTTCTTGCCTGCAAAACCGACTGCATCGACCGGTCCCGCGGGAAGGGGTTCGCTGTTGACCGCAGGACGAGAGGTGGTCGGAGTTGCCCTGCCGATCGCCGCGATCATCGCGGCCCTGGGTGCGTACGTATTTCTCGTCCTGGTACGTGCGAAACGGCGCCGCCTCAGGGCTCTAAGCCGACAGCCGGTCGAACAGCCTCCAGTGCGACCGAGCGAACTCGATGTGGTCAGCGGTCGCGGCGACGTCGACGAGCCCCGCTAGAACCGCGTCCCGCCAGCGCTCGGGATCCGCGCCAAGCCGGACGAGGCCGTTCTGAAGAAAGCTGCGAAAGAGGTCTGGAAACCACCCTTCGCCCCCGATGGCGTATTCGATCCCCGCGCCCCAGTTTCCCGCGGTGAGCCCGCTGTGGCCGGCGACCGCCCGGCCCGGGCGCGTGTGGCGGTCGAGGTAGAGCGCATACGACAGGGCGAATCGAGCGAGGTCCCGCACCGGGTCTCCGGCGACCATGCCGGCTTCCCAATCGACGACCCCGGTGATCTCGTCGCCCCCCAGCAGCAGGTTGCCAAACCAGAAGTCACCGTGCACGGGTGTGCGGGGCGAGCGCTGAGCCCCAAGTCGCTTCTGGATGGCGATAAGCCGGTCCATCACTGGTGGAAATCGATCCTCGGCGCCGAAGCGCTGGAAGAGAATGTCAGCCGCGTGATTGTGTAGCTCGATCGGGTTCCGCTCGCCGCTCACCGAGGCCTGGAACTTCGCCAGCCAGCGCTCCGCCATCGCGAAGTCCTGTCGCACCGCTGCCGGGCTGGCGACGTGGTGCCAGGAGTGATAGCGGACCGTCATCGGAGTTCCCTGGAGCGCGGTCGTGACCAGGGCAAGATGCTCCGGCGCATGCGGCAGCTCGCTCACCGCTGGAATCGTCGCCAGCACGTCCCCGGGCAGCGCAGACCGCAGCTCGACGAGCACGCGACGTTCCGCCGCGAGGCTAGCCTGCGCTGACTCTGTCGTCGCCACCTTCATCGCCAGCTCGGGCTCCGAGCTGCCGCTCGGGATGAACAGAACCGTGACTTTTGCGTTCGGGTCCTTGGACAGCGCGAGCACCACGGAATGCATCCCGGCCATGGCGATGAGGTCGCTGCTTTGCGTCGCGGCTCCAGGTTCGGCATCGCCTGGCGCTGTCAACCCCAATGCGATCCGGGTCGGAACCACGGCGCCAAGAAAGTTCCGCGGCCAGGAGAAACGCGCAGCCGCTCTCGCGCCTGCGAGCACCGCCGATGCGGCCATGCCTCCCCGGGGGAGGGCCAGCACATGGGACACGAAGTACCGAACGGCCTCAGGTGTGTCCTCCACGTAGCAGGTCGGTGAGGCGGCGGCTGGAATCCCGAGATACTCGCGCGACACGGTGATCCCGGCGCTCTTCGCGAATCGACGAAGCAGGCCGCGAGATCCGACTCCGCCCGAGATCAGAATGACCGATGTCGCCGCAGGCAAGGCCCGGATCTGTTCCAGCAGCGTGCGCCGTGCGGCACGTGTTCCGGGAACATCGAGCTCCATCGTGTTCGGGCTAACCAGGGGCCGCCAGGGCGGCGGCGGATCCGGAGCCGAGATGGATTGCCCCGGCGGGCGAGACCGGGTTACAACAGCGGCCGGAGCCATGCGGGCGTTCGTTCGTCCGTCCCGTTGAGGACGATCCCATTCACGCGATTCTTGCCGATCGATTTGATGGACCTCTCCAGGTCGTCGGTGAGCGTGACGCCGCTGCGTGCCACGATCAGGAGCCGATCGGCCAGCCCGAAAGCCAGCGAACCGTACGAGATGTTCAGCGTGGGAGGCAGGTCCATGACCACGTTGGCAAACGTCTCTCGAAGGCCGAGCATCACCTCACGGTCGACGAGCTGGTAGAAGAACCGGGCGGGCTCGCTCTGCGGTGTGCCGGCCGGAATCATGAACACGTTGGGCACGAGCGCCGCGCCGCGAACAACGCGAAGACGGGAATCGCCGTCCAGCCACTCGCTCAGCCCCCGACCCTGGTCCAGGCCGAGAAACTTGTGCAGCGAGGGAGCCGCGAAGTCGCATTCGACAAGCAGCGTCGGCTTCTTCGTATCGATGGCCATCGCCGTCGCGATGCCGATCGCGACCGCCGTCTTGCCCTCGCCGTAGGCGGTGCTTGTCACACCCAGCACGCGGCACTCCGCCGCCGCGTCAAAGGCAACCGACAGATAGGCTCGCCTGCAGCGGTCGACGAACCAGGATGGCAGCTCAACCCCGCTGGCTCGCTCAATCCGAGGGTCCGCGAACCCCGGCAGAGTCTGACGCGGGCTCAGCGCCTCGGTGATCGACTCCCGGAATTCCGTGGCGACCGCGTTGCCCTGCTTGACGTCATCCTCAGCCGCCATCTCCTCGGGGGCCCGGGGGTCACGCGGGCCTTCCTTCTCGCTGACGACGCTAGAAGCCACGTGAGCTCACCAGCTTGGGGATGGTTGCCACCACTGGCACGCCAAGGCGATGCTCCAGGGCCCGCGGGTCTCTCGCCGTCTTGTCGACCCAGGTGAGGGCGACCAGGTACGCCAGACCCAACGCCAGCCCAAGCGCCAGGACCAGGGCGGCGAACTTCGCACTCGATCCATCGCCGGCCAAGCTCGTGGTGGCCAGCTCGGGCGCGGTCACGACGGAGGTTCCGATCTCCATCAACCGCGCTGATGCGCTGCTCGTGTATTGCGCCAGGCTGAGGTTGTCGCGTGCTTCGACGACCTTCGCCTGCCACTGCTTGACGCGGTCCAGGAGCAACACGACGCGCGAGTCTGTGGAGGTGGAGTCGACCGTCATCCCACGGTTGGCTGCGGCGAACTTCTGCAGGTCGGCCTGAGCCGACGTGAGGTTGGTCTGCGAATCCTGCAGCTGGGCTGTCCAGAAGGCGGTGGTCGCCTCCGCCTGATTCCGCTCCGACTGGATGAGCTGCTGATGGAGAGCGGTCACCGTCGCGCTCAGGACTTGCACGCAAACTGCAGCGGTGTGGCACGTGTAGCTGAGCGTCACCAGGTGCGAGCCGCTCACTCCGATCTTCAAGTTCGATCCAATCGAGGTGACGGCCTGCTGCACGTTCGCCGAGCCCAGGCTTGGGCTCGAGCTGGACAACCCGTCGGACAGCGCTTGCGAGAAGGCTGGAGTCTTGACCACCAGGGCTGCCGCGTCCGCCACGTTTTGCGCGGGCGTCGCATTTGCGCTCCACCCCACGGGCACGAACGTCGCACCGAACGACGAGGGGTCCGCGACGCTCAGGCTAGCCGTCGCCCGGTAGGAAGCGAGACCGACCGCAATGCCCGCCGCAAGGGCGACCGGGATGAGAAAAAGACTCGTGAACCGGATCCGGTGGCGAAACAGAACCTCGGCGTAGCGCGCCATCAGATGCGTCTACGGGCGTGGTCAGGCCGATGTGCGCGCGAGAGCCTGAGAGCTGAGAGTTCCAACTCGACAATCGTATGGGTGGGCGGACCGGCAGTCATGAGGCGGCGGTCCCACCGGCTCTGGGACAAAGCGGCCCTCCAGCCCAGATGGCTTGGGCTTGGGACATTCGCCTAGCCCTAACCGGGACATGGGTGGACCGCCGCCGAGCGAGCCGATACCTTGCCGGCAAGACGGTCGGTTGAAATAGAGGGTGGCCCTATGCAGCATCTGATGACCATCGACAGCGCCCTCCAGGAGCTGCTCGATGCGGGGGGCTCCGACATCGTGATCAGCGCCGGGAGCCGGCAGCGGATGCGCAAGGACGGGAGGCTGACCCCGCTGGACCCAAACTCCAGGGTCATGTCGCCGATAGACACCGAGCGCATCGTGCGCGAGGTCCTCAACAGCCATCAATGGGAGGAGCTCGGCCGGCTGCGCCACGTCGACTTCGCCTTCACCTGGCGCGAGAACGCGCGCATCAGGGGCAACGCGTACTACCAGCGCGGTACGCTGGCCGTGGCGTTTCGGCTGCTGCCGCTCGCGATTCCCACCTTTGAGCAGCTCGGCCTTCCGGAGGTCGTCCACAAGCTCCTGGCCCGGCGGCAGGGCCTGGTCCTCGTGACCGGCCCAACGGGGTCAGGCAAGTCGACGACGCAGGCGGCGATGATCGACTTCCTCAACCAGACCCGGCCGTACCACATCATCACGATCGAAGACCCGATCGAGTACGTGCATCGCCATCAGATGTCGATCGTCGACCAGCGGGAGGTTGGGGTCGACACTCCCACTTTCGCCGAGGGCTTGCGGGCGGCGTTTCGGGAAGACCCGGACGTCCTCTTGATCGGTGAGATGCGAGACCTCGAGACGATCTCGGCCGCGCTGACGGTGGCCGAAACCGGCCACCTCGTGCTGGCCACCCTGCACACCAACGACGCGCCTCAGGCCGTCGACCGGATCGTCGACTCGTTCAGCGGTGCGCAGCAGCAGCAGGTCCGGGTCCAGCTTGGAGCTTGCCTCGCCGGGGTCATCTACCAGCAGCTCATGCCGGCCCAGGGCGGCGGGCGCGTGGCCGCGTTCGAGATTCTCATGGCCAACGTGGCGGTGCGGGCGATGATCAAGGACCGCAAGACGGACCAGCTGCGGAGCGTGCTGCAGACCGGGGTTCGTGAGGGCTCGCAGACCCTGGAGCGGTCCCTGGCCCACCTCATGAGGTCCGGCCTGGTGAACGAGCGCGATGCCCGCGCCCACTCGCTCTACCCGGAAGAGATCCGCCCTCTCTAGACCTCGGCGGCCCGGCGGCTCTTCGCAACGTTGACCCGAACGACCGCCGCCCCGATCCCGGCGATGAGCAGTGAGCCGACGGCGAAGCCCATCCAGGGCCCCAGCCAGACCAGGGCCGCCGCCATGCATCCTCCGCAAATCGCCTCGATCAGAGGAGAGGCGCCGCCGATCGGCACCCGGCAGGTGGCGCAGCGCCCGCCCCGGATCATGTACCCCGCGACCGGGATCAGGTCGACGGCGTTGAGGACGCGGCCGCACGAGCGGCAGTGCGAACGAGGCCGCAGCAGCGACTCGCCTCGCGGCACCCGATCGGCGGCAAGGTTGATGAAGCTGCCCACGAGCAGCGCCACCAGGACCAGGTACCCCTCAATCGCCGCCAATTGCCAACTCACTCCCAAAATGAAGGGGCGCCGCGTGGCGCCCCTCTACCCCCAACCTCTGACGTTGGCGCGGCTACCCGGAGACCACGCATCCCGCTGGTAGCGATGGACCGCCCGGTGACGGGGCGATCCCCGTGATGCGGCCGTTGGCGTCCCACGTGTACGTGTAGACCGTAGGGGAGTTGCGGACGAAGGTGGGTGCCCCGCCGGCGTTGTAGAGCAAGACCGGATTCGCCATGTTGTTGGTCGAGGCGGTAGGCACCGTCGTCAGGTCGTGATAAGCCATGTAGGCGTCCAGGCCCGCTTGCACAGTCTTGTATTCCTGCAGGCACGCCTGCTTTTCGGCGTTCGTCGTGATGCCCACCAGGCTGAGCGTGACGATGGCGGCCAGCACGCCCAGGATCGTCACCACGACCAGGAGCTCGATCAGCGTGAACCCTGACTGGCCCTTGCGGCCTCGAAGGTTCTTGCTGAAGTAGCCGTAAAGAGCTTGCATAAACCCCACTCCTTGAGAGTCGTCAATCCGTAGGGGTCGCCCGCTGGGGCCCCCGATTTCCTTGGTTGTCGGCTTCACTCTATTCACCGGGGCCCGAAACCTGAATAGAGGGTTTGACCCACGCTCATGGGCGCATGTCCGGGGCCGCGTGGGCGCCCCACGGCCCCATCACAGGTGCGTCCCCACGAGGGCGATTCCGAGCGCCGCAAGGGCCACCCCGATCCCGACCACGGGCAGCACGCAGCCTCGCCGGGCCGGCGCCGCCTTGGCTCGAGACTCGCTCGAGAGAAGGTTGAGCTCGGCCAGCTTTCTCCGCCGCTCGGAGCCCTTCTCGCGCCCCGTCCCCTTCGCCTTCACCGCCGTCGCATGATCAAGCCCAGGCATGCCATGTACGGCCCGTAGCGGATCTCGGGCGAAATCCGCGGAGGGGCAGGCAGCGCCTGAATTGGGTGCCCGATCGTGGCCTGGACCGCCGACACCAGCAGCGGCGACGGAGACCCCTCGCCACTGATGAACACGGGTGCGTCGGCCGGGTAGTCGCTTCCTCCAGGCAGCCGCTTGTAGAAGCTGAGCACCGCCCGCGCGCCGCCCGCCAGCTGCTGGCCGAGCTCGGCGCCGTTCGATAGGTCGACCTTGAATGTGTGCCACAAACGAGGAAGCGAGCCGTCGACCAGAAAGACCTCGGCCGGGGACACCGTGACGTCCAGGACCACGCAAGATGGCACCGGCGCAACCCGGGCGACGCAAAGGGATTTCAGCTCCACGACCGAGGGCTCGAGCCCGGCAAGCCGAACCGCGGCGGCCAGCCCTTGCACCTTGAGGCGGTCGAACGCCACCGCGTAGACAGTCCGCTCCGGACCGTTGGCTGCGACCTCGACGCGCTGCATACCCATCCGGTTTCCGTCGAGCGGGAGCTGCGCACGAACCAACGACTCGACCTTCGCGTCGGTCGCGTCCCTGGCGACGTTGATGATGCGAAAGCTCGCCAATGAATCGCTGGCCGCGATCACCGCCTTGCCTTCCTTTCCGTCGACCTCGGCTGCCAGCTCTTTGATGATCGGCGCAAGCGAGGCGCTGTTGAGCACAAGGCCATCGCTCATCACACTCGCGGGCACCTTTGCTTCCGCGGCCTTCATCCGACCGCCGACGCTCCCGGCGAGCATCCGGACCGTGTTCCCCGAGAGGTCGATGGCGAGGCGGCTGATCATGACGTGAAGTACGTCCAGCCGATGACCTGAACGCCGTGGCCCTGGACGTAGGTGGGATCTCCCACTTCGACCCGCGCCCAGAGTCGAGACTTGCCGGGGCACGGGCCACCTGCATCGGAGGCCAGGCGGGCACAAAGGTCCATGACCCGAATGTCCCCGATCTGGGCGAAGTAGCTGCCGCCGCTCCCCATGCCGAAGTAGATGCAAACCCGTCTCCCGCACCCGGCGACGCTCGGCGATGCATGCACCTGGCCGCCGGGGCCAAAACGGGCCGCCATGAACATCACAGCCCCACTGGCGGGGGGCTCGACGTCGTACACGAAGCCGTCGTCCGCGCCGAAGTACCACGTGCCGGACGAGTCCGGCGCCGGGGTCGTGTTGATAGGCGAAGACCCGTCGTAGTGCCATCGAGTGGCCAAGTTGTTGTTGGCGTCGAGGACATAGAGATGACCATTTGTGTTGGCTGCTCCGATCTCGTCCAAGGACACGCCACCTTGAAGGACGTGGCGCCAGTAAGGCGGCCGCTGAAAGCTTCCACCCAGCGAGACTGCCTGTCCGACCGGCGAGATCGTGTAAGTCCAGCCGGACTGCCTGTTCCGCGCCGTGATCTGCGCCAGCGCGACCTGGCCGGAGGTCGAGGTGATCGCCATGCGGATCGACTGACGGTCGATTGGTGTCGTGCCTGCGAACGCGACGCCTGATGCAACCGCGAAAGGCAGGGACACCGAATCGACTGGTGTGAGCACGCTGGAGTTCTGAGCGCCTCGGGTCTCCTGGTAGCTGAAATGGACGAGGTGACTCGAGCCGCCGCCGTTGACGATCGCGAACAGCTCAACCGTTGTCGTGGTCGACCTTTCATTACCCTCGCCGCCCCCGTTGCTCGTGGTCACTGTTCCTGTCAGCACCAGCGGACCACCGACCACCGACCCGGCGGTTGACCCGAACGCCATCTGAGTGCAGGTGCGGCCGTTGAAGGCCTGCGCGTACAAGCCAGTGGTATCGCCGAAGAACGCGTAACTCGGGAAGTACGCTGGTTGCCCCGAAGGCGGATTCTCCAACCCTGGCCGTGAGGTGACCGGGCCGGCTGCGTGCATGGTGCACTGCAACGACGCCGTGCGATCGTCGACGTATGCGACCCCGCTGCCGACTGGGACGAGAGTCGTGGCACCGGATTGACCGACGGGTCCGGTGATGCCGCTTCCTGCACGGACCGACCAGCGGGGTGTTGTCTGGCCAACGGTATAGGCGGAAAGAACGCCATTGGACGCTGCAGCAAGATAGGTGGCGCCGCCATTGACCGTCGCGAGCGTGCCATCGACCAAGTACGTGCCGGTCGCGAGCTGCGATACCACGTCCGGCACGATCGCCAGACAGCTCGGGAGCGGGCTGACGGTCGCGGATTGGCCGTTCAGGGTGACGGCCGGCACCGGCGTGGCTCGGTCGGTCGAGCAGCGCGACGGAACTGTGGCATTCGACACCCTGAGCTGCAGATCGCCGATCGCGGTCTCGACGCTCGAGTTGACCGTCGCCTCGGTGGCGATCCGATTCGCCAGCGTCTTGGTCAGAAGGAACTGGCCCGATATCTCGTTGAGCAGCGCGCCTCCGAGGATGGAGAGAAACACCACGACGATCAGGAGGGCGCTGAGTATGCTGCCCTGTTGACCTCGAGCCTGGAGGTGGCGCCGAGCCCTCCTCAACACGGCAACGTCACGTACGCCGGAGCCTGGGCAACAATGCGAGGGTAGAAGCGCATCGTCTGCGACTGGCTGATGGCGCGCACCTTGACGGTCAGGCTGACCACCACCGTCTGGCCGTCGAGATACCACGCGAACGCGGTCACATTGCTCGCGGCTGGGTTGACCGTCGCGGAACCCACCTTCCGGTCGACCACACCGGAGCCGGTGCTCCACGCGTAGGAGACATTGCGCTGTTGTGGCCTGCCGGCGCTCAACGCGCAGCCCCGCAGCTGAATCGGGTCCTGGGTGCACGGCTGCGTGCTGGTGCCGCATCCACCGGGCGCCGCGGGAAGGGTGCTCGAGGCGAAGTCGTCATAGGCCGTCTGCTGAAAGCTGCGGATTTGCCCTGACGCTTCGACCCGGCTGGTGGCGGCCTGGTTGGCCTGGTATGTGGTCAGAACGACTGAGGTGAGAGCAGTCATGACAAGGATGCCCAGGGCGGACGCGATCAGCAGCTCGATCAGCGTGAAGCCTGCCTGTCCGCGGAGGCGCGGCGAGTGAGCCTCGCTCACCGGTTAACCCTGAAGGTGGAGACCGGGTTGCCGATCGGTCCCCCGGCCGCCCCGTTGACCACGATCGTCCACTGCTGCAGGTTGCCCTGGATCTGACGCACGGAGACGTCCGCCCGGATCTTTGATGCGCCGGGGCACGTTCCCTGATAGGCGACCACCGCCGTTGAGCTGATGCCGTCCGAGGCGAAGCATTCAGAGTAGGAGGTCGGGCTCGAGCTGTACTGCGCGGCCCCGACCTTCTCCAGCTCGTACGCGGTGGCCGCCTGCGCCGCCGCGTCGCGGTTGGCCAGCACCGATTGGACGGCTCCGGTGCTGAACAAGCCGACCAGCATGACCACGGCCAGCCCCATGATCAGGGTGGCCACGAGGAGCTCGATCAAGGTGGTGCCGGACTGTCCCCGGTGCCTGGCGGCGCGGCCGGCCACTACTTCACCGACTGGAGCAGACCGTACATCGGCATGATCACCGAGATCGCGACGAAGCCGACGGCGGCCCCGACCGCGATGATCAGCGCCGGCTCCATCAGCGCGATCATGTTGCGGACCTTGTAGTCCATCTCTTCGGTCAGAAAGTCCGCGATCTGTTCCAGGCTGTTGTCAAGGGTGCCGGTCTCCTCACCGACCCGAACCATGCGGATCATCATCGGAGCAAACAGGCCGGTCGCCTCCAGCGGCTCCGAGAAACCGTCGCCCGTGACCATTCGCTTGCGCACCGCTTCGAGGCCCCGTCGATATCTGACGTTGCCCGCCGACGCGATGGCAACGTCGAATGTCTGGCTGATCGGAATTCCCGCGTTCAACATCGTTGCCAACGTGCGCATGAAGCGCTCGATGATCGAGTACTGCGCGATGCTGCCGATCACCGGCAGACGGAGTACTGCGTGGTCCCAGAAAACCCGACCCAGCTTGCTCTGGAAGAAGAAGAAGGCGCCCGCCACGGTGATCACCAGAGCTCCGACGATCTCGAGTCGGTAGGCCTGAGAAAACGCCCCGATAGAGATGAGGATCAACGTCGGGAGCGGAAGGTTGGCCCTGTATTCCTTGAACAGAGCCACGAAATTGGGCAGCACGACCACAACGAGCACGACGCAGACAGCGAACGCCAGGGTCATGATGACCGCCGGGTAGATCATCGCGCTCCGCAGCTTCTTGACCGCGCTGTCCTGGCGTTGAAGATACGTCGCCACCTGGACCAGCACCTTGTCAAGGCTGCCGCTGTATTCGGCGGCACGGATCATGTCGACGTAGAGCTGGTTGAAGACGGTTGGGTGATGCGAGATGGCGGCGGAGAAGGATTCGCCGTCGTCCAGGTCGTCGTTGATGTCGTCCAGGGCAGCTTTGAAGGGTCCCGACTTCGTGCCGTCGCGAAGCAGCTTGATCGCGTCTGTGATAGGGACGCCGACGCGCAAGAAGGTGGCCAGCTGGCGCGAGAAGAGCACTATGTCGGAGGTATTGACTCGGAAGAACGTGGGCATCTGACGGTAGAGCCAGCGCCAGCCTGACTTCGCAGGCCGCAGCGCCACCACCCGATAGCCTCGCTCGAGCAAATCCCGATTGATGAGGCCGGCGGTGTCTCCGGAGACAACGCGCTCCTCAAGGCTTCCCCGCGGCGAATAGGCGCGGACCACAAACTTTGCCATCGTCAACCCCAGCTAGATGATGTAGACGCTTCGCAAGACTTCAGGCACGGTGGTCACTCCAGCCGTGATCCGATCCCATGCGTCCATCCGGACGGGCACCATGCCTCCCTTTGTCGCAACTTCAACCAGCTCTCGGTGGCTCGCCCGCGCGATCACCAGCCTCTTCAGCTCATCGGACATGGTCAACACCTCGAACACACCGATGCGGTCGTAGTAGCCGGTCATGTTGCACCGGCTGCATCCGCGGCCCCGATACAGCTGCTTCGGGATCGTGCCTCCGACCGACCGGCCGAAATCGATGTCCTCAGCCGTCGGCTCGTAGGCGACCTTGCATCCGTCGCACACCTTGCGGACCAGGCGTTGAGCCACGATCGCAATCACCGATGACGCGATGAGGAAACCGTCGATGCCCATGTCGATGAAGCGCAGCAAAGCGCCGACCGCGTCGGTGGCGTGCAGCGACGAGAGCACGAGGTGGCCCGTCAGAGCAGACTGCACCGCGATCTCGGCGGTCTCTCTATCGCGGATCTCGCCGACGAGAATGATGTCGGGGTCCTGGCGGAGGATGGCACGCAGACCGTTGGCGAAGCTGATGTCGGCCAGCTTGTTGATCTGGCTCTGGTTGATGTTGTCGAACATGTACTCGACCGGGTCTTCGATCGTCATGATGTTGCGGACCTGCTGGTCGAGCTCGTTGATCGATGCGTAAAGCGTCGTCGTCTTACCGCTTCCGGTCGGACCGGAGACGATGATCATCCCGTAGGGCGAGTGCAGCATCCGGTGATAAACCTGATAGGCGCCGTGCGAGAAGCCAAGCTGCGGCAACGTGATCAGGGAGCGGCTGCGATCGAGCAGCCGCAGCACGATCTTCTCGCCCCAGATCGTCTCGAGCGTTGCGACCCGGATGTCGAGCTCGCGACCGTCCACCGTCATGCTGATCTGACCGTCCTGCGCCCGACGGCGCTCGACGATGTTCATGTCCGCAAGCACCTTGATGCGAGAGGCAAGCGCCGCTCCAGTGGTGGAGGGCAGGTGCGCGATGTCGCGCAGCACACCGTCGATCCTGAATCGGATGCGGAGGTGCTCCTTTTGAGGTTCCATGTGGAGATCGGACGCGCGGTCCCGGACTCCCTGCATGATCAGCAGGTTCACGATCTCGACCGCCGGCGAGGAGGCGGTAATCGCGGACAGGTCCAGCGAGGCGGACCGATCGACCCGCAGCTGAGGCCTCGACTCCTGCAGCGATTTTGCCGCCTCATTGATGCGCGGGCGCATGCTGTGGATGCGACTGAGGTTGGCCAGGATGTCGGATCGCGTCGCGAGGTGCGGCTCGATGGGAAGTCCTGTGATCAGGCGGAGGTCGTTCAGCAGCAGGAGATTGGTCGGATCGACCATCGCGACAGCGAGGTGGCCGTTGTCCCGGCCGATCGGCAGGAGCACGTTGCGCCGGGCGAATTCCTCGGGAACGAGCCGGACCACTTCGTGATCGACCGTCATCGTGCGTAGGTCGGCCACGGGCATGTCCAGGTGGGCCCCGAGTTCCACCGTGATGGTGTCCTCGTCCAGAAGCCCGAGGCCGAGCATGACGAAGCCCAGCGGATAACCGCTGAGGCGCTGTGCATCGAGCGCTCGGTTGAGCTGAATCTCGTCGATCAGCCCTTCTGCGAGCAGGCGTTCACCGAACCGGGTTGCCTGCGCGGCCACGGGGCTGCCGGCCGGCGGGGTTGGCATCGCCGTGATGTTGCCCAGGGTCGGTGTCTTTTGGGAATGGGAATCGCCCGACCCACCGGGTAATTTGTCCCGGTTCCGCCTAGGCGAGCGCTTCACGTAGGACCGCTCAGGTAGAGGTCAGGCCCATTCGAGCTGCGAAAAGCATCGCCTCGGTGCGGCTTCGCAGCTCGAGCTTGCGATAGATGTTGGCCAGGTGGTTGCGAACGGTCTTGTGGCTGATTCCGCGTATGGCCGCGATGGCCTGAACGGATTGCGCCTGGCCGATCATCTTGAGGATGTCGAGCTCGGTCGCCGACAGGTGCATTTGATTTCGTCTCGCTACGGGCGACTGGTCAGCAAGCTGGGTCAGGAGCCTGCTCATCAGCTTTGCCCCGACGGCCCGGTGGCCGGCCAGCACCGCATTGACGCCCACGAGAAACTCGTCGAGGGCGGCGTCCTTGGTGAACAGGCCGGCGATGCTGCTCTGCATCGCGGCGCCAAGCAATTCATCATCCGAATCGCCCAGAACGATCACAGGAACCTTTGGCGTCAGCGTGTTCAGCCGCTCGGCCAGCTGGAGCGCCGAGACCGGCTCGGCCCTCAACTCGCAGAAGACCAGGTCGACCCCTCCCTGCTCGATTATCTGCATCCCAGCGTCGCAATCGCGAGCGAAACGCAAACGCGCGTTCACCGGTGGCGAGGTGAGTAGCGTGCCCAGGGCCGCCACGAAAAGCGGCTGACGATCGATGACGAGAACTGTCGGCCCCTGGCCTGCCTCTCCGTTCTGATGGGCGATCTGCGGCACACCATCGCCCTCGACCTTATGGCCAGGAACCACAACCACAGCACGAATGTATGGGGCGCGAAGGCATTCCCGTAATGGGATGCTCGTCCTAGGCGATCACCTAGGGATGGGCCCAGCGTCCCGGGACAGATACGTCAGATTTCTACTAGACCCTTGCGCACGGCGTACAGGACCGCCTGAGACCTGTCGAAGATGTTGAGCTTCTCGTACATGTTGCTGACGTGGTTGCGAACGGTCTTGTCGCTGATCTTGAGCTTGAAGGCGATCTGCTTGTTCGCCATGCCGGTGGCAAGCATCTTCAAGATCTCGACCTCGCGAGCCGTCAGACCGTCGTAGAACTCCTTAGGAGTCGTCGTTCCCGTCAACATCTCGAGCACGCGGTTCGCGACGGCGCTTGCCATGACCCGCTCGCCCGCGACCACGGCAAGAAGGCTCGAGACGATCGCTCCAGCCTGCGAGTCCTTGAGGACGTAGCCGCTGGCGCCGGCCTTCAACGCCTGAATCACGTGGTTGTCTGCCTCGAAGGTCGTCAGCATCAGAACCTTGATCTTCGGGTTCTCGGTGATGATTCGCCGGGCGGCCTCTATACCGTCCAGGTTTGGCATCTTGACGTCCATCAACACGACGTCGGGCTTCAATGCGAGCGCGATCTTGACGGCCTCGAGACCATCTGTCGCCTGGCCGACGACGGTGACCCGCTCGTCCATGTCAAGCAACCTGGCGAGGCCAGACCTGAACAGGGTCTGGTCGTCGGCGATCACGACCCGTGCCGGACGGACAGGCGCCTGCACGTCGGCGGGCGGGGTGGCAATACTCACGCTAGCTCCTCCTTGGGAAAAACCGCACGGACTGAAGTGCCCCCGCCGGCTGCGGCTTGAACTTCAAGCCGGCCGCCGAGGATGACTGCGCGCTCTCGCATGCCGAGCATGCCCAGGCCGGGAGTCTTGGAGGCGACGTCGCTTTCGCCGCCACGCCCGTTGTCCCTGACCTCGACCACGACCGAACCGTCTATGGCCGGCCCCAGAACGACCTCGACCAGGCTCCCCCCGCTGTGAAGCCGGACGTTCGTGAGGGCTTCTTCGATGATCCTCAGCAGCTGAAGCGCAGCCGTCGTGCCGAGTCGGGCCGGCCATGAGGGCGCGACCGACAGGATCGCTTTCATGTGGGTTTTCTCCTGGAACGCGACCAGAAGAGCCCGAACCGCGTCTACGAATCGCTCGTTGGACTCCTCGCTGCCGCGCAGGTCGTACAGGACCCGGCGGAGGTTGTTGAGAACCTCGCGCGTCGACTCTTGAAGGCCGATGACCTCTTTGACGACGGTGTGGTTGCCGTTTTGATCCAGCTTGAAGTTCTCGAGCTCGATCAACATCGAAGTCAAAGTTTGGGCGACGCGATCATGGAGCTCCCGGGCCAGCATGCGACGGATTTCGTCCTCAGTTGATTCGTGCGAGCGCCCACTACGGGTCCGCAACGAAGATGACAAGGCCCCTCCCTCCAAGTAAAACGAGTTCTGAATCCCTGCGGCATCCGAAAAGCCAAGGGCTCTGGGTAGCCCGATGACCCATTTGGGTTAGTCAGATTCCGTAAGTGAACTTAAACCCGTCTAGAAATACCAAGTCAATGGGCAGAACTGACCATTTTGTTGTCGTTGATAAAGTGACATGACACCGAAGGCCGGGACTAAGACCCATTTGACGCCACGCGTCAGACGCGTTTTGTCACGCTCAAATGTCCTCTTCGCTAGCTCGGATCACGAGGTTGCAGCGCCACGGACGCCGGCGGCAATGTCCCGAAACGCCCAGCCGCCGGGACAATCGTCTTATTGGAATCTCGCGCCGACCCGTGCAACGCTTCAGCCCTCAATCAAGAACAAAGGGGGGTTAGATGGCAAGGAGCCCATCTGATAAGTTCTTCTACGCGTTCGTTCTACCGGTCGCCGTAAGCGCAAATGTGGTTCTCGGGGTCTTGATCCTCGTGGGTCTCGAGCCGCGTGGATGGTTAGGCTGGCTGCAGGTCGCAACTGGGGCGTTCTGCTGCATCGTGGCGGGATGGCTTGCCGCGGCGTCGTGGTCGAAGTCCTACTGGGGCAACGCTATGGCGCGGCAGGTGGCGATTTGGCGCAAGATCGCTGACACGATCTTTGCCTGGCTGGAAGAGGCTCCGCTACCTGCTGATGCGCTTCACCGCTTGAACAGGTCTCTCGACGAGGTCGTTCCCAAGGCCGATCGAGCTTAGCCGCCGGGTTTCGGCGCGCCAACCGCGGGCGCCGGCACGGTGACTTGAACCCTGGTTCCCCGCCCGCCTGGAGCGGCCGCAAGGCTGACCTGGCCACCCAACAGGCCTGCTCGCTCCTGCATGCCCACGATCCCGAAACCAGGTCGGTCGCCGGAGGGCCGCGCGTCCATGCCGGTTCCATCGTCCGTGATGGTTACCACGGCCATATCGGACCCGGGTTCGAGGCACATGGCGACCTGCACTTTCCTGGCCCCGCCGTGATGGACGGCGTTGTCGATCGCTTCTGAGACGATCAGGTGAAGCTCGATCGCAGTTTTGGCGGACATCCGCTCCGGCCATTCCCGCGCGACCTGAAGCTCGAACTCAACCGAGGTCCCACGCCCTTTCCGTTCCAGCATTCCTCGCCGGATCAGCGAGATGACGTCCTCCTCGTGTTGGCGCCGTAGGCGGAGCTCGACCAACAGCGCGCGCAGGTCCGCAAGGGCTTTTCGGGTCGATTGCTCCAGCAGATCGATCTGCCTGAGCGCGCCGAGTCGCCCGTGCTGCTCGATGCGGAAGCTTTCGAGCTCGAGCAGCATCGTGGCGAGCGTTTGAGCAACGGTGTCGTGCAGCTCCCGCGCGAGGAACTTACCGAGCTCTTCCGAAGTGACCTCCGGAACGTGCTTGGCTGTCGTTGGGCTGCTTTGGACACGCCTACGGGGTGACATGCAGAAGTGGGGGCTCGAAATTTATCACCTGGCAAGCATTAATACTTAACTGATCGAAAGTAATTAGCTTCGGTGCCAGGTCCGGGCTAGGGGCGCCGTTGGTCGGTCGTCATGAACGGACGGCCGCTGACGTGCGCATCCATGGCGACCACGGCTTGCGCGCGCGTCCGGACATGAAGCTTCTTCAGCACCTGCTGGACGTGTTTGTTGATCGTGGTGATCGAAACCCCAAGGCGGGCTGCGATCTCCTTGTTGGTCTTGCCTCTCCTGAGCTCGCCCAGAACCTGCTGCTCCCGTCGGGTCAGAACCTTGGCCAGCGAGGTCTGCGTGAGGCGGCGTCCTGGTCCGTTGCTGAGGAGATCGCTAAACCCAAGCTTGCCAAAAGTTGGCGAAGACAGGCCCCGAATCGCCGCCATCATGTCCACGACCGGGAGGTCCTTCGGCAGGTAGCCGTTGGCTCCGGCTGCTCGAGAGGCGGCCGCCCACTCGAAGTCGAGCGAACCGGAAACGATGATCACGCGGACAGCTTCGGACTCTTCCCTGATCTTCCGGGTTGCCGCCAGCGCATCCTGGTCCGGACCCAGGTTTAGATCCATCAGGATCACGTCGACCGGGCTCTTGTCGAGCATTTCGCCGAGCTCGTCGAGCGAACCGATGTCCCACAAGGTGACGAGATCAGGCTCACGCTCGAAGAGCCGAATCAAACCCAGTCGGAACACTGGGTGGTCATCGACGATGCCTAGACGGATCAGGCGGGGCTCCTCCCAGTTCGGTCCGAGAACGCGCTCGGGGGTCTCGTTGCACGATACACCGGACTAGACCTTCCGCTTACTGATTACCCGCCTCTACATCGATCACAAGCCGGTCTGGATTGCTCAGCCAGAACGCCCGGTAGCAGCCGGTCCCGTTGATGCCGAGGCCGAGCTGAACCACTCCCTCGAAATCCTCAACGCGCTTGACCTCGACCAGGGTCGCGTAGCCCGTCACGATGTCGACCGATCCGTTGTACGCGCTGTGCAGGTCGGCCCCGTGGATCACGACGAGGATGCCGCTGCGGCCCTTGGTCGTCACCGACATTCCGCTGGGTGATTGCGTGAACGTGGTTCCGCTCTGGGGCTTGAGCTCGACGGCGCCGCTCGGGCCTCCATTGCTGAAGTCGATCGTCAGACGGTCGTAACCGGCGTGCGTCCCGCTCCGCAGGTCGCTCACGAAGGCGACCGGCTCGCTTGACGGATGCTGTCCAGCCACGCTCGACGCGCAAACAAATGCAGGCAGCTGCGGCTCGGGAGAGGTGGACGGGCTGGGGCTTGGCGTCGCGCTTGGGCTCGCGGTCGGCACGCCGGGGCCCACGCTCGAGCTCGGGCGCCGCAACGGGTTGGCCACGAACAGCACGCCCACGAGGAGCACGGCGATGACGCACGCCGCCACGGTCGCGATCCAGAAAGGACCCCGAGCCTCCGGCGCCTGCGCGATCCCCGATCGGATGCGGTCCCGGAGTCCCGGGCTGGGCGACCCGCTCACCTGGTCGAAAGTGCTGTTCAGCTCGCGGCGGAAATCGTCATTGCTCACGTCAGAAAACCTCCTCGATCGTGAGGTCGGCCCGCAGCCGCTTGGCGGCGCGGTAGATGCGTGACTTGGCGGCGGACGGCGACACGCGCAGCGTCCTTGCCACCTCGTCAAGTGGAAGGTCGAGGTAGAAGTGGAGAACCAGGGGGAGACGCTCGTCTGGCGTCAGCCGCATGAGCGCGCGGCGCAGGTCGGAGTGGCTTTCGCGATCGTCGGGCGCCTGCGCGGGAACGTCCGCAACCCTGATCACCGAGAACCAGCGTGTGCGGCGCGCCATGCGACATTCATTGGCCACGATCGAGAGGAACCACGCCCTGAGCGACTGGGCGTCGCCCCGAAGCTGGCGGAGCTTTCGCCACGCCTTGATCGAGGCCTCCTGGACCGCGTCCTCCGCCGCGCTTCGGTCGCCCAGCATCACCGCAGCCAGCCGGTAGGCCGGGTCGAGGAGGGGATCGATCAGCTGAGAAAAGGAGTCCAGGTCACCCTGAGCCGCCCGGGCCAGGATCTGGGGTCGTTGCTCCAACACCGCGGCAGACATATTGCTGCTTGTTGGATGCGGGAAATGGCCTGGCGGTTGCAGCCCGGGCGGCTCTGCTTCAGCTCCTCCGCCGCAAGGTTGGCGCTTCTGGAACAGGTTCGGGTGCCGAGGGACCCGCTTCCGGCGGCCGGTCGCTCAGGCCGCCCGGCGGCTCGGGGGGTCCTTCCCCTTCGTCCCGTCGCCTCCAGCGAAGCTTGGGAGGCCGGTCGCGACGGTACTCGCGAGCCCGTTCCGCAGCGATCTCGAAGTTCTCGCAGAACTTCTCGTTGCCGGTTTGAGACCGAAGCGACACGACGTCCTCGCGCAGCTCGTCCCAGTAGAGGTCGAAGGCGAACGCATCGAACAGCAGTGCCTCGGGGATGAGGCGGTGCAGGATCAGCACGCTGATCTCTTCGAACACGTGGGCCAGCAGGATGTAGTCTTCCGCCCCGAGCCTCTTTTTGAGGAGACGGCCGAAGGCGCTGGCTGTCGGCTCGCTGTGCAGCGTACCCATGATGCCGATGAAGATCTGGGCGTGCTCGGCGGAGACGCGACCGAAGTCGGGAGCAGGCGGGCGGGGATCGGTCGGGCTTCGCATCTGGCCTTAGGCCTTCACCCTAAACCAAGGGCTCGGCCCTGGGGCTGGTCCCCCATCCGCCGGGCCTGTGCACGATGTCTTGCAACAGGTGTCCTCGATGTCCTGAGACATGACATTGGCGGACGGGGTGGGATTCGAACCCACGAGGCCCTTGCGGGCCTACGGCATTTCCAGTGCCGCGCCCTCGACCGAGCTAGGCGACCCGTCCGCGACCATTCTGCCAAGTACCAAGAACGCCTAGCTCGGTCGACCGCCGCTGTCCTATCGTGGAGCGCCGATCAGCGGTGCAGCGGCGGGCTCGACCGTGCGACCCGTCCGACGAGGCCCATTGTGCCAACACCCGATACCTCGCTCAGGCTGTGCGAGCGGTCCCGGATGGCCGGCCGATGGCCTTTGGGCCCTCCGGTCCCGCAACTATCACCGTGTCCGTCATGTCCACGAACAACCCGTGCTCCACGACGCCCGTCACCTTCTTCAGCTCGAAGCCGAAATCGGCGGGATTCTTGATCCCTCCGTCGACCGTCACGTCGAGGATCAGGTTGCCGTTGTCGGTGACGTAGGGCACCTCTTCTCCACCTCGCAAGACCAGGCTCACTCCCAGCGCAGTCAATCGTTCAGCGGTCGAGCGCCACAGGAACGGCAGCACCTCGACGGGCAGGACGCCGGCGCCCAGCTGCTTGACGAGCTTCGAGTCGTCGACCACGACCACGAACCGCTTCGACGCGGCGGCGACGAGCTTCTCGCGGGAAAGGGCGCCGCCCCGGCCCTTGATCAGGTTGAGCGCTGGATCGACCTCATCGGCCCCATCAACAGACAGGTCGATCTGGCCGACCAGCTCCGTGAGGATCGGAATGCCCAGCCCCGCCGCCAGCTCCGCGGTCGCTCGCGACGTGGGCACCCCGCGCACCTTCATCCCCTTGGCGACCCGGCGGCCCAAGCCCTCGGTGAAGAAACGGGCCGTCGTCCCGCTGCCAAGGCCGACCAGCATCCCGTCCTGGACCAGGTCGAGCGCCTTTTCCGCGGCTGCCTTCTTGTATCCGTCAGTCAAGGGCTTCATGGATCGCCTTGATGCCGGCGGCCACCCCGCCCTTGTAGCCGTAAACCGAGCTGCCCGCGACGAGCACGCTCGCGCCCGCGGCCACGACCAGCGGCGCGGACCTGGCGTCGATGCCGCCGTCGACCTCGATCTCGATCTCTTGTGACAAGGCGCGCAGCCGCCGGATCTTTTCGGGGCTCCGCGGGATGAATTTCTGGCCGCCGAATCCCGGCTCGACCGTCATCACGTTGACCAGGTCGATGTAGGGCAGGATCTCGCGCAGGTCCTCGATGGGGGTGGCGGGGTTGATCGCGACACCCGCCTTGGCGCCCAGCTCCTTGATCCTCTGGACCGTCCGGAAAAGGGAGCTGGTTGCCTCCACCTGGACCTCGATCAAAGTTGCGCCCGCCTTCGCGAACGCCTCGAGGAACAGCTCGGGTCGCTCGATCATCAGGTGCGCTTCGATGGGAAGCTTGGTCGCCCGGCGCACGGCCTCGACCACCAGCGGTCCGAAGGTGAGGTTCGGGACGAAGTGACCGTCCATCACGTCGACCTGGATGCGATCGGCGTCGGCCTCCTCTGCCTCCTTGACCTGCTCCGCCAGTCGACCGACGTCGGCGGAGAGGATGGAAGGGACAATCTCAATCCGAGGCATCAGTCACTCCGCCATTCGGGCACGAATGGCCAGGTCCGGGGCCGCGGATTGCGCCATTCGAGCCCAATTGGTCGATTAGATCGGGAATCAGTGACCCCTTTGATCTCATTGACCCGCGGCGGCTCGGTCGATCAGCCATCGTGCGTTCGGAATCATCCCGGATGGGGATTCGCCTCGCCGGGCAAGCGCCACCGCTTCGGCCTTGCCCTTCCCGGTCGCCAGGATCAGCACCCGCCCCGCATCGCGAAACGCTTCGAGCGTGAGGGTCACCCGCTGGGGCGGCGGCTTGGGCGAGTCGTGGATGCCAACGGTCAGGCCGTCGGAGTGCAGCGCCGGGTGACCGGGGAACAGCGACCCGATGTGCCCGTCCTCCCCCACCCCCTGCAGCACGAAGTCCAGAGGCGCAGCGTTGGCCACCACCTCCGCATACTCGTCCGCGCCCTCGTCCGGCCCGAGCTCGGCGGGGATGCGATAGACCGTCGCCGGCAGCACCCGGTCCAGCAGCGTCTCTTTCGCCATGCGGTAGTTGCTGTCCGGGTGGTCTGGAGGCACGCAGCGCTCGTCGCCGAAAAGGACGGCGACCCTGCCCCACTCCACGTCAAGCTCGGTCAGCAGCTCGTAGCAGCGCTTGGGCGTCGTGCCCCCCGCGAGGACGAGCGAGCGGGCTCCACCGCGCAGCGCCTCGGCGATCTCCGCCGCCGCGGCCTCCGCAACGTCCTCCGCGGTGGCGAGAACTATGAAGTCGCTCAAAGTCGCCCTCCCACCCTACCCTAGCCCGTGATGGAGGCACCATGAGCCGGCCGTGTGCCGAGATCGAGAGTCTGCTGCTACCTCAGAACCTTTCCACGAGCTCGGCGGCCGACGCCAGGGACCGGTTGTAGACCTCGTCGTGCGTTCCGGTCGACAGCAGGTCGAGGAGAAGAGAAGGCACGTCTTCCGCGTCGAGCTGCTGCACGTGCCGGAGAGGCGTGCCCTCTCCGACCTCGATGATCGTCAGGAGCACGCGGGTCGAGTCTGAGCGGCGGCGCTCGAATGTGAACACGGTCGACGGCCGCGGTCGGTTCTCGCCCGGCGCCTCACCGGTCGCCGTGTGATGCAGCGAATCCATGTTCTCGTGCAGCACGTCGCGATGCCATTCCGCGCGCCGTTCTGCAAGCTCGACGCCCGCGTCGTCCTCGCCGCCGCTCGTGTGCAGTGTTCGATACGAAGGCTCCTGCACGGTGCGCCCGCGCTCGGGATCGTGCTGCACCGACAATCGGAAGGTCGTCCCGCGCGCGACCCCGGCGATCCGGACCGCGCTGATCTCGCCGGCCGCGAGGTGCTGCTTCTGCACCGACCGGAACGCCACCTCGATCGGCCGCCCACCCGCCTCGTAGTGAGCCACCACCACGCCGCCGGTTCCTGCCGCCGCACGCTTGAGCGTCCAGCCCAGCGCGGACGCCATCCACCCGGTCATCAGGGATGCCGCGATCCGGTTGCCCCGCCCTTCGCCTTCGTAGTCGACCCCCACCTCGGAGATGCCGCTGAGGAAGGCGCGACGGTCGCGCGGGGTGAAGAACTGCGCGATGCTCTCGCGCCAGGGCTTGAGCCGCGCCCACTGCATGTCGCCGAGGCCCATGCGGCGGTGAGCCACCTTCAGCAGTTCAGAGAGACCGCGAAAAGTGTGATACGGGCGCTCGAACTGCGCCGAGTCGACAACGAGGCCGTCGCATATCCGCAGCGCTTCGAGCAGCTCGCGCTTGTCGAAGGGCGGTGTTCCCATCCACCAGAGATACGTCGGCACCCCGCTGACGAGCAAGGGATCGACAAGCGCGTCGAGGTGATCCGCGGCCGCTCCGCGGACATGTAGGGTGACGATCTCGCACTCCGTCGCGCAGGCCACCTCGGACCTCTGGACCTCGGTGGTGATCCACGCCTCGAGGTGACCGCTATGCAGTTCCGCGTCCTCGCGAATGACAATCGACTGCGCCGGATGCTGGGCGCTGATCGCGCGGGACGTGCCTACCGCCAGGTGCTCCTGCGAGGAGCTGGACACCGCGCTGATCAGCGTCATCACGCAGCTCCGCGGATGCGGATGCTCGTCGTCGCCGGCCTCCGTGCGAGAGAACTTGTCCCGGATCTGGGTCAGTGCCTCGAGCACGTCGCGAATCGTCACGTCCTCCCCGTGCCACTCCGGGCTGACCTCAGGTTCGATCGTCGTGCTCATGGCCTGTGCCACTCCCTGCCGTCGGCCTGAAGCAGCTTCGCGGAGGCCGGCGGGCCCCACGTCCCAGCGGGATACGTACCAACCGGCGGGCGCCCGTTCCGCCACGACTCCTCGATCGGGTCAATGAACATCCAGGCCGCCTCGACCTCGTCAGCGCGCGTGAACAACGTGGGGTCGCCGATCATGCAGTCAAGCAGAAGACGCTCATAGGCCTCCGGTGCCTCGACCAGGAACGAGGTCATGTACTGGAAGTCCATTGTGACGCTGCGGATGCGCAGCCCGGCGCTCGGCACCTTCGCGCCGAATTTAAGCGAGATGCCCTCCTCCGGCTGGATCCGGAGCGTCAGCGCGTTGGGATCGACCTCCTTCATGGCTTCCCGGCCGAACGTCAGATGTGGTGGACGCTTGAACTGGATGCGAATCTCGGTGATCCGCTTCGGCAGACGTTTGCCCGCGCGGATGTAGAAGGGCACGCCGGCCCAGCGCCAGTTGTCGATGAACAGGCGCAACGCGGCGAATGTCTCGGTCTGCGAGTCCGCCGCCACGTTGGGCTCCTCGCGATATCCCGGAACTTGCTCGCCCAGCACCCAGCCCTGCGTGTACTGGCCGCGGACGGTCGATTGCTCGATGTCCTCGCCGATCAACGGGCGGATGGCACGCAGGACCTTGACCTTCTCGTCGCGCACCGCCGTGGCTTCGATGGCCAGCGGCGGCTCCATGGCCACCAACGTGACGAGCTGCAACCCGTGGTTCTGCACGATGTCGCGCAGCGCACCGGTCCGGTCGTAGTAGCTGCCGCGGCCTTCGATCCCGATCTCTTCCGCCACGGTGATCTGGACCGAATCGATGAGGTTCGCGTTCCATACCGGCTCGAAGATCGCGTTCGCGAACCGGAATGCAAGGATGTTCTGAACCGTCTCCTTGCCGAGGTAGTGGTCGATGCGGTAGACGGAGTCCTCCGAAAAAACCTTGTGCAGGGTCTCGGTGAGGGCGCGTGCCGACTCGAGGTCGAGTCCAAAAGGCTTCTCGATGACGATGCGGCGAAAGCCGGAGCTCGTGCTGAGCCCCGCGGCCTGCAGCTGCACGGTGATGAGCTCATAGGTCGTGGGTGGGGTCGCACAGTAGAAGATGCGATTGCCAGGGATCAGACGACTGTTGTCGAGCTCCTGCAGCTTTGCCCCGAGAAGCTTGAAATCCTCGAGCTTGCTGAAGTCCACCTTGACGTACGAGATGGAATCCAGCAACGCCGCGAGCACGCGATCGTCGATCGGTTGGGTGCGTGAAAACTGATGGATCTTGTCGGACGCGTGCTTGCGGAACGCCTGGTCGGTCAGGTCGTCCCGCGCCGTTCCCACGACGGCAAAACCTGCGGGCAGGGAGCGCTGCTTGGCGAGGTTGTACAGCGCAGGCAGCAGCTTGCGGCCGCTGAGGTCGCCCGTGGCGCCGAAGATGACCATGACCGCCGGGTCGGCGACGCGATAGTCGTGGAGACCCTCCGCGAGTGGATTAGGGGCTTCTTCGACCCTCACTTCTCGGCCGCGGCATCCTTGACCACGGCGTGGCCGCCAAACTGTGCCCGCATCATCGCCAGCATCCGGTCCCCGAACGTGTTCTCCATCCGGCTCCGGAACCGTGCGAACAGCGATTCCGCGATCACCGGGGTCGGTACAGACTCTTCGATGGCGGCTTCGACTGTCCAGCGGCCCTCACCGGTGTCCTCGACCCAGCCCTTGATGGTCGACAGCTCAGGGTCCTGCGCCAGGCCGCGCGCGACGAGGTCGAGCAGCCATGAGCGCACCACGCTGCCGGTGCGCCAGGCCTCCGCGATCGCGCGCATGTCCATATCCGGAAAGGACTTCGACATCTTCATGACCTGGAAGCCTTCGGCGTAGGCCTGCATGAGGCCGTACTCGATGCCGTTGTGGACCATCTTCACGAAATGCCCCGATCCTTCAGGGCCGGTATGGACGAGCCCACCGTCGTCGGGAGCGAGGTCTTTCAGCACTGGAAGGCATCGGTCGAAGGTCTCCTTCTCCGCTCCCACCATCAGGCAGTAGCCGTAGTCCTGACCCCAGATGCCGCCGGATGTTCCCGCGTCCATGTAGTGCATGCCCTTGGATTTGATCCGGGCGCAGTCATCAAGCGCGAGCTTCCAGTTCGTGTTCCCGCCGTCGACGATGATGTCGCCGGGATCGCCCAGCTCGATCAGCTTGTTGATCGTCTGGGTGGTCGGATCGCCGGCCGGCACCATGATCCACATCACGCGCGGCTTGCTTTCAAATTTCTTGACAAAGTCTTCCCAGGAAGCCGCCCCCACAGCGCCCTGCGCGGCGTGAGCCTGGACGGCGGCCGGCGACAGGTCAAATGCAATCACGCGATGACCGCGCTTGAGCAGACGCAAGGTCATGTTGCCGCCCATCCGGCCCAGTCCTACGAATCCGATCTCCATCGCTAGCGCAGTGCCTGCTTGACGGCCGCCGCCAGCGCACGCCAGCCCGCGGCCGGCTCGCGACCCAGGGTGACCCTGAGCACCGGCAGCCGCCTCGACGTGAGCGACTGCAGGTCGCCGATCGCCTGAGCCTGCTTCAGGACTGAGAAGCTGTAAGGCTGGCCGGGGATCGAGACGTCTTTGGCGTCGTTCTGCACGATCTGCAAGAAGAGACCGGTCTTCGGTCCACCCTTGTGCAGCTGGCCTGTCGAGTGGAGGAAGCGCGGACCGTAGCCCGCCGTCGTGGCGATCTTCGTCTTGTCGCGAACGGCGGTCCGGATGGCGGCGATGGCAGCCTCCGAGCCGGGGGTCCGCGTCGTGTAGGCCATGATCGCGAAGTAGGATCCGCGCTTGGCCTTGCCGAGCAGCGACTTGATCCCGGCGCGAGCCTTCGACGCCGCCACCGACTCGGCAGCCGGCAGCTTGCCCTTGCCATTGAAGATCGCGAGCACCTTCCTCGTGTTGTCTTTCGACTCCTGCACGTTGGGCTGATCGAAGGCATCGATGCCGAGGACCGCCCCGGCGATCGCGGTCGCGACCTCCCAGCGGAAGAACTCGCCCCCCAGGTCCAGCTTGTCGCGCATCGTCAGCGTCACCACCGGGTGGCCTGCCTTCTCGAGCGCTTGCACTGCGCGGTTGGGCGGATCGGCGTCCATTCGGATGTAGACGAAGAGCCGGTCGTCGCCATACACGGCGGGCTTGCCGACAGGCTCGCCCTCCACCGGCACGATGCCTTTGCCTTCCTTGCCGGTGCTCTCCGCGATCAGCTGCTCGACCCAGTAGCCGAGGGTTGCGACCTTCGGCGACGCGATCAGCGTCACCTTGTTGCGACCCTGCGTGGCCATGCGGCCCATCACCGCGCCGAGCCACACGCCCGGATTGCTTTCGACAGGCACCGAGTCGGCGCATGAGTGCTCCATCTCCACCGCACGTTCCAGCAGCTCCACGACGTCAACCCCGAGCAGGGCGCCCGGAACCAGGCCGAAGTACGAGAGGGCTGAGTACCGGCCGCCGATGTCGGGCGGGTTGGAGAAGATCCACCGGAATCCGTGGTCTTTCGCGAGCTTCTCCAGCGATGTGCCGGGGTCGGTGATGGCGGCGAACTGCTTACCGTTCCCCTTCGTCTGCTCCCAAAAGTAGGCAAAGTGCGACAGCGTCTCTGTCGTCTCGCCCGACTTCGAGGCGACGATGAACAGCGACGTCTGGAGGCGGATCTTGGAGCGGACGCTGAGAATCGTCGCCGGGTCGGTCGTGTCGAGCACATGCAGCTTGGGATGGCCCTTCACCGAGCCGAACGTGTTTCGCAACACGTCAGGGCACAAGCTCGAGCCGCCCATGCCCAGCAGCACGACGTCGGTTAACGCGCGGCCCTGCCTGGCGAGGTCGCGAAACTCGCTCGCCTTCTCGAGCATCTTGTCCGCCACGTCGAGCCAGCCAAGGCGGTCGTGGATCTCCTGGCGCTTGGCCGGGTCAGCGGTCCAGAGCGTCGAGTCCTTCGCCCACAGCCGCCGCGGAGCGCTGTCCTTCTGCAGCTTCGCGATCTGCGCGTCGACCGCGGGCTGCAGCGGACCGAGGCTGTACCACTGGCGCGGGCCCTTGCCGGCCTTGATCTCCTTTGCGCTTTTCTCGAGGGCGCCGAGCAGGCTCTCGAACGACTTGGTGAACGCATCCACACCCTCGACCTCGAGCTCGTGGGTGACCTGGTGCAGATCCACACCTGTTTCAGCCAGCTGCTTGAGCTGCCGGTGCGCAAGGTCAACGTTCTCGTCGAGGCTGCGCCGCACCTCGCCGTGCTCGCGGAAAGCGGCCAGGGTCGCGGGCGGCACAGTGTCCACCGTGTCGGGACCTATCAGCTCTTCGACGTAGTACGTGTCCGGATAGCGCGGATCCTTCGTCGAGGTGCTCGCCCAGAGGCACCTCTGCGTGCGGGCGCCGGCCTTGCGCAGCTTGTCCCAGCGCGGTCCGGCGAAGAGCTCCTTGTAGTGCTCGTAGGCCAGCTTCGAGTTGGCGATGGCGGCCTTGCCGAAGAGCTGGTCCAGAGCGCGCTTCTGCTGCGGATCCTGCGCCTGGTTGACCTTCTCGGCAAGGATCTTGTCGACCTTCGTGTCGACGCGGCTGACGAAGAAGCTCGCCACGCTGGCCACCTTGCTGAGGTCGCCACCCTCCTTGTGCAGCTTCTCCAGACCGGCCAGGTAAGCCTCGACCACCTCGGCGTAGCGCTCGACGGCAAAGATCAGAGTGATGTTGATGTTGTGGCCCTTGGAGATCTGGTCGAAGATCGCGGGCAATCCTTCCTTTGTGGCCGGGATCTTCACCATGACGTTCGGTCGCTTGCAGCGCTCGCGCAGGTCTTCGGCCATCCGAATAGTGCCGCGTGTGTTGTTGGCGAGGGTCGGCGCGACCTCGATGCTCACGAAGCCGTCGCGGCCTTTCGTCTTGTCGTAGACCGGCCGGAACGTGTCGGCGGCCGCCTGGATGTCCTCGACCATCAGCTCCCACAGCATGTCGGCGGGCTTCTTCTTTTCCCGCACGAGCTGGACCATCGCCTCGTCGTAGTCGGTGGAACCGCTGACCGCCTTCTCGAAGATTGTCGGATTGGACGTGACGCCGGTAAGGCCTTCGTCACGCAGGCGCGCCAGCTCGCCCGAGCTGATGAGCTGGCGGCGAATGTTGTCGAGCCACAGCGACTGTCCGATCTGGTGGAGCTCTTTGATTGGGTTGTGCTTGGCCTGGGTTGCGGTCGCCATCATTTCGCCTGGGCCAGTTTCGTCGCGGCCGCGACGATGCTCTTCGCCGAGATACCCGCGGCGTTCATCAGCTCCTCGGGCTTGCCCGACTCGGGCAGGCCTTTCACGGCGAGATGCACGAGCCGTAGCGGCGGGTCGGCCGCCAGAGCTTCCAGCACGGCGGCTCCGATGCCTCCCTCTGGATAATGGTCTTCGACCACAATCAGCCGGCCCTTGGTGACGCGCGCGGCGTCGCGCAGCGTCTTTACGTCGACCGGTTTGATCGAATACAGGTCGATCACCCGCACCGGGATCTTCTTGGCCGCGAGCGCATCGGCCGCCGCGATGCAGTTGTGCAGCGTCACGCCCGCGCCGATCAGCGCGACCTTGTCCTTGGGGCTCTGGCGGACCACCTTGGAGCCGCCCACCTTGAATGTCTCTGCCGCGCCATACAACGTCGGATACGCCCCGCGCGTCGTGCGCATGAAGACGATTCCAGGGGTGTCCGCCATGATCCGCGTCAGCTTCGCGGTCTGGTTGGGGTCGGACGGGTACAGAACGGTAGAGCTGTGGATCGCCCGCATCGAGGCAAGGTCTTCGAGGGCCATCTGCGACGGTCCGTCCTGCCCGATCTCGACACCGGCGTGCGAACCCGCGAGCCGGATGTCGGCCTGCGAGATGGCGGCCATGCGGATGAAGTCGTAGGCGCGGCTGAAGAACGCGGCAAAGGTTGACGCGAAGGGCTTGTATCCCCGAACGCTCATCCCGACCGCCGTCGCGACGAGCTGCTGCTCCGAGATCCACATCTCGAAGAACCTGTCCGGATACGCCTTGGCAAACTCGTCCGCGTGGGTCGAGTTGGAGACCTCGCCGTCCATCGCCACGACCTCGGGAATGGAGCCGAGCGCGACGAGGGCGTCGCCGTACGCCTTGCGCGTCGCGACCTTGTCCTCTTTTTTGTAGGTGGGTAGGACGGGCTCCGCGGCCGCGGGACGCTTGGGCACGGGCCCGCGCTCGGGTTTCTGCGTCTTGACCTTCAGGTTCTTGATGCCCCCCAGCTCTTTGATCGCGCGCTCCGCCATATCGGGAGGCAGCGCCTTGCCGTGCCAGCCGTCTTTGTTCTCGATCTCCGAAAATCCCTTGCCCTTGACAGTCTTGGCGATGATCACGGTCGGCTTGCCCGAGTTGGACAGCGCCTCGCCGAAGGCACGGTCGATCGACGCCATATCGTGGCCGTCGATAACGATCGGATAGCAGCCGAACGCCTCCACCCGCCGGCGGTACACATCGAGGTTCCAGCCGAACTCGGTCTCGCCCCGCTGGCCCAGCCGGTTGATGTCCCAGATCGCGGTCAGATTGGCCAGCTTGTAGTGCCCCGCCTTGTCGAGCGCTTCCCAGATCGAGCCCTCGGCCAGCTCGGAGTCCCCGCACAATACCCACACGTGGTACGGCAGCTTGTCCAGGTACTGGCCCGCCAGCGCCACGCCGACGCCGATCGGCAGTCCCTGCCCAAGTGATCCCGTGGCCACGTCGACCCACGGGATGACCGGCGTCGGGTGACCCTGAAGTCGCGAACCGAACTTGCGGAAGGTCATCATCTCGGTGTCTGTGATCGCGCCGACGGCCTTGAACATCGCGTAGCAGAGGGGCGATGCGTGGCCTTTGGAGTAGATCAGGTGGTCGTTGTTCGGGTCTTTCGGCTTGGCCCAGTCGTACTGGAGGTAGCGGGTGATCAGGACGGCGATGAGGTCCGCGGCTGACATCGAGGAGGTCGGGTGGCCGGAGCCCGCGGCAGTGCTGCAGCGGATCGAGTCGATCCGGAGCTGCTGCCCGACTTGGCGAGCAAACTCGAGATCTGTCGTCGCAATCGTCTCTGTGACGGCCATGTCACTCCTTGGCACCTGGGTGCGAAGGTCCCTTTGCGGGGGCTTTGCGTGGATCTACAGGTGAAGTTTATCGAGTGCCACTTTCGCCGCTGGCCCGACACCCCCGGATAGTCCGGACTATCCGAGGTCTGCTGCGGACTTCACGTCGGTTTGTCCGGACTATCCGGGGACTTGGTGGGTCTCGGCGAGACGCTCGACTTCGGTCACCATGCCATCCAGGATCTTGAGGCCCGCGTCCCAGAAATCAGGGTTGGTGATGTCCATGTCCAGGCGCCTCACCAGCTCATCGGGTCGCGTCGATCCGCCGGCGGCGAGAAAGTCCAGGTAGGCGTCGACGAACTCCGGGCCCCGCTCGAGATACCGGTGATAAACGGACATGGCCAGGAGGTTCCCGAATGCGTACGCGTACACGTAACCCGGCGTGTGCAGGAAGTGTCCGACGTAGCTCCACCAAACCTTGTGCTCGTCTGTGAGCGTCAGGGCGTCTCCGAACATCGCCTGGAGCTGCTCCTGGAAGATCTCACCGAGCTGCTCGGCCGAGAGCTCGCCTTCCATCCGCCGCCTCGTGTGGATCGCGTCCTCGTAGCGGTTGAACGCCACCTGGCGAAACACTGTGGCGAAGGCGTCTTCGACCTGGCCGCACAGCAGCGCCAGCTTCACCGTCGGATCTTTCTCCTCGGCCATGATTCGGTCGAAGGTCAACGCCTCGCCGAACACGGATGCAGTCTCGGCGAGCGTCAGCGGCGGGTGATAGTCGAATACGTTCTGCCTTGCCGCGAGGCGGTCGTGCAGGCCGTGACCCAGCTCGTGCGCCAGCACGAGGGCGTCGCGCAGCTTCCCGGTGAAGTTCAGCATCACGTACGGGTGGTGGTCTGGCGTGACGCCCATGCAGTAAGCGCCGCCGGCCTTGCCCGGTACGACTGGAGCATCGATCCAGCTTTGCTTGAAGAAGTCTTCGACCAGCGCCCCGGCCTTCTTGGAGAACCTGTTGTAGGAGCCGAGCACCAGCTCTTTCGCGGCTTCCCACGAAAGGTCGCGCGTCGTGTCGCTGACCGGCGCGTACCGATCCCACTCGTGCAGCTCGCCGACGTTGAGCAGCTTGCGCTTGACGCGGTAATAGCGAATGCAGACGTCGTAGCGTCCGGTGACCGCGTCGACAAGCGCCTGTACCGCCTCGTCCGAAGTCTCGTTGGCCAGGTTGCGGGAGCTGATCCACGTCGGGAAATGACGGAGACGATCGTCGATCGCCTTTTCCTGGAGGATCACGTTGAAGATGTAGCCGCGGGTGCGGACGTCGCCGCGAAGGGCCTGCGTCACCGCGCCGCTGGCTTTGCGACGGACGTTGCGATCGGGCTCGCGCAGGAGCGTGAGCGCCTGGTCGAGCGCGAGGTCGCTCCCATCGACGTTGACGCGAATGCGCGCGCACAGCTCCTCGAACAGCCGGACCCATGACGGGTTGCCCACCGGGCTGAAGTCGGTGAGCACGCGCTCCTCTGGCTCCGAAAGCTGGTGCGGGCGGTACTTGCGCGCCTCTTCGATGGTGTGGCGGTAGGCCGCCGCGTCTGGATCCGCGAAGAGCTTTGCCGCCTGCTCATCGCTGATCTGGGCCAGCTCGAGGTAGAAGAACACCATGTGACTGCTGCGCTCCGCGCCCGCCTCGCGCACACGCGCAAGCAACCGGCCGGCGGCATGGTCTTGCGTGTCCCCGCTATGGAGCATGTACGCGTAGACCTCAGGCTTGGCGGCGGCTTTCTCATAGTCCTCGAGCTCGCGCATCATGGCCGCGAAGGCCTTCGGTTCCAGCGTCGCGACCTTGCCCTTGTACCTCGCCTCGAAATCCTTCGCTCGCTGCATCTCGCGCGCGAGCGTGGCTTCGATCTTCGGATCGTCAGGCGATGCGAAGAGGTCGCTCAGATTCCAACGAACTGTCTCGGCGCCTGTTGATTTGAGTGCCTGGGCCATCGAATTTCAGGATATCCGCTCCGCAAAGTCGCGCACTCGCGTCGGGTCGGGCCAACGCCCCGCGTACACACCTTCGTTGACCGCTTTGGTCACGTCCACAAGCACATCTGATTGCATCAAGCGCTGGTATTCGAGGGGCGTTTCCGGTGGAGCGCGCCGGCGGCCGAGCCGTCGCTGCAAACGCTCGTAGAGACGCAGCAGCTCGGACTCACCCGGCGGTGTTTTGGGCCGCCGCCTCCAGACCCGGCGCCGCAGCCATGCGTAGGCGAGGACGAACACGATCGCGATGCCCATCGCGAGTGGCACCACCGCAAACACGCCCAACGAGCCGAGCGCCGCCGCGGGTGCGCCAACCGTCAGGTGCGGCAGCAGGCGGGCCACGCCGCCCCCCGCCCAGTGATTGGGGAATCGCGTCGCGGCTAGCGGAGCGACACCGGGCGTCGGATCGACTGGCACCCAGCCATGTCCTGAGAACCAGACCTCCACCCACGCGTGCGCGTCGTGTTCGCGCACGACGGCCTGGTTCAGCAGCGGGTCGTAATCGCCCGTACCGTAGCCGGTCGCCAGCCGCGCCGGGATGCCGAGGCTGCGCAGCATCAATGTCTCGGCCGTGGCGAACTGCTCGCAATAGCCCGTCTTGACATCGAAAAGGAACCAATCGACCGGATCGCGTCCCGCGGGGACGCGTGGCAGGTCCAGCGTGTACTGATAGCCCCGCTGCAGGTAACCGGTGAGTGCCATGACCGCGTCGAATTCATTGCTTGCGCCCTTGGTCGCTTCCACTGCCATTTGACGCGCGCGTGGCGACAGGCTTCCTGGATCAAGGTAGGCAGGGTTGTTCTGCGGCGCGACACGTTCGAGCTCGTCGCCGCGCAGCGCGTCGGCCGACAGATCCGGCAGGTATGACACGACCGAGTACGTCTGACCCGGGCGCAACGCATCAGGCGTGTGAAACGTGCCGTACGCGTCCTCGCGCAGGGCGGCCACCGGCGCGTAAAGGCTCTGGATCGGATACGCGGCGTTGATCACACCGGGCAAGGGTCGGAGAACGCGAAACGTCTGCACGAACGTGCCCAGGTTGTGCGGCGGGGCCGGTGGCATGAATCGTGGCGGGACGTATGGCTGCATCTCCCGATACCCGTGGTTCGTCGTGGTCCACGCGCCATCGCGATATTCGTCGAACACCAGCCCCCGCCAGTAGGCGGGCGCTCCGGTCCGCACGTACATCACCGGAGCGTCGCCGAGGCGCCCGCGGAAATGCAGGTCGACGCTGCTCGACGCACCGGTCGAGTCGCCGGTCAGCTGGACCAGCGGCAGGGCCGGACTTTCCAGGCCGCCCTTGAAGTTCGAGAAGTTCGGGAGCGAGATCACCAGCGGAGAGATCGGCACGCCGGACGGCTGCGGCACCGCGACAAACCAACCCACTCCCCCCAAGATCGCGGCCGCCAACATCAGGGCGAGCGCGCGCGCCGGCACGCGCACCCCTGCCTCCATCCGCTTCAGATGCGATGCGATCCAGAAACCGGCGAGGTAAAGGGCCCACAGAGCGAGAAGGATTCCGAACGCGTAATCCCACGCATAGACAGCCGCGAGATAGAGGATCGCGAGGCTGATCCACATGCTCGAGTAGCAGTTGCGTCGCGTCTTCAAGTCGAAGCTCGTGATCGCCACGAGCAGGATGGCGAAATTGGCCTGGGGCAGGACGCCGCCGAAAAGGGCCAGCGCGGAATCGGCGATCACATAGAAGAGAGCGCCGAAGACCAACGCAGCGAGAAACACCTGGCGCCAGAGCCCGCGTTTGCGGTTGCGCTCGCGATAGCTGACGACGTGGCCGATCGCGGTCGCGACGAAGGCCAGGATCGGCACGATGTAGTCCTGGCCGTACAGGGCGATGGCCAGCATCGCGACCGAGAACCCCGAAAACACAAAGGCGCGTCCCTCGATCGAGTGCTCGATCGGCGAGGCCGGCAGCCTCAGCCATCTCGTCACAAGGGCCATTGCAAACCCACCCTCTCGAAGGGGACGTCGGTGTCGATCGCGGCGTCACCGACGACCCAGACCCTGTCGGCGACTTCGACCAGGTCAGCATTGGGCGCCGCGGTGATGAGGACCAACAGCCCCTCAGGCGGCTTCGCCGCCAGCTCCCCACTTGGTGGGGAGCAGTTTGCCGGGTATCGCGCCAGCCATTCCAGTTGCGACCACAGGTCGCGCGGCGATTCACTGGGTTCGCCGCCAGACGCCGAAATCACGACCCGTCCCCCTTCTCTTATGCAGTCCCACGCCTCCGAGGCCGCGATCCGCGCGATCTGATCGGCGATCTCAAGGGACGAGGGCGCCGGGTCGACGAAGATGGCGAGTGTCTGCACGCCCGGCGGCTCGTACTCGCGGACCACCAGCTCGCCATGCCTGGCGCTCGACCTCCAGTGAATCCGGCGCAGGGAGTCGCCGGGCCGGTACTCCCGAATCCCGAACAGCTCGTTGCCGGAGCCGGCCCGCGGCGCCGCCAGACTCGCCTGCAGCTCGTGTGGCTCGCGCCGCATGGCCAGCGATGTGAAGCGCGGGAAGACGAGCGCAACCTCCGAATCGGCGTATGGCCGGCGACCTGTGAAGAAGCCGAGGGGGTCGCTCGTGCTGACTCTCCAGCCCGTGGCGCCGACCGGCCCGCGACGAAGTTCGCTCACGATTTTCATGCGCCGCCAGCCCTTCTTCGGCACAAGACCCGCGCCGAACTCGACCCGCCTGCCGTTGAGCTGCCCTTCGACCCACGCGGGCCCGCGGGATGAACCCCTGGTGTGCAATGCGACCTCGAGCTCGAGGGCGTCGCCCTCGAAGACCGGCGCCATTTGGGGCGCGCTTCGAAGCACGCTCTCGGGCAGATCCTCAGCGGGCGAGCCGCTCGCGGGGACGTTGCCGCGGACCGCGAGCTGCAGCCACAGGCCGGCGCGGTTCCACCATGCGTATGCCGCCGCCGCCACGACCAATGCGAGGATCCACGCCGCGAGCAGGAACAGCCACGGCACCTCGGACGTGGCCCCGTACCACTCCAGGACCAGCCACAACACACCGGCGCCGAGAACCCGCCAGGTCGGCCTCAGGTTCCTTGCCTCAGTGCTGGCGCAGCGGCGGGATCGGGAGGGCGGAAACCACCTCTCCAAGCATGTCAGCCGCGTTGCCGCGGCCTTTCATCCCGAGGCGGTGGGCGAGCACCGGCGCGGCGAGAAGCTTCACGTCGTCAGGCAGAACGAAATCCCGGCCCTCGAACAGCGCCCAGGCTTGCGCGGCGCGCTGGAGGTAAACGCCGGCGCGCATGCTCGCGGGCAGCAGCACGTCCGGCCGCGCCCGGATGGCCTGCATCAGGGCGACGATGTACGTGCGAATCGCGGGCGCCGCGACCACGCGCAGGCATGCTTCCTGGAGCTCGATCACCTCGCGCACGTCGAT
>Ga0209807_1000026_pt1 | contig 61863 bp, 53 predicted proteins | sample GraSoiAngelo_154_FD_186168 | JGI IMG/M metagenome (GOLD analysis project Ga0209807, IMG submission 186168) | Grasslands soil microbial communities from the Angelo Coastal Reserve, California, USA - 14_1009_13_20cm (SPAdes) (version 2) | ecosystem: Environmental > Terrestrial > Soil > Grasslands ... | reverse complement strand
GCGAACGGTGCGACGGGTGCGAATGGAGCGACCGGTGCGAACGGTGCCACGGGTGCGAACGGTGCCACGGGTGCGAACGGTGCCACGGGTGCGAACGGTGCGACGGGTGCGAACGGCGCCACGGGTGCGAACGGTGCCACGGGTGCGAACGGCGCCACGGGTGCGAACGGCGCGACGGGTGCGAACGGCGCCACGGGTGCGAACGGCGCCACGGGTGCGAACGGCGCGACGGGTGCGAACGGCGCAACTGGCGCTAATGGAGCGACCGGTGCCAACGGCGCGACGGGTGCGAACGGCGCGACCGGAGCGCAAGGTCCGACCGGAGCGCAGGGTCCGACAGGATCAGTAGGGCCAACCGGTCCTCAGGGTCCCACAGGCGCAAACGGCGCGACCGGTGCGAACGGCGCCACAGGCGCTAATGGCGCAACTGGTGCCAACGGCGCGACCGGTGCAAATGGCGCGACCGGCGCCAACGGTGCCACGGGTGCAAATGGCGCAACCGGTGCGAACGGCGCAACTGGTGCGAACGGTGCCACGGGCGCGCAAGGTCCAACCGGCGCGCAGGGTCCGACAGGATCAGTAGGTCCCACCGGTCCTCAGGGTCCCACGGGTGCGAACGGCGCGACCGGTGCGAACGGCGCAACTGGTGCAAATGGCGCGACCGGCGCGAACGGTGCCACGGGCGCGAATGGCGCAACTGGTGCGAACGGCGCAACTGGTGCGAACGGCGCAACCGGTGCAAATGGCGCGACCGGCGCGAACGGTGCCACGGGCGCGAATGGTGCGACCGGTGCCAACGGCGCAACTGGTGCAAACGGCGCAACTGGTGCGAACGGCGCCACAGGCGCTAATGGTGCGACCGGTGCGAACGGCGCGACCGGAGCTCAGGGTCCCACGGGCGCGCAAGGTCCAACCGGCTCGGTAGGGCCGACCGGTCCGCAAGGTCCAACCGGCGCGAACGGCGCGACCGGCGCGAACGGCGCCACGGGTGCGAACGGCGCAACTGGTGCGAACGGTGCAACAGGCGCTAATGGTGCGACCGGCGCCAACGGCCCAACTGGTGCCAACGGCGCCACGGGTGCGAACGGCGCGACCGGTGCGAACGGCGCGACCGGTACGAACGGTGCAACAGGCGCTAATGGTGCGACCGGCGCCAACGGCGCGACCGGCGCGAATGGCGCGACCGGCGCGAATGGCGCGACCGGTGCCAACGGCGCGACCGGTGCCAACGGCGCGACCGGTGCCAACGGCGCGACCGGAGCTCAGGGGGTCACGGGGGCCAATGGCGCGACCGGTGCCAACGGAGCCACGGGCGCGAATGGCGCCACCGGCGCCAACGGCGCGACTGGTGCGAACGGTGCGACGGGCGCAACAGGTGCGACCGGCGCTGGACTAAGTGATGTCCAGCAGGACGGCGTCTCGAAGGGTACGCAGAACACTCTGAACTTCACCAACGGCTTTGCCGTCACGAATACCGGCTCGCAGATCACGATCGACGGATCCGGGTTCGTCCACACGACTGGCAACGAGTCGATTGCTGGAAACAAGACGCTAAGCGGCAATACGACTCTCACTGGCACGGTCACGAACAGCAACGCCACAACCACGGGCACCAACACAACCATCACCACAGGCAACGGCCTGACCTCAGGCCAGGCCTTGAACGTCAACACGGGCACCTCGACATTCACGACCGGCAACACGCAGGACAACACGAACGCAGGCCGTGGCTTCTTCTACGGCGGCGCGGCGAACTCCTACGCCGGCGCGAACACGTTCTCCAGCACCGGCAACTTCACAGGGACCCTGGTCGCGCTCACCGCCGACCAGACCACTGCAGGTACGGTCCTCGGTATCAGCGCGCAGAGCCTCACGACAGGAAAGGCGATCGACGTTTCGCTGGGCACGCTGTACTCCGGTACCTCTGACACCGTCGGCGGGTACTCGATGGGTGCTGTGAACGTGCGCGCGCAGTCGTTCACCGGGAACGTCTTCAACGTGTCGGCTCAGGGCGCGGGCGGGGCGAGCGCGAACCTTGCGAACTTCCAGAGCACGCAGCTCGCTGGGAACGTCCTCAATGTGCAGGGCAACTCGCTGACGACGGGGAACGCGATCAACGTCTCGGCGACCGGCGCATCGTTCGCGGGCAAGGCCGTCTCGGTGACCCTCGGGAACGCCGGGACCGGCTTCTACCTGAACACCGGCACAACCTACAGCGGAAACCTCGTTTCGCTGAACGTCAACTCCGCGCCGAAGTTCACGATCGACCAGGCTGGGAACACGACCTTGGGTGGAACTCTGACCGTCACCGGCGCCTCCACCTTCAACGGGAACGTCACGATCTCAGCTAACAACAGCTTCATCCAGAACGGCACCGGCACCTTCGGGACTGGCACAGGTGCGGTGTCCCTCAACGGCGACGTCACGATCGCGACCGGCAAGAACTTCAGCCAGACCGGTATCGGCACCTTCAGCACCGGCACCGGCGCGGTCACCCTGAACGGGGCGGTCACCGTCGCCGCCAACAACAGCTTCATCCAGAACGGCACCGGCACCTTCGGGACTGGCACAGGTGCGGTGTCCCTCAACGGCGACGTCACGATCGCGAGCGGCAAGAACTTCAGCCAGACGGGTATCGGCACCTTCAGCACCGGCACCGGCGCGGTGAACCTGAATGGGGCGGTCACCGTCGCAGCCAACAACAACTTCATCCAGAACGGCACAGGGACGTTCGGCACAGGCACCGGCGCGGTGTCTCTCAACGGTGCTACGACCGTCAACGCGGCCTTCACCATCGCCGCCAACAACAACTTCACCCAGAACGGCACGGGCACACACAGCACCGGTACCGGCGCGGTGTCGCTCAACGGTCCGACGACCGTCAATGCCGCCTTGACCATCGCCGCCAACAACAACTTCCTGCAGAACGGCACGGGCACGTTCGGCACTGGCACCGGCGCGGTGTCCCTCAACGGCGCTACGACCGTCAACGCGGCCTTCACCATCGCCGCAAACAACAACTTCATCCAGAACGGCACGGGCACGTTCGGCACAGGCACCGGCGCGGTCTCGCTCAACGGCAACACGACCGTGACCGGCACGTTCACCTCGACCGGCTCCGCGACCCTCGGGAATGCCTCGACCAACAAGCTCATCGTCGCTGGCTCGGCCACCGGTGTCGCTCCGACGATCACCGCGACCGGCACCGACACGAACATCAGCGTTCAGGTCGTGGGCAAGGGCACCGGCGGAGTGGTCCTCGGCGCCACTGCCGGCACCCCGATCACCGGCCACTACTCGGCGACCGCAAGCCTGAACTTTGGGACGGTCAGCCAGACGGCCTGCTCCAACCAGACCATCACGGTGACCGGCGCGGCGCTCGGCGACAGCGTCGTCGCAACGCCTCCCACCACGGCAGGTGGCGTGCAGACCCTCCCCTTCAGCTGGAACGCGTGGGTATCGGCGGCGAACACGGTGACCGTCAGGGCTTGCGCCTTCGCGAGCGGCACGCCGGCTGCCGAGGTCTGGCGGGCGGACGTCTGGCACCACTAACCTAGGCCGAAAGCTACATGCGGGGGGAAGGCACGCGTATGCGTGACAACGCGATCGTCATCCCGGTGAGCGCGCTCCGTCGGATCTTCGTCATGTTGCTCGTCCTCATCGTGTTGGTCCTCGTCGTCCTCGTCGTCCGCACGCAGCTCTTTCGGGCGGGCATCTCCACGCTCTTCGCGCCGAGTGCTGCTGAAATCGTCGACCGGAACGCATATCAGTCCGTGTTCCTCACGAACGGCTCCTCGTACTTCGGGAAGCTCGAGCCGCAGGGCGACGACTGGTTCGTCCTCACCGATGTCTTTTACATTTCCGTGTCGGACCAGACGGGCACGCAACTGGTGAAGCGAGGATCCGAAGCGTGGGGTCCAAGAGAGCCGATGATCATCCCGCGCACCCAGATCCTGGTGATCGAGAACCTGCGCGATGACAGCGATGTCGTCACCGCGATCCGCAGGTACAAATTGGGTCAGCTCCCGGCGGCGACGCCGCCTCCGGCGACGGTGGGCCCGACCTTGGCCCCGACCGCCGCGCCGTCCACAGCTCGCCCGAGTCCGACTCGGTGACCCGCCTCACGAGCGCGAATCGGCGGACGATTCGCTGGCTGCGGGATCACCGCGCACTTGTGCGCAACACGACCGTCGCTGCGCTGGTCTTCCTCGTGGCGCTCTTCTTGACCCAGTGGTGGGATTTCACAGTCCCCGCGGTCGGCCGTGCGCATTACCAGGCCGTGTTCCTGGCGAATGGGCAGACGTACTTTGGCCGCTACTACGACCGCCTAGGCGCGTACGCAAAGATCGAAGATGTCTATTACCTGCAACAGGTCCAGGGCGCCGATCCGAACGCGGCGCCTGACACGAAGCTGATTCGACGAGGTAAGGAGCTGCACGCGCCCGCATCGCGGATGCTCGTTCCGAAGACGGCGATCCTCTTCGTCGAGGACCTCTCTCCTTCGTCGCCGATAGCACAGTTCATGGACAGCGACAGTCGATGACTGCCCTCTACGACCCAGACCGTGACCCGGTCCGCCGCGCGGGACGCTGGCTCCGATGGGGGAGTCGCTGGGTCGCCCTCCCCGCAGCCCTCGGCATCTTCCTCTCAGGGAACATCGACCTACGGGCGTTGCCTCTGGTCGGGCCCGAGCGGGAGTCGGCGGTGCTCTTCTTAGACGGCCAGGCCTACTTCGGCCACCTGGACGACTCTGGTGAGAGCGGGACGCTTGTGCTCAGGGACGCCTATTACTTCGAAGACGCCAAGAGCGGTCCGACAGGATTGCCAGTCGGTCTTGTGAAGCGCGGATCAGAAGCCCACCAGCCGGCGGACGGAATGCGCATCAACCGGGACAAAGTCCTCGCCGTTGAGCAGGTCGGTCTCACCTCACCGGTCGCGCTGGCCATCGAGGTCGAGCGGGAGATCGGGCGAATCTCGCCGCCGTCCTTCTCGCTGAACCGCACCACGGTCGCGGGCGCAAGCACCCTCGTCGCCCAGAGGGTCGCAGCCGAACACGATCTGCAAGTGGCGTACGCCGCGTCGGCTGATCAACTTGCGAAGCTCAACGAGCTCGTGCTGCCCATCACCAAGTTGGAGGCGGAGACGATCACGCAGAAGGCCCTCGCCGACCTGCACACGGTCCGCCGCAATGGCCTAGCAGCAATCGGCAACGCGATCGGCATGTCCGCGGCGGATGCACAGGCCTACGCCATCGCGACGGACCCGACACTCGAGGGGCAGACCTACGCGAACGAAGTGCGCGTCCTTCTCGCCCCGGACCTCAACGGCATTGTGAACCGCACGACGCAGCTCTACGCGCAGGTGGGGGATACCTACGCCAAGCAGCTCACGCAACCGCGGACCGCCTCCCCCTCACCAACGCCGTCACCCCGGCCCTGATGAAAGCGCTCTAACCCGCGACGTCCTCGGAGGCCGCGCCCTTCAGCTCGATCAGCGTCGGCGTCATCGGCACCTCGTCCTGGAAGGCAAGTGCGATCGCCTGAGCGCGGCTGTGGACGCCGAGCTTCAGCAGGATGTGCTCGATGTGCTTCTCCACGGTCTTCGGCGTGATGACGAGGTGACGCGCGATCTCGATGTGGTCCATCCCGGATGAGAGCAAACGCAGGATCTGGAGCTCACGACGAGTGAGCTGTTCCGCGATCGTTCGAGCGACCGGATGCGAGCGACGAGCAAGACGGTGCACGCGCGCGAGCAGCTCGTCGAGTGCGAACGGCTTGACGAGGTAATCGTCGGCGCCGAGGAGCAGACCCGCGGAGCGATCGAATGATTCCATGCGCTCGCCCGAGATCAGGATGATCCCGATGGCGTCACCGTAATCCTCACGGATGCTCTGACAAAGCTGGTAGCCGGAGATGTCGGGCAGGTGCACATCCAAGAGCACGACGTCCGGTGTGTCGCGCCGCAGCACCTGGAGCGTCTCGCGCGCGTCCGTCGCGGCCCGCATCACGTAGCCGTGCTCGGTCAGCGTGCCGACGATGACCTCGACGACGAGCGGGTCATCGTCGACGACCAGCACTCGACCGTGGGGACGGATGGGCGCTCCCATGACAAGTGTGCCCAAGCCAGCAAGAAACGGACCGGTCACGAAATGAGCACAGATGGGAAACAAATAGTTTTCTTACGCCGCTCTCCGTACGGTCCCGTGCGCACCCCGATGTGCGCTGAAGATCAGGTGATCACCGCTCACGATTGATCGGCTCTCCTCCCTAACGTCCGGCCTCGCCGGCCGCTGATGCGGCCGACGAATCCGCGCAAGGAGGCAGACCGGACGCATGGGACACACATCCACGCGCATCACACCAAGCCGCGGGCTGTTGTCGTTCGCCGCGGTCGTCGCCGCGATCGGCGTCGCTCTCTCAGCGGGCCTCGCTCAGGGTCGCGTCGATCCGGGAATACAACAACCGATGGCGGCGCAGCTGAGCGAAACCACGGATGCCAAGGTCACAGGCGGCGGCACGGTCGTCGTGCCGGTCGGCTTCGGGACAGGCGTCGGGAGCTTTGGTCTCAACGCCAAACGGCCGATTGGATTCACGAACGGCGCCGCGCAGGGCCGGATCAACTACGACAAGCACGCGCCGATAGCGGACCGCCACGTGAACGTGCCGGTCGTCTACATGCAGGCCGAGATCAGCGCAACGCCATCTCCCAACGGGACCGGTGGCCGCGCCGCGGTCGTCGGCCAGTGTGGCGGGACCGGATCGGAATGCCGTGCGGGCGATCAGTCGGTCGTGGTGTACGTCGAGGACAAGTCCGACTCGGGCGGCGGGATCGACATCTTCCGCATCTTCTTCTGCACGGTCTCTTCACCCGACCTGACCGGCTTCAACGGCACGACGGCGCCGGTCGGCTGCGTCGGCCCCGACGGCGGGACACTCCGCACGGGAAACATCCAGATACGGCCGGGCGGCGGCAGCGGCGGGTCGGGACAGGTTCCGACGGCCGCGCGAGCGCCACTCCGGCTGCCGTGACGCGAAAGGAGAAATGACATGACGAAGCGAATGCTCTCCGCGATCCTCACCATCCTCGTCGTCATGAGCGTCGCGGTCGCGATTTCAAGGCATGGCGATCAGGCGGCCGCGATCGTTGGCGACAGCGTCGTGACCGGCGGCGGGGCCGGTGTCTTTCCCGCCGGGGCAACGTTCAATGGCATCGAGCTCGCCGGTGGCACCTTCGGGCTCGGTGCGGAGATCGCGACTGACGGATCGGCCGTCGGCGACCTCGAAATGCAGTTGAACGGCTCGAGCCTGATCGGTCTCAGCCAGTGGATAACGATCACCGGCTGGATCACGAGCGGAACGTCGAACCCTGACGGCTCGGTGACTCTCAATGGCACCGCCACGCTCGACATGGGCGACGGTACGGCACCGACTGGCGGCCTGGCACTCGTCGCGAATGCGGGCCCAAGCGGGCTCACCGTGACGGTCGGCGGCACGACGCTCCCGACGCTGCCGAAGTCCGACGGCTGGGTCATTAACGAGTAGCCCGAAGTCGCAACCATCCCGACAACGGTGCCGCGGGCGTTCTGCCCGCGGCACCTCGGTTTCCGTGCCTTTTGTCCCCCAAAAGACCGATTCCGGCCGACGACGCGCGGTTACCATCGCGGCGCAGTGAAAAGATTCCTTCTCGTCCCGCTTCTCGGCCTGGCTGCCCTCGCGACCGCGTGCGGAGGGCCGGGCTCAGCCAATACCGGCAACGAGACGGCGGCCGATGCGCTGAACCGCGGCCTTGCGGCCCACGCGGCCGGGAAGCTCGACGAAGCGGTCGCCGCGTACTTCACGACCCTTTCGAAGGACCCGAAGAACCAGTTCGCGTACTACAACCTCGGCGAGATCGCTCAGCGCCAGGGTCGGCTTGTCGCTGCCGAGTCCTATTACCGCCTCGCCCTCGAGATCGACGCGAAGATGGTCAGCGCTCTCTTCAACCTCGCGATCGTTCGGACGAGCGCCGGCGCGACGACTGAGGCGGTCGCGCTTTACCGTCAGGCGATCGCGGTCGATGCGAACTATGCAGCCGCCCACTTCAATCTCGGGCTCCTCCTTCGTCAACTCGGCCAGACCGCCGAAGCGCAGACCGAGCTCGCAACTGCGCAGCGGCTCGATCCGAAGCTCGTCGCTCCAAGCCCCTCCGCCAGCCCGATCCGCCAAGCGAGTCCGTCGCCGACGCGGTGACGGCGCTCCAAGACGTGCGCCGTCCAGACTTCTTCCTCGTCGCATCGTCGGCGAACGCTCCGGTCGTTCCGATCGAGCTGCCCGTCGTCGCGGTCGTCGTTCCCGCGTATCGGGCCGCGACGACCGTCGCTGACGTCATCACGAGCGTGCCCGCGTTCGTCAGGCACGTCGTCGTGGTCGACGATGGGAGCGCCGACGCGACGAGCCAGGTGGTCCGAGACGTCCGCGATCCAAGAGTCGATCTGGTGCAGCTCGAACGGAACCAGGGCGTTGGAGCCGCGGTGATGGCCGGGTACCAGCGCGCCGCAGCCCTCGGCGCGGAGGTCATCGCGAAGATGGACGCCGATGGGCAGATGGATCCCGATCACCTGCTGACGCTCATCACGCCGATCGTGATCGGGAGGGCCGACTACACGAAGGGCAATCGCTTTCTCCACGAGCGCGAGCTTCGCTCGATGCCGGGTCGCCGTCGATTCGGCAATGCCGGCCTCTCGTTCATGACGAAGCTCGCGTCCGGATATTGGGACATCTTCGATCCGACCAATGGCTACACCGCGATCCACGCTTCGCTCGTGCCACTTCTCGGCGAGGCGCCGATCGGGAAGCGCTACTTCTTCGAATCGAGCATGCTGCTCCGCCTCAGCCTGCTTCGTGGCGTGGTCCGCGATGTCTACATTCCGGCGCGGTATCCCGCCGGCGCGACGAGTCATCTTTCGGAATCGCGGGCCGCGTTGCAATTCCCCTGGCGTCTTCTTCGGGGTTTCGTCCGCCGCATCGTTCTGCTGTACTTCGTCCGAGACTTCACCGCCGTGTCGCTCTACTTGGTCTTCGGGCTCCTTCTCGGTCTGTTCGGCGCGATCTGGGGCGTATGGCACTGGGCTCTCGCGTCGGAGGCCGGTGTGGCGGCGACGACAGGAACGGTCATGCTCGCGGTCCTGCCGATTATCGTCGGCGTGCAGCTCCTCCTTCAGGCCCTGACACTCGACATCCAAAACGTGCCGACCGAACCGATCCATGCGAGCGTCCGCCTGGTCACCGCGGGCCACGCCGAGTTGAGACGGCCGTAGGCGACCCGCGGTCGAGCCGTGATCGGCGCGTCCTTGTCCTGGGTGGATCGGGCATGCTCGGCCACAAGCTCTGCCAGGTGCTCTCCGCCGGGTCGGCCACGTTCGCGACGTTCCGCGGGGCGGTCCCAGACCTCGCTCCGTTCTACGGAAAGATCGAGTCGATCGCGCACGTCGACGCGCTGGAGCTCGAGTCGGTCTCGGACGCCATCGCGCGAGCGCGACCCGACGTCGTCGTGAACGCGATCGGGATCGTGAAGCAGCGGTCGACCGCGACCGATCCGCTGCTCAGCATTTCGGTCAATTCGCTGTTCCCGCATCGCCTCGTCGAGCTCTGCGAGGCCGCGGACGCGCGTCTCGTGCACTTCAGCACCGATTGCGTGTTCTCGGGCCGGCGCGGCGCGTACACCGAGGACGATGTACCGGATCCAATCGATCTCTACGGGCGTTCGAAGCTGCTCGGCGAGGTCGAGGGATCGGGCGTTCTGACCATAAGGACGTCCATCGTCGGCCGCGAGCTCGAGAATATGACCGGTCTCCTCGAGTGGTTCCTCGGTCAGGCTGGCGGTCGGGTGAAGGGATTCTCGCGCGTGATGTGGAGCGGACTGACGACGAACTTCCTCTCACACACCGTCGCGCGGCTCATACGCGAGGCGCCGGACCTGTCCGGAGTCTTCCATCTTTCCGGCCCCGCGATCTCGAAATACCAGCTGCTCGTCTGGCTCAACGAAGCGTTCGGAACGAAGACGACGATCGAACGAGACGACGCCGTGGTGTCCGACCGCAGTCTGGTGTCGGATCGGTTCTGGTCAGAGACCGGCTTCCGGCGGCCGGACTGGGGCGAGATGGTGAGTGAGCTCGCCCAGGAAGCGAGGATGTATGAAGGGATCGCCAATGCTCGACGGTAAGCGCGTGCTGGTCACGGGGGGCACGGGCTCGCTCGGCCGCGCGCTCGTCCGCCGGCTCCTTTCGGGCGAGCTCGGAAAACCGGCGAAGGTCGTCGTCTTTTCTCGCGATGAGGCCAAGCAGCACGAGATGCGCGCGGAGTGGAACCGACCACGGGTGCCGACGGAGGACGCTGCGTATCGCGACTACAAGCGCGTCCTCGAATTCAAGATCGGCGACGTGCGTGATTACGACTCTGTCTCCGCCGCGGTGCGCGACGCGCAATTCGTGTTCCACGCGGCCGCGCTCAAGCAGGTGCCATCGTGCGAGTACGAGCCGATCGAGGCCGTGAAGACGAACGTCCTCGGCGCGAGCAACGTCGTCCGCGCGATCCTCTCGCCGGGGGCCGACGTCGAGGTCGCGCTCGCGATCTCAACGGACAAGGCCTGCAAGCCGGTCAACGTGATGGGCATGACGAAGGCGCTCCAGGAGCGCATCTTCATCAACGGCAACCTCGGGCACCGCACGAAGTTCCTCTGCGTCCGCTATGGGAACGTCATCTCCTCGCGCGGCTCGGTCATTCCGCTCTTCCTGGATCAGATCCGGGCCGGGGGGCCGGTCACCGTGACGATGGAGCGCATGACGCGATTCCTCCTGACGCTCGATCGAGCCGTCGATACGATCTTCGCGGCCCTCGCGACCGGACAAGCCGGAGACACCTACATCCCGCGCGCCCCCTCAGCATCGGTAATGGATGTCGCGAAGGCCCTCATCGGCGACCAGAAGATCGCGATCGAGATCATCGGCGTGCGACCCGGTGAAAAGGTCCACGAGATCCTCATCTCCGAGGAGGAGGTCTTTCGGACCATCGAGCGCGGCGAGTACTACGTCATCCGCCCGGTGCTGCCGGAGCTCGGCGCGGCGGGTCCGCCCGCCCGTGAGACCGAGTACTCCTCGAGCGACGTGACGCTGGACGTCGCCGGCGTGCGCCGGCTTATGGTCGAGTCGGAAGCAAGGCGGCCGGCGGCAATCGCGACGGCCTAGGCGTCACGCGGATGGTTTCCTCTCGGCCTCGTCGCGCAAGAGCGACGCGAATTTCGCGGTGACCGTGTCCCAGTCGTCGCGTCGCTGAATCGCCTCCCGGCAACTCTCGCCCAATCGACGCGCCGTCGCCCGTATGGCCATCGGGTCCGCGGTGTCGGCGAGCGCCCTCACGCGGTCGATCGCCTCTTCCGGCCGATCGATATAAAGGATGCCCGGAAGACCCGGGAACTCGGCCTCGAGCCCGGGCAAGCGCGTGGCGAGCACCGCTTTTCCGTGCTCCATGTACTCGACGACCTTGGTCGGGACGAGGTGCTCCATGGTCTCGTTGCGGTGGGCCGGAAGGAGCCCGAAGTCGGCGGCTTCGATGAGCGGGCCGACCTCGTCGACAGGAAGCTGGCCGGTCATGATGATCTGGCGCTCCAGCCCGCTCGCTTTTCGAACCTGCTGCAGCTCCTCGTAGAGATCGCCGCGACCGACGATCGCGACCCGCAGCCACGGGACTTCCCTTCCGCGTCGCGCGAAATCGGTGACGAGCTCGCGCAGACCTGAGAAGGCGTACTGCCAGCCGACGAAGAGAAGAAGCACCTCGCCCTCGCCTACCGCGAGCTGCGCCCGGGCGCGCGCGCCCGCCTCGGGGTCGGCCGCGATCCTGCGAACGCCGATCGGGATCACGGTGAGCCGATCGGCGGGCGCGCCCATGCCCGCGGCATACCGCGCGAGGCCCTGACTCACCACGATGACACGATCGGCGCCGCGCATCGTGAGGCTCTCGATGAGCCGCGCGACGACGCGCACGGGCGGCGACTCGGCATGTGTGTGAAGGGCGTCCATAACGTGATAGACGAACGGCCGCCCGGCGGCGCGGCTTGCCGCGAGCGTGAGGAGCGCATTCGAGATTCCGTAGGCGACGACGACGTCGGGCTTCGCGCGGCGGAAGATGCCGCGGAGCTCGCGCCAGTTTCCAAAGAGCCAGGACAGCCGCGCGATCGGCCCGAGGCGGATCATCCCGGGGCGCACGAGGAGGATGCGGGAATCGGAGAAGTATTTGTGGATCCCTGCGAACTCCTGCCGGCGCTGCATGAGCGGGCCGGCCTTCGAGGCCCAGTCGATGTCGTAGTCGATCACGCTGACGTCCGCCCCATGCGTCGAGAGCCACTCGAGTAGCCGGTGGTGGATGATCGGATTGCGGCTCTGCCAGTCCGTCTCCTGCGTCGCGAGGATCCTCATGCGGCGATACGTGGACGCATCAGTCGCCGTCGCGACGCGTCAAGGCGCGCACGTAGGCTGCGAAGGCGATCGGGCAGATCGCGTCGGCCGAGGACAAGCGTCGCGAGGACGAGAACGCCGAAGACGAAGAGCGGGGTCTTGCTCGGCGTCGAACGGTATTCGACGGTAACAAAGTGGTCCCCGGTCGGAAGCGTCATGCCGATGAAGCTCGGCGACACCATGAACGTCTCGACCCGTTGCCCGTCGACCGTCGCATGCCAGTTGGGGTGGTACGTCTCCTTCACCACGAGCGTCGCCTCATTGGGACAGCTCGAGATGAAGTCGAACCGGCTGGCCTGGACGCGCTCGTACCGAAAGGTGCCGGACGCGCAGCCGCTCACCTCCCCGGAGACGATCCGATCGGCCGCGGCCGGAAAGTCCCAGCGGATGTACGTGCGCGAGGCCGGACCGGGACCGTTGACGAACGCCCGATTGCGGGGAAAGAGCTTCGTCGCATTGGAGACCTGCTCGCGATCCGCGAGCGCCACGTACTCCGCGTGGCCGCTCGATGGCGCCGCGTAGAGGACGTAGCGGGTCGTTGTCCGCAACACCTGGAGAAAGCCCGGGAGGGCCAGTCCACGGGGAGCGACGACGTACCGGACGTTATAGAGGTCGTATTGCGCCGCGATCTGGTCATTGAAGTCGAACTGCAAGTCCGAGTTGAGGGACGCCCCGCCGTAGGGTGGGGCGAGCATCCGAAAGCGCTGGGTCACCAAGTACTGATACGCGTGCACCGAGTTGAAGGGGATCGCGAAGTCCATGTCCTGACCCCAGTTGGAGCGTAGACCCGCGTAGACGCGGCCGGCGGGCAGCTCCCGGAGCGCGGCGACAATTGCGGCCATGTCCGTATCGACGTCGATCGCCGCCTTCGTCTGGCGCATCCAGAGGCTGTTCAGGTTCTCAAAATCGAGGCGCTCTTTGATGGCCGGGACAAGCAGGATCGCGATGGCCGCCGCGGCGAGTGCGGTCCGGGCGTGGGACCGCTCGGCTCGAAGGAGAGCGAAGACCGCGCTTCCCCCGACGCCGATGAGCATGATCGCGGCGATGTGCACACCGCCGATGAACCGATGGAAGAGGAGCGTCTCCTCAAGCGGAAGAAGTGACGCGAGCGGGCCGAGGGTGCCGCGTCCGAAAAAGAGCACCAGCCACACGACGAAGAGCCCCAGCGCGAACGTCGCCGAAGTCGCCCGGAGGCGGACCGCGGCGATGACGCCAACACCAAGGAGCAAGGCGAGCACCGGCAGTCGCCCGTAATCGGTCAGCTCCCCGGAGAAGAGCCATCCGAGGACCGTCGAGGCGCCGAACGATGCGTACTTCTCCGGCTGCAGATAGGGGCTGGCGTTCTCGAATCCCCGCGCGAGGACGTAGGGCAGCCACATCCACGACGTGAGCGCAAGGGCGATCGCCCCGGCGCCCGCGAGACGGGCGATCCGCACGAGCGCGTTCGCGCGCGTCACCCCCCACACGAGCAGGAGCGCCGCCGTGACGACCATCATGTACGCGTAGAGCAGGTGTGAGAGCACGAGCACCGCGAGCACGACGGCGGTCCAGCGAAAGCCAGTGCCGTAGCGAAGCAAGCGCCAGAGGCTCGCGAGAGCGATGAACGAGAGGTGCATCGCCCAGATCTGGGTGTAGAGACCGAGGCCGCGCCACAGGTAGCTCCCGAAGTCGAAGCCGTAGAGGAAATTCGTCGCGAGCAGCGTCGACGCCGAGGCAGCCACGGCCGCGGCCACCGTGTCGAAGTCCATTCGCCGCATCGACCAGAACACCGTGAGCGGGAGGAGGACGAGACCGAGGTAGCGAACGACGTTGAAGACGGTGAAGATGTCGACCGTCCCGAAGAGCACGCGATGGAGCGCGACGACCGAGAGATGCGGCAGGTTCTGGTAGTAGAGGAACTGCGGGAAGCCCTCGTCCATCTCCGGCACCCAGAAGTCGAGGACGTTCTCTCCACGCGCGAGCGCATCACTCGCGTTCTCGATATAGAGCGCATGCTCCGTGTCGTCATTGACGTTCGCTACCGGGACCGTGATCTCAGGAAGCAGACCGATCGCGTGGGCGGCCATCGGCAGAGCGATCAGGAGGGACAGGGCTGCATTCCGCGCATTGATCCGATCGGCGAGAGCGAGGCGGCTGATGCGAAGCCGCTCCCTCGCGGCCGCGATGATCCCGCTTGTCGCCGCGCTCAATCCCGAACGCGCAGCCAAAGCAGAAGGGTCGGCTTGACGATGCTCCACCAATCGCGCACGCGGCGGATCTTCGAATAGTTGCCGCCGCCTTTCGGGTACGTCTTCGAGACGCCGACCTCGGTCACGCGGTAGCCGAGCTTGATGGCCTTCCAGTGGAGGTAGTACTCGAGCTCATACCGATCGAGCCAGGACTGATCGATGCGGATCCGCGGATCGTCGAGCAGCGAGAGCCGGTACGCCCGAAATCCATTCGTCACGTCGGTCCCTCTGAACCCGGAGAGGACGCCGAAGAGCCAGGTATAGCCGCGGATCATGAGCCCGCGGCCGCGTGGCAGATGCACGCTCGCGCCGCCTTCCGGCGAGAACCGGGATCCCTGGACGTAGTCGTAGCCGGCGCGCAGCTGGTCGATAAGGCGCGGCGCTTCAGCGGGATCGTCCTTCCCGTTCGCCGCGAGCACGACGACCACGCCGTGACCGTTCGCGCGGGCCGCCTCGATACCCGTCCTGATGGCGGCGCCAACCCCCCGACGTCGGTCCTGGGAGATCACCCGAGCGCCGGCCTCGCGCGCGAGGTCGGGCCCGCCATCGTCGGATCCATCGTCAACGACGATCGTCTCCGCGATCGTCGCCGGGACGCGGCGGACGAGCGCGCCGATCGCATGACGCTCGTTGAACAGCGGAAAGATCACCGCGACGGTCCCGATCTCGGCCACGACGGCACTCTACCCGGAGCGCGTACTACCGGATCGGGTCCTTCTCGAGCAAGCCGCGGTTGTGGACGTAGAGCGCTGCCTGCGTGCGGTCGGTGAGCTCGAGCTTGCTGAAGATGTTCGAGATGTGCGTCTTCACGGTGCGCTCGCTGATCCCGAGCGTCGCCGCGATCTCCTTGTTGGCTCTGCCGCTCGCGACGAGCTTCAATACCTCGCGCTCGCGTGCGGTGAGATCGCTGTAACCCTCGTCGTCGCCGGTCGGGCGGTCGCCGGCGCGGAGCCGACCGAACTCATCGAGCACGCGTTTGGCGACCGACGGGTAGATGAGTGAGAAACCGTCGGCCACGGTGCGGATCGCGTTCGTGAGCTGGCTGCCGGTGACTTCCTTCAGGAGGTATCCCGACGCGCCCGCGCGGATCGAGCTGAACACGAGCTCGTCCTCGTCGTAGTTCGTGAGGACGATCACGCGCGACGAGGGCACGGAGTTGCGCACGCGCCGCGTGGCCGTGACGCCGTCCCAGTCGCCCATCTTGATGTCCATGAGGATCACGTCGGGCAGCAGCTCCTGCGCCACGGCGAGCGCCTCGTGCCCGTCGCCGGCCTCGCCGACGACCTCGATCTCGGGCTCGGTCTCGAGTATCGAGCGCAGGCCGCTCCGGACGAGCGCGTGATCGTCGGCGATCAGGACGCGGATCTTGCGGACCTCCCTCATCGCCCGAACAGCCTTCCGAGGAAGCTCGCCTTTTCGGTGCGCTCGAGATCCTCGATCGCGCCGCGCTGATCGGTGTCCTCGACGGTGTCGGTCCAGCCCGGTGGCGTGCCGTCGACGGCGACGCGGTAGGGAATCGTCGCGCGGACGATCGTGCCTCGGCCGGGCTCACTGCGGACGACGAGCTGTCCGCCCACGCCCTCGGCGCGCTCGCGCATTCCGACGATGCCGTAATGGCCCCGCTCTTCGGCGGTGTTCAGCTCGTTCGACTCGAATCCCTTGCCGTCGTCCTCGATCGTCGCGACGACCTGCTCGTCGTCGTATCTCAAAATCACCTTCGCGTTGGACGCGCCCGAGTGCTGTCCGACGTTGCGCAGACCCTCGCCGATGATCCGAATGACGGCGCGCTCGACGAACGGCTCGAGCGGACGCTCGGCGCCGGTCTCCTCGAAGTCCACCGCGAGTCCGCTCTGCCGGCGGAGATCGTCCGCGAGGCGGGCGATCGTCACCGGCAGGTTGAGTCCACCGGCGTCTTCGGTCTGCCGTAATGCCGCCATGTACTGGCGCACGTCGGAGAGCGTCGCACGCGCGTCCCGCGCAGCCTTCGCGAGCTGGGGCCCGAGCGCCGATGGATCGCGATCGAGCGCACGCTGGCAGCCCTCGAGCGCCAGGACGACGCCGGTGAGCTCCTGGGCTACACCGTCATGCAGCTCCTGTGAGATCCGCCGCCGTTCGTTCGACGCGCTGCGCTGCACGAGGTCGGTCGACGCCGATTTCTGCAGCATGCCGGAGAGATATTCGCCGAGCGTCGAGACGAAGTCGGCCTCCGCCGACGTATAGGGCGTCGTCGCGCGACCCAGGACGAGGACGCCGAGGACGACACCGTTCTGCGATCCGCCGATCGGGGCCAGCAGGAAATGCGTCGACGAAGGCGCGGCCCAGTCCGGGCGGTCTTCGGCCATGCCGTACTGCGCCGTCGCGGTGCGGTGCTCGCGAAGCACCTGCGCGAGCACGGTGTCCGTGCCCGACGTGGAAATGTCCGCGGGGGTGATGTCGCCATAGCCGGTCGCGGCACGTAGATGGAGGTGATGCTCCTCCGCGGCCCATACGCCGACCGCATCGTGACGCAGGTTGTCCGCGAGCATCGCGACGGCGCTCTCGAGATCGTTGTGCGGGTCAGTCCCGAGAGTGGAGAACCGTGAGAGCTCGTACAGCACGAGCGCCTGCCGGCGATCCTCCTCGGCTCGCTGGAACTCCTCGGCCGTCAGGAAGGCCGAGGCGATCTCCGCCGCGGCCTGCGTGAGCGAGTCGACCTGCACCTGGCTATACCGCTCCTGCTGGGCGCGGTGCTTCACGCTGACCACACCGAGCGTGCGGCCGTTGGACCGTAGCGGAGCGATCATGGCCTCGCTCGCGGTTGGGTCGGACCCACCCTGCACCTGGCCGGAGAGCAGCATCGAACGGCCGGTCTGCGCGACCGTGCCGGAGATGCCCTCGCCGATCCGCTTCCGGTCGAGCTTCGCGGCATCCGGGAGACCACGCGAGCTTCGCACCGAGAGCTCACCCTGCGCGTCCGCGAGCATGATCGAGACACCATCCGCGCCGAAGACGTCCGCGAGCTGTGCCGTCGCGCGCTCGAGCAATTGATCGGGATCGCGCTCCTTGCGGATGATCGCCTGAAGGTCACGCGATGCTTTGAGCTTCGCTTCGGCGTCCTGGCCCTGCCGCTGCGCGCGCCAGAGCGCGTTCGCCTCCGCGAGCTCGAGGCCGATGAGATCGCCGACACGACCGAGACTTGCGAGATCCTCGGCCGAGAAGGCCCGACCGGCGAGCATCGCGGCGAGACCGCCGACGACCTGGTCCTTCCAGATGACCGGAGACACCGCGAGCGTGTCGGCGAGACGGCCGTCCGAGAGCGGGAGCGTCACTCCACTCGTCGCCTGTTCGGTGGAGCGCTCGCTCATCGCCTTCGCGAGCATCGCTGCGGGCATTCCCTCGCTCCACTTCGTCTCGGTGGGGAGGTTGTGGGCGACGTACGTCGCGTAGCCCTCACCCTTCATGTTCAGAATTACGGCGATCGCGTCGGCCCGCGCGACCTTCGCGAGGTACGCCATGCGCGCGTTCCAGAAATCGGCGTCGAGTCGGAGGGTCACCCAGAGGCCTTACGCCACGCCGGCGCCGGCCTCGCCCTCGATGCGGAGCTCCAGGGAGGTGCCGCCGCTGCGCTGCAAAGCGAAGTGCGGCTGTTCTAGGGTCGCGATCGCGGACCAGAGCTCGTCCACCAGCATGGGTACGCGAAGTCCGACCGCGAGCGTCGCGACGCCTCCCCTGAAGTCACGCACGTAGAGCGTACGGACCTGCGCCAGCGACTGAATGCGGCGCTCGATGTCCACGAGCCGGGCGAACGACGGTACGGGCGAGAGCATGAGCACAATGTTGCTGGTCGGAGCCGCCGGCTCCTCCCTCTCGAGAGTGACTTGCTCCGGTTCCGTTACCGCTTGGGCCGGTTCGCGCTCCACTACGGTCAGTTCGGGGGCCACCGGAGGGGTCTCGGCGGGCTTTTCGGTCGGTCTGGAAAAGACCTCCTCTTCCTCCACGACTGGGAGTGGCTGCGCCGCTCGGGACGCCTCAGCGGCGCGGGCCGCGTCCTGGGCGGCACGCGCAGCCGTCTCGGCGACGCGCGCGGCCTCGGCGATACGGAGCGCCTCGACGGCGGCGGCGCGTCGCACCTCCGCGGCCGCGAGCCGCGCCTCCTCGACGCGGCGGGCCTCATCCTCGCGCCGCGTCGCGGCAAGGCGCTCGTCTTCCTTGCGGCGCTGTTGATCGCGTCGCTCCTCTTCCTCGCGCCACTGCGTCGCGCGCCGCTGCTCCTCCTCGCGCCACCTCGCGGCGCGCTTCTCCTCTTCCTCGCGCCGCTGCAGCTCGAAACGCGCAGCCTCGGCGGCACGGGCTTCGTCGGCTGAGCGCCGCGCTTCCTCGGCCGCGCGTGCGGCGGCCGTCGCGCGCTCCGCCTCCTGGGCCGCGCGCTCCGCGTCGGCGGCGCGGTCGGCCCCGGCCGCGCGGGCGGCTTCCTGTGCGGCGCGCATCGCCTCTTCCGCGGCGCGCACGGCCTCGGCGGCCCGCTGCGTCTCGCCGGCTCGATCGGCCTCCGCTGCGCGAGCCGCGTCCTGTGCGGCGCGCATCGCTTCCTGTGCCGCACGAGCGGCCTCAGCCGCGCGCTCGGCTTCGACGGACCGATCGGCCTCGGCCTGCTGGTGCGCGAGTCGCTGCGCTTCCGCGACCTTCCGCGCCTCGTCCGCGGCGCGGGACGCCTCTTCGGTCGCGCGCTGCGCCTGCTCCGCGACGCGAGCCGCTTCCGCGGCGCGCTCCGCCTCCGCCGCGCGCTGCGCCTCGAGAGCGCGACGCGCTTCCTCCTTGGCCGAGCGCGCCTCGTCCTGTGCGACGCGCGCCTGCTCTTGCGCGGTCTTCGCCTGCGCCGCCGCGGCGTTGGCTTCGCGGGCCGCGTCCGCGACCGTCCCGGCTTGACGGCGGATGTCCTCGAGGAGCTCGGTGAAGACGCCGCGGAGCGCGTCGGCCGCGAGCGCGCGAGAATCGGCGGTGGTCTCCTCGGGCGCCTTCTCAGGCGGGGCAGCCGATTCGCGGCGGGGGCCGCGGAGCGCAGAAAAGCCGCTCCGCCGGTTCGACGCGATCTCGTCGACGAGGCCGTCGCGTTCCTCACGGAGCCGCTCGATCTCTTTGATCAGCATCTTCCGCTCGTCTCGGGCCTGCTCGAGGATCTGCTGCGCGGCGTTCTCGGCTCGGGCGCGGATCTCGTGAGCGGCTCGCAATGCACCCGACAGGGCATCGCGCACCGTGGCGTCGAATTCTTCGTAGACCGCGACGCGCTTGCGTGCGGAATCAAGCTCCGATTCGAGCGAGCCGACGCGTTTGGTGAGCTCGCTGACACGATCAGAGAGCGCGCCAATGATGTCTCCGGACGCGCCTAGACCCCTGGGCTCCTCGGACACGCGGTCGCCCTCCAAATGCTCGCTTCTCTGCCCACTTCCCCGCGTGTGGCGGAGAGCGTATACGACTCAGGCGAAGAAGGGCATCATCCCCGCATCACGCGGCCAAAGGTCCTGCTCGTCGTGGGGCACCCAACCATCGGCGCGGCGCTCGAGGCGCTGCTGCGGATAGAGGATCGATACGAGGTGAGGCGCGCGCAATCGTTAGAACAGGTCGCATCCGGCTTGGACGGCTGGGTCGCTGATCTCGCTCTCGTCGACGGCGTACTGGTTCAGAGGGGAAAGACAGACGTTCTACCGATGCCAACCATCGTGCTTTCAGGGAATCCGCGAGACGGGGCGAGACTGTCCGGACTCTTCGTCCGGGGCCAGGGCTGGCTCCGGAAGGACGCGACCGCCGAGGAGATCCGTGTCGCTATCGATCGGGCGCTCGTACCGGCAGCGCGACGGTGGTCGGTGCTCTTCGCCGTGGCGCTCCTCGTGCTGGTGGTGATCGTGATCGTGATCGCCCGTTACCTGCTGCAGGTTTAGGGGTCGACACATGGCCAAGGACGACAAGAAGAAAAAGAAACCGACTGAGGACGTCGTCGATCTGGCGGCGCGCATCGGCGCGCGTCAGTCGTCGCCCGACACGAGCCCTCCCGAGGTCGCACCGCCGCAGGCACCGCCACCGCCTCCGCCCACACGCCTCGACGGGCCGATCCCCTCGGCTCCGAAGCCGCGCCTGGTTCCGGCGAAAGAGGATCGGGTCCAGGGCGCGATGATCCAGAAGGCCCTGGTCGACGAAGATCAAAAGCGCGAGCCAGCGATCCCATCCCCGCGCGCGGCACCCGGACCGGGCGAGATCGACCTCGTCGTCACGCCCCTACCCACACCAGACGACTGGCATCGCTTCGAGCTCGCGCTCCGCAAGGTGCGCGGGGTGGGGCAGCTTCGGACCGAGTACTACCGGCACGGCGTCTTGAAGGTGAGAGTGAGCTACCAGGGAGCGGACCGCCTCGCCGCCGTGCTTCGCGCCGGCGTTCCCGGATATCGCGTCCGGGTCATCGGCGAGGACCGCGCGACGTTGCAGATCCTGGTCACATCCGAGGGCGACGAGCGCCGGCCAAGCTGAAACGAAGCGCAGAGGACGACCGAGCCGATAGAGTGGAAGCGATGTCCGACTTCGAGAGCCGCGCTCGCAAGGTCCTTCCGCCCGTGCTTGGCCACTACACGTGGCTTTCGATCGAGCGCGGGGAGGGGAGTTGGCTCGTCACCACCGACGGACGGCGCGTGCTCGATCTGACTTGCGGTATCGCTGTCACCGCGGTCGGTCATTCGCATCCGCGCGTGGTGAAGGCGGTCGTCGACCAGGCGCAGCGACTCATGCACATCTCGACCGGTGTCGCAAAGTACGAATCGAGCATCGCCCTCGCCGAGCAGCTCGCCACGGTCACACCGCGCGGTCTCGATACGGTCTTCTTTGGCAACAGCGGCGCCGAAGCGGTCGAAGGGGCGATCAAGCTGTCACGCCAGACGACCGGTCGCGAGGCGATCATCGCGTTCCGCGGCGGATTCCACGGTCGCACCACCGGTGCAGCCAGCCTCACCACGTCGAAGTCTCAGTACCGCCGCGGCTACGGTGCGCTGCTCCCCGAGGTGTACGTCGCCCCGTATCCGTACCCGCTCGCTTGCGCGCTGCCCGAGCCGCACGACGCCGAATCGTGCGCGGCGCATTGCCTCGCCGAGCTCGACGCGATGCTCGAGCACGAGGTCCCGCCGGAGCACGTCGCTGCGATCGTGATCGAGCCGGTGCTCGGCGAAGGCGGCTACGTTGCGGCTCCGGCGTCCTTCATCCGTGCGGTCCGCGAGCTTGCAACGAAGATCGGCGCTCTGCTCGTGTTCGACGAGATTCAGACGGGCATGGGGCGCACGGGTGCGTGGTTCGCCGCGCAGAAGTTCGGCGTGACGCCGGACGTCATCACTGCGGCAAAGGCGCTCGGTGGCGGAATGCCGCTCGGTGCGGTGATCTCGACGCGCGAGCGAATGGAAAAGTGGCGCACCGGCACGCACGGCTCGACCTTCGGCGGCAATCCGGTCTCGTGCGCAGCGGGGCTGGCCACCCTTCAGGTCATACGCGACGAGAACCTCGTGACGCGAGCAGAGACGATCGGCGAGATCATGGTCGAAGAGCTCGCGCCCCTGCGGTCGCATCCGCGTCTCCGCGAGGTGCGCCGCTTCGGCGCGATGGTGGCGGCAGAGTTCGACGAGAAATCGGTCGCGAAGGCTGCGATCGCGGCATCGCTGGAACGCGATGTCCTTCTTATCACCTGCGGCTTTCACGATCAGGTCGTTCGCTTCATACCCGCGCTGAATATCAGTGAGAACGATCTTCGCAAGGGCATGCGATCGTTCGTCGAGGCCGCTCGCTCGGCTCAGGTGGCTTCACCGGCCTGATTTTCCGCGACCGTTTTCGGCCGCGACTGCGCAGCCTCGAAGCCGCGGCCGCTACCAGATTTTGTACCGGCAATATTGATTACCCCCAGCCCTTGACATCATGTTTTCTCGGGTCTACGGTTCGGCCCCTGCACCGCTAGATGTTGGGTCTGACCGGGCGGCTGGGCCCAGATGTAGTGGCAAAGCCCGAGCATCAGGGAAGGTAGAAGGAGGGTCCAAATGACCCGTCGGCCGTTCGCTTTCGCGTCAGCAGGCGAGAGGCTCCTTCTCCTTCTTTTAAAGGCTCTGGCGAGCGGTTCGAACATCGCAGCTTTCTAGGGGGACACGCACATGGCAATCGCTGACATCGCAGAAGTCTCTGTTGAGCGTGCGGAGCCGAAAGGACTTCGGATCGACCGCCGCTTCACTCGCGAGGGGACCCACCCGTACGACGAGATCGAGTGGGAGCGCCGCGACTCGGCGATCCCGGGCGAGAGCGGCAACGTCTTCGAGCAGAAGGGCGTCGAGGTCCCGAAGGCCTGGTCACAGACGGCGACGAACGTCGTTGCGTCCAAATACTTCCGCGGCAAGCTCGGCTCGCCCGAGCGTGAGTCAAGCGTCAAGCAGATGGTCGATCGCGTCGTCGACACCATCGCCCGCGCCGGTTTCGAGGGCGGCTATTTCGCGAGCGCAGCAGACCGCGACGCCTTCGCCGACGAGCTCAAGTACCTGATGGTCCACCAGTACGCGTCCTTCAACTCGCCGGTGTGGTTCAACATCGGCGTCCCCGGCGTACCGCAGCAGGCGAGCGCGTGCTTCATCCTTTCCGTCGAGGACGATATGCACTCGATCCTCGACTGGTTCCGCGACGAAGGGATCATCTTCAAGGGCGGGTCCGGCTCGGGCGTGAACGTCTCACGGATCCGTTCGCAGAAGGAAAACCTCTCCGGTGGCGGCTTCGCCTCCGGTCCGGTGTCGTTCATGCGCGGCGCCGATTCGGTCGCCGGCTCGATCAAATCGGGCGGCACCACGCGGCGCGCGGCGAAGATGGTCATCCTCGACGCCGACCACCCTGATCTCCACGAGTTCATCTGGTGCAAGGCCAAAGAGGAAAAGAAGGCGTGGGCCCTCGGCGAGGCGGGCTACGACATGAGCCTGAACGGCGAGGCCTGGCAGTCGATTCAATTCCAGAACGCGAACAACTCCGTGCGCGTGACCGACGAATTCATGAAGAAGGCCCAGACCGAAGAGGACTGGAGCCTCACCGCACGGATCGGTGGCGCAGTCCTCGAGACGGTCAAAGCGCGTGCGCTTTTGAGGGAGATCGCGGAAGCGGCCTGGCAGTGCGGCGATCCGGGGATGCAGTTCGACACGACGATCAACGACTGGCACACCTCTCCGGCGAGCGGACGCATCAACGGATCGAACCCGTGCAGTGAGTACATGAGCATCGACGACTCGGCATGCAATCTTGCGTCGCTCAATCTGCTTCGGTTCGTGCACAGCGACGGCGAGTTTGACGTCGAACGCTTCCGCGCCGCCGTAGAGGTCGTCTTCACGGCGCAGGAGATCCTCGTCGGCCACTCCGACTATCCGACCGCGAAGATCGCCGAGAACGCGCGCTCCCACCGTCAGCTCGGTCTGGGCTACGCGAATCTCGGCGCGCTCCTCATGCAACGCGGTCTTCCGTACGACTCCAACGAGGGTCGGGCATACGCCGCAGCAATCACAGCGCTCATGACCGGCGCTGCGTACTCGCAATCCGGTCGTATCGCGGAAGCGGTCGGACCGTACGAGGCCTACCCCAAGAACAAGGATGCCCACGACCGCGTCATCCAGATGCACCGGCTGCACGCATACCGCATCCGCGACGAGCTCCTCCCCGCGAGCCTCCTCTCGGCGGCGCGTCAGGCCTGGGACGACGCGGTCGCGTTCGGGCGCCCCGCGGGATATCGCAACGCGCAGGCGTCGGTCCTCGCGCCAACGGGAACGATCAGCTTCATGATGGATTGCGACACGACCGGCGTTGAGCCGGACATCGCGCTCGTGAAGTACAAGAAGCTCGTCGGTGGCGGGATGCTGAAGCTCGTCAACGGCAGCGTTCCTACCGCCCTACGGCGCCTCGGCTACAGCGACACCGAGTCCGGTGCCATCACCACCTATATCGAGCAGTACGGCACGATCGAAGGTGCCCCCGGTTTGAAGGACGAGGATCTCCCGGTCTTCGACTGCGCGTTTAAGCCGCAGAACGGCGCGCGCACGATCCACCACATGGGCCACATCAAGATGATGGGTGCGGTCCAGCCGTTCATCTCGGGCGCGATCTCGAAGACCGTGAATCTTCCGGAGACCGCGACCATCGACGATGTCAGCGAGGCATACGTCGAGGCATGGAAGCACGGGCTGAAAGCCATCGCCATCTATCGCGACGGAAGCAAGAAGGTCCAGCCCGTCAACACGACCAACAAAGAGAGCAACGCCAAGGCCGTCGAAACGGTCGTCGAAACGGTCGTCGAGCGCATCGTCGAAGTCACACGGCCGCAGCGTCGCCGTCTCGCCGACACGCGGGCGTCGCTTACCCATAAGTTCTCGATCGAGGGACACGAGGGGTACATCACCGTCGGGCTGTTCGAGGACAACACTCCGGGTGAGCTCTTCGTCACCATGGCGAAGGAAGGGTCGACCCTGTCGGGGATGATGGACGCGTTCGCGACGAGCGTGTCGCTGCTCTTCCAATACGGCGTTCCGCTCTCGCACCTTGTCGAGAAGTTTGGTCACATGCGCTTCGAGCCCGCTGGTTGGACCGGCAACCCCGAGATCGGTTTCGCGAAGTCGATCGTCGACTACGTCTTCCGCTGGTTGGGGAACCGTTTCCTTTCTGAGCCCGACCGCGCGGCGCTCGGTCTTGTCCGCACGACCGAGGTCGCCGACGCGACGTCACAGCTCGAGCTCATGAATCGCGTCGTACAGCTCGCGACACCCGAAGCGCCCGCCGCGAACGGCAACGGGCACGCCGTCGCCCCCGTCCCGGACGGCCCTGGCTACCGACGACTCAATTCCACACCCGACGCGCCCCCCTGCCCGCGCTGCGGCTGGCTCACCGTTCGAAGCGGCACCTGCCACAAGTGCGAGAACTGTGGAGAGACGACCGGGTGTAGCTGATTTCCTCCGTCAGGCCCTGGCCGGCCCGCCCGTCGGCCAGTTCTGCCTACTGCCCGGGCACTCCCTGCTCCCCTGGGGTGCCCGGGCTTTTTTTGTCTGGATCGCGGAACGCCTAAGCGGTGTGTGTCCAGCTTGGAGCGGGGTGAGCAGCGCCGGGGTCCCCTTCGCTCGGCCCCGGTGGGATCGCGATGGAACCGCCGTTTTGGGGCCGCTCGCTCAGAAGACCCCGGCGCTGCTCTCCCGTCCGCCGTGCCGCCTGCACCCACCGCCCAGCGTTCCTCTTCGATCCGCCGCCACGCGTCATGACTCGATCGCGGAACGCCCGAGCGCACGTATGGCGGGTCCTGTCCAGACTTCGGATGGCGAGCGGGCTGGTGGGCAGCGCCGGGGTCTTCGGAGCGAGCGGCCCCAAGACGGCGGTCCATCGCGATCCCACCGGGACCGAGCGAAGAGGACCCCGGCGCTCTTCACCCTGCCACCCGCACAGCGCCTGCGTTCCTCTGCGATCCGGTTGTCTTCCGATTGCAGCCGTCGGCTGTCAAGCCGTCGTGCCAGTTGCACACCCAGCTGCGCGACCTCCGCGATCCCTTCGCTCGGCGCATTTACGCATTGCTAACTAATCGGAATTAAATAGGTCGGCTGCTAGGAGTGTCGCGTAGGAGACAGACGTAGTAGTTGGTAACGTCCCAAATCAGTCGCCCACTGACCGGAACGTGCCTGACACTTCGTTCGTCTAGGTATGTGAAGAGTTCACACCGAGCAAGCGTGCGAATGCTCCACGGCACAGCCCTTGCTCGAACAGTCGACGCGCCAATTGGTGGGCGCAGGGGAGGCAGGCGGCATGGCGGTTTTCGCGCGAAGCGGCGATCAGGCTCGGACATCACGCCGCGGCCTGTGGATGCTTGCCGTCGCGCCCATCGCCGTGATCGCTCTGGCGATCGGTGCCGCGTTCGCTGCCGACGCGGTCTACGCGTACCGTGCCCTCCCCGGCATGTCGGTCGGCGGCGTCGAGATCGGCTCGCTCGAGGCGAGCGCGATACGCGAGCGGCTTGCGACCGGTCTCGCCGCGCCCTGGGCGACATCGACCGTCGCCCTCGTCGACGGATCGCGAAGCTGGCAGACCACGAACGCCCAGCTGGGGATCGCACCAGACCTCGACGCCGCGGTCGCTGAGGCCCTGAGCTATGGAAAATCCGGAGGCGTGTTCGACCGGCTCGGTGCCTGGATCGACGCCATTCGCGGGCAGGCCAACGTTCCGTTCGCAATGCACGCACGGGGCGACGCGCTGGACCAATGGGTGGCGGCCGCCGCTCGCGACACCGATCGCGCGCCGGTCTCCGGCGAGCTTCGCCTCGGCCCGACGGGCCTTGCGGTGACCCAACCGGCACTCGGTCGTGAAGTTGATCGCATCAGCACGGTCGCGGCACTTCTCTCAGCCGACTCGCTCGGTGATCGCGAGGTCGCGCTCCGTGTTCGCACCTCATACCCTGCCGTCGACGCGTCCGGATTCGACGAGGCATACGCGCGCGCCGCCGCGGTCGTCACGCCCGTGACCGTGCATGTCGAGGACCGGACGTTTACCGAGAACGCCACATATCTTTCGAGTCTTCTCGCGATCGAGCGCGTCGCCGCGAAGCCGGGCGAGCTTCCGGCGATCCCGCAAGACGCGATCGCTCCCGCGATCAGGTATCGCTACGAAGTCTCGCTGGTGAACGAGCGCGTCGCGAGCTGGGCCGCGGCTCTCGGGGTGGTGTTGGATCACCCGGGCAAGAGCGCCAAATTCTCGCTGAGCGCCGAGCACGTGCCGTCGATCGTTCCGTCCGAGAGCGGGGTCAAGGTCGATCAGGAGAAGCTCCGTGCGATGGTGCTCGACGATCTCGTGCGCCCGGCTACGGGAACGACGCGCGATCTCGCGGCACCCGCGGTGGTCGACGCGTCGGCATTCACCACCGAGCAGGCGAAGGCGCTTCTACCGAATCTGGTTCGGACGTCGACGTTCACCACGTCCTACCCGCCGAGCGCGTCGCGTCACGCGAACATCTCGACCGGCGCGTCGCAATTCGACGGGGTCGTCATCCTCCCGGGACAGACGTTCTCGTTCTGGGAGCTCCTTGGGCCGGTGACGGTCGAGCGCGGCTATGCCTATGCCGGGGCGATCATCAACAACCGGTCGGACGAGAACGTGATCGGCGGCGGGCTTTGCCAGGTCTCGACGACCATCTTCAACGCCATCGCCGCGCAGGGATACGAGATCATCGAGCGGCACGCGCACGGCTATTACATCGATCGTTATCCGATTGGCTACGACGCCGCGGTCTTCGAGCCCGGTGTCGACTTCAAGTGGCGCAACGACACCGCGAATCCCGTCTTCATCTGGTCGTGGAGCGACTGGACAACGCTCACCATCGATGTCTGGGGGATCCCGACGGGTCGCACCGTTGCGGTGAGCGCGGCGACGCAGAAGAACTTCGTGCACCCCGCGGCGGACCAACCTGCGGATCCGGCGTTCCCCAAGGGCGTTTCGGTCGACGGGCGCGACGTCTTCAAGACGCGGACGGTCTACGAGAACGGCAAGGTGCTCCACCAGGACTTCTTCGCGAGCCATTACGCACCGGTGTGGGGCGGCCCGCTCGTCGCGCCGGACGCGCCAAAACCCTAGCCGGGCCGAGAGAGACCCGCCTGAAAGCAGCGCAAATAACGACCTAGCAGACAGGCCGTTAGATGCGTGTGGTGGGACAGCGCACCTCAAAAGACACCGCGAGACTGATCGAGGAAGTCGCCCGCGGCGACCGGCTCCTCGAGGACATCAAGGACCCGGAGCTGCGCGAGACGGTGCGACTTGCGCTCCGGCTGCACAAGGATCCGTACAGCGCCCCCGACTCACGGACCCGCTCCCGAATTAGGGCTCGAGTCCTTTTTGGGTTGCGCCCGCACGACGCGACGATGGTCGATCGGCTCGCTGTCGTCTTCGAGCTCCTCGGCCGGCCGACTCCGTACGCGATGCGGATGCTTGTCGTCGGGCTCATCGTCATGGCCGTCGCGGCGAGCACCGCGCTCGTGAGCGCCGGCACCGTCGCGGACGATGCGCTGTACTCGGTGAAGGTCACGTCCGAACAGATGCGGCTCGCCCTCGCGACGTCGCCGGAGGATCGTGCGGTCGTCGAGCTTTCCATCGCGGAGCACCGCCTCGCGGAGGCGACAGCCCTCGCGGCGCTCGGGAACGAGGATGACGCAATCGTCGCGACCAGCGAGTACGGGGAGCACATGGCGAACGCGGCCGCCGAGCTCGCCCAGGTCGAGTCGCTCGAGCCGGACACGGCGACCCTGGTGATCCAGCTCCAGCAGCGGATCGACGAGCACCGTGCGACCGCCGCCGCGGTGGTGGCGAGACTGACCGAGGATCCGAGCACGGCCTCGGCCGCCGCGGCGCTGGCGCCGTTCGCCGCGCGTGGCAACGCGGCCGCCGATCTGAGTCCAGCCGCGGCGATCGCGCAGGACGCGGCGGATACCGCGGACGAGGCCGCCGCGGCGGCCGAGCGCAAGGTGAGTCCCGTCCGGGAAGTGGACGTCGCGCCGGCTACAGGCGGCACCGATCGAACGACGACATCTGTGGACGCCACACCCAGCGAAAGCCAGACCGCCCGCAACGACACCACGAACGGTCATGGCGAGCGAGCTTCCAAAAAGGAACGGGCGGCCGGTGCGGCACGAAAGGCCGCCGACGAGGCGAAGGCCGCGGCGAAGAAGGCGAAGGCCGGAGCGAAGCGCACGCCCGCGCCGAAAACTCGAGACGATTCCAACAACCGGGACGACTAGCTAGGCCCTAGCATCGCGTCCACCACGTGACCCCCCAACGCCGCGCCGACCTCGCGTATGTCGCGGCGATCCTGATCGGCGTCCTCATCGTCGTCTTCCTCGGACCGCTTGATCGTCGTCTCGAGATCGCCCACATCAATGACTTCTCCGGGTTCTGGGCCGGACCGCGCGCCGTCCTCGCCGGAGTAAGCCCGTGGGATCCGACGGAGTACCCAAGGGCACGCATCGCCTTCGACACGCAGCTCGATGCGGCGCCGGTGCTGAACTACATGCCCTGGACCGTCATCGCCCTTCTCCCGATCGGTCTCCTGCCGCTGGACCTCGCGGCGTGGATCTGGATGGCGCTCTCGTTGGTCTGCTCGGCCGTTGCGCTGCGCGCGCTGCTGCGCGAATTTCTGCCGGGTCGTGCCGCGCTCCATGGAGTGCTCGGCCTCGCGCTCTTCGTCGGCCAACCCGGGATTCTCACGATCGTCCTCGGCCAGTGGGCGCTCCTGCTCATGTCTGCTCTCGTTGCGATCGTTCTCGCGGTGCGCGCCGGCCATACGCGCCGCGGAGGGTTCGCCGCGCTCGCCCTTCTGGCGAAACCGCAGCTCTTTGTCTGGACCGCGGTCGGACTCGGTATCGCTGCGCTCTCGGATCTCCGCTACCGGCGCTTTGTCATTTTCGCCGTGGTCGTCTGTGGGGCGCTCGTCGTGGCGAGCTGGCTCGCGTACCCCGACTGGTTCGGCGCGTGGAGTGCGGACATACCTGCGCGCCGAACCGGCCGCTCCGCGGTCCTTCTCTCCGCGCTCGGCCAATTGCTCGGGACACCCGGTCGCATCCTTGCGATCGCCGTCATCGGCGCTGGACTCGCGCTCGCGTCGCGCTTCGTACCGGGGAGCGATTCGTGGCTTGCGATCTGGCTCGCGCTCTCCAGCGCGGGCGCGATCTACAGCTGGTCATACGATCACGTACTGCTCTTCGTTCCACTGATCATCGCTGCGGGCGTGCTCGCGGCCGCGGGTCGAGAGCGCGCTGCCCAGCGGCTCGCGATCGGCGGGGCGCTCACGCTCCTCCTCGTATCGCCGCTCTTCTACGCGTTCGGGGTCTGGCGCCATGACGAGACCTTCAGCATCGCCGTGCCCGTTGGGTTCTTCATCGCGACCCTCTGGTCGCTCTGGCCATACCGTCGGGGCGCGTCAGTCGGCGAGCGTTCGGCGCAGCAGGTCCAGCCCGCTTAAGAGCGCACGCCGGCGTCCGTCGGCGGGAGAGCGAAACCGAATCTCGAGGCGGCGTGTCCCATCGGGTGCGAGCGCACGTAGCTCGCTCGTGTCGGTGCCGTGGGGCGTCGTGAGGAGGACCTCGCCACCAAGTCGGCGACCCTCGTTCTCGAGCGTCTCCGCATTCGCGGCCGGACGGACGATCGCACCGGCGAACCAGCGGGCGGCGTCGGGCGCATCTGCCAGCGACCGGGCGATATCACCCGCCGACAGCGACTCCGCCACCGCGACACGCCACTCCCGGGCGTCGAGTCGACGGCCGATCACGCTCGGGAGAGTGTCGTCGTCCGTGCCCCAGACGTACTCGCCGAGGCGCGCGCGGATCGCTCGCTCCATTTCCGCGACGCGCCGATCGGCTTCCTCGGGGGCCGATGCCTTGTCCGCCACGCGAACGTGTACTCCATCGTTCTTTGCGTACGTCGCGACGGTGGGGCTCGTCGAGTGGACGAGCTCGGCGAGCTTCTCCTCGACCGCGCTCTCGCCGATGCCCAGCAGTTTCAGCGTCCGCCAGCGAAGCGCGCCGCCTCCCGTGAGGGACGGTTCGACCGATTCCCACATCGGCGTCATCTCGCGGGGGACGCCGGGCATCGCGACGATCCGTTTTCCGTCCTTCTTTACATCCCAGCCGGGCGCGGTGCCGTTCGGATTCGGGAGCGCTCGCGCCGACGGGATGAGCCACGCCTGCTTGCGGTTTCGCTCAGGCATGACGAGGCCGCGGCCGGAGAACCAGGCGACGAGCTCGGCCTCGAGGGCCCGATCGACCGATGGGGTCTCGCCGAGGGCGGCCGCGATGGCCTCGCGGGTGAGGTCGTCCTCGGTCGGCCCGAGACCGCCCGTCGCGACGACGAGATCGCTCCGGGCAAGGGCTCGCTCGAACGCCTGCTTGGCCCGCCCGAGGTTATCTCCGACGGTCTGCATGTGGAGACAATCGATGCCCAGGAGCGCAAGCCTCCCCGCGAGGTAGTTGGCGTTCGTATCGACGATCTGACCGAGCAGTAGCTCCGTCCCGATAGAGAGAAGCTCAGCTTTCGTTGACATGATCGGCCGTCATCGTCGAGGTCCGCGATTGGCATGGCGCTTGCTGCCTGTTCTGTTCGACAACAAGAAATCCCAACCCTTCCCTTCCTCACCACGAACCCCGTCCGCAAGGACGGGGTTTTGTGGTCGTATGGGGTCCCGAGGACGAAGCAGGGGGCTAGGGTACGCTGCGGAAAGAGACATCCGGCGGAGGTGCTGCGTTGGCCACAGGCTATTGCGTCAAGTGCAAGGCCTCGCGCGACATAAAGGACGCGCAGCAGATCACCATGAAGAACGGGCGGCCCGCGACTCAGGGAATCTGCCCCGTCTGCGGGACGAAGATCTTCAAGATCGGCGCTTCGACCTAGCGGCGGTACGCGTCCTGCGGCAGCTCCGGTCCGGAGGTGTCTCATGAACGTACGCGAGCTCATGACAACCGCGCCTGTCACCGTTGAGCCCGACGCCACGCTCGGCGAGGTCGCCGTGCTCATGAAGCAAGAGGACTGCGGCTCGATCCCGGTCGTGGAGGACGGTCGTCTCGTCGGGATCGTGACCGACCGCGACATCGTCATTCGCGGGGTCGCCACCGGTAGCGATCCGAAGACGCAGCGCGTCAGCACGGTGATGTCCGCCGATCCAGTCACGATCCGCCCGGACGACGACCTCACCGATGCGGAAAAGGTCATGGCCGACCGTCAGATCCGCCGATTGCCGGTCGTCGAAAACGGCAAGCTCGTCGGGATCATCGTGACCGCGCAGATCGCGCGCGCCGCCGACAAACGGAAAGTCGGCGAGACCATTAGGGACATCAGCGAACCGACGAGTGGCCGCGCTTCGCACGGACGAGGTTGACAGATTGGTGGACAAGTTGGTTGATGGGGCTGCTCGCTCGTCGGTACCATTTCGATGGGGGCCAGTAGCTCAGCGGTAGAGCAGGAGACTCTTAATCTCTTGGTCGTGGGTTCGAATCCCTCCTGGCTCACACGGAGTGGCTAATTCAGGGGCTGGCTCTCCTGCACTTGCGAGATCGAGCCGAGTGACTGCGCGATCGCAGCGACCAAAACCGGCAGGTCGAATGGCTTGGCAACAAACGCCACGACCGGTAGCCCGCCGACTTGGTCTCTTCGAAATCCCGCGCTCACCGCAATGACCGGGGCGGAGCAATCCGGCCCTCGACGCCGGAGGAATTCGAACCCATCGACGATCGGCATAGAGAGATCGAGCACGACAAGGTCAGGCTTCACCTCGGCGCACCGTTCGAGCGCGGCTTTGCCGTCGGCGGCCGCGCTCACGAGGTAGCCCTCGTCGGTCAGGGCGGCGATGAGGAAACTCCGCGTCGCCGCGTCGTCTTCCGCGACTAACACGCGCTTCACCCAGAGCGGTCCTCATCTTGCGCGTCGGGTCGCGCCTCCCCGGCGTGGCCAGACCTTCGCATGATCGTCGAGTGTCGGAGTTGGGAGAACGGCTTAGGCGGGATCGCTTCCCACTCGTGTACCTCATCTTTGCGGTCGGCCGGGCAATACGCCCACTGCGCGTTGCGAATCGTCATATGCCCGTGACCGTCGGGGACCTTCAGTCCGAGATGGATGTGGTCGTCGCTTACACAGAGGTACTGAATGGAAGCGGAAGGCCCGATCATCGACTCCACGCGGAGCCTCCCTCGCTGGACTTATTTTGATTTTCGCGCGCGTGGCCCCAAGTCGCAAGGCGGCGATTGCGACGACTCGGAATCATGTCCGATGGAGTTGGTAACGGACGAGTGAGCGCCGGGGGCCGGCCTGGTCGATCCGGTGGTTTCAATGAAGGCGTCATCGAGGATCTTCGTACGGATCACGGCTAGATGACCAAGGGCCCGTTCGCCGGTCCTTCGCGGCTCTCCTGACGACCCCGCTGCGCGAAATCCCCTGGGAGCGGACCAATCCGCTCGCGTGTAGCCGCACGCATCCGCGCTTCGCTGAGCCGCGTACTTTCTGGCAGATTGAGCCAACACCGCTCCCTCCTTACCGCCGCCCTCGGCGCGGTCCTCGCGCTTCTCCTCGTTTTCGTGGTGGCGCTCCCATTCGCGTTGACACATCGCCAGGACCTGCCGCTCGAGCGGGTATACGGCGACGCAGCCGTCTCGGTCGTCTCACAGGTCCTCGGCGGGAACGCGACGAACCCGGTGGCGAACGACCGGCGTGCTCTCGATACGGGTCGGATCGCGTACACCGGTTCGTGCGCGGTCTGCCACGGAGCAAAAGGAGACGGCCGCGGCGTGTTCGGCCCCACGACGTACCCCGACGCGACCGATTTCACGACCGAAGCAGCGAAGAGCAAGTCCGATGCGCAGCTCTTTTGGATCGTGAAGAACGGGTTAGGTTTCACGGCGATGCCTTCGTTCAGCGGCCAGTACAAGGACGCCGAGATCTGGGCGATGGTCGCGTACATCCGCGCGCTGCAGCGGGGCGGCGCGAGCGCGCTCGCCATACCCGCGCCGAGCGTCGCGCAGCTTGGGGCGGCAGATCCCACCGTGAGTCGCCAGACGCGTGGCGCGGCGATCTATTTCGCTCTGGGCTGTCATCTCTGCCATGGCCCCGAGGGAGACGCGCCCGGAGACCTCTCCATCCGCGGGCGGATCGAGATCGACATCGTGCGGCGCGGAAGCGATCGCGGAATGCCGGCTTACGGGCGGAGCATCCTCAGCGACGCCGACCTCGCCGACCTCGAAACCTACCTGCTGCGATTCGCCTCGGTGCCCTCCAGACCCGACTGAGCTCTGAGGAGCGAGAGCGGGTACGTCGTGCCGCGCCAGCGGACGCCCCGCGTCTCCGCAAGGTAGACCGATCGCGCGATCGCGTAGGCGAAGCAAAGAGCCGAGAAGGGCACGAGCAGCGCGAGGAGAAACGCAGCGGGTGTGAGCGGTCGCATGGACTGGCGATACGTCTCGAGCAGACCTGCCATCAGACAGACGACGACGATCACCAGAAGAGCGCGATCGATGCCGCCGAGGACTATCACACCAACGAACGGCCACACCATCGTCGCCACCAGATAAAGGAGGATGCCCGCCGCATCGACGAGGCGGTAGTCCATGCTCGAGTACATGCTCTTCTCGAGCCCGGATATCGCGGCGCGAAGCGACGGGTACCACTCGACCGACAAGAAGGCGTTCCCGTTCACGACGCGCTGCCTGAATCCGAACCCACGCAGCCGCCGGCCCAGCCGAATGTCGTCGTCGGGGCGGAGCGAGAGGGCACGCATCGTGCCGATGCGCTCGTAAGCGGAGCGGCGCACGAGATTGAACGCGCCGATCCCAACACCGCGTGTGCTCTTCGGATCGTTCGCGAGGTACGCGCCCCAGAGCGCTATGAAGGCATAGGCAAAGAACGCGACGAACGCGCGGAGCGCGAGCCCGTGCGCGAGGAGTCGCGGCGCGAGAGTGAGGTGGTCCAGCTCTTCGGCCACGGCGTACGCGACAGCCCGCCGGAGCGCGCCCTGCGCGAACACGATGTCTGCGTCGGTGAAGAGCAGCCACTCGCCGCCCGCGCTCTCCGCACCGCGCCAGAGCGCATGGTTCTTGCCGAGCCATCCCGCCGGCAGCTGGTCGACCCGGATCGCGCGTATGCGCGAGTCGCGCGCGGCGAGCTTTGCGAGGACTGCGCCGGTCGCGTCGCTTGACCGGTCGTCGACGACGATGATCTCGAGGTCGGGGTAGTCCTGCGCGAGAAGCGACTCGACGGCGCGGCCGATCCCCGACGCCTCGTCACGAGCCGGCACTACGACCGAGAGCCGCGGCAGCCTGACGCTACGGTCCAGCGCCGGCAGCTTCGGGATCGCGTTGCGGCGGCGGACCAGCAACGTAAAAGGCACGACCACCGCCAGGAAAACGAGCACGTCGAAGATCTCGACGGGCAGGGTCGGGGTCACCAGATGAAGCTAGCCCACCTGTCGCAGTACTCACACAAATGGGGGAGAAGACCGTCCAAATTCCCCCGTTCGCGTCCCCCGCGGAGCCCGCGAGCAGTACGTTCTGGGCGTTCCGCTGGGGGCGCGTCATCCCTAGCGTTTTCGTCGTGATACGAAAGGTGCTCGCTGCACATCCACGCGATGCGATCCCGCGGTATGTAGCCGCGGTGATCGGGGCTGCGGTCGTGTATGCGATCGAACAGGTTGTCTCCGACGACTATGTGCGGTGCGTCTTGGCGGACTTCGCGTGGACGGCCGCAGCCATAGGCGCGATCGCCGGCACCGCGCGCGCCGTTCGCGCGTCGCGCGGCGACGACCGGATGGTCTGGCTGCTCTTCCTTGCAGGCTCGGTCTCGTGGTTCGTCGGCCAGCTTCTGCGCGATGCCGCCGAGATCGGGCAGCTCCCCATGCCTTCGCCTCTCATCGCGGACCTCGGTTTCATGACCGCCGCGCCGATCTGGACGATCGCGCTTGTGCTGCTACTGCGCCGGCATGGGCAACGTCTCACGCTCTACGCGCTCGTTCTGGACGTCGGCGCCGTCGTCCTCACGCTTGGCGCCGCCGTGACGCTCTACCTCGCGACGACGCTCGCCGTTGACATTGGCCGTGACCCGCAGGCGACCGCGGTCGCGGTCCTGTACCCGCTCCTCTACGTGGCAGCGACCGCAGCAGCGCTCTCGGCCGTCTGGGGAATGCCACAGCGCGAGCCGCGTGGCGCCGTCACGTCGCTCTTCCTCGGGCTCGGCCTCAACGCTCTTGCCTTCGTGCTCTACCTGCCGGCGAACATCGAAGGGACGTTCAAGGCTGGGACGCCGATCGACGCGCTCTGGATCGTCGGGGTCGGAGCGATCGGGATCGCCGGCGCTCAATGGGTTGAAGACCGCGAGGACGGCCGGAACAGCCGGCTCTCCGGCGCGGTGGTCCATCTCTCGCGCATGGTTCTGCCCGGCGTGGTCGCCGCGGCCTGCTCGTTCCTCCTTGTCTACACGGACATTCGCACGGTCCCCGGGCGATTCGCCGACCAGATCGACGGCGCGGTCGCTCTCACCGTCCTCGTCCTCGCGACGCGCGCCGGACTGGCCCTCTACACGAACTGGCAGCTCGGAGAGCGCGAGCGGCGCCGAGCCGAGGAGCTCGCCGTGCTTTACGACGTCGGACTCGCGACCGCCGGCGAGCTTTCGCTCGACGAGCTCGCGAGCCTCATCGCGCGCGAAGCGACCGCGCTCACCGGGACTGACGGCGCGATGGTCGCCCTCGCCGAAAAGGGTCAGGGATTCGTCGTGCGTGCGGTCCACAACGCACCGGCGCTTGGGCTGCGCTCCTCGGTCGGCGAGGACCTCCGCGGGATCGCGCTCGAGTGCCTGCGCACGCGCGATGTCGTCGTCGCGAACGCCTACCACGACCACCCCGACAGCAATCCCGCACTCCACGACCTCATCGCGTCCGCGATCGCGGCGCCGCTCGTTGCGCACGGCGAGATCGTGGGAACGCTCACGGCATACGTCTCGCGCCCGCGTGTTTTCTCCGAGGAGACCCGTCGGCTTGTTCGCCTCTACGCGGCACAGGCCGCGATCGCCATCGCGAACGCCGCCCTGCTCGCCGAGACTCGGCGCCTGGCGCGCGACGACGACCTCACCGGCGTGCTCAACCGCCGCAGCCTGCTCGAGCGGCTCGAGATGCAGATCGCCGACGCCAACCGGCACGGCGAAACGTTCGGAGTGGTGCTGTGCGACGTCGATGGGCTGAAGGCTGTGAACGACTCGGCCGGCCACCTCGTCGGGAATGAGGTCCTTCGAACGCTGGCTCGGGCCATGCGACAGGCGACGCGAGCGGAAGACGTCGTCGCTCGGTTCGGTGGCGACGAATTCGTGCTCCTTCTTCCTCGGACCGGCCCGCTCCCGGCTCAGGCGATCGTGGGACGGGTCGCCGCGCGGATGCGCGAGGAGCGATACATGTGGGCGGGCCAGTCGAACGAGCTGCCCCGCGCGTCCTTCGGCATCTCCTGGTTCCCGATCGACGGCCGCGATGCGGACGCGCTCATCAGCACGGCCGACGCGCGGATGTATGAGGACAAGGCGCGGGCGCGGACGACGCTCCTCGCCGTCGCCGCAGAGGCCGACTGATTCGTTAGGCTTCCTTCTCTCAGCTCTTGTGAGGAGGGGAACGTGCCGAAGTGTCCCGAGTGCGATGCCGAGGTCACCATCGGCTCGGACGCGGTCAAAGGGGAGATCGTGTCCTGCCCCGACTGCGGGGCGGAGCTCGAGGTGAAAGAGACGGCGCCGGTCGCGCTGGCCCTCGCGCCGGAGGCCGAAGAGGACTGGGGTGAATAGTCCTCGCACCTTGCGGTGCTGCGGTCTGCTCCCATCTCGTCGGCTCGAGGAGCCGACTCGTTGAGTAGTAGCAAGCCCCGCGTGGGCGTCCTCCTCTCCCGCGTTCGTGTCGAGGAGAAGCTCCTGCTCGCCGAGCTCGGGTCGCGCGGCGTCGAAACGAAGGTGATCGACGATCGCGAGCTCGTCCTGGCGGTCGAGCAGCGCCCGGAGCTCGGCGTCGATGTCATCCTCGAACGCTGCATTCAGCACGGCACCGCCCTCTACGCGCTCGCGGTCCTGGATGCCTGGGGTGTCCCCACCGTGAACCGCTACGAGGTCGCGGAGATCTGCGGCAACAAGCTGCTCACCACGATGCGGCTCATCCGCGACGGTGTGCCGAGCCCGCGGACGCGCGTGGCGTTCACGCCTGAATCGGCGCTTGCCGCGATCGAGGAGCTCGGATATCCGGCCGTGCTGAAGCCCCTCATCGGTTCGTGGGGACGCCTCATCTCGAAGGTGAACGATCGTGAAGCGGCTGAGGCGATCGTCGAGCACAAAGACGTGCTCGGCAACTATCTCCACTCGATCTACTACATCCAGGAGTACATCCAGAAACCCGGCCGCGACATTCGGGCGTTCGTCGTAGGGAGCGAGACGATCGCGGCGATCTACCGCGCGAGCGACCACTGGATCACGAACACCGCCCGCGGCGGACAGGCCTCGAACTGCCCGGTCACGCCCGAGCTCGACGCACTCTGCGTGCGCGCAGCGCGCGCCGTCGGAGGTGGCGTCGTCGCGGTCGATCTTCTTGAAGCACCGGAGGGCCTGCTTGTCAACGAGGTCAACTACACGATGGAGTTCCGCAATTCCATCGACACGACCGGCGTGAACATCCCGGCAAAAGTCGTCGATTACGTCCTCGAGGTGGCGAGAGCCGCTCGGTGAAAGTTGGAGTGATCGGTGCCGCCGGGTACGCGGGCGGCGAGCTCCTGCGGCTTCTGGTCGGTCATCCGAACGTCGACGAGATCGTCGCCGGAAGCGAATCGCTTGCCGGGAAGCCCGTGGCCGCGGCTCACCCGAACCTGCGGAAACGAACGAGCCTCTCATTCGTCCACTACGAGGACGTGAGTCGCTGCGACGTGCTGTTCCTGGCGCTCCCGAACGGCGCGCACCGCGCCCACGAATTCGAGGATCGCGCCACGGTCCTCATCGACCTGTCCAGCGACCATCGCCTACGGGACGCGGCCGACTACGACCGCTGGTACGGCTCGCCGCATCCCCGGCCGACCCTTCTCGACCGCTGGATCTACGGCATCCCCGAGCTTCACCGCGACCAGATCCAAACCGGCAAGCGGATCACCGGCGCGGGCTGCAACGCGACCGCGTCCATCCTGGCGCTCCTGCCGCTCTTCCGTGCCGGCGTTGTGGACCGAAGCCTGCCGGTCGTCATCGAGTGCAAGGTCGGCTCGAGCGAGGGCGGGCGCGAACCGAGCGAGGATAGCCACCATCCGGAACGCTCGGGCGTGGTGCGATCCTTTCGGCCGGTCGGGCACCGCCACACGGCGGAGATCGAGCAGGAGCTCCGCCTCGAAGGGAAAAGCCTGCGGGTGGATCTCTCCGTGACCTCGGTCGAGCTTGTCCGGGGCGTGCTCGCGACGGCGCACATCTATACGTCCTCGGCGCTCGACGAGAAGGCGCTCTGGAAGATCTACCGCGACGCCTACGCGGCCGAGCCGTTCGTACGCATCGTGAAGGAGCGGACGGGCATCTGGCGGTATCCCGAGCCGAAGCTCCTCGCGGGAACGAACTTCGCCGACGTTGGCTTCGCGCTCGATCCGCGTGGCGAACGCGTCGTCGCGCTCTGTGCGATCGACAACCTCATGAAGGGAGCGGCCGGGAACGGGGTCCAGGCGATGAATATCGCGTGCGGGTACGCGGAGGATGCTGGCCTCGGCTTCGTGGGGCTGCATCCGTGACGCTGCGCGCGGTCGTGAAGGCGGGCGGAAGCGCCGGCGTCGAACGCGATGCGGTCGCCGATCTCGTCGCCGATATCGCCCGCTCGGACGAGATCGTGCTCGTGCATGGCGCGTCCGGCGAAACGGACAAGCTCGCGGCGGCGCTCGGCCATCCGCAGGAAAAGGTCGTCTCGCCCTCGGGTCACGAAAGCCGGCGCACCGACCGCAGAACGCTCGAGATCTTCGCGATGGCTGCTCTCGGCGTCGAGAATTTCCTCTACGTCGAGAAGCTCCAGCAGCGCGGGATCGATGCGGTCGGCCTTTCCGGCATATCCGGCCGCCTCCTCGTCGCGAGCAAGAAGGATGTGCGCTCGGTCCGCGACGGGAAGACCGTCCTCCTGCGCGACGACTACACCGGAAAGGTCGAAGCGGTGAACCTGCCGCTTCTCACGCAGTTCATCGGTGCGGGGCGGGTTCCGGTGATCGCGCCCCTCGCGCTCTCGACGGAGCAGCAGGCCCTCAACGTCGACGGCGATCGGGTCGCGGCCGCGATCGCCGTGGCCATCGACGCGGATGCGCTCATCATCCTCACGAGCGTGCCCGGCCTCCTTCGTGATGCCGACGACCCGCGCACGCTGGTGCCGGAGACGACGGTGCAGGAGGCTGAGTCGCTCGCCCGCGGACGTATGAAGGTGAAAATACTTGCGGCGCGTGAGGCCCTCGAAGGTGGCGTCGACGAGGTCGTCATCCGGTCTGCGAGCGGGGACCCGGGCGTGCGGACGGTGATCCGATCGTGAGCGCGACGCTCCGCACGACCGCGGGTCTCGTCGCGGCCGAGGATGCGCATACTTCGGGCCTCTACACCAAGCGCGGCATCGTCCTCGTTCGCGGGGAAGGCGCGGTCGTCTACGACAGCGAAGGGCGCGCGTACATCGACTGCGTCGGCGGACAGGGCATCGCCAATCTCGGTCACGGTAATGCGGCGGTGGCCAACGCGATCGCAGAGCAGGCCCGCACGCTCGCATCGTGCACCGAGCTCTTCTACAACGATCGCCGCGCCGAGCTCTACGACCTCCTCGCCGACATCCTCCCGCCGCCGCTCGATCGATTCTTTCTCTGCAATAGCGGGACCGAAGCGGTCGAGGGAGCGCTGAAGTTCGCGCGCGCGGCGACAAAGCGAACCGGCATCGTCGCGACGATGCGCGGGTTTCACGGAAAGACCATGGGCGCGCTGTCGGCGACCTGGGGCCCGGAGTACCGCGACCTGTTCGGCCCGCTCGTTCCCGACTTCTCGCACGTCCCCTTCAACAAGCCCGAGGCCCTTGACGCCGCGATCACGGAGCGCACGGCCGCGTTCATCGTCGAGCTCGTCCAAGGAGAGGGAGGGGTGCGGCCGGCGACCCGCGAGTTCGTTCAGGAAGCCGCGAGACTCTGTGCGGCGAGAGGCGCGCTCCTCATCGTCGACGAGGTTCAGACGGGCTTCGGCCGGACGGGCACGCTCTTCGCGATCGAGCAGTACGGGATCGTGCCGGAGATCCTCTGCCTCGCCAAGTCGATCGCGGGCGGGTTGCCCATGGGCGCGATCGCGTTCTCGCGCAAGATCGGCGACCTCGCCAAGCGCTCGCACTCGACGACCTTCGGAGGGAATCCGCTCGCCTGCGCCGCGGCTCTCGCGGCGATCGGCGAGATCCAGCGGCTCGACCTCGCAGGGAACGCTCGGGAGAGAGGCGCGCAGCTAACCGACGGACTCCGCGCGATCCGCAGCGATCGCGTCCGCGAGGTCCGCGGGCTCGGTCTTCTTGTCGGCGTCGAGCTCAAGGAAAACGCGTCGGGCGTCATTCGCGCGCTCCAGGACGAGGGAGTACTCGCGCTCGGCGCGGGCCCGACAGTGGTGCGCTACCTGCCCCCGCTCGTCATCACCGAGCAGGAGATCGATCGCGTCCTTGCGGCCTCGGCGAAGGCGCTCGGGTGAGGCCGAGCGAAGCTGACCTCGACCTCGTCCGCGGCCTCGTCGAGATCCCCAGCGTTTCCCGGCGCGAGGGCGAGGCCGTCGAGTGGCTCGTCGCACGCATGGGCGAACGCGGTTTTCGCGCGAACGTGGACGATGCCGGCAACGCGGTGGGTGAGATCGGTGATGGTCCGATCCACGTCGTCCTGCTCGGGCACATCGACACAGTGCCCGGCGAGATCCCTGTGAGGATCGAGGGCGACGAGCTCGTGGGGCGCGGCGCCGTCGACGCGAAGGGTCCGCTTGCCGCGTTCGTCGCCGCGGCGACAAAACCCGTGAAGGGAATCCGCGTCACCGTCGTCGGCGCGGTCGAGGAGGAGTCGCCGACGAGCAAAGGTGCCCGGCATCGCGCGACGCTGCCTGCGCCGGACTGGTGCGTCATCGGCGAGCCTTCGGGATGGGACGCAGTCACGGTCGGGTACAAGGGCCGGCTGACGCTCGAGGTCCTGCTCACGCGCGAGGTGCGCCACGGCGCGTCACCGGGACCGACCGTGGCCGAGGCTGCGCTGGCGCTCTGGGACCGCGTCCGCGAGTCGGCGAGCGGCCGCGGCAACGCGACTCGCTCATTCGATCGGCTCGACTGTCGTCTCGAGGGGATCGATGCGGGGGTCAGCGACGGTCTCGTTGAAGCGGCACGGCTCCGCGTCGGTTATCGCGTGCCGCCGGGCATCGACGCGGGTGATCTCGAGGCCGCGGCGGCGAGCCTCGCGGGAAGCGACGGTGACACTCGCGTCGTCGTCACGACGCAGGGAAGGGAAGAGCCGGTCCGCACGCCGAGGACGAGTCCGGTCGCCCGCGCATTCGCGCGCGCGATAGCCGCAGAGGGAGGTCAAACCACTTTCAAAGAGAAGAGCGGCACGAGCGACATGAACATCCTCTTCCCCGCGTGGGGCTGCCCGATGGTCGCGTACGGTCCGGGCGACAGCCGCTACGACCACACACCTATCGAAAGGCTGTCGATCCTCGAGTTCGCGCGGTCAATAAGCGTCCTAAAGGGGGTGCTCAGCCGAGCGAGCGACCGCATAATCTGACGCCGACCTCGGGAAGGAGGCGCGCTGGGTGTTCGCGAAGCGCCACACGCGCCAGAGACTCGTTGTCGCGGGCCTGACCCTGGTTGCGCTTGCGGTCGGCGCGATCCTTCTTCGGACCGAGCTCTTCGACACCAGCCTCCAGTCGATCGTCTACGACAAAGCGATCGACATCGGGCAGACGACCGTCCGGAATCAGGTGACGATCGTGGCTTTGGACGACACGACCGTTGCCCAGTACCGGTACCCGTTGCCGCGGCCGGTCTACACCGACCTGCTCCGTGCGCTCAAACCGCTGAGCCCAAGCGTGATCGCGTTCGACATCGCCTTCTACGATGCCGCGCAGAACCCCGAAGAGGACCGCGCGCTCGCGGCAGCGATCAAGGATTCCGGCAACGTCCTGCTTGCGATGCAGGGCTCGGGCACCGCGACCCTTGGCGACCACACCGAGCGGTATCCAGTGTTGCAGCTGCCCATCCCGTTGTTGCGCGACGCGGCGGCCGGCGTAGGCACGGTGAATGTCCACCCCGACCCGGACGGACGAGTTCGCTACGCCCAGCTCTGGATCGAGGGACCGGACGGATCGAGGTACTACTCGCTCCCGCTCCTCGCAGCGGCGAAGAAGGTGCGTGCGGACCTCTCGAGCGCCAAGCGCGAGGACGACCTCTTCACCGTGCCGGCGCCACTCGGCGATCGCGTGATCCCGATCGATCGTCGCGGCGGTATGTCGATCTACTACGCCGGCCGGCCCGCTCCCGCGCCGCCCTCGAACTGCACCGACCACGACTTCTTCTGCGTCGTCGCGATGAAGGACGTGATCAACGGAACGGTCCCGCGCGACCTTATCGCCGGCCGTGCGGTCTTCATCGGCGCGCATTCCCTGTCGGCGGTCCCGGACAGCTACCCAGTGCCGAACTCGGGCGGCGACAAGATGTTCGGCGTCGAGATCTGGGCCAACGCGGCACAGTCGATCCTGACGAACCGCTATCCGGTCCTGAAGCAGGGTGATGTCGCGACCCTCGCCGAGCTCTTCTTCGTCACGCTCGCCGGTCTGCTGCTCGTTCTTCGCTGGCGGCTGTACGGCTTCATCGGCGCCCTCGCGCTCCTCGTGGCGTTCGTCACCGGCGCGTATGTCGCCTTCTCGCTCCAGACGCAAGGGCTCGTGGGGGCCGGTCCGGTGGAGGTTCCGTCGATCGGGTACGTCATTCCGGTGGTGTTCTGGTGGATCATCCTGCAGGGCTACCTGTTGGTCGAAGAGCAGATCACGGTCGCGCGGACACGGGTCACGTTCGGTCGTTTTGTCACGCCGTCGATCGCCCGCACGATCATCGATCGGGAGGAGGCGGGAAAGCTCGCGCTCGGAGGCGAGGAGAAGCGCGTCACGGTCCTCTTCGGGGATATCCGCGGCTTCACCACGCTGTCCGAGGGATTGGCGCCGGGTATTCTCCTCGGCCACCTGAATCGGTACTTCGACGGTATGGTGGACATCGTGAATCGGTATGAAGGCACCGTGAACAAGTACAACGGTGACAACATCATGGTCCTCTGGGGCGCGCCGCTCGAGGTGAAGGGGCAGGCGCGCAAGGCTGTCGAGTGCGCGCTCGAGATGCAGCGATGGATCGTCTCCGAGCGAGAGAAAAGCGGTCCCGACGTCTCGTTCGGGTTCGGCATCAACACCGGCCCGGTCGTCGCGGGATTCCTCGGCGCGAAGGGACGGATGGAGTACACCGTCATCGGAGACAGTGCCAACGTCGCGTCGCGGCTCACCGCGGCCGACATCGCCCGACGCGACCAGGTGGTCGTATCGGGCGAGACGCTGGCGGAGCTCGGCGACGACGTCGAGGCCATCGACCTTGGTGCGGTGGCGGTGAAGGGGCGCCTCGAGCCCGTGCCGTGCTGGCAGATCAACCGGCTCGGGGATGTCGCCAGTCCGAAGCCCGCGCCTGCGCCCGAGGTGCCCGTGCGTCGGGTGGTCGTGGCGGGATATCGCCGTGCTTGACGACAAGGTCGCGCTCGTCCTGGTCAAGCTTGGCCACCTCGCCGTCCAGAAGGACCGCGAGGCGTACCTGCGCGGCCTCGTCGACCTCTGTTCGCAGGCCGTCGATGCAGAGCGCTGCACGGTATACATCGTCAACGGGAAGAAGAAGGAGCTCTGGGCTCGCGTCGCCCAGCGCACCGCGACCGAGATCCGCCTGCCGATGGGACAGGGCCTCGCGGGCCAGTCCGCGCTCACCGGGGAGACGATCAACGTACCGGATGCCTACGCTGATGCGCGCTTCGACCGGAACGTGGATCTGCGGACCGGATTCCGCACCCTGAACATGCTCGTCGTCCCCGTGTGGGGAAGCGATGGGCAGAGCGTGGTTGGTGTGATCCAGGCGCTGAACAAGCGCAACGGCGCCTTCGAACGGCGCGACCAGATGCTGCTCGAGCAGATCGCTGAGACCGTGGGGCCGGTGCTCGAGCACATCCCGATCGACAACTGATGCCCGATGAGCGCCGGACGCGGCGCGATCGTCGCACCAAGCCTCGGCGCAAGGGCGAACGCAAAGTCACAGCCGGGTCCAAGCTCGATCTCATCCTCGATGTGACGCGCCGTCTCATGTCGATCACCGACCTGGACGCCCTGCTGCGGGACATGGCGACGGTCACGACCCAGATCCTCGACGCTGATCGCGCCACGATCTTCATCGTCGATCGCGATCGAGCCGAGATCTGGTCGAAGGTCGCACTCGGCACAGGCGCAGGCGAGATCCGGCAGGCGGTCGGGGTCGGCATCGCGGGCACCGTCGCCGCCACGGGCGAGACGATCAACATCGCCGATGCGTACGAGGACCCCCGCTTCAATCCCGAGCCCGACCATCGCACCGGGTACCGCACCAAGACGCTGCTCACGTTCCCAATGACCGGACAGAACGATCGCGTCATCGGCGTATTCCAGGTCGTGAACAAGAACGGGGGTGGCGAGTTCACGACGGACGACGAGGAAACGCTGAGCTCGCTCGGGGCATCGGCGGCCGTTGCGGTCGAGAATGCGCAGCTCGTCGCCGAGCAGCGGCGTCTTTGGACGACGCTCATCGAGACGCTCGCGGTGACGATCGACGCACGCGATCAGCAGACCGCCGGTCACAGCCAGCGCGTGACGCGATATGCGGAGGTCATCGGGCGGGCGCTCGGGCTTCAGGGGATAGAGCTCGAGAAGATCCGCGCCGCCGCGCTGCTCCACGACTACGGCAAGATCGCGGTACGCGACCAGTTTCTTCTCAAGCCCGGGAAGCTCGACGAGGCCGAGTTCGAATACATGAAGGCCCATGCCGAGAAGACCGGCGAATTCCTCGCTCACCTCGTGTTCCCTCAGGACATGCGCGATGTTCCCGTGATCGCGGCGCAACATCACGAGCGCATGGACGGCAAGGGCTACCCCCGCGCCCTGCCGGCGGAGCGCATCCTTCTTGGCGCGCGGATCGTCGCGGCGGCTGACGTCTTCGACGCGCTCACCGCGCCGCGCTACTACAAACCCGCGTACACGCTCGAGAAGACGCTCGAGATCATGGATGGCATGGCGGGTGATCATCTCGACCCGGCCGTCGTCGCAGCCGTGCGCCGCAACGTCCACGACCTCGAGTGGACGCTCGACTCCATGAAGCACACCTGGCCCAAACCCGGTGACGAGGGAATGACCGCTGCGCCGGGGTCGGGCCTCTCCGAGCGCGATCAGGCACCGAGCTCCTGAGCGACCGATGAAGATCCGTTTCTGGGGCACGCGAGGCTCGATCCCGACGCCGGGGCCGCTCACCGTGCGATACGGCGGCAACACCGCCTGTGTCGAAGTTCGCGACAGCACCGGATCGCTTCTGATCCTCGACGCGGGCACGGGGCTCCGCGAGCTCGGCACGGCGCTCATGAACGGCGGCGGCGCGCGGCCGTTTTCCGTCGACCTCCTTCTCTCGCATCTCCATTGGGATCACATCCAGGGCATTCCCTTCTTCCGTCCGGCGTATGACCCGAAGTCGTCGCTGCGAATCCGCGGCCCCAAGCAATCCCGCACGATGCGCGAGCTCCTCGGGCTCGGGATGGACGATCCATTCTTTCCCGTCGACATCGACGATCTTCCCGCGCAGCTATCCGTCGGCGAGCTGCAGGATGGAAGCGACGAGCAGATCGGGCGATTCCGCGTGCGCGCCGCCAGCATCTTCCACCCGGCGCCCGCTCTCGCGTTCCGGATCGAGGCTGACGGCCGTGCGTTCGTCTACGCGACGGATACGGAGGATCCGTTCTCCGGGAAACCGAACCCCGTGATCGCTCTCGCCACCGGCGCGCACACCCTTATCCACGACGCCCAATTCCAAGAGAGCGACTTCAAGCCGACGTGGGGGCACTCGACGATCGCGAGCGCTATCGATGTGGCGGCCAAATCAAAAGTGCAGCGTTTGGTCCTCTATCACCATGACCCCGACCGGAGCGATGACGCGCTCGATCGAATCGCCGTCGATGCGCAAAAGAAGGCGAACGAGACCGCCTCCCGGGTCGAGGTCGTCGTGGCGCGTGAAGGCATGGAGCTCGCGATCTAGCACGCGCCTCTCTGACCAAAGCGCGGAGCGTATCGTCGGGGCGACGACCGAGGGGAGGTCTTCCGATGAACGCACTTGACGCGATCAGCCAAGCGAAAGAGGTCATTACCGTCCGGCGGGTGTACGGCGACCCCTACCAGGACGACGGCGTCACGATCATCCCCGCTGCCAGCGTGATGGGGGGCGGCGGTGGCGGAGGCGACACTGCCGGGAACGGGGGAGTCGGCTTCGGCGTGCGCGCACGGCCCGCCGGAGCGTGGGTGATCAAGAACGGCGAGGCCGAGTGGCGGCCCGCGATCGACCTCAATCGGACGATCCTCGTCGGGCAGCTCGTCGCCATCGTCGCGCTTCTCGTCGCGCGCTCGGTCGTGAAGACGCTGGCGAGGGCCAAACGCTAGCCGTGTAACAGGCGGTGCGGGCGGGCTCGCCCCGCCCGGTCCGGGGCGCCCCTGCGCCCAAAGTTGTGCGCGTCGGTATATCCGCTGGCTCTATTGCTCAGCATCCGTTAACTGAAACGTCGCTGCGACACATAGACCGCCGCATGTCGCATTTAGTGACGTTGTACGTAGCGAGCGTTCAGAAAGTCCACCCCACCTCCCCCAATGCGCACGCGCCGCCGGCCAGGGACTCCATCCCGCCGGCGGCGTCGTGACATCTAGGACACCCTCGCTCCGGGGCGACGCCTGGCATCCATAGACGAGGGCCGGCTCGCGATCAATGTTGGCGGGATCAGAACTGGACGAAGCTGCTGGCGCACGGATGTGGGCCGGCGCGCTGATTTAGGGATCGACGCGGCGGATCGGATGACCGAGCGCGAATCCCTTGACGTCCTCGAGGGATATGCCCCCGGTGGGCTGCCAATCGTGCGATTCGCTCTTGCCGGCCGAGCAGTAGGCCCACCGATCCTCGTGCATCGTTAGCGCATCGGTCGGCTCCGGACCCTGGTGGTCCGGGCGCGCGCAGAAGAACTCGACGCGATCGTCCAGCAATGGGTTGACGCAGCAGCGCTCCGGACGACGTCACCGGTTGGGGGGAGAGGACGACGTCCTCCCGTGGGTTTTGACATGTGACTAAACGGTCACCTATAGTCGGACGCTGTGGATGACGTCTTCAAGGCGTTGGCCGATCCAACCCGGCGGAGCCTCCTCGACCGGCTCTTCCGTGAGGACGGTCAGACGCTGGGCGCGCTCCAGGGGCGGTTCCGGATGACGCGGTTCGGCGTCATGAAGCACCTGAAGCAGCTTGAAGACGCCGGCCTCGTCGTGACCAAGCGGCGCGGCCGCGAGAAGCTCCACTTTCTGAACCCGGTACCGATCCGGCTTGTCCACGACCGGTGGGTGAGCAAATACGCCGAGCCATGGACCGCCGCACTGAGCGATCTGAAAAACAAACTGGAGGGACCCGTGGAGAAGGTATTCGAGATCTACATCAAGACCACGCCGGAGCGCCTGTGGGAGGCCATCACCGACAGCGAGATCAGGAGCAAGTACAACTTCGGGATTCACATCGACTCGGACTGGACGCCGGGCTCGCGATACGACACCAGCCACCCGGCCAGCAACGGGCCACTCTTGGAAGGCGAGAACCTGGAGGTCGATCCGCCGCGAAGGCTCGTCCAGACGATGCGCGCACTCTGGGGCGAAGACGTGAAGCGGGAAGGAACATCGCGCGTCACGTGGGAGATCGAACCGGTCGGCGATTCGTGCCGACTCACCGTGACCCACGATCGGCTCCGCGAGGGCGCGAACGATGAGCTCTTCGGCGGCTGGCCGATGATCCTCTCCGGTCTGAAGACCTACCTCGAGACGGGAGAGCTCCTCACCACACCGGGTTCTCTGATGTATGCGACTCGGCCGCCAAGCCAGAGCAAAGGCTGACCTTCGCGACGCAGATGAGCGTCGCGCGGCTACGATGAGACGAGGCCCGAGTGGCGGAATCGGTAGACGCGTCGGCCCTAGGAGCCGATGGGGGAAACCCCGTGTGGGTTCGAGTCCCACCCCGGGCACTGGCTCCGTCCATGGGCTCAGCTCTTCCGGCGATCGACCGCCCACGCCGAACCGGGTCGACGCTTCGCGACTTCCTTGACTTCCGCAGCCGCGCGGGCCGCCGCGGTCGCGCCGTCGAAACGGCCCGGGGGTACGTTCACGATCCCGATCGAGACCGTCGCGATCGGCGTGTGGCGGAGACGTCCCCGTCGATCGCGAGCCTCGATCCACCCGCGTGCGTGGTCATCCGGGTCGTAGAGCGCGCGGATCGAGGCGTCGAACCGTGCGGTGATCTCCTCCGCGAGCGCTTCCGCCTCCTCGGCTCGCGTCAGCAGAACGAAGTCATCCCCGCCGATGTGCCCGACGAAGCGCTGGTCGGCGCCGGCGGCATGGATCAGGATCTCTGCCAGCATCGTGATCACGCGGTCTCCACGCGTGAATCCGTAGTGGTCGTTGAACTCCTTGAAGCGATCGATGTCGATGTAGAGGAGCGCGAAATGCTCCCCGCGCGCGAGGCGCGACTCGAGCTCCTCGGTGATGGTCGGGTTGCCGGGAAGCCCGGACAGCGGGTTGACGTTCCGCATCCCGCTCCAGCGCCGCACCGCCGCGCCCACGCGCGCCAGGAGCTCGTCGGCGTCGTAGGGCTTGGTGATGAAGTCTTCGGCGCCGGCCTCGAGCTCGGCGAGCTTCGCTTGGCGGTCGGTATGAGCGGTGAGGAAGACGATGGGTAGAAAGCGCGTGCGCGGGTCTCGACGCAGCTGCCGGTGAACTTCCGCGCCGGACATTCCGGGTAGGCCGAGATCGAGAAGGACGAGGTCAAACCGCTCATCCCGCATTACAGCGACGGCGCGCTCGCCGTCGCCGACCTCGTCGCAGACGTAGCCCGCATCGTCGAGGAGCGCGCGCAGCGCGCCGCGGGTCGCCTCGTCGTCCTCCACCACCAGGACGCGTGCCGCCATGTATCAAGAGTCGGCGTGGCGGACAGTCACGCTCAATAGGACAGCCGTACCCGTTTCAGCTTGGTTCTCCGGTCGCTAGGTCAACGTGCGGTCAACGATCCTGCCGCGCTTCGACACCGGCGAGCCGTTCGATGACCTTGAGAAGCGCGTGATTGCCCTCGCGCCCGCCGCCGTCCTGCTGGAGCGCGGTATAGAGCGCATGCACGAGCGCGGTCCCCGGCAGCGAAACGTGATCGCCGTAGGCGTTGTCGAGGACGAGCCGCAGATCCTTCTGCTGCAGATCGACCATGAAACCCGGGCGGAAATCGCCGGCGAGCATCTTCGGGGCGTAGTTCTGCATCGCCCAGGACGAGCCCGCGCCACCTGCGATCACCTGTCGCGTGCGCTCGAGATCGATGCCCTGCGCCTTCGCGAAGACGAGCGCCTCGGATACACCGAGGTTGTTGATCGCGACGGCGATCTGATTCGCGAGCTTGCACGCCTGCCCCGCACCGTGATCGCCGATGTGAACGATGGTCTTTCCGAGGACCTCGAAGAGCGGCATCGCGCGTTTGGCGTCCGCTTCGCCTCCGCCGACCATGATCGCAAGACGCGCTTCGATCGCACCGACCTCGCCGCCGGAGACAGGCGCGTCGAGCGTGTGGAACGGTGGCTTGTTCGCTGCCGCGCGTTTTGCGATCTCGCGCGATGCGGCTGGGCTGATCGTGCTCATGTCGATCGCGAGGAGCCCGGGTCGCGCACCTGCCGCGATGCCGTCGGGGCCGAAGGTCACCGCTTCCACGTCGGGTGAGCTCGTGACCATCGTCACGACAAGGTCCGATCGCTCGGCCACCTCACGTGGCGTGCGGACCACCGTCGCTCCGTCTTTCTCGAAGGGCTTCGCGCGATCCAGCGTCCGATTCGTGACCGTCACGGGGAATCCTGCTGCCAGGGCGTTTCGGGCCATCGGCGCGCCCATGATCCCGAGACCGACGAAACCGACGCGCTCCATCAGGTCAGTTCTCGATGTCGTCGTCGCTCGAGAGGAACACGCTGCGATCGCCGGCCTCCTCGGAGACGAGGAAGGTGCCCTCCTCGGTCACGTCGACGTTCACGGACGCCACGAGAAGATCGTCGGTCACGTGGATGAAGCCGGCCGTGCGCGCGAGCTCGTTCGCGATCGCTTCGGAGAGTGAGTCCTCTTCGAACGAATCGACGAGCAGCGTCCGCGCCTTCTTCACGAGCGCGAAGAATTCGAGCGGCTCAAGATCCCGCTCGTGCGCGAGGAGGACCGCGGTTCCGAGCTCCTCGTCGCCTTCATGGATCTCGTAGAAGAACATCTGCTGTCGACGAGCGTACCCGATTACCATTGGCGTATCTCCATGCAGAACTCCCCGAAGACTTTGCCGTCATCCGTGAAGCACACGGTTCGCCGAGAGCCTGGATCGAAGGTCACGCTCGATGTTGAGGTCGCGGCGGACCGCCTCTCGCGCGCCGCGGACGCCGCCTTCGAGCGGCACGTGCAGCGCGCGAAGATACCGGGTTTTCGTCCCGGCAAGGCGCCGCGGGGAATGTACGAGCGGGCATACGGCAAGGAGCATCTCTGGGAGGACGCGGCGGACGACCTTATGGACCAGACCTACCGAGAGATCGTCGAGGCGGAAGGCATCGAGCCGATCGATCGGCCGGATGCGAAGCTGACGCAGCTCAAAGAGGGCGAGCCTCTCCGCTACACCGCGACCGTCGTCGTGCGTCCCGACGTCACGCTCGGCGACTACCTGGCGCACGGCGCGACGGTCGAGGCCGCTCCGCCCACCGACGAGGATGTCGAGCGAACGATCGCGTCGATGCGCGACACCCACGCTCAGCTCCGGCCCGTCGACCGCGAGGCACGAGCCGGCGACATCCTCACCGTTGACATTGACGCGGCCGTGCCGGGGAAGACCCTGCCGCCGTTCGCGCGCAACGCACACATCGAGGCCGGGAAAGATCTCGGCATGGTGGGACTCGGCGAAGCCCTCGTCGGAATGAAGCTGGGCGACGAGAAGAAGGTCGACCTCGCTTTTCCGAACGACGCGAGCGAGAACGACCTTGCCGGAAAGACCGGGACATTCAGCATCCGGCCGTCACAGGTGGCCGAAAAGATCTTGCCCGAGCTTGACGACGAGTTTGCCAAGACGGTCGGCGTCGCGGACGTCGCCGCACTTCGGAAGGCGGTGCGGAACGAGCTCGCGCACGCCGCTTTCCATGAGGCCCGCGACGAAGCGGCCGACAAAGCGGTGGAGCACGCGATGCAGACGTCCACCGTGGAGATCCCGGAGCTTCTGATCGAGGACGAGCTGGAGCACCTGATCAACGATTTGAAGGCGCGCATCAAGCAGGAAGGTCTCACGTGGGAGAAGTTCCTCCTTCAGGCGCGAAAGACCGAGGATGAGATCCGCACCGAGTGGCGTCCGGTCGCGGAGCGGCGCGCGAAGTCACTTCTCGTGCTGGACGCGATCGCCCGCAAGGAAGGCATCACCGTGTCGGGCGACGAGCTCGCCGCGCAGGCCGCGATGTCGCCGCTCGCGCAGGTCGACCCCCAGGCGCTTCGCTCCCCCGCCGTACTCGCGTCCCTCGCGCGGTCGATCCGCAATCGAAAGACGGTTGACAAGCTCGTCGGCCTCGATTCGCCGGACGCCGAGCGCGAGGCGATCAGGAAAGCCGGCGGTGAGGATTTCGACCCCCACGCTGAGGCCCCCGCGCCGCCCGAGCCGAAGATCATCGTGCCCGAAAAGTCGGACGCGACACCGGAAGGGAGAGATGCGATCAGAGCGCTTCTTGAGAAGAAGTAGCGCCACAGCGGGCGCGGCTCTCGCCCTGCTTCTAGGGTGGGCGGCGCCGGGCTCGGCGGAGCCGCCGTACATCGCGACGTGCGGCACGGTCCGCGCCTTCAGCGAACCCACGCCGACGGCGCTCGGGTCGGCCACGATCGGGACCGCCACGTTCGCGCTGCACCCCGGAGATCGCCTTCCGTCCACCACGCCGCTCGGCGCCGCTCTGTGCATCAACCGGACGGTCACGACGTCCGGCCCCGTGCTCACGCTCATCGCGATGCCGTCTCCGATCTGCGGCGAGGTGCTCGGGATTGGCACGGCAGGTCAGCGCGGCGCGGTAATCGACATCGTGACCACGACGCCCGACCTTCGCATCGGGCTCCCGGCTTCGGCGAACCTGGGATTTGTGTTCCCGGGCCGTTCGACGCTGGCGTGCTTCGAGGTCGGCCTCGACGCGAACGGGAACGCGCTCGCCACACGGGTGATGGGCGCGACGGTCACAGCCCCGAGCGCGATGCCCACGCCCGCTCCGATCAGCGGCCTACCCTCGACGGCGACAGGCGGAACGCTTGATGGATTCGCGGCCCTCGTTGTTGGGCCATCGGCGGCGATCCTGGTGCTGACCTCGCTGCGACGCGGTAGGCACAACGGCAGCTAGGCGAGGTATTTCCGGAACCACTCGATGGTCGCGACCCACGCTTTCTGCGCGGCTTCGGGGGCGTAACGGGCGCCGGTGTCGTTGTGGAACGCGTGATTCACGCCAGGGAAGACCATGATCTGCTCCGGCACGCCTGATCTCTTGAGCTGCTCTTCCATCTGCGGCGCGCTCGCGGTGATTCGGGTGTCCTGCTCCGCGTACACAGCGAGCGTCGCCGCCTTTGTCTTCGTGCCGATGTCCTGATAGTTGGAGGGCTGCGGGCCGTAGTAGGGCACCGCGGCTTTGAGGTCCGCGCCCGCCGCGAGCAGGTTCCACACCTCGCCGCCGCCGAAGCAGAAACCGACGGCGCCGACCGCGCCGGAGCTGTTCGCCTTGAGATAGCTGAGGGCCGCGCCGTGATCGTCGAGCTTTTGCTGCAGCGCCAGATTGCCGATGGCGCCGGTGACCGCGTCACCAAGCTTTTCCCCGCCGCCCTGCCGCGCGGTCAGGTCGATGTTCACCGCGAGGAAGCCCGCGGTCGCCGCGCGGCGCACGACGTCGCGGATGTGCTCCGTTTGTCCGCGATTCTCGTGGATCACCATCACGCCCGGCGCGCGCCCGCTCGCTGACGGCTGGGCCACGTACGCCATGAGCGAGATCCCGTCCGTGCCCTTGATCTCCGGCCTGGATACGGCGATGCGGGGATCGGTCTCCTTCACGGTGACTCCGTCGGTCGTCGCCGCCGGCGGCGGTGTCGCGAAGGGCTGCGCCACCAGAGGCTGGCTCGGCGAGGCGATCTGGGCCGGCGATGCGGTCGCGGTCGATCGCGGGCTCAGATCGCACGCGGCCAGGAGTGTCGTCGCGGCCGCCGCGCTTCCCACGACGATCGCCACTCTGCGGATGAGCTCACGTCGGCCGATAAGTCCGTCGCGGAAATCCTCGATGTGCTCTTCGACGAAATAGCGCTGGGTGTCGTTCAGTCCATCCATTTTGAGTTCTCCCCCGACTATCAGAGGTGTACGCGTGACGCCGCTCGCTGGTTCAGGCCCTGGTTACCTGCCCGCAGGAGCCGCGACCGCGATCCGTGCCGCGAGGTCGCGCACGACCTTCGACGCGGCGCTGTCCGGGTGGAGGACGGTGAGTGGCCGGCCCCGATCGGCGGCGTCGTCGGCAGCCTCGGTATGCGGGACCACGACGTCGGGCTTGCGATTGAAGAACCGGGCGACGTGGTCCATCTCCACCCCGGCCGCGCTCGTCCGGTTCACGACGAGAACGGTGCGCTCCGTCGGAAAGGAGAGCTTCTCGAGCACCTCGAGCGCCTGCTTTGTCGCCTTGAGCGACGGCAGATGCGCGGCAGTTACGACCACGACCGCGTCGGTCGAGTCGAGCACGGCGAGGACGTGCTGCGAGAAGCTCGCGGGTGCGTCGACGACGACGTAGTCCGATTGCTTCTGAAGGAGATCGACCGCCTGCTGCACCGCGGGAACCGTGACCAGCTCGGCGCGTTCCGGTAGGTCGCAGCCGGCGAGAACACGCACCCCGCTGCGATCCTGCTCCAGGTAGCTTGCGAACGCGGTTTCGTCCAGCTGCTCGTGCGCACTTTCCGCGAGGTCGGCGAGCGTGCGCGGTGATGTCAGATTCATGAGCATCGGGGCGTTCCCGAATTCGAGGTTGAGGTCAAGGAGGGTCACTCGATAGATCGTCGTCGCGGCGAGGGCGACCGCCGCGTTCACGGCGAGCGTGGTGCAGCCCACTCCACCCTTGGCGTGCAGGAAGAGGACGACGTTGCCGCCACGCTTTGCGACTGCCTCGCCGCCCTTCGTCGTCCGAAACCGCTTGATCAGGACCTCGATCTTCGCCTCGAGGACGGCCATTTCGACCGGCTTGGGGACGTACTCGTCCGCGCCCTCGGCGTAACCGCTCAGCACGTCGTCCGCCTGCTTGCGCGCCGACAGCATGATCACGGGGATCCGCGCGGTGCGGTGGTCCGCGCGCATCCGCCGCGTGAGCTCCAGACCGTTCATGTTCGGCATGTTCACGTCGGTGATGACGAGGTCGGGGGCCTTCGCGCGAATCGCTTTCAGAGCCTCCCAGCCGTCGTTCGCCACGCTGACGTCATACCCGTGGCGCGCCAGCCAGGTCGACAGCAGCTTGCGGATCTGCTCTTCGTCGTCGACGAAGAGGATGCGTTCTCCCGGCACTAGTTCTTGAAGAACTGGGCCACGCGAGCGCGAAGCTCAGTCATCGTGAATGGTTTGGCGAGGTGTCCGGCGGCCCCGTGGCGGAAGCACTCTTCGATCTGCTCGCGTTGCACCGACGCCGTCATGAACACGATCGGAATGTGCGCGAGAGCGGGTCTCGCGCGCATCGCATCGGCCACACCAAAGCCATCCATCTCGGGCATCATGACGTCGCTGAAGACTACGTCAGGACGGACCTCGTCAATCAGGGCGAGGCACAGTTTCCCGTTTTCAGCGACGTGTACCTCGTGGCTCGTCGAACGCAGCGCGGCTCGCACGAGCTTTCGGATCATTGGGTCGTCCTCGCAGAAGACGACCTTGCTCACGACGCGGCCTCGGCGGCGGCCGTCCCCGAAGCCGCGCGCGGCAAGGTGACGTGAAAGACCGAGCCCTCGCCGACGCTGCTCTCCGCCCACACCGTACCTCCGTGGAGGTGCACGATCTGCCGAACGATCGGGAGGCCCAGGCCGGTCCCCTGGATGTGGCGGGTCTCCGCCGATTCCACCCGCCCGTACCGCTCGAAGATCGTCTCGAGGGACGCCTTGGGGATCCCCATCCCGTGGTCGCGCACGACGACATGCGCGGCGCCGCCCTCGGCGCGGCTGCTGACCACGATCTCGCCCCCCTTCGGCGAGTACTTCACGGCGTTGCTCAGGAGATTCGCCATCACCTGGATCAGCTTGTCGCGGTCTCCGTTCATCTCGCCGACAAGCGGATCGAGCCGCAGCGAAATCGGGTGCTGCGGCGCGTTCGGCCGAACGCGATCGACCGCGTCGCTGATGACCGCATTCAGATCGAGTCGCTCGCGATGGAGCTGCATGCGCCCCGATTCCATTTTGTCGAGGTCGAGCATCTCGCTGATCATCCGATTGAGACGGTGGGCATCCTTGTTGATGTCGCCGGCGTACTCGCGCATCTCGTCGATCGTTAGCTCCTCGCTGGCCATCATCTCCGAGAAACCCTGGATGCCCGTGAGGGGCGTGCGGAACTCGTGGCTGACGATCGAAACGAAGTCGCTTTTCGCTCGGTTCAAACGCTCGAGCTCGACGACCGCGGTGCGCTGACGTTCGAAGGCCTCGGCCGCGGTGATCGCGACCCGGAGCTCCTGCGCCACAGCCTCGATGAGGCGGACGTCGTCGGCGGTCCACTCTCGGGAGCGGTCGATCTGCGAGAAGGAGAGCGCGCCCGCGAGTTGGCCTCCGACTCGGATGGGCGTGGCCGCGGCCGACATCACGTCCTGCTGGATGACGTCCTCGGCCGCGCGCGGATCGGTGAACCGGCGATCTTGACGGACGTCGGTCACGATGATGGTGCGTCCGAGCCGGGCCGCGAGACGCGCGACTGGAACATGCTTTGCACCGATCCCCACCGGCGCGACGCCGGCCGCGTCCCACTCGTAGGAGACAGCAAGGTCGTCCTCGGTTGCGCCCGTGCAGACGAGCGCTCGGGAGACGTCCAGCACCTTCGCAAGCTCCTCGACGGTGCCGCGCAGGATCTCCTCCGGATCGAGGCTCGCTCGGGCACGCTGCGCGACCCGATTGACGAGCGCTTCGCGCTCAGCGCGTGCCTCGGCCTCTTTGACGGAGAGCGCGCTGTGTATGGAGCCCGCGACGTACTGGCCCATGATCATCGGGAGCTGGACCTTGTCCGCGATGAGATCGCCGGTCCCTTCGCCGATGAGGAGCAGCGCTCCGACGAGCCGCTCGCGGGAGATAAGGGGCAGCGCCGCGAAAGACTTCGCGGTCCCTAGGGCCGGCAACTCCTCCACGACCTTCTTCCACATGTCCCGGTGCGCTGCATCGTCGACCAGAAGAAGTGACTGCCGGTGGTCGATCACGCGCGTGCGTACGACCGCGGGAAGCGCGACGCTCGAGTAACTCTTCTCTCGGAGCGCCGCGCTGCGCGGGCCGTCCGTCGCGACGGTGCGGAACGCCTCCAGGAGGTCGTCGTAGACGATGAGCGCAAGGGTCATGTCGGCCGGCAACGCACCTCGGATGGCCGCGACGAAGTAGGAGCCGATCTGCTCGAGGTCGAGCGGTCCGGCGATCGCCGACGAGAGACCGAAGATCGAGCCGAGCTCCTGCTCCTTCTGCTCGCCGGCGGTCTTGGCCTCCTCCTCGGCGTTCTGGGCACCGGCGAGGGCGGTGGCGAGACGATGCATGACCGCCGCGGCAATGAGACTTATGCCCAGCCACACGATGAACGAGACGATCTGGATCGAGGAGAGCACGTTCCCGCTATCCCGCTGGGCGACGAGCAGTCCGCTTTGGGTAAGCTGAAACGTGTAGATGAACTGGACAGCGAAGAAGACCACCGCGGCGTAGAGGGTCGACGCCGCCACGTAGAAGCGCAGCGAGCGCGGAAGCTTACGCATTCTTTCCTGTCGTCGGCGCGAATCGTACTGGCTCGCCTGTCAGGTGGACATGCCCGGAGCGCTGATCCCGAATGGCAACCGCGATCACGGCGGGAAATTGCGCGTCAGCGTCAATTGGCTGCCGTACACTCTTTGAACAGGCACAACGCGCGAGGAGGAGTGCTCTTGACGACGCGGAACTACGTGCCGATGGTCATCGAGCAATCCGGGCGCGGCGAGCGCGCCTACGACATCTTCTCCCGCCTGCTCAAGGAACGGATCATCTTCATCGGGGACGCCGTCGAGGACACGATGGCCAACCTGATCATCGCTCAGCTCCTCTTCCTTGAGTCCGAGGACCCCGAGCGGGACATCTACCTCTATATCAACTCGCCGGGGGGCGTGGTGACGGCCGGGCTCGCCATCTACGACACGATGCAGTACCTGAAGGCCCCCGTGAACACGATCTGCATCGGTCAGGCTGCGTCGATGGGCGCGGTCCTTCTGGCGGCCGGCGCCAAAGGCAAGCGTTACGCCCTTCCCAACTCGCGGATCATGATCCACCAGGGCTCCGGCGGATTCCGTGGCAACACCCCGGATGTCCTCATCCAGGTCAAAGAGCTCGAAACGCTTGTCGAGAAGCTCATGCGCATCCTCGCCCACCACACCGGGCAGCCGGCCGACAAGGTGCGACGCGACGTCGACCGAGATCGCTTCATGAGCGCCGAAGAGGCGCGGGAGTACGGTCTCATTGACGAGATCTTCGTAGGCAAGGAGTCACTGATCTCGATCGCGAAGGCCGAAGAGCCCAGGCGCGAGCCAACTCGAGAGCCGGTGGCGGCCCGCTAGACCATGACAACCACCGCGAAAGGCGGCAAGCCCTACCGCTGCTCCTTCTGCGGCAAGAGCCAGGATCAGGTCCGGAAGCTCATCGCCGGCCAGGGCGTGTACATCTGCGACGAGTGCATCACCCTCTGCCGCGAGATCGTGGACGAAGAGTTCATGGAGACGCCGAAGGCACGGACCCTCGGCGCGAAGGTCCCGAGCCCTCGCCGCATCAACGAAATACTCGATCAGTACGTCATCGGCCAGGACAAGGCGAAGCGCGTTCTCTCGGTCGCCGTCTACAACCACTACAAGCGGGTGGGCGCGGGTCACCGGGTCGACGACGTCGAGCTCGGGAAGTCCAACGTCCTGCTCATCGGGCCGACCGGCTGCGGCAAGACGCTCCTCGCGCAGACACTCGCGCGGATCCTCGACGTGCCCTTCTCGATCGCCGACGCGACCAGCCTCACCGAAGCGGGCTACGTCGGAGAGGACGTCGAGAACATCCTGCTCCGACTCATCCAGGCCGCCGACTTCGACCTCAACCGCGCGCAGCGGGGGATCATCTACATCGACGAGATCGACAAGATCGCGCGTAAGGGCGACAACCCCTCCATCACCCGCGACGTGTCGGGCGAGGGTGTCCAGCAGGCTCTGCTGAAGATCCTCGAGGGCACCGTCGCGAACGTCCCGCCACAGGGCGGCCGCAAACACCCTCACCAGGACTTCATTCAGATCGACACGACGAACATCCTCTTCGTCTGCGGCGGCGCGTTCGAAGGTCTCGAGAAGATCGTCGAGGCGCGCGTGGGCAAGAAGACGATGGGCTTCGGCGCGACGCTCCGCGACAACACCAAGGAGACCTCGGCGATCCTCGAGCAGGTCATGCCCGACGATCTCCTGAAGTACGGACTCATCCCCGAGTTCGTCGGCCGGCTCCCGGTCGTCGTCCCCTTGCAGGCGCTCGACGAGGGCGATCTCATGCGGATCCTCACCGAGCCGAAGAACGCGATCGTGAAGCAGTACCAGAAGTTCCTCGCGCTCGACAAGGTGGAGCTGCAGCTCACACCGGATGCGCTCCAGGCGGCGGCCAAGGGGGCGGCGAAGCGGAAGACCGGCGCCCGCGGCCTGCGGACGATCATCGAGGAGGTACTCCTCGACGTGATGTACGAGATCCCGTCGAGCACGAACATCCGCAAGGTCGTCGTGACCGGCGACTCGATCGAGGGCCGCATGAAGCCGCTCCTCCTCTCGAAGAACGAGCAGATCTCGCTCGAGGGAGACGAGGCGACCGCTTCGTAACGCCCGTCACCCATGCCTAAGCTCTTAGTCAATCTCGGGCTTCGCCCGGAGACTCGCTCAGGGCTGGCGGTTTCGCTCGTCGTCGGCAGGGGCAGGGGCCCAGGGGGGAGGGGCCCCCGGACGCGCAGCGGAGCGCGAAGCGCGCCGCTCCTCACTCATGCCTAAGCTCTACTACGCGAGCCCACGAGACCTTCCCGTTATCGAGCCGCATCCAGGCGTGAAGGGCCGCGTCGTCCACGCTCAGCACGCGACACTGATCGTGTACGACTACACGCCGAGAACGATCGTCGAGACCCACAAGCACACCGTCGAGCAGTTCGGGGTCGTGGTGAAGGGGTCGCTCGCGATGGTCGTCGCCGGCGAGCAGCGCATCCTCATGGTTGGCGACACCTTCCGCATTCCGCCGGGAACGGCGCACGGCGCACGGGTCTTCGAGGAGCCCACACAGGTGGTCCAAGTCTTCGCGCCGCCGCGCACCGACCTCCCGCGACCGAGCACCGACGGACCGGTGGCCAAGACCTAGCGAAAAGGCGCGCTGCCGCGCCGCGCGCACTCACCGCCACTCTCCGCACGTTTCTGATACCTGCCCGGCAGGCAGCCTACCTATCGTCGTGCCGGGTGCGGGGGCTTTTTCCGCGTGATCCGCTGCTCGTGGGTCGCCTCGGCGCGTTCGTCGGCGCGATCGCGTGGCTTTCGCTTGGTGGGCAGGGGATCGTCCCGGTGGCCGCCGCGGCTCTGGTGCTGCTCGTCGCGACGTCGGTTCGGGTCTGGCGACTCGATCGCGAGCGAGGCCATGCGCTGCGGCTGCACGAGGTCCCGGTACATCTTGTCATCGCCGATCTCGTAACGGCCGCTGTTTGGATGATCGGCAGCGCGACGAACCCGCGGAGCATCGCTTTCGTGATCGTCCTGGCCGTAGGAGCCTTCGCGATGTACCGCCTCGGACGAGCGGGACTCGTCGCCACGATGACGACGTACGTCGCGGCGCGCGTCGGAATGGAAGCCGTTCGCATGTCCCTCGGCGACCCCACTCCGGTTCCGCAGGTCATCGCCGAAGTGTTCGTCGTCACGATCTCCGTCCTCATCCTCTCGGCGACCGTCGATAGCTATCGAGCGGAGCAGGCCCGCGCCGAGAATGCGCTCCGGCGCGGCAAGAGCCTCGAGCGCCTGGCAGCCGAGATCG
>Ga0209807_1000025_pt1 | contig 62106 bp, 89 predicted proteins | sample GraSoiAngelo_154_FD_186168 | JGI IMG/M metagenome (GOLD analysis project Ga0209807, IMG submission 186168) | Grasslands soil microbial communities from the Angelo Coastal Reserve, California, USA - 14_1009_13_20cm (SPAdes) (version 2) | ecosystem: Environmental > Terrestrial > Soil > Grasslands ... | reverse complement strand
TCGTGACGACGTTTCGCTACGCTAATGTTGACGACTCCACTTTTGATCGCGCCATTGCTATCCTGAGCCGCCGCTGACTTTTCAAACCGCTCTCGCAGTTCGTCTATGTGTCGTTGCAGATATCGAATCTGCCCGTTCGGAAGTTTGATGTAGCCAACGATCCCGTCGTCACGCCAACGTAAAGACGTAGCCCGATCAATCTTCCATTGCTTACAGAATTCTTTATCTGTGAAGGTTTCTTCCATAACTCACCCTCTTACTGCTCCCATGTCCTACCCTGTCATTACAAATTGGTTTCGTGACTCACTATCCGCTAGACTGCGACCTTCACCTGTCCGAATGCGCGAAACTCATTCGCAAACTTCTCGACATCGCTCCCGTGGTACGTGATCACGCTTCCCTTTGAGACGCCTTTCTTGATCGTGCCATCCGGTAGGCGGTAGTTCGTGCGCGGCGTCAGATAGCATTGCGGATGCTTGGCGAGTATTTGAAACCAGTTCTCAGACGTACATGCATAGGTGATGCAGCACGCTTCAATCACGCGGCCCTCAAAGTATTCGCGCTCCAGCTTTGTCGGCCATTTGCGATTTTGAACGAGGCCAAACGGGTGATTCATCCATACTTTGCCGAACCAGTCTTGAGCTAGTCCGTCATCAGCCTCAGTGAAGATTCGCGATGCTCTGACGATCCGGTTTGCATTCTCACTGCTTGCCGGATCGAGATCGATTCGCCCCATCACGCGCCGCGCGGCCTCGATGATTTCAACGGGCGTGTAGTACTCGACCTCGCCGCTCGTTTGATTTATGAGTTGATGTGCTGCCGCGCTCATGTTTTCCCTTCCCGCTTTACCCCGCTCAATCTTTGACCTTAACGAACCCCGACGAACTACCGTGGCTTCAATCTCTGAATCCGATCTTTCTTTTTCTGCAACCAAAGGGCTAACTGTGGCGTCCGTTTCCTTCTTTCATGACCGCGAGCTTTCGCTCGCAATCTGACTCTGAACGTCTCTCACTAATTTCGCCGCTTGCTCGCGCGTCGTGATCGTGCCCGCGTCCTTTAGGCCCACGGTTAGCGGCGGCGGCGCGGGTATCTCTTGGCCAATCGGTCGCCACAGATGCAAGGTGTGCGCGTGGTTGTTAACGTAGTCAGACTCGCGCGGGTGAAACTGAATAACGAGATCGTCCTTGTCCCAAAACATATCTTTGGCTTGGCACATCTCGATCCATGTTGGTGTATATTCCTTCTTGCCTTGGTAGACGTGAACGCTTACGTGCTCCCACGGCTCGCCTTCCAAGCCGGACGCTTTCCATTCCGCGCCGTCACTAGCGATAACTGCCAGATTGCGGCCAGCAATCACAGATCGAAATGCGAACGCTCCGTTATTGCCGTAAGTGCGATCTGTCGCCATCGGCCCGCCCCTAAGTCGGTAGGGTTCTGGAACGTGAAACATTGGTTGGCCTCCCGAAGATGTTGATGTTGTATTTCTTTCGGAACTCGCACACGGTTGTAATCATCAAGACATCAAATACATTCCTTATCTGTTCGGAACAATTCTCGACATGGTGATCCGTGCAGTGCTTACAAAGATCGCATTCAGGGCGCGACTGACAGTCGCAGCGGAACCCGAGAACGCAACCGCCGCGAGATTCAGGCTCGCCGCAGCAATGACACGTGGATGTTCCGATTCGTGCACTCATGCCAACCGTCCCTGTCCCGCCGTCTCAGCCGTACACGGCTCGCAAAGCACAGACTTCTCGCGCGGCATGTAGAAAACTTGATCGCCCGCGCAAACTTCTACGTGGCACTTTTTGCATCGCCCGTCGTAACGCGCCGCGATGGATCGCGCACCCTCAAGATCAAACTTCGGTTCTGACTTGCCGAGGCCTGCGCGCTCGCGGTGGTCGGGGCAGTAGTCCTCGTCTTTGCCTTTGGGTCGCGCACTGCAATTCGGGCACATGCGCCGATCACAGGTCTTGCCTTTGCTGGTCGGATAATCACAGAGGCGCGTGGCTCCATAGCCACCGCAAATCTCGCATTTCTGACTCTGCTGGCCGCGACTACAAACGATCATCGTCGTCTGGTTTTGCTCGTCCTTGACAGTTCGACACGGCATCTTTCTTTTCCCCTCGCGCGAAGCGCGCTCACGATCATTAACGTAACGGGCGACTCAATCCGCCCTTGGCTTTGAAACAAAGAATTCACTTCTCCACCGGCCTCGATCTAACTTCCCCACCTACAGACTCTGCCGATCTTCTTGTTACTCTTTCAGGCATAGAGTCATAAGCTGGCTTACTCAGCAGAGCATCAACACAGCGACCGCAAAGATGCGCACCACTTTCCAGTTGTACTGCTCCGATGTCGGACTCAGGGAATGAGTGATTGTTAAGACAGATCATGCTGCTATTGCCCTCGGTCGGGTCCAAACCAAATCTCTGATACTCGATTCGATTAAATCTTTCGTTCCACCAAGGGAAACGAACTCGCGGAGGTCTTTCGCCGGCGGGACGTAGACGCAATTCATGATCGGCAACATGCCTTGGAGTTTTTCCGCACCTCGTAGCCCTGGCAAGTCATTGTCCGAAACGATCACCAGTCGATTCGCGCGTACACGTCGGACGTAATCGAGAAGCATTTGCTCTTGGCCGAGACAGGCGGGACGTGCGAAAGCCTTCAACCCGAGTGTCAATGCCGCCGCTAAGTCTGTCGGTCCTTCCACGAGAAATACTGTTTTTGCGTCCTCGATATCCGAAAAGAAAAGACCTTGATGTGATCCGGTTACGGCCCATTTCGATCCTGACTCTGCTCTGAGTCGAATCCCGATCATCTTTCCGCTCGCGTCTTTCATCGGGAAGGCCCACGCTCTGCCGGTCCACGCGCAGCCGATTGAACGTAACGCTTCGGTATCGACGTTCAGGGTCATTGCAAAGCCGTCCAGGTAGTAAGGATCGGTTTCTCGTTGCCAGCGATTCCAGAGGCTCATCAAGTCCGGCGCGCGTTCTTGAATCGCGGGACGCGGAACGGGCTTAGGTTGAAACGCGATCGGATCGGACAATCTATGCAACCATCCGCCGTTTTGTGTTGGCTTGTCTGATTCGATCCGCATACATATCGCAATGCTTCGATCCCCAGAGAGTCCACACCAATCGCCGTGATTACAGATCGGGCAAAGTATTTTTCTGCGTGCGTTGACGCGAATCATGCCCACGGCGGAGCCTCCTGTCTGCTTTCAATCGGCGGAGGATTCGTCGGGCGTCGCCATCCGTTTTTTGCGAGCGCATCGATCAGGCCGGAGGCGTCTTTCATCGTCAGGTCCTTGGTCTCATAGCCGTGCTTGTTCAAAAGGTTCGCCTGCTTCAAAGTACAGAGACCACCTTTCCAGCGTCGGAACATTTCGTTGACTACTTGGCGGCTTTGGCTGTAGGTCATCTCGGCTGGATCAATCCCTTGCTTACGCAAAAGATTCGCCTGTTTCTCGGTTAGAACTTTCCCATCATCCCAACCTCGTGACCTTGCCGGTTCCAACTGGAAAACATCAAACGGATTGATTGATCGGGATGAGAACTGCGCTTTGCCGACTATCCGAGCCTTGCGTGCGGCTTCGCGTCTCTTTCGTTCTTCAACTTCTTCGCGGAGAATCCGCTCTTCATCTTCAACCGCTTCGGCCATGTTTACGGCTTTCCCTTGGGCCTTTGCTTTTGCTATGGCTCGTTCGACTGCTTCGTCCGATACACGACCGCCGAGAATGTCCGCGGTCGTCATCAGCTTGTGACGGCCTGAGTTGCCCACGAAATCAATCACCAAACAGTTTGGCTTCGCGCTATTCGCCATTGCGAAACGGCGCTCTTCCGGCGTGTCGTATCGATCGACAATCCCCGGCAACGGTCTTGTGGCACGTCCGACCATCTGCGAATAGAGACACCGGCTCTTCGTCGGCCTGGCTTGCACGATTACCTCGACGGCTGGATTGTCGTAGCCCTCGGTTGCAACGCCGACGTTCACGAGAATCTGAGTGTTCCCATTACCGAACTTTCTGAACGTCTCGTGACGCTGATCTTTCGGAGTCTTGCCGCAAACCCAATCAGCCATTCCCGGCTTATGTCGATTGAAAATCTCCGCGTACATTTCGGCTTGCTTGACGGTCACAGCGAAAACCAACGTGCGCCGATCTCCGATGATGTCGAGTGAGGCAGAAACGATTCCATGAAGGTTCTTTTCTGCCTCCATGATCGCCGCAAGGTCTGCCCCGTTTAAGTCTCCTGCGGTAGTTCTAATCTGAGAAAAATCCAACCCGTCGATCGTTACCATTTGCTGTTCGATCGGAACTAACCATCCGTCATTGATCGCATCAAGAATCTCGTAGTCATACGCGACGCTTTGAAAGACCTGACCCAACGCAGCCTCGTCAGCTCGGTCAGGCGTGGCGGTAACTCCGAGGATTTTCAGATCGGGATTCTGACGATAGTGATTTAGAACTTTGGCAAAACTCTTCGCGGTGAAGTGGTGGGCTTCGTCACAGATCACTAAACCAAAATCATATGGATCGAATCTCGTCATTCTTCCAGCGCCAGCATTGCCGGCAATCTGAGTTTGAACAGTCGAAACGATGATCGGCGTGTCTGCCCAGAAACAATCCTCCGCGTACATATCTGCCATCTCAACAGCGACGGGCAACCCGATTTTCTCTACGTGCCGACGCGCTTGATCGATCAGTTCGGAACGGTGGGCCAGAACTAACACGCGCTTTGGTTGAACGCGAGAAATGATGTCAGCAAACACGACGGACTTTCCGGTCCCGGTCGGCATGACGATCAACGTCGAGTCGTTGTCGGCCCACTCAGAAAAAGCAGCCGCGACCGCTGTTTGCTGATACGGACGTAAGGTGATTTCGCTCATTTCTTTTTGCTTACCGCCTCGCGCATGGCCTTCGCCTCTGCCGGCACATAACTTCTCCAGGCAAACTCACTCATAAATCCGCGACCGCGACAGAGCGAGCATTTCTTCGGCGCACGACCTTGACAGCTTGTGCAAACCGCATACGGAACGACGCACTTGAAACTCGTGTAAGCGTTGTTGAGATCGGCAATGGTGGAATTGGTCACTTCCGCGAAGATCGGATCGTTCTCGTCCTTCGCGTTCTTCAATTCAGATCGGAGACTGCTTACCGCACTCAGCATTCGCCGCGCGGTTTCCTCAGCCCGATCCCAATCTTCCAGAATCGTTTCAGGGATCGCGTATCCGGTTTTGTCGAGACGCGCGGCGGGCTTCGGAGGTTCCACCTTCGCAACGTGACCGTTTGATTTTGCGGCTGCGGTGATTCGTTTCGCAGTAACCGGACCTGGCGCTTTCGCGGCTTCGGTTAAAACCTCGACGCGCTTTTCTTGGGGCACGGCGGCGAGCGCTCGGGCCTGCCGCTCGTTCGTGATTTTGTCCGCCATGGCGGAAGGTTTTAGAGACTCTTTAACCGCTACCGCGGCGATCAATCCGTAGGCTTGAGAGTGCTTGAGGCCGAATTCATCAGTACAGAATTCTTCAAAGGTTGAATACTCGGCCTTGTAGAGTTTTTCGTCTCTTATCTCCGCAAGGGCTTCGCCGATCTTTAGCCGATCGTTCCACCACGTTCTGATTTTGTCTTTCAGAACTTCGTAGCGAGGCGCTTTCAGGTGGCGGGACTTTGCCTGTACAGGTTTCCCGTTTCGTTCGCCCGGTTTCAATAACGGTGCTTTGCTCTCTCTTCGTGCTAGGTTAATCATAAGTAACGTGTTCCCCTGATCTTCTTAATCCAATCTAAAGTTAAACCAAGAGGCTGAAGCAAAAGTTGAATGTTTGCCGCCCTACTCGCCGCTCACTTTGCTTTCTTTTTGCTTGACGGTTTGCTTTGCGTTTGCTTGCCGCCAATCGCCCCCGCCATTTGGCGTCCGCGTACTTTGCGGGCCTCTTTCAACATGCGCGGATTGAATACCCGACCGTTGCCGTCGCTTGTAAATTTCGCAATAATCGGCCCCTTGATTTGTTCCCATGTTTCAAAATCTACGCCGCCCATCAGAGCCAGTTCTTCGGGAATGTTTGGGAGCGTGCCGATTGGCTCCTCATACCAAGAGCGGAACAAAAGTGTCAGGTAAACGTCCCGCTGTTGATGCGTCATTCGCGCTCGCGTATTGCTTCCGAGCCAGTCACTTGCATACCAAAGGACTGCGGGCAGTTTGTCTTTCATGCCGCGATCATTTCCGCCCACACTTCAGGCATCCGAGCGCTCTTGCGCATTCCAAGTGTCCACACGAAACAACTGGAGCTTCGGACACTAATTTTTTGTAGTTAGTGGCAGGTCGAGGCCGCTTGACCACGAGGCCGGTGCATCCTTTGCACTTAGGCTCCCGCAACGCATGACCGCACCTATTCGTTGCCGTTTCCATATAAAACAAAAACCCCTTAGCGAGATGCCTGGCGCTTTGGGAAGCAATTCAAATCCGAAGATAAGAATTAGTAACCAGAGCACCCCGCTAAGGGGTCTCAGTCGCGGTCGCTTCCCAATTCAACCGGCCAATTTGTCAACTTCATTCTTCTACAACCTTTCGACTGTTTACGTTTTCACTCGCTTACCGTGACCAACTTTGTAGGGCCGCGCTCGGCATCGAGAGTCAGCGCAGATGTAAACATGCAGCTTCTCAGGGTCTTTCCAATCCCGATTGAAAGGTTGTGCTCGTAATAGTGATCGAATGTGAGCCTCAGCCTTTCCTCTGCTTTCGTGGCCTCGTTTGTGACACATGGGTTCTGAACGTTCAGAAATTGAATTGCGCGACCCTTCACAGCCTCTCTTTCGAGGTGCTTATCGCTTTGGCTCCAAGCCGCGCAAACTCGTCAAAGATGAATTGCAGCCCGCCGCGACTTTACGTTTGGTCTGCTCAGACTCTAGTGCTCGTCGCGCTCAACCTACCGCGAAGTCTCTCAACTCGTTTCGGGTAATCGGCCAGCACCAGCACGGACTGCAAACTGATTTCAAATATCCTTGGAGCGCGAGCCGCGTACCCCAGGTGGCCCGCGCTCCCCGATCTGACGGTTTCCCCTTGGCCGTCAGATTTCAATCCTCAAAACGGAATATCGTCATCGTCAACCGGATCAGGCTTAGCCGCCGGCTTCGCTTCGGTTCGTGTTGATTGTGGCGCTGCCGTTTGCCCGCGGTCTCCGCCGCCGATGAACTGCATATCGGTTGCGTTGACTTCCAGGGAATGCCGCTTGTTGCCATCGCGGTCGGTGAATTCTTCGACGCGCAAGCGGCCTTCAATGTAAACGGGCTTGCCTTTGGTTAGATACTGAGAGGCGGTTTCAGCTTGTCGCCCCCACAGAGTTATGCGAAACCAAGTCACAACCTCGTCGGCGTCTCCGGTATCGCGATTCTTCCGCTTCTCATTGCTTGCCATGCTGAAAGAACAAACAGGAGTCCCTTGCGGCGTGTAGCGAAGTTCAGGATCGCGCCCGAGGTTTCCGACGATGGTGATTTTGTTGAAGCTCATGCCGCCTCCGCTAGTCTCAGGTGTTGCTTAATGAACGCGGCAAACTCCGTCACTTCCCTGATCACGTCTTGCTCCATGCCTGGATATCGGTAGACGGGAAGCTCGTGGTACTCGCGAATCGTCCACTCAGAAAATGGTCGACCATCGAAGCCTGCTCCCGCCGAATTCTCTTGCCCAACAAAGACGCGATAGACAAACCGGTTGCGTCCAAACATCGAGAGGTAGCATCGCCATTGATAGCTATCGGCGAACCGTTCGGCGTCGAATCGGCCGGTAAGCTTGTAGTCATAGACCGACGTGTCCATTGCGTCTACGACACCAACCAGCGTCACCGGACCCGAAGGCGTTGCGATTTCAAGCTCGCCTTTCAGTTCGCGAACGAGTGGCACCTCCAAATCGACTTCGCAGTCAAAGTAAAATCGAAACCCGTCACATTCCACGGACATAGCCTCGTCGTCATAGCTAGAGTGTTCGAGAATGCCGTGGAGCGCACGACCAGCGAGCATTGCGGGAGTTGGCGGGGTCTCTCTGCGCAGTCGCGCCAGACAGTCCTCAAGCGTCATTTCCTCCGCAGCCTTGTAGTACCGGTAGGTGTCAAGGTCGCTGACTGAGATTCGCATTAGAACGCCTCCCCGAGGTTGTCTGCCCGCGTAGTCAGGTCGGCGATAAACCGATCCGCAGCTTCTTTGGAAATCTCGTCAACTTTGACCGGAAGCTTGAACAGCTTTGAAACCGCCTCGTCCGGGTCAATCTCGAGTTCTCCGGTCAGCGTCATAATCTGCTTTGCTTGCTTGGAGGTAACTCCATCCTTAGCGGTTTTGGATAGCGGGTCGAAGCCGTTGCCGTTCGACTTGAAGTGTTTGGCGTCTTTGTCCCACTCAAAGCCTTTGACCTTGCCGGTCTTAACCAACAATCGCTTGATGTTCGGATCAACATCATCGGCAATGGTGGCAATGAGCGCATTCAGTTCCGCCGGCGATGACGTGGCCTCAAACTTCTTTTGCCAGTCAGCCATTTCGTTCGCCGCTGTCTGCTGATCGGCGGTGAGCCTGTTTAGTGAAGACTTGATCTGGCCGATAACGCTCGCGAGAAAACCCGGTTCGTCAGTAAAGACTGGGACATTCAACTCACCCAGGCCGGCAGGATTCTTTCCAAACGCCGTGTCCGTTGGGCTGAAATTCAGAAGGCGCTTGCCGTTGGTTATTCGCAGCCGCCCCATGACATCGGCGGCTTTGTATATCTCATTCTTCGATCCGCCCTGCACGTCGATTCGCTCGATCAACTCGTCGCCATTGCGCTGCTCATCAGAGTGCGCTAGTAAAACGAGATCCAACCCAAACGAACGGACTAATTTCGTGAATGAGATAAAGCGAGACTTCAGTTCACCAAACCCCTGCAAGGTCAGGGCGCCGCCGCTTCGTCCAAGCTTCGGATTGCCCGCGATGATGTCAGCGGTCAGGCAGTCAAGAGCGCGACCGGCGGTGTCGATAACTAGAGTTTTGTACCCGGCCAAATCCGCAGCGTTGATTGCGCCAACATCTGACCACGAATTGATAGCAACGATGTCCGCTCGATTCGCTGCTCGATATGCGCCGCCGTCAAAATCCAGCAGCAAAGGCTTTTCAGCCGTAAAGGCGAGAGAGGTTTTACCCACTCCTGGCGGGGAATAAATGGTGACGATTAACCGATCTACCGTGATCGGTTCTGTTGATTTTGTGATTCGTAGCATTGTCTTTTCTCCTTTAAGGCTGCTACCGCGTTTCGTAACTTTGGGTCAGGTCGTTCCCTCCCCGCCTCCGGCTCCAAACACTCAACCGCCCGAGTTACTTCTGCCTTCAGTTGGCTCGATTACGCTTGCGCGACTGAAATGCTATTTCGTTTCGGATATTTCGCTCACGCCGATGTTTGCGAATATGTGCCGCGCTATGCAGTTGCCGATTACCTCGTGAATGGTGAAACTCGTCATGAGGGGCCGGTTCGGGCGCTAACTGCTGCACGGCCTGCCGAAAGCCAAAGAATGCCGCAGCCGCGTGAAGCATGGACATGAGTTTGAATCGCTCGCGCATCATCCGATTCTCCTTACGTTCTCGTCTCTGGAAGTTAAAGTAGATTCTTATGTGTGCTGGCCGCGTTCCCGTGTTACCCTGCGGTATTCAAAAAACGGGGCAGCTCGGCCAGAGACCACCCCGCCCCTCATCGCGCAGCCTTTCCATTGACTACCGCACGAGAGAAATCACGCTCTTTCAATTTGAAATCAGTCATCGCATGACGGTCGATATTCAGCGCGTCGGCGATTGCCCAAACGGTGTCAAATGTCGCGTTCGCGCCTGAGAAGATCCGCTTGACTGTCGCGCCGTTGACTATGAGATCGTTTGGCTGAGCGGCGATAATTCGAGATACGGCCTGATAGTTCAGACCAAGCTGGTTCGCCCGCCAAATCAATAGGTCGCCTCGGTAGCGCTGCCTAATATCTGATGTGTTCCGCATACGATGGTAGGCGCACCCTAGCATGGAATTCTGATGGATGCAACAACAATCGTATCTATAAAAGATAATTATTTAGGCGGGCGAGATGCTAGTCTGTGCGGCTTGCCAAAAACCACAGGCGAAACTCCACAAGATTACGTGCGCCGCGTCATCGCGGAGAAGGGTCTCTCTCACGTTAAAGTTGCCCAAAGAGCGAAGAAACTAGGCGGGGAGCTGAGCCCTGGCTATGTCAATTCTATAATCCAGGGGCACGTCAAGAGCCCAAGCATCGACATGATCTACAGCCTGTCTTTGGGCTTGGGAGAGCCCGTAGAAGACCTACTCGCCATCTATCTCGGGCGGATTGTTCCCTCAGATACTGGATTCAAAAAGAGTGCGGCCTTCGCTCTCTATCAGGAATGCGAGCGATTGGAATCCGAGACCGACAAGAAAGAAGTGCGCGTCTTAATCGATGTGGTAAAACGCGATATCCAGAGAAGGACTGCTAGGAGCTAGAATCGCTTATTTCCTGCGGACTATTCGCCAGCGAGTCAATCAACGAACGACAAAACGCCTCACCGTCCGGCGTCTTAACGGCCAGAAATTGCATTGCCTCATCTGCGGACCCGTAGCGATCGGGATCTCCGTTTGGATCGACGGCTAAAGCCATTAACGTAAGTAGAGGCATGGCAAGTTCATGATCGTCGCGAATAATTCGTTGAGCGCATTCGAGGATCGTGCGGGGCATTTGTTCACCTCGGGGGCTGCGAAACAAATTAGAAGATAATCGAGAGTTAGTGCTTACCATGTACACAGAATCCCTGCAAGTGCCATTTTTTTGTTGCATGCACCGATTTTTGGTATCTAAGCATTCCGCAAGTAGGGCAACCTGTTCCCTGTCAACTAGTAGCGACAGGGCTTTGTCAACCTCGATTTCCGCAAGTTCAAATTTCCCCTCGTCAAGTAAAACATTCGCCAACTGATCGCCCCACTGGGCCAGTAGCGTTGGATTTGTCGTAAGCCCGATCGCCTTGTTAACGCTTTCGCGAGCGCGAGTATAGTTGCCTGACAGGGAATACGCGCGAGCGATATTGTTATGAACCATTCCCTGCAACTCAACCTCGCCCGATTCTTCAAAGCAATAGGCCGCGCGGTCGAACTCGAGAATGGCGCGGTCGTATTCCTTCAGGTCTTTGAGGGCTAATGCGCGTTGATTATAGAAGCGCCCTTGACGACTTACCGAAACAGATTCAACTAATCGCTCCGATGCTGTAAGTAGATCAAACGATCCTTGAGAATCGCCGGCCATTCGTAGAGCAACGGCCCGAGCAATCAGCGAGCGGACTTCACCTTCAACTCCGGTTAATTCTTCTGTGGTCGCTGCGATCATCGGTTCGCTAACTCTAAAAGAATATCCGCGTGACACGGCGATCCTTCCTTGCACCAGCAAGCCAAGTCTTTGCCGCGCAGTAAGGCCAGCGGGTGCGTGGTAACGCTCATATACCAGCGATACCATTCCAGCACTTGCTCGCCTGTCTTGAGTTCGGTAAATCGCGCGTCCGCGTGTTTCGCTGAAGTCTTCACATACAGCATCGCAAACTGTCCGCGATAGTTCGGATCGGGATCGCCCTTAAGAACGAAATCGCCCAATCGGAACGGGTTTCCCCATGCGCCCGGACGCCCGACATAAACAGTGTTCCGCGGCATTCTCCAGCCTTTAGTTCGCTTTCTCTGAATTCGTTTCGGCAAAAATAAACTCCCGTCTCTATCTAAAATCTCCGCATGAAAAAGCTAACCCTGACTGCCCTGCTAATTCTGACATTCTCAACTGTGCTGTTTGCTGGCGACACCAACTCGCCTCCATGCGCCGAGTCAAGCTCCCCGATTCCGCTGAGCCTGATTGTCGGCCTAGTCACGATTGCTATTAAGCCGTAGCTCGCTTCCCGCGTCCGTTCTTAAAGGCGCGAGCAGAAGGCAGCCACACTAGATACTGACGACCTAGCCGCTCATAGCGTAGGCGCTTGTCGCCCGCTTTGAGAAGGGTCTGCACCCACCGCACTTCGCAGCCCATTAACTTTGCCGCGTCCTTGACTGTGCCCCATCGGTTATCCATAGCCCGCTAGGGTACTGCGTTTTGACGCAGTGCGCAAGCATTATTCTGAGGTAAACTGCCCGCCTATTATGACGTTGCGTTCTACTCAACGATTTTAGTTGACACACTGCGTTTCAGCGCATATAGTAGTCCTTGCCATGCCACGACGGACTTGCGAAGAGGCAGCAGCCTGAAAGGGAAGCGAGCAGCTAATGAGTACCAACCAAACCGAAACCGCATACGACGACGAGTACCCGCAAGACGATGAAGGTTATCGACCTTGCAACTGTGAAGATTATCCGTGCTGCGGACATTAAGGAGAAACGATGCCACAAGATTCTATGTATCCAGCAGGCGTATCCGATAACGATCCTCATTTTAATTTGGCAAGCGCAAATGATGATGAGCCGGAAGCGCGAGAACTGGATTGCGGGTGCGTTGAGTTCAGCAACGGGGGGGTGCACCCCTGCGACGATGATCGTTGCGAGCTTCGCGAAGGCGAGGATCGGTGTCCGAATCGGGCCACGCAGACGGTTGAGGAGCCCTACACGCCGGGGCGATTCCGAATACAAGTTTGCGATGACTGCGCGAAGTCACAGATCGAGTTTGGATATCTGCCCGTTCCTTCTCCGATCTGGAGTTTTCCTGAACTGACTGAGCGCGAGAATTCAATCATCACGAAGGCCAGAATCTACGGCTATAGCGGATTCTTTCCGTGCATGAACGGCGGGCTAAGGCAAGCGCAAAACACACTGGCCGGCGCGAAGGGATTTCTTGAGGGGCAGCGCGAAGCGAAACGGGAGGCTGCATAAATGGACACACCTGACGAATTAGATCGGCGCATAGAAGAGGACTATCAGCGAGACAAGGCTTTACTGAAAGGCTCTGCGACGGTGCGAGCAATCTATGCACTTGGCTGGCTCAAAGGCAGAACGGCCGGACTTGCTGCGGGAACGGAATACGCGGTGATCGGCGAACACACCAACGAATCACATCTCGACGCCGTGTTGGAGGTTCAAAGACAAACATCATGATAATGGAAATGCTTTCAGCAGTTAGCGAACTTCCCGACTGGGAAGGCAGCAAAGTGGGAATCATCTGCCCTTGTGGCGGAAACCTCGAGACAATTACCGATGAGTTTTCGATTGAAGCTCAGGATCGAATCGGAGCGAAAGAGATCGTCCGGTGTGTCTGGTGCGAACAAGAATTCGACGCAGATGACAATGAACGGTTGCAAAGCGGGGCAGTAGCCGCGTAGGAAAGGGAACATGGCAGAAGTTACAGTTACAACCCAAAAAGAATTCGACGCCCTTCCGGCGAAGTTTGACGAGTTCACTTACGTTTATATCAAGTCGGACTCGAGCATTCAACTGAGTGTGAATCGGCAAATAGAGAACGCTCACGTCGTAGCGTGGGGATCGTCTCACGTCGAAGCGTGGGGATCGTCTCACGTCGAAGCGTGGGAATCGTCTCACGTCGAAGCGAGGGAATCGTCTCACGTCGAAGCGAGGGGATCGTCTCACGTCGAAGCGTGGGAATCGTCTCACGTCGAAGCGAGGGGATCGTCTCACGTCGTAGCGAGGGGATCGTCTCACGTCGTAGCGTGGGGATCGTCTCACGTCGAAGCGTGGGAATCGTCTCACGTCGAAGCGAGGGAATCGTCTCACGTCGTAGCGAGGGGATCGTCTCACGTCGAAGCGTGGGGATCGTCTCACGTCGAAGCGTGGGGATCGTCTCACGTCGAAGCGTGGGGATCGTCTCACGTCGTAGCGAGGGGATCGGTTGCGGTTCACGTTCATTCTGATTATGCAACCGTCCTGCTGTTCGCATTCGCCTGTGCCTTCAATCTCGTCAAAGCCAAGATTCAAAAGAAGTCCAAGACGGCCACGATCATCGTTCCTGTTCAGGTCAAGGGAACGGGCGGTTGGCTGGAATCTCAGGCTATCAAACCCGCTGCGTCAGTGATCCTCTTCAAGCGAGTTTCTGCCGACTTCAAAACGCAGGAAGGTCAACCGTGGGAAACCCTGTGGGGCGTCGGCGCAAAGTTGAAACACCCGAATCCCGATCTTAAATCGCAAGAGTGCGGAGCGGGTAAATACCACGCCTGTTCGCGCCCCTACTTCTGCGACGAATTTCGCAGTAGGAATGGCGACAAATACATCGCAATCAAAATTAAGAAGTCGGATATGTACGCATGGCCGAATCCTGACTATCCACACAAGATCGGATTTTTAGCCGGTGAGGTTCTTTACGAGGTAAATCGCTTCGGAGAGAAGGCATGACTACCGGACGCGCCCGTGCGTAACGCAAGGAAAAAACTGCTCAAGAAAATCATTCGCGGAATTGAGGCTAACGGTCAATAGATGAATCTCGATTACTTCATTTCCAACCACAGAGAACGATGGGAAGCGGCGCTTGCTCACGCGAAAATTCGTCGTCCCTGGATTCGACGGGTCGGAGAAGGACTGTATCGAGCAGCTCGTCGGCCGACGGACAAAGATAAAGCATGGCGTCCACACTTCGTTCAATTCTCAATTGCCGGATCGACGCTTCACGTCTCATGCGATTGTGAGGCTTACGTTTTTGGAAATGCTTGTTATCACATTGCGAAGGTCTACCAACATGCAGTTAAGAGAGCGCAAAGAGCAAAGAGGAAGGCAGCTTAGATGGCAAAGCACCCACCGTTTAAGGGCGGCATGGCTGAACGGTTTGTCACGTTCGGGAGTGTTCTGCGCGGCTTTCGTCTCGGCTATGGGTACTCAGATAAGCACCGATGCTTTATCCGCATCGACGCGCAAGGCCCGCCGTGGCTAATCACGCTCGCGCCGAATGGCGGCATCCCTTCAAAGTTCATGGGAAGCAAAGAACACGCTGCGTGGTGGGACAGCGAGGAATCCCGCCAGATTCTTGACACGATCAAGCCACTTGAAAACGTTCGCGGCGTGAAGCGAGTTGTTAATTTCCAGGTGGACTACGAAGGCAATCTCGTATGAATCGTTTCAATAGCACATTCAAACAAAAGGGCTTCAAACGCCACAAGCTAAACGACACGTCAGATCGTCGTTACGGGCTGAAGCGCGGGACGCGGGGATAACGACGATAGCAGCCGAGGGTAGTTTGCAGCATTAACTTGAATAGTAGTTTTTCGCACGTAGAGCAGAGAGAGAAGCAGTGTAGAACACCGCGGTGGATTAGGGCGCGTGGTTGCCTTTGGGGAGCACGAGCCGTAAACGGCAGAGGTAAAGCAAATGAGCGGCAATTATCCTGCGGGCGTAACTGATAACGATCCACATTTTCTGGACGAGAGCGAGCCAGAAGATGAAAAGGAAGATTACTGCCCGATGTGCAATGAATTAGCGTTCGTGGAAGGCCATTGTTGCGCGTGTGATTACGATGTTGAAGGCGCTGATTAAAGAAATCTGTTTTTTGTTTGGTCATTTTGATGTCGTGGGGCCGATGCCCTACCGCGACAAGTGGGGCCATTTATTCTACTCAAAGGAATTTACGTTAAGCGTTTGTCGGCTTTGCGGACGCCGCGAAAGAAGTTATTAAGGTGCGCCATCTAATTCCAATTTCAGGAAAAGACTCACTTGCTTGCGCGTTGATCCAAACCGCGCGGCAACCCGACTTGCCTTACGAGTTTTTCTTTAATGATACAGGTTGTGAATTGCCCGAAACCTACGACTGGCTAGATCGGGTTGAGATTCAGACCGGATGGACTTTAACGCGCATCGGGAAGTCGCTGGAGGCGATCATTCAAGACGAGGATATGTTGCCGTCCAGCCAGATTCGGTTTTGTACGCGGCGAAGCAAGATCGAACCAATGGAGCGCTACTACGGCAAGTCGGACGTGACGGTTTATTACGGCCTAAGAGCCGATGAAAATCGCGTTGGCGCGCGCCCCTCAGACGGCTGGACACACATTTATCCTCTCATGGAATCAGGAATCGATCTGAATGGTGTTTGGCTAATCCTTAAGAATCAAGGGTTATTGCCGCCAGATTTCTTTTGGACTTCGCTTTACTACCGCGTCAAAGAATTGCTTTGGTTTGGTGCTCATTATTGCGACGAGTTGCCCGAATGGAAATTCAGACAACTATTTTCAGGACGGACTCGCGCGAATTGCTTCTTTTGTTTTTATCAACGTCAGTACGAAATTCTTTGGCTTGCCGAAACGCACCCTGACTTACTGTGGCGAACAAGCTGGCTTGAGCGCACAACGGGGAAACGGCGCAAGAATTCCTACTCGTTTCGTGATGGATATTTCTTCGATGAAATCGTAAACCGCAGAAAGCAGATTCTTGATCGCCGCGCGAAAGAGGTTGCCTTAGAAATTCAACAATGGTTCACGGTGAATCTGTGGGGTGAGACTGGCGACACGGAGATTGCCTTAACAAGCTGCGGGTTGCTCTGCGGCAAGTGAGGACTTTGCGAGCGGAAAGCTCGCCACACAACTAGACAGTAAACGGACGCCTTGAGAGTTCCCTTTGGTTGCGCATAAATGAAACGCAGCGGATTCCAAAAACTCGATTACAAAGCGGCTCTTGAGAAGGCTCTAGCCCGTCGCAAGGCTACCGAGTCCCTTCCGCGAAATGGACGCCCTGAGCGGGCAAGGCGCATCGGTGCGGGGCGTCGCATGAAGGAATGGCGTCGCGTCTGGGCTTGGTTGAAGCCCCGTCTCGAAGCTGCCGGCAGAACGCATTGTGAATTCGATTTCATCATCCATGAATGCGAGGGACCGCTCGATCCGTGCCACTCAAAGAAGCGTCGCGAAATGGAGGGTGACGACATCTACGCCGTGGCCCTGGGATGCCGAAAGGTTCATAGAATTTTGGACGAGAAATACGACCATGAAACGATGGAAGTTGCCGTCATGCACGCCATCAATCGACACGGCGGAATGATCACTCCGGCGATGGAGGCCGCAAAGAAAGCAGCATGAGCAAACCTCTCAACGGACGCTTAGAAATCCTATCGTTAATTGCTGATCGCGGTCCCGCCGAGATTGTCTATGCCGATACAGGATTCATAAAACCTAACCGATTCATCTCTAATGCGATCATCCATGACTTCTTGGAGAGGGGCTTGATTGAAAGAGAAGGATCGCAGGCAGTAGTTACAGACAAAGGATTGAAGTTAATTGAAGGGAAGTTGTTGAGCGCGCAAGGAAAGGTTGAGGAGCAATCATGACAGATAAAGCAACACCGCGACCGTGGACATTCGGGTTGATGCCAGAAGATGCGCAGCATCGCCTTGACCACGAAAGTCCGCGCTCAGGGGATCGCTACTTCATTAAGTCGGCTACGGATAAGTCCGCTAGCGACGTGTGCGAAGTTCATCACACCTACGAAAATAAATATGGCCACACATCGAAAGCCAACGCGGAGTTGATCGTTCGCGCAGTAAACCGAGACGCCCACTTTGATGAAGTAGTAGCAGCACTGGAAAAGGCCGCGATGATTAATCCGTTCGGCTCTGTATATAACGCGCAAGCGCGGGACGCCGCTCGCAAGGCTCTAGCAGCGGTAAAGACAGATTCAGGGAATGAAACCAAAGGGCATTCTTAGACGCCCGTTATTGTGAAAGTAAGTTTGTGCGCGTGAACGCGCGAGGAGGAAAGATGGCAACAGCAATGCGGGCGCTAACAGTAGAACGCGCTGAATACGTTAAATGGAGTGAGGGTGTTCTGCTTGAGTTCCATGCCGGACGCGGAATTGCCGTGAACGAGTTGGCTTGCTGCGAAGCGGACGCTGCGCTTGAGCGTGGCGAGGACGTACTACTGACAAGCGGCGGCAGACTCACTGGCTACGCTCTGCGACTTCGGGGGGATGTTGTTACTGAGATTTCGAGCGAAAGCGAGTTCAAGGGATTCGAGGTCTGAAACCAAAGGGTCGATTAGGACGACCGATTCTGGAAAGTAATTGAGGGCGCTTTGCGCCGGAGGTAGAGAGATGAATACATTTGCTGAAATTGAACGAGCCAAGGCGGATTTGCTCCGCGAGAAAGACAAGCGCACCGCTGAACATCAATCGTGGTTAGCTGCCTATGAAGCCCATATATCCGAACTTATTCAGCGAACATCGCTATTAACGCAGGGCGTTGACGTTATGCGCATAGATCGCGCCTGCAAGGTTCTTCGCGTGAGCGGCGACAGCACCAAGGCCGTTCTCGACCGAGACGGAACGCACGGCCGCGATACTCGCCCAAACGCAATCGCCTACGCAAAGCAATTACTCGCCGAATCGCCCGCCAAACTAAAAGAGAAATACATCGGCGTCAAAAATTACGACAGTTTCGGAGATCAGCGCGAAGATCATCGATACGGCATGGGGCCACGTCACGGAAATATCGTGTTTTCAATCGGACTAACCGAGGACGCGCGGAAACGTGACTTGACTGCCGAGGAAATCGAGGATGCGCTGTACTTGCTACACGTGCTAGACCACGGCAGCATTAACTTTGATCTGATTTTGATACGCAGCCGCTGAAGCGGCGAGGGGAGAAGGAAATGACAGCCAAGAAAAAGATTCGCCAGAAGCGGCAGACGTGGAAAGACATCCTGCGCCCTTTCGATGAAGAATATTGCAAGATGCTGATTGCCGTCGATTCAAAAATCAAGGGGATGTCGCGGCAAGATCGCGAGCGTCTATCGAAAGCTCTTTCTAGGCCGAGCAAAACAAACTGCGGATGGACAATGTACGCAGTAACGCGGCACGTGAAAGACTCACTGAGCCTGCAATTAGCAAGCGATGCGTTGGCCGCAATGGGCCTATGAAGGCAAGCGGTGACAAGCGCGCGGTCGGGGCGGATTAACTGACGCCTACGAATGCCGAGTGCGTTTGATTGACAAGGAGAAATAGATGAGCAAACCGTTACAGCAATTAGCTAACGAGATTCGAGAAATTAACGCAGCGAATGGCTGGAGCGTAACGAAGGCTGAAGAGTTTGCGGATAAGTATAAATTTCCTGCTGTGTTGATGTTGATCGTCTCGGAAGCAGCCGAGGCACTTGAAGCGTTCCGCGAAGGCGACGTTGAGCATTTCAAGGAGGAAATGGCAGACGTGCTTATTAGAGTTCTTGACTGTGTTGTTGCTGTCGATCCTGATTTCGACGCGACTGTGGCCGCAAAACTGAAAGTTAATCGAGGCCGTGGCTACCATCACGGCGGAAAGAAGAGAATCTAATGCCTGTTTTCATGGTTCATAAGAATTGGGCTGGTGCATGCTTCGTTAAAGACTTGGACTTTTTCATTTCGCAGGGAGGCGAGACGAAGGATTGGGGCAAAGCGTGGTCACGTGTTCTAGCTAACAACATCGAAGATGCGCGGCGAATATGCAAAGAGACAATTGAGCCAACACCTCAAAAACCAGTAGCGAGTAACACAGTACCCGACGCGGGATACAAACGTCGCAAATGCTCTGTATGTCGTGAAGGATTAGGATTCACTGAAAGCGATCCGTGCGAACGATGTAGCACAGTACCCGACGCACCGCCGCCAGAGCGAATTTCAGTTCAGCCGGAATGGTGTCTGAGTTTGCCTTTGCAGCAACAGAGCGTGCTGTTTTTAGGTGCGCGTGGTTCGGATGGAATCGAGAAAGTACATCGTTGTAAGGCTATTCAACGCGCTTATCGAGCGACCGTATTCAAGGCTGCGAAGTGTGGCCGACTACTTGACTATGGAGAGAAGGCTGATTCCTTTATGAGTCTGGATCGGTTTGCTGACGATGTGCTGTGGTCACAGGATGTAGCCGACTTCTTCGATGGCGTTGATGGTTTGCCTCATCATGGCTATCAGCACTTAATGCTTGGCTGCGAGATTCTCGGCTACAAACATCCTGATGAGCGATTTCGCAGACGATGGCTAGACTTCTATCTGGAATGCGTTAAGAACCTCCACTGCAACCCTGAAACAGAAGCACAAATGGACGAACGCCTGTCCGACTGGCACAGGAAGAGTTGGGACATCGCCGCCCGTGCTGACATAGCCGCTCGCTCTGACCTTCGACGTTGGCTATCTAACTTGTCAGAGGCGGGAGTTACGTTCAATCAAGTCGTTCAGGTTGGCAAACAGAAACAGATTCAACCAGTGAGCCTTGCGGACATTGAAAGAATAGCCGCCTCCACCGCTGATGATGAAGTAGAGAGGGCGTGGCAATCGATGGAGTCAGCACCGAAGAATGCTACTTATGTACTCTTGAAATTGAAAGACGGATCAACAGTCGAAGGGCATTGGGCACAGGATTATAGTGGAGAGTGCCAACCACCTTTTGACGGATGGTTCGATCACGCTCACAGAGAAATATTGCGCCGTGAGATAGATAGATGGATGCCTCTTTAAGCAATGCAAGCCATCCGCGAGTGGCGAGCTAAGGAGAAATTGTAATGGTTGAATATGATTTTGTGATAGACACCAACCTGTACGCCGGCAATTTCGAGCGCGAGCTGTGTGGCTATGTGACAGGTGTTTGGGATGAGGAAACGCACGGTGGCGATCAGGCGGCGGTATTTGAGCGTGAAGTTGCAGATGATCCATTTCAGGATGATGTAATTGAATTGCGGCCAATCGGCGATCATGGATGGATGATGCCTCAGCACTTAGAGTGCACACCACCAAACTTTCACGAGAACAATAGCGTGGCAATCCACTTCACAGAGAAGCCGACACCCGAACAGGCAGATTTAATAAAATCCCGCGCCTACAAATTTGCGGCAGAAGGGCTGATATTTGATAAGCCAATTCGAGGCTTGAAGATTCTGGGGTTTCGCATCTTAACCCGAACGATCACCACCCAAACAGAAACGGAGCAACCATGAATCCTGAAGATGAGAAGTGGCTACAAGAAGTTAGAGCGAGACTTGAGAAGGCAACACCTGGAACATGGGAGCACTGTCGAGGGAAATTGCGCCCGCAGTTTGGAACCCGCATCAATGAGGTTCGCTCTAATGGTGATAGTTGTGCCGTGGTTGCGTGGCCCGGATTTGATGACAGTGCCCGCGACGAGAAAGAACACGCAGCCAACGCTAAGTTAATCGCCCACGCACCTAAAGACCTCCGCCGCCTCTCAACTCTCGTAACTGAACAAGCAGAAGAGATTGAGAGGCTTCAGGAAGGCGAGACATGGATCGCGGAGCAACTAATGCAGATGTTGGTGGCGATCATCCCTGCGCTCGGAGATGCGGCTATCGTCACAAATAAAGACCTCCACGCCGACTACGTTTTATCGTGGGTGCGGCAACTCGCCAAAGAACACATTGCTCTCCGCTCTGAAGCTGACCGAGCTTGATTGAAATCGAGAGTAAGAGGTAGCATCCGAACCCGTGGTTTCTAAACTCCCAAACCATCCGACGCCGTGGCTTCAAATGGGCGTTCACGGCGTCAATCCAATTCCCTCAATGATTTGCGAAGATGAATCGCTCTATCTTCACTGGTTGGCCCGAGAGGTTTACCAGGGCCACGGCGAAATAGTTGATGCCGGGCCACTACTGGGAGGATCGACCGTATCGCTTGCCTCGGGCCTCGCAAATAACGACAGAGTACCCGACAAAAAGCGCATTCACAGCTACGATCTGTTTGAATATTTCCCAGATTTTAAGGAGCGACTTTTACCACGGTCCACACTGAAGCAAGGCGACAGTCTCTTGCCGCTGTTCCTTGAAAACACTTCAATGTATCGCGAAATCATCGAGATTCATTCAGGTGATATTACAAAGGAACGCTGGGAAGGTGGGCCGATAGAGCTTCTGTTCATCGATTGTGACAAAGACTGGGACATTCATAACCATATCAATCGAGAATTCTTTCGCGCGTTAATTCCGGGCGCGATCGTCGTTCAGCAAGACTACTTCCATTACGGCTGTCCGTGGATACACTTGCAGATGGAGTTCTTGAAAGAATATTTTGAGATCGCGCACGGGCCAGCCTCTGGTGGAACAGTGGGATTCAAGGTCGTAAGACCGATTCCACCCGAAAGGCTTGCAGTTGATCTGCGGCAATTGTCCGTTGGTGAAACGACTCGGTTGATGGATGCCGCTGGCAGATCATACGAGGGCTTCTGGCCTCTGTTTGTCCGATTGGCTCACGCGCATCTTTTAGCGGGACGCTCATGCTTTGCGGCAGCGTCTGGGATTGTCTCTGAAGTTACGGCTTCACCACACATGGATCGAGTTCTAGAGTGGGACGTTCAGCAAGTGGAAAACGAATTAGCCGCTCAGGGAATATACCCGCAGGCGCTCGCTAGACGGATACCCGCCTATTATCGAAATGGCGGGCTAGTCTTTACGCTTTCGGCGCTGGTGCGCTCTCTGTCTCGGCGGACGGGATGGTTCTCACCTTATGCAGCTTCATAGAAAAACTGGACGTTGATTTCATCGCTCGTGCCGAAGGTGAACGGAACGGTCGCCGAAATTCCTGTATAGGTTAAATAGGTGCCGCTGGCGACGAGAGCGACCACGCCCACCGTTGTCGTTGACACCCAATGTACGTGCCCTGAATAGCCACCAACGCCAGCATCGTTCATAACAGCGTCACCTAGGCTCGTACCACTCCCGCCGGCACCTGGATAACTCACACTCGTTACGGGCAGTGTAAATTGAACATAGCCGCTGATTGAACTCGTGCTACCCAGCACAATTGAGAGACGGCAATAAACCGTCTTGCCAATCTGCTTGTACTTCGCAACGACGGTTCCGTTTCCTACGGTTAGATTCGTCCATGTAGGCGCCCACGAAGCCCACGCCGTTTGGTCCACGTCGAGGATGCCGCCCGCTGTCGCTGTAAACGATCCTGCCTTGCAAACATGGAGCGTCGGTGGGGTCGTACTAATATCAAGTTGCACATCAACGAACGGAGGCCCAGAGACACATGCTCCACTCGGAACGCCGTTTTTATCAGGGAGGCGGCGAGCGTTTTTACTTGCATTCTGCGCCGATACCGTCCCTGCACAGGCAAGAATGAAGATTAGAATTGTAAGTCGTTTCATTGGGTTAGCCTTCCAGCATTCTTTAGAAAGGATTTCCAAGGCAATGAAAATCGAACGTGTAAGTCCCGCTTGACGAGACGTTGATCGTCATTGTCGTCGTGCCCCGTGAAATCCAGTAACGCACCGTACTCATATCTTGCAACGGGGTCACGGTACACGCGGGGGCTGAATTGAAGGCGCTCGCAAAGGTTTTGGTAACGGATGTTGCGCTGCTAATAACGAGCGTTCCCGCGTTGTCGTTGGGAGTTTCGCCGAAATTAAAGTGACCCGTATACATCGTGACCGAGCCTATGACGGATAAGGACGATCCCGGATCGCCGCCGCTCCAATCTCCAATGCCGACATTGCCGCTGGGGCTGATGACCATTCGTTCAACCGGGGAAATCGATCCGCTCGCGGTCGTCTTAAACATTATCCGTGAAGGGTGTGAAGTACCGCTCCACGTTCCCGTGGCCTGGAAAGCCATCTGGGCAGAAGTGTCTGACCAGCCTGGGGCGTACTCCGCAGTTGCTACTGCTGAGCCGTCGAACCCTCGACCGTCAAGGATGCCGAGGTAATCACCTGATACGAGCCCGACCGGAACGTCGGCGGTCCCGCGTGCTGCAAGGAACGCGAAGATGGGCTGCGGAACCTGGGTTGACGAGAAATGTTGATGTCTGAATAGACATTCATTATTGACGGCAACGCTTTCACATCTGAACCAAACCAGCCAATTACTGTTACTTAAGCCCGGACTTGAATCGTTCGCCCACACCTGCAACGTAGACGGTAAAAAGGCGTAGGGTGACGGCATGAGCGCGGGGTCATGGTTCACCCGATTTCCAGCCTTGAGCCGGTCTGCCGACACGCTCAGGAGGCGATTTGCTTGCGCGCCAACAGAAACCGAGTCGGCCGATCCCGGCAGCAAGTCCGCGTTCACGGCCGTCGTTCCGAGATTCGAAAGCGTGTTGTTTGCTGCGCCTGTAATGCGCGAGTCATCGCCCGCCGCTACGGTTCCTGCGGTTGTTCCGACGTTTTTTGTGGCAGAGTTGCCGAGTCCTAAATTCGTTCGCGCCGTTGACGCGCTCGCCAAATCGGAAAGGTTTGCGGATTTTTGGGCGGAGCCCGTAAAGAGCGGATCGTTGTTACCGACCGCAATCGGATTAGCAGCAACCGCAGGCGCAACGCTGAGTTTCGTCCGACCTTTAACTGTATCTGACGCATCATTAGCCGTTCCCAATGCTGTCAAAATCTGAAAGTCAGTTTGAATCTTCGTATAGACCGACGTGTCCCTTAATGGTTGCTGCCCAGCCTTGTAAACCCTGATCTGTCCCCACGTCACCGTTGTCCCCAGTGTGTTGGTTAGGGGAAAATCAGCAAAGAACGTGTCTCTCTTAACACCCTTCGAGTCGAAGAATACGGCCGTGTACTTCGCGTTTTGGTTATCACTGGCATCAGTGGTTGAAGGGATCGTAAATGACGGGATCGAGATTATTCCAGCGGAGATCGTGCAGGCTACTGACTTGAAAAACGCGCCACTTCCCGGCGTACCGGCCATGACTACGGTTCCATCAGAGGCGGTGAAAGTGATCGAACTATAAATCCTCAGAGTGCAAGTTGAGCCGGGATAGTTTGTTGAGTTACCGACCGTAGTAGAGGAAATCGTGATCGTAGTTGCGTGAGCAGTGATCGCGACTCCGAGAAGAATAAGAGCGCCGAGTAGCCGTTTAATTTTCACGGCTCACAGCCTAATTCAAACGGAGGATTTACGTTTTACGGTCTGAACAATCCTGTGCCGCCGGTTGCCATTCCCTGACCGATCTGAGCAGCGCCGCCGATCCCACTTAGGAGGAGTTGGCTCCAAAACGAGGGGGCTGGCCGGAAGTTGGCATATTGATTTGTTGCGTTCTGCGAGGCGTTTGACGCCAAACCAGCAAGTCCCATAGTGCGATTCTGCTGTAAACCGAGAAGCGGAAGAATGCTGCCGCGCATTTGCGCATCCGTAGTTCGATAAGCGTTTTCCAACTGGCCTGCTGCTGCCTGCTGTCTTTGGTCCTCAGACTGTTGGCGAAGTAGTTGGCCCAAGCCTGGATTGGTATTCTGCGCGCCGAGAGCAAGAGCCCCTATGCCCATTCGCTCGCCTTGCTGTCTGTTTACGGCGTTGTCGTACAAGGATAGATTCGGCTTCATCGCCGAGAGCGTTGTGATGTCTAACGGCCCATTCTTTCCTGATGTGGCGTTCAGCCAGTCCTGAGATTGAGTGTCGAGCGCGGTTTCCAGAGGTTTAGGTGCGGCAGCAGCGGTTTGAGCGGCGACAGCGCGAGCGCGATCTTCAGCCTGCTGCTGTTCAAGTAATGCGAGTTTTTTCGTGTCTGTGCGATTCTTCATTTACTACGTCTCCAAATCACTCCCGGCACGGGGAGAAAGCCCATACGGTAGACGAGCGATTCAATATGCGGATTCGTCGTCACCAGCAACTCGTCAAAACCTTCTACGTTCTGCTTTTCGATCTCAGTTGCGAGATGTACGGCAAGGCCATTCCCGCGATGCTCTTTGTCAATCCAGAATGGCGATACTTGCCAAGTTCTCTCAGCTCCGGCAACTCCTATAATCCGATCACCTTCAAACGCTCCAAGAATAATCGAATGCTCAGGTTTAGGTAGCGGCAGCGGATCTTCAGATCGGCACTCAGTAAACGCACGCCGGAGTTCCGGCCAACGCTCAACTGGTAGAAGTTCAATCTTCAATTTATTAACCCGTGTGTTCTCACCGCGTCCTCAAGGGCTTTGATTCGCTGAGAATTGGCCTTGGTCGCGTCATCGGTCTGTTGCGCTTCCGCCTGTACATAAGCAGCGGATACTGCTTGGCCTGCATAGGTGGCATACGCCCCCTTGTTGGCCGTTCCCGTTCCTGCTGTCCAGCCAGTCTCACGAGCACCGATAACCTTCGTCCCGGCAATTTTCAAAGATGTCGCTAAGTCCAGAGTGGTGAACTTATCAACCCAAGCGCCACCTTCTACTCTCCAGAGTTTGTTTTGATCGTTAGTGAAGAACCAGGCGCCATTATCATTTGCCGTCACGGTTATGGCCGCTCGTGCCGCATCAGTTCCGCTATTCACCCCGGCGAGATATTTCCACGCAGTTCCGGCCCAGTAATACAAAGTCAGGGTGTCAGTTTCAAAGTAGAGATCGTTGAGTGCGGCGCCCGATGGTTTTGAGGCGCGATTGCCAGTGCTCAACACTCCCGTCCCTGAAACGACAGAGCGCGGCGCAACAAAGTTCGCAACCGCATCCTCGTTAGCTCCGGCGATTCGCTGAGCTATGGTCGTATCAATGTCTGGAGCTTCGTATCCTGATTGCATGGCTAAACCACATTGGAACTAACGCCTTTTACCCTTACGAAATCAACGCCCGCATCGCCGGTTCCACAAGCTTGGGAAATTGATATTTGATGTGACTTTGCAGAGCGGACATTAGGACGCTGAGTTGGCAGATGTTGACGTGTCGCCGTAGGCGTAATCGTCCGCGTATCTTTCGCGGTAGTCAGATCACCGTTAGTGAAAATCTTGACCGTGATTGCATTTGTAGTATCGGAGCGCACCCCGATTTCGACCCTCAATAGTTGATCCGCTTCGGCTTGAGACAGATGAACCTCACCTATCGCTGTGTATGTCATGCCAGTGCTTGAATTGAATGTGTAGAGACGGATGGTTGCGCCATCGTTCGCGGCTAACAGCAGTCCACCAGAAACAGGGACGCAGGCGCAAAGGTTTCCAGTTATCTTTGAACTCAGGTCGATCGGCGTGTCCCACTTTTCCCTTTGCGGATTGAAGCAAAACAGAGTTTGAGCATGTCCGAAAACGTCTCGATTATGATCTGCATCGAAGCCGCCGATAACATTAGCCATTGTCCACGATGCGGTATCGTCTACAACATCCTCTGCAAAGCTTGTATCTGGCTCGCCCGAAGCGTCGATCCTTACGAGTCCACGTTTAGCCGTGGCTGCATACAATCTCCCGCCTTCCCCAAGAAACCAATTGTTAGCGTTTTGAATTCCAGTAGTCGGCCAGATGACTCTCAATGACAACGGATTCTTCCCGCCCGTGTACAAGAGTGCCGCTACATACCCTTCGCCTCCGATGAACACATAACCATCAGCAGCGCGGGACAAAACACCCTTTGGTGGTGCTGGTAAAAAGAGAAGGGAGTCAGGCGGAAAGGATTCAATGAATACCGGCAGGCTGACCGATATTGCCGTACCTGGGGTTGTCGAAGTTACTGGAGTTCCAATATCGCCATAACAACCAATCACCGCGACAACATCTTCAAGTGCAGCAGCAAACGGAGCGGCAGGAGGAGGATAGTCAAGAATAGGGGCAAGGTCTTTGCCGACTAAAGACCCATCAGACCATTCCAATTCAACCGAATTTGCAACTGTGTCAACGGTTGTTAAAGACGAGATAGCAATCTCTGTTTCTTCGTAGTGCGGACCCGTAGCGCCGAACCCGGCAGCAGTAACCCCAATCCCGATCCGATCATAGCCATTTGTTGAGGCGGTGGTTAAGTCTGCGCCCGCGACCGTTAGTCGCATCTTAAAACCTGAATTGACGATGACCGCTGAAGGTAGACTGCGACGGCCTCGACCTCCCGTCGCTCCACGAACAAACCAGATCACAGCAGAGTAAGTGCCGGCCATGATCGTTGATGCGGTGGGCGTGACCGCCAGTGTTGGTGCTGTAGATTGAGATAGACCAGCAGTAAATGGGCCAGTGCCAGCGCCAGAATATGAGCCTGACACATAAAGAAGAAGTTGTAAGGCGGTAGATGCGGAGATGGATCGATCGACGCCGTTGATAAAAACCTGTCCGCTTCCGATGATTCCGAGAGCGCGAGCAATGAGGCCGATGATATTTCCGATGCCTGCGGTCGTTGGATTTCCCAAACCCGCATAGCCGCCGTCGATGACATTGAACATGAGGCGTGATCCGCTGACTGAATTTATGATTGCGGGACCCTTGAATGCTTGCGATCGGCCTCCGCCTAAGAAGATGAGGTTCTTTGAGCCCGGACTACACGCCCCGCGCTCGCCACCGATCAGGCTGGCGTTACTGAGGTAATGATTAAATACGGTTTCACTTAGCGGTTGCACTTAGCACCTGAACATCGTTGAGCACTGGCCGTTTCAGAGCCTCGCTCTGACTCAACGCGGCTTGCATTGGTAACAATCTGGATCGCGGTAATCGAGCATTCAAATGTCCGCACTTGTGGCACTCAATCAGGCTTACGAGTTCGCCGTGTAAGGGCGAAAAGATTCTTGCTCGCTCAAAACGAGGCGTGACCGCGATCTCTGTATCGCCAATCTTTGCTTTGCTGTCCTTGCAGGAACATTTCTCGTCATCTGATTTCTCTATCGCCTTGATAACGTCGCGGAAATACTTTCGTTTGTGTTTGTCGTGGTGAGTCTTGGCAGCTTCAGCAAACTTTCCCTGGTCGGCCATCGCATCAGCCAACTGATTCTCGGCGAGTATTCGCGCCTCTTTGTTCTTGCCTTTTGACTGATCGAGATTGCCCCTGGCCGTGGCTTCTAACAATGCCCCGCGCCCGACCAGTCTTTCTTCGTCGGTCATCCTGGCGCGAGTGAACGACGCCCTAAGTAGCGCCTGTTTTTTCTCTTCGGCGGCTTGTTCTTCGGGAGTGCCGGTAAGCCAGATCGGATGATTAAACGTCTTTGCCATCACGCAGCCTTGGCGAGCAGTCCTTGCGAGAGTTCGACCATCAATTCCAGCAACATGGGTTCATGCGAAAATTTCACATTTGCAATTAGCGGAGGGAAAGCAGCTCGCGCCGTCGCATCTCCTGACAACATAGATCGATCATTATTGCTCATCGTGAATAGGGTGTTGTTTTCAATCGCGAAATACGAGTATTCAGTTGAACGCGACAGATCCAGCGCACTCGAACTTCCCAGTCGTCTCAATTTTCCTTCAGTGTTCGTGCCGGAAACAACATCAGGATGAGTGACCTTTACGATCTCTGAAGGGATCATTGGTTCGCTTGTTAAGTCTGTATGGGGTGAAAGAGTACCCGCCCCGCTCGTTAAAGCAACGGCGTAATCTTTCCGATAAAGTTCTGCTTCCGCTTCACCAAATCGCTCTCTCACTCTTATCGGAAGCATCCGAAGCGCGGAGGGAATGAGGGTAATGAGACGCGGGATGATCGACACGGGAACATTCGCGCCCGATGAGCGCAGACGCTCATAAACATCGTTCACTAATGTCGTTTCCGTGTAGCTCATTTAAGCTGCTAAGACCAATGTTTCGCTTGGCGCTGGTTCGTCCTGCTTGAGAAGCATTGCGTACTCCGCCCGAGCGTCCGCCACTATCGTTGCGATAAATGGCCCCGTATCGCCCTCCTTTAAGGCGTCACCGAGAGACAGACCTAAGAGCATGTCTTCATCCGTCTCGGGCGCCTGACAAGCCCCAGAGCGTGTAAACGTCGCTATCAGGCATTTAGCGTCGGCGCCTGTATAGAAAAGCTGGTTTCCACGGCGGAGGTAATAGCCCGCAAGCGGCGAATTAGTAATCCCATGATCGATCGTGTACCGATTGCCAAGATTGGCCCGCCATCGCTCAATGTCAGCGAGAGACAAAGAAGCATCGAACTTCCCCGCGCGATATGTAGGGTCAATAGTTGCGGCTTTGATGGTGACTTGTTCGATTGGCCCCAGATGGTCAGGAATCATCCCTGCATGGGCTATACTGTCCGAAAGGCCGAGGAAGAGCGAGCGATAGCCATCTCCAACTTTAGACGCTCTGGCGGCGCAAATACGTGCATCAGCAGCAAGGATGATGTTGTCGAGTTCAGTGTCATTTCTGCGCCCATCGTTTGCTGACGAAATGGTCGTTGCCCACGTCGCCGCCGGCGCAGCATTGACGGCAGCGATCAAGCGGCCGTGAACCTTTATTAGGTCACATCTCGTAATCGCCACAGATCACCTTCAGGTGTTTTTAATGTTGAAAACGACATCGACCGCCGCAGCACCATCGTTCCGAACGTAGAGCGACGGCAAAAACATCGGCAGCCCGTTTTGGCTTAACGGCGCACTTTCTCCTGGGGCTAGCTCGTTGTCGTAGTTAGTCGCAGTCATCGTTGAACTCCCGATCTTCAATGTCACAGGCTCTGTGTTGTCTGGATCGGAAAGTATCTGGCCTGTCACCCATCCGGTGATCGGAGCACTAGCCCCGAGCAGTGTCTGGACGTTCTTATTAGTGGCGTCGGCTGGTACGCTGACTCGCGGCATCATGGCCTCCTACGGAATGAAGAATCTAGTCCGATCAACAAATGGATATCGCCAAGCTCGCGTCCTGAATACCGGAGTCTTGGTTGCCAATCCTCGTTGATTACCTCGGCGGGAATATCGTTGCCATTGACTCTCACTTTGTTCGATCCGAGAACTGAGAATTGTTCCCACGGGCAACCCCATCATCTCTCGGCATTGAGCAGCCGTCCTCAGTTTCAAATAGGAATCGTAGAGATTGCCCAATTCAGTCGAGGCTGCTAACTGCGGATTGTCGTCTCTTGATCGCTCGTACCAAACAACCAGATTGTGATTGGAATCTGGTTGCCACGACACTTCAGCTTGATTACCTCGAAATGTCACCGCCATGACCCCGTTCGCGCTTGCTTGCGCCAGAGCGTCAGGCGTAACAATCTCCACTGGATACCAAATGTTCGATGAGGGGTCGGTTTGCAATAAGGCATAAGCAGGGGCGACCGCATCGGCATTAAGCGTAAACTCAAAGTTGTTTTCCGAGAGTTCGACTTCCTGCTTTGCGATCCTTCTCCCTTGATTGGAGAGTTCCAGGTCTCTCAATAGCTCGTCTTCATTTTCCGTTAGAACTTGAAAGACAAATTGCTGAGGAAGACCCTTATCCTTCAGCGGACAATCATCAGGATTGCCGCAATATTCATAGACCTCTCCAACTAATTGAGATCGTAAAACGCTCATACTCTTGCTTGCTTGCCGGACTTCGACGTTTCCTGCTGCGCGGCCAATTCAGCTACTTGCTTCTCAAGGCGTAATCTCGCGGCGCGCTCCTCGGCGAGCTGTGCCGCCATTGACTCGGCTGCAGACTCTTCCTGCAATGCTCGTTTTGCCAGAATGTCAATTGCGGTGCTTTGGTTAGTCTGTCCGCCAGTCCGATCAATTCGCGCGGGAACGGGTTTGTCTAATTGCCGACAAATCCACTCGTGGAACTTTGTGGGATTGGCAATACCCGGCTGACCGGCCATCTTGTCGCTCATTGAAGAGATCAGGGCTTCATACTCGGCCAGACCCTTGGTCTCGGCATCTCTCGAGCCGTTAAGCATAATCTTCGCCAGCTCGCGGGCTTTATCTTTGTCCTCATCCGACAGATTACTCTTACGGATTCGCTTCTCAGCGCCTTCTGAGAACTCATAAGCCATTTCGTGAATTAGGTACTGAAAAGGCTGGACGGTCTGCACGATCTGATTTACTAATTCAGGATCGTTCATGCCCATCAGCGGAATGAGAATCCGAAGTCCCACGTCTTTGTAGTTGTCCGTCAATTCAACGGCTTGATCGCGGGCATATTTGACGTATTCGATCTTCGGCAGTGACTCGGCGTCGAGCAGCATCGATGTAGATTGTTCGGCCGCGATGGAACGATCAGTCTCGTATGAAATCAAGTTGCCCAACGGGTAAGGAACACACCGCTTGAGTTCAGCCCATCGCTGGTCTCTGTACCCCAATTGAGAGTTGATGCCGAACGGCCCCATATTGGTGATGTCTTTGTAGGGCGTCCACACCCAATGCGTTTGGCTTTTGGTGGCACTCTGTTGAGGGGTCAAACTTCCCATCGGTGGCAGTTCAGTTGGAATAGCGGTCTGTGTTTGCATATATCTCCTTAAAGAGTTGGAATCATTAGCGGATGGACAGCCCCGGTATAGATTGTTCCGTTTTGTCTCTGGGCCGCAATCATCATCCGGCGCTCAATCTCCCTGTCAGCTTGTTCAAGCGCGTCTCTTTGGTTCTGGGGTAATTGTTCAAACTTCCAAAGAGCTTTGGCGATCTCAAGAATTTCGTTATCCGGCGGATGATAGGTTAAGTCTGCCCGCTCAAGTCGCAACCAATAGTCGTAACAGCCTTGGTTTGGAAACTCACATAAGAACTGGCCTTTCCCTGCCTCGCGGATTAGTTCAGTTCGTGAGCGCGTCGATCCACATCTGGGGCACGCGGGAACGCTGCCCATCATTTCCAAAGCCTGCTTGTCACATTCAATCTGCGCGTCACAGGCTTTGCAGAAGTAGAACTCCACTACAACGTCGGGATCATTGATGACCTTGTACCGGCTGCTTCTGCGGAGGAATTCAGGCGATCTCCATATCTCAATGAAGAATCTTCGCTCACCGAAGACCCGACCAAGACCATCGGTGAAGTCCTGGTACTTGATTGGACGATCTATCTCCATTTCGTCTTCATGCGTTGGTCCCCAGACCATGCGAAGATTTGATTTACCAAAACGGTTCTTCCCCGCAATCCTCTTTAGTTGCCTGCGAAACCATGCGGCTTCGGTCTGGCTGATCACGTCATCCTCAGTGAGAACAATGTGAGTCTCTGGAAGGTCGGGATGTATCTCAGGGATCGCTAGCACACCAATTCCTCAGCTTCCGGTTCAGTGATTACCTTCTGAATCTCCCGTCTGAACCTTGCATAACAAAGCTCGCCATACCTCCTGGCTGTCGCGTCTTTGTCCCCAACAATCGTTGCTGAGACGTGAGCAAAGGCAGAGTTGGCGCAGCGGATGGCAATCTGTTCCAAAGAGTCAGCTTCGTTGTCGGGATGAGTTCTGGCCTTATGAAAGAGCTTTACAGCGTCATTCACTGTGACCTTGCACCACTGCTCTACGAGTGCGTTCTGTAAGCTGTGCATGAGTTAAAGGGAAGTGGCGATCCCCGATGAATCGCCACGATCCCACGACCACGTTTCAAAGCAACGTGAAGTTAGTCACGCTCCACCAGCAACGTGACGGTAAACGTCTGCGCGCTCGCCGGAGTGTATGCGCCCTTAGCGACAAGAAACCCGTACAGGGCAGTGTCGCCCGCCGCCGCAACGAACGGAATCACCTTGGAATCGACTTGAGCATAAGCTGAGTCGCCGCCCGCCGCGTTAACGGTTAGAGTTGGCAATGTAAGACGAGCAACGATGTTGGCGGCCCGAGCGTAAGTCAGAATGGTTGCCACCGCGTTATCGTTTGCAGGCGTATAGGTCAGCTTGGAGATGATGAGTTCAAAATCTCCGTTAGTGACCGTTAAGTTGTTTGTCAGTATCTGCGCTCCGCGGATCGTTCCCGTGCCGCCGACCTTATCGACAACGCTTGAAAAGGTCAGCGGGACTGGCGCAGTAGTTGAGTTGTTGACCGCATCACCGCTTGTATAAGCGGTCGTGTCAGCCGGGCGAGTAAAAGCCGCCTGAACTGATTTGTTTCGCGCACCCGTAGCGAGAGCGCCGGTAGTGTCATTAAACGGACTTGGCATTTTGTCTCTCCTTCAGGTGATTAGAAGCCGCTGACATACGGCAGGTTAAGAATCGCCGACTGATTCGATCTGTTTTTGCAGAGCAAATCGTACCTCGCATAGACGCCGTACTGAAGTGCGTCATAGGGAGCACCGGACCCGCTCTTCATCCACATCTTGTTGCCGTTGCCGTCGTCGTAGAAGCTCGGCAACTTGACATACTCAACGGTCCAGTCAGGCAGATAGAGATCCCAGATAACAGACTTCGGAGCCTGATTATCCACGATCCACGCCTGCCCATTGTGCGACGCAACACCAATGCCCAAGTCGAACTTGCCCTGGTTCATTCCGATGATCCGCTGGATGCCGTAAGTGGAGGTGTAGCCGAGCTGGCGGTAATTGAACTCCTGAGTTGAGTGAGAGATGTAAGTTCGGCCTTCCTTGCTTACGTTCGCACCGCTCATTCTCCGGCGCCGTGCCGCCATCAAATCCAACATGCCTGGTGTCAATGCCGTTCCGCCCGTACCCGTGGCCGCTCCAGCGTCAATCGTGGTGGACTTGATGCCGCCGTAGGTCGCAGTGTTGACCCCAAGATAGGTGGAAGAGACCGCGCTGACGTGGTAGGCAATGCCGTGAGGCATCAAGCCGTAAGAGCCATAGTGGTGGGCAGTGTCCGTGGCTACAGCATCAGTAGGAACGGTGTCGAACGTAACCACATCACCCGCAATCGCTGTCACCGTCGAAACGGTAACGGCCCCTGACTGGTTATGAGCAACGCCGGCGGACGAATAGAACACCAGCCGCGCGCCGATGTCGATATTCTCTGCGCCGTAGTCTCCTACGAAGGTGACGGTGCCCGATGCGCCGGTAACGACGGTTCCGGCCACTCCGAGTGCGCCATTTCCAGTGCCGTGCATCCAGAGGTTCTGCCAGTGGCGGAACTTCTTCTGATCGGCTTCCATCGGGAAGCGGGCAAACTTGATCAGATCGCTTTCCGTTTCCTGATCGAGAACGGAGCGGTTGATTTCCCCCATCATGAACTGATTGAGGTAGTAGATTCTGAGTTGGACGATGGCCGGAGTTCCCGCGAGCGGGAGTTGACCACCTTCAGTGATTGCACCATACGACGCGTTCGGCACGACCATGATCGGAACTCGCCGGCCGAGTTCGTTGGTCCGTTCCTTCTCGCCCTTCATAAAGAGATCGAAGGTTGGGGCTTCAAGGTCTGTGCCAATCAAGAACGCATTTCGCAGTACGGGTTCGATCTTCTCGGTCATTACGATCGAGGCGTTCGCAACTGTGAATGCCATGTTTGAATTCTCCCTAAAGTTAGGCAGCTATGACCGATGGCGCTCGCTCTGCCTCGTCCCAGCTTATCGGAGCCTTAATTGTGACTCCTAAACTTGAACCTGGAGCGGGCGGGATAGGATTAGCCGCGCGTGAATTTCCTTTAGACTGGTTGGCATACGCTTCGATCTCATCAAGGATTGCTTTGACCTCTGGACTTTGCTTCACAGTTTCAAAAGCCGCGCGCGCACGAACTTTCAGGTTGTCTTCCTCGCGGAAAGCGTTCTGAAATTCCCTGCGGTTCGTTGCTTCATACACGTACTTGACGAGCTTTGTGTTGTCGTCAACGGCATCAAAGGCGGCCTCTACGTTGTGTTTGTCCAGAAGCCCGGATGCGGCCCGTTTCAGGCTGGCAATCTTCGGCGGATCGGTTGGTAAGACTTCCAATCCAGAATCGCGAATCCCGTCCTCAACCACGCTCCAAACTTTCGTGTAAAGCTCGTGCTGCTTTTGCCCGATCTCTGCTTGCACGGCTGATTCCTTCTGCGTCTTAACCTCCCCATTCACAGCGTCAAACTGTGACTTGAGATCGTCAATTTGCTTTTGGAATTCAGTCGCTGCTTGCTGTTTTGCCTGCTCTTGAACTTGAGCAAACCGCTGAGCAACTTGCTCATCAGTCATTTGGCTTAGTTCGGCCTCAGTAGGCAGAGAAACAGACCGCGAAGATATGGCTTCAGCAGTCGCTGGAGTGGTAGTGGCGGGTTGGCCGTTCGTCTGTAACCGAATCTTTACCTCGTCAAAAGGCACGCCAAGCAAGTCTTTGCTGTGGCGTCTGAAGATGTCGTTTACATGCTCGGTGTACCGAGACGGCGAAAGGCGGTGCAGATCGTCCCCTACGGTCGAAATAGGCTTCTCAAAGTCGAGGAAGTTGTGAACAGGAACAGCGTCCTTGAATTGTCGCTTTGCCCACCGCTTTGAGGCGGCACTTGATAGCGCGGCAATCTCGGGCGGATCGTCCGTCTCCGCAACGTAATCATCCTTTGGCTTTGTTTCTACCTTTTCGGGTTCGGTGATCTGCGGTTCGCTTACAGTCTCACGCGCGGCAGCAGGCTCAACTTCAAGCTGAGGGGCTACCGTTGTTTCAAGCGTTGCGGCTTCAGCGGCGGGAACAACAGGTGCTTCAACTACCGGAGTTTCCGTTACCGGAGCAACGGGTTCGGGCGTCGGAGTCGCGGCTGATTCCCAAGTGGCATTTTCTGGCATTTGTAATCCCTTTCCGCATCAAGCGGGGCAGAATTCATGTCGCCAGAAGGAAACCACGAAATTGGGATTTACGTTTTTACGTGTGGTTTTGAGGACGGGCGACGGTGACGGCTCTGCGCCTGTCTACGAGTCGATGGGCGCGGGCGATACGAAAAGGATAATCACCGGACGGTGCTATGACACCGAGGAATTAGTAGCGATGGGTTTATTGTCGCCGGAGTTCTTACCGAAAGCGGAGCCAACGCAAGGGCTTACCTGGAAGGTCACGAAAGTAGGCCAACGCAGAACGTACTGTTACTTTTGACTTGGACTGGACTCCTGATCCAAAGACTTAGCCGTCCTCGTCCTCTTCAAACTCAAGACAATGACGACATAGACACCGCTTGGTAGTTCGTCGGCGATGTCTCATTTCTTACCTTTGCTGCTCTTCTGTTTGTTGACCGTCGCGTAAGCTATCCGCTCAGCTTCTTTCGCCGACTTGCCGGATTTCTCTTCCGACTGTTTGACGTGCTGCGCCTGACGATCCTGCTTCTGGCTGAATTGATGTCCTTTACCCTTGGGCATGATTTCCTCCTTGTGCGGCGTCCAGCATTGCTTGATGAGTAGCCAAATCCGATTGACTTTCTGTTTCGTGATCCTTCAACTCGGCTTGTGTCTGGGCCTCGTGCTCGCGATCTCTTTCCTTGAGCATCTGCTGACCAATAGCCTGAGTGACCACATCCTGTTTACCCTGATCGTCAGCTTGGGCCGTCTCTGCGGCTTGCTGGTCTTTCTGCTGGTTTGCCATCTGCTCCTGCATAGCCATTTCTGGCGCTTTGGCGGCGATTGAGGCTGCGCTTTGTTCCTGAGCTTGGGCAACCATGCCTTTGTTCAGGTGGAGGCCGTGGACGGTCTTAACCACTAATCGCAACAGAGAGTCGGCGTTGCGGCCCTCGTCGGATATCCACCAATCCTGATAGAAGTCTCTGAATGCCGGATGATCGTCCATCAACGGATCAACTCTGGCCCACTCGCGAATATTCGCCAGCACAACCTGAACCATTTCCGGCGAAGCTGTATAGCCACCACCAGAGACGATCTTTGATACGCGAGCGTATTCTTCCAGTCTCATGCTGGCGTTTCTTTGGGCCGCCCCCCACTCATCAACGGAGAAATCAACCCCAAAGCTCGGCGCCAGCACGGAGATAAGTTGCGGGTCTTTTACCTGCGAAACAGCCTGCGCAAATCCCGCCGCGTTCGCTCTCTCTTGGGCCGCGGTAGTTGGCATCCAAGACCCCTCGACAGGCTTGATGATTAGATCGTTTCTGACCTCGCATTCAAAGAATGCTCTTACTCCCCGTTCCGTGTATTCAATCTCGCCCTTTTCATCGCACTTACCAGCCATCTCAAGAAACATCTCAGGCGAGTAGTGCTCGCGTTCCAAGTCGAGCACTTGCTTGATCCAGTCCGTGCCCATGGAAGCCTGAAGTTTACGATTTGGGATCATCCGGCCGACAGCTTGATCGCGAGAGGCTTCGACCCCCGTAGCCGTACCCAAAGCCTTTATGTCCGCGGCGCCCTGGAGAGAAAGGGACGACGTGCCGGCAGCATCCTGAAGGCTTCCCCGCACAGCTTCGCGGAAGCCATAAACGTCGCCGGTCAGGGGATTCGGCTGTATTCTTCCCGCTGCCCACTGCGCGATATTCATAACGTCCGGCGGTGCGTCAATGTACGCTACCTGATCCAACGCTGGAAGTTGCCCGCCCTGAATCGCGCCTGAGCGAATCAACTCCCGGCCAGCAGCTCCGTAGATATGGCTTGCTATGATTGCCGCATTTTCCTCGTTGATAATGTCCTGAAGACCAAGCAGCGCCGTAATTCCCGATCCGTGCAGGGCGTGTTCTCTGAGTCCGTAGACACACATCGTCCAGCACTTGTTTTTGTTGGAAGGGAAAACGTCAAGAATTGTCTTGCCGATGCGCGCAACACAACACCCCGAGGGGTACTGCTCAACGTACTTCGTGCCCGCTGGAAGTGTCCGACCATTACCTAAAGTCTCGGTTTCTTTATTGACATATCGCTGATAGACTTTCGGATCGAGCCAAACTAACTCGCCTTCAATCTTCTCAAACTGATCGCCCCCTGAACTGTATTCAGAAGAGACGCCCCAATTCGACTGGGATGGTTGGTTTTGATTTTCTGCGCGATGTCGCGCCTCTGTCGATTCATCACTGGAAGGAATTCGAGTATTGGGGAAAAACGCTTCCCAGTCGCACCGTCTAAGGACTAATCGCCAGCGAACAAAAGAGCTTGATTCAACATCTCGACCATTCAGATCAAGCTGAACCATTGTGGCATCAGGTTGCACCGTAACAACCCGTCCTGCCGACTTTTGGCTCTGCTCAGTCTTGATGCCTTCCGAGTCGGGAGAGGAAAGAACCTTGGCTTCTGTGTCGCCACAGTTAGGACAGACCGGTTCTGTTTTGGTAATCCCACACGTTCGGCACACCTGCATCTGCGAGCCAGCGGTCATTTGCCGCATGGCCCGCATCTCTACGGTCTTTTCCTGGCTGTCGGCATCCTGATCGAAAAATGTGTATCTCAATGCCCACGTCTTCAACAGAAGCGACATATTTTCCCGCTGGATAAAAGGCTCTGTTTCGATCCGATCCTGATTGACCCTGATCCTTCGTTCGGCAAATTGGGCCGCTTCGCGCATCTCTGCGCTAAACTTGTTTACTGCTTCGGGATGGTATTCAATCCGACCTCGGCACATCTCCATCTGGAGCTTGTCAACTTGTCGTTTGACCTCATTATCTTTAGGCAGAATTTCACCTGTGATGGGTGAATTATCAACCCACTCGCCATTGCGAATCTGTCCGTCACAGCGCCCGTCGTAGTAAGCAACGGCACGGATCATCGTGTTATGAATCTTAAGATTTTCGCTTTGATCCAGATTGGCAATTGAATCGAGTGTCCGATTCAGGTAAGCGTGGAGTTTGGGCGCGGTGACTCGCTCTTCTGCGCGCTCTTGCTCAAGACGGTCTTTAGGCTCATTAGGATTGCGAGGCGCAAGCGCCCCGGCGTGAGTCTCAAATTGTGCCGCTGGCGTCATCCGTTACCATTCTTCGCTCTCTCCGCGCTTGCGAGAATGTCTTCCGCAGTAGGCACGGCGTTTGGCGAAACGTGAGTTTTTAGATATGCCGCTTTCGCCGTGGGGCCAATCGGCGGACGATCAACCAGGTCTATTGGTTTCGGGGCAGGCGTGAATAGCGGGCGCGTGTTCACTTTCTCAAGGAATTTCCCTTGCCACTCCCGCAACTCTGCGCGAAGACGAGCATTCGCTCTCCGCTCCCGTTGCCATAAAAGAATCCACGGACGAACGGAAGGATTTAGAATAAAGCGCGGGAGTCTCATTTCTTTCTCAAACTCCCTAACCCGATCTTCTTTTCTGATTTCTCGGCGTTCACCGTCGCCCAAGCGCGGCGTTCGGCTTCTTCCTCTGAAACACCGCGCTTAATGTAGGACGCCCTGATCTTCATTGCCTGCCGATGCTCGGCGTCAGTAAACCGATGAAGACTGTCTTTCGGCATTTACGCAAACAGGGGCTTACCGTCGGGATTCGTTACCCTGGCCCAGTCACCCGGATTCGAGCCAGGGCCGAACCCTTCACCGATCGTGAACGCTGGCCCATCCTTCGGTCTGACCACCATGCCGGTTCGAGGAGCGACCACACCCAGCGGCGTCACCGCAGATCGCAGCTTGGAAGCTTCTGACGAGTCTGGATTGTTTTGCGGACTAATGCCCACATAATCTTCGCCCGTGCTATGGTCGCGAACGAAATACAGTCCAGAGCGTAGAATCTTCCCGGCGATTGATTGATCCTCTTCCATGCTCTTCTTGTCTTTGGCGGCTTGGTCTTCCCGGCTCACCGCGGTCGCTGCCGTACTTTTGGCGTTAATCGTGGCACCCGATGTCCCCTTCGGATCAACCTGGGCCGCAATCGCGGTTGCTGGCTTGGAATGATCGGTCGGATCTCCCGGTGTGCCCGGTACTGGTTTCTTCGATGCTGCTTTCGTCTTTGCCATTTTCTTTAATCTCCCGTGGTTTACTGATTTAACGCTTCGAGGGTTCTATCTACGGAACTGAATTTTAATGGGAACCACCGTTTTATGTTTTGCGCGCCCTTGTTCCGCTTCCATTCTCTTCAGATATAAGTCACGACTTTGTATCTTTGCCTGCTGAATTAGCGGGTCTTCCTCCTTGCGAATCGCCGGGAGTCTTATTTCCGGCCGTAGTTTTTCTTCGTTCTGTTGGGCCTGAGTAAGAGGGACGATTGGCGGGAAAGCTGAATAGGCGGCTTCTCGAATCACGTCCATGAAATCATTAAATAGCGGATGCGGCACCACTTGGGCAGTTGGCTCACCCGAAGTCAATTGCTTGTAGTGATAGGCTGAAAACTCTGCTTCGACTCTGGCCCACACAGAATCGGGCCGGCGTCGCGGCCAGTCTTCATCAGGAACCACGCAAACGAAACGAGATCGACCCATCACCTCAGGAAAGAACGGGTTCGGCTTATCTCGATCTACGATTGCCAAGTAGTTGCGCATCTGGGCAATGCCGATATTTGGACCCGCAACCCATGACGAGAAGTTAATTCCTATCTTCCGATATTCAAGTCGTTCTGACTTGGCTTCGTGTGAGTTCAGCCAGCGAGTTGCGCGAGAGCGTTCCGCGGTGCCTCCAAAGCCATCAGGGCGCAATGCAGCATTTACTGTTTCCTGCGGAGTTCGCGCGCCCATCATCGTTAGAATCGCGTCGCCAACTTCGGAAGGGGACTGCTCAACGACCATGTGAGCCCGGTACATCGCAACTAAATCTTGTACCGGACTGTCCTTTGCCGCAGTAGCGAACCATCCCGTCGCGCCGATATGCTCATCTGAAGTTCCTTGATCCTGAGACACTGTAAGCAGCCAATGATCAGGAATCTGGTTGACTCCAATCGCTGCTTGCCATCGACTCCACGGGACAAATACATACTGCGGATCGAACATCCAGTAGATGTCGCCCCGCGCTCGGATCTTCCAGTCACCTTCACGCAACTGCGCATGACTCACCGCGTCTAGTTCCGACAAGGCTAGATCGTATTCAGCAGCGTCGAGATAAGGATTGTCTTCGACACGGGCGAACACGAACGATCGCGTAATCACTCGACTGGTTCGATCGTCAACACCTTCCTTCGTCAACACTCTCGGCGCCAATCGAGCTTCGACTTGCGGATCGAAGTCTTCCGGGATGAATCGACCCTCAACCCATTGCATCCCCGGCTCTCCAGGTTGGGCGGGATTAGAAGCCGACCGCATTCTGATTGGCACTTGCGAAGCTGTTTTTAATCGGCGCAGGCGAGAGAAGAGATATGTGTAGGTCTTTTCGAGGAAGCGAGTGAGTTCGTCTATTCCAATGAATTGATATTCCGCAGTTCTGTAATTGTACTTGTCGGCGTCATTCTGAAGATAGCCAAAACTAAGGGTCGCGGCCTTGCCTCCGACGTTCGGAAACTCCCAACTCTTCGTTAGTGAATGCCACTGCGCGCCGGTTCCTGTTAGCCATTCATGCGCCCGATCCATCAACGCTCCCGGCTTCGACAGGTCAGCAAAGCTTTTCATTAACAACAGTGCTGAATAGCCGGGAACATCAACATACTGAAGTGCGGCCATTAACAAGGCGTCTGTTTTACCGCCGCCAGCCGCGCCGCCATAGAAAGCCTCAAGGTCTTCGAGGTCAAGAAAGAGTTGCTGGCGGGGAGTTGGAGTGTGCGGAGAATAGCCAGTGATGGACGACCGACTTGCTCTCAGCCTCTCGAAATATCGGTTCCGTAGAGGCTCCGGCCATGTGTTCACATCCGGGCCTAGTTGGATTTGCGGAATCATCCATTTTACTGAGCGTTCTTACGGGTCGCCACAGGCGGGAGACTTACATTTCGGGTTTCTCTAACGGCTCGCCGCCGAAGGTCTCAGGTAAGGGTAATCCGTGCGTTTTCGCGGCACTGTCGATTAGCTTGTCAGCATCTTCGATCGTGAGCTTGATGCTGTCGCGGTACTCAGGTTTGCGAGCCTTAATTGCGAACATAAGCAGAGTGTCTGAATACTTGCGAATCAGCCCACATTGCTCTCCCTTATAAAAAACGGGCTCATCAACACCGTGAAGCGCACGCCGTCGCGCCTCTTTTTCTAGGTCTTCGGTCGCAAAGTCAACGGCGCGATCCCAATCAGCAGCGAACTCACTATCCTCTGCGCGCCACCTGTAAACCGACTGTTTCGAGACATCAACAGCTTCGCAGGCTTTCCCAACAAACCCACCATTCTCGCGCAATTCCTTAAGAAACATTGGCCCTTTGCGGGCTCTTTTATGTGTAACTTCCGTCACCCTAAAAGCCTAGCCGATTCTCTACCTTTATTTCTTGGAACCGAGACGAAAAGTGTCCGCCATGGCGGAAGAAATTTGACAGAGAATGCGGGTGGGAATACTCTTCTGTCCTCGTGACAAAGGCGCAACGTGCGATATTCCTAATCGGAGCTGGGATCATAGCTCTAATGCTCTTGTTCCCACCCTGGCATTATCCCTATGGATACCACTTTTTCTATCGAACCGGCAGTCAGAGCGTGAACGTCTCGTTACTCTTTATTCAAATCGCCGCCGTCGCGCTCGTTACCTTCTTCGCTTACCTCGCCACAAAATCCCGAGCTTAATGTCCGCGCTTTTTCTTCGGATCGTAAGTTGAAACGCCTTCACCGATAACAGACAAAGGCAATACCTCCGCAACGCCAGTCAAGCCAGATTGATCATAAGCATCAGAAGCATCTGAAATAACCATTGGGATAAGGCGATTAGCCAAAGCACTCGTATCTCTGCGATTGCCGGGAACGCCAACCAATGAAGTGGGATCGCCCTTGAAATCAGTTCCGTAAGTCTCGCCTCTGACTTTCGTTTTCTTACTCAAGAATAGGTCGTGAATGAGTGAGAAGTTAGGAGACTCTTTACCTCTCGCGTAGTGCTCCAGCACGTCCAGTGGTTCGGTCTTACTTGGTCGCCCTTGTTGTCGCTCGTAGAAGGCGCGCATCAATCGCAACGCCACTCGAATATGACTTTGAAACCCGGCCGAGAAATCAACGTGCAACTTACCCCAACGGGCTTTGAGAAAGTCAGGTGAGTTTGGATCTGTATCCACTTCAGCGCCAGAAGCTTTAGCTAGGGCAAGTTGTGAACTGACCAAAGCACCGTAAGCAAACAAGGTCTTGAAAGCTTCCACGCGCGCCGGCCGAGACATCGTTGTGTACGTGCGCGGATCAAATGGAAGGCTCAACATCTTCAATCGAGAGGCCCAGAATCGCGGACTGAAAGCTACAGTAGCTAAAGCCGGGGATGCGCCCTGTAATCTCTTTCCAAGATTGCCTCTTCCTGTTGCATTGTTGATTAGGCTCACGCCCTCTTCAAATGCTGGACGATCGTTTGGGTTATCAGGATCAAGACCAAGCTTCCTGAGATTCCCCATGTAATCTTTGAACCACCCCATCCGAAGATGATCGGCCATCGTGGAATATGCCTGTTCGGATTGACGAACAATCGGCAACTTTTGGACAAAACGCGATTGAAACGCTTCTTCTCTGACTCCTAGCGGCGCGTGTTCAGAAGCTCCCACCGATGTCATGTCTAACCCAAATCGGCGGGCATATTTGAAGTCGGGATCAGTTTCAAGTTGGGAAACCAATCGTTCATATTGTTTCGTGTTCAGTGCCTTAAATTGCTTCACAAAAGCATCAGCCCAAATGCGAGGATGACGCGCAAGACCCATCTTACCTTGACGAAATCCGAACGAAAGATCGGCGGTCGTCGTCAATGCTCGCGTCAATCCTGTAACGTCAACGATCGTGCGTCCCAATCTCTGAAGAGGAGTCGCGGTGAGATCGCGGAACGTCCGCGCCAAGTCTGCCCTGGCTTTTCTTGCGGCAGTTTGTGCATCCAATCTGTCGTTGATAACCGCCTGAATATTCTTCGCGTCCGGCTGCGCTCTGAGTGCGCCCCGAGTCCTCGACTCTTGAAGAAACTGCTTTCGCTGATCCTCGTAGAGCCTAAAAGAATCAGTATAGATTCGGCGCAAGTGCGGTCTGATATCGTCGCCGAAGTCTTTCAACATCTCGGCGGTCCATTGACCGTAATCAATTCCTTTTCGAGCTATCTTCGCAGCGCCAATAACAGCATAGTCTCCAATGTCCAACGCAACTGCGGCAGGATTCACGGCGGCTCCGCGCTGGCCCCTCGGCCCTTTGGTGGCGGCAATCATTTGAGCCTTCCGAGCATCAAGTCGCGCGCGGGCTTCCTGTTCCATTCTGGTTAACCGCTCTTGAAGATTTCCGATCCTCTGCTTTGCCGCACTTTCTGTAACAGGTAAAGCGCCGGAGTCTTGTATCGCCTTCTCAGTTGCAGCAACTCGGGATTCTGCGGACTCGACGGCTTTAGCTTGCGTTATTAACGACTGAGTTTGCCCTCGGGTTAATTTCTGCCCTTCGGGTAACTGTCTTTGAACGGTAAGCAACACGCCTTCGGGGGACAGTCGAGACACGATTGACGCGGCTTGGGTTGCCTGTCCCGCTTGCGTCAGTTTCCGAGAGAGATCACTAGCAACGTCAACAGCCTTTTCCAACTTCCCTTGCTCTTGGAGTTGGCGGATCAATAGAATTCCGGTCGCAGTATCTTCTGCGCCAATGTCTTTCTTAACCGCCAAGTCTGACGCTGCACGATCAACTCCGTCAGTTTCTATTCTCTGAGTTGCGCGCTGCAAGGCTTCGGGATTTGTCACGACCGTGTAGTCTCGATCTGTACCGCCTTGCAAGCCCGCTCGTTCTAGGGTCTGGGGAAGGCTTCGTTGGCGCGTTAACGGCTCAGGGGCGCGCACCGCAGGCTCAACAGGTTTGCCTTCAGTCTTTGGAGGTACAGATACTCCACCCTCAGAAGGCGTGGAGGCTGCGACGGGAACAGCCTCTTGCGACGTGGATTGTGCGGGTTGAATTGAAGTCTCTGGCGGTGCTTCAGGCTGAGCGGACATTCTGCGGTCGATAACCTTAAACGGATCATTCTCCGCAGCCTGCGCTGCTGTATCTTCGGCTCTAGCGTCAATCGGCTTTTGCCTAACCGGAACGGCAATCTGATTGCCCTCGCCGCGCATGTTCGGACGCTGAATTACATGCTCCGATCCGTCCTCAGCGAGCACTCGAACCTTGCCGCGCGTTACCCCTGATTGACTTGCTGATTCAGTAACCAACCCGAAATCTCGATGTTGCCAACGATTTAGTTTTGCACCTTCCTCAACGGGAACAACCGGTTTCGTTGGCCCAACTACTCCGAGACTTTCAGGAACTTGCTCCATCGCCGGAGGTCGTGTCGGTGTCGTTGAGATTTCTGCCGGCTGAACGCCACGCAACTGATCGCGAACTCTGACGCCACGTGGACTCGGCAGGGAATTAACGGATGCTTCACGAGCCGCGATCTCACGCTGGAAATCAGGCACGGTTTGCGCTCTATTAACCCCGAGAGTCGTTGCTTCCCGAGCGGCAATGTCCATTGGTACGTCAGGATTGCCTTCGCGGGCGCCAACCGGAAATGCCGCGCCCGTGAGCGCGGATTCAGCGATCTCGCGTGGAGTAGCACCACCAGCCGCCGCGCCGCCTGCCAGCCCTGCACTACCCGCAGTCCGCAGTAATACTTGGCGCTGCGCCGGAGTGAGCAAGTTAGCTTCTACGGCACTCCCGATGGCCGGAGCAGCGATTATCGGCAGACTCAGGATTCCAGCCTTGTATGCGGCTTCTGGGCCTCTCTGAGATGCTTCAATCGCCTGACTGGCTGGGAAGCCCGCACCGCCGCCTAAAGCCTCCGCACGGTTCATTGCTCCCAGCGTCCCAAGGCCCGCTTCGGCTCCCGATCCCGTCCACGTTGTCGGCTGAGGAATGGTTTGTGCCGCTCTCGCAATAGCTTGGGCGTTCGGATCGTCTTCAGGGGATTTCAATCGCGCGAGGTCAGCAAGGTTCTGCATGAATTGCGCCGACCTTAGAGTTTCCCGAGTTCCGGCTTGCCCGATGTCTTGCGCGATACCTTCCCCGCGCTTCAATTCAGCCCGCATATCGCGAGCAACCGCCGCCCTGCCTACGGTCTGCGCATTCAAAGTCGCTTCGTAAGCCTGCCGACCCCCGAGCGCATAAGCATTAACAGCGTCAATAAATCCCTGCGTCGGTCGTGCGTGCGCGACAAATGATCCGTCTGGCTGTTGCTCGACCGCGGCCCCGCTACTCAACGGAACGCCCATCTCTGCGCGGAACCGCTGGGCGACGTCACCATAGCCTTTTCCCAACTTCTCCAGAAGCGCATCGTCAACCTGCTCTGCGGTAGGTTGTTGATCGAATCGTGCCTCGATGTGCTTCCCTAAAAGATCAGGATGGTTCGCAGGCAACTGAATGCCTTGAGCGCGAACCACCTCTGCTAAGTTTTGTGATGACCGGGCCAGTCGATTCAGATTCGATTCGGTTGAATCCGCGGGCGTGAACTTAATCGGCTCAGGTTTAACCGTTTCGTCAATAGCACCCTCACCAAGACTTACACTTGTCTTTGGTGTTAACAGTTTGGGTTGATCGACCGGTCGCTCCGCTTGTCCGAAATCTTCCGGCTTCGTCCCTTCAAAGATATTGAAAACATGGTCCCGAGTGTTTATTAAGCCATCCCCAACATCGGGAATTCCCATCCCGCCACTCGCCAGGTCTTTCTGAACATTACCGACCCCGGCATGGTAAGCAGCTACCGCCCTCATCCATGCGCCTCGTTCAGATGGCGCACCCTGGCGAAACTTGTCATAGTTCTGTTTGAGCAAATACAAACCCGCATACGCATTGTCGAGAGGGTTACTGTTATCGAGATTCTTTCCGGTCTGTTGATTGATCGTTTTGAGTGTTTCTGGCATCACCTGAAAACGTCCAAAAGCGCCAACTGGAGATACAGCAGACGTGTTACCGCCTGACTCTTGATTGACCATGCGCTGTACAACAATGGCCGGAACTTTGAATTTAGTGCGGAGCTGTTCGATCGCAGAATCAAGATCAATCTGTGGAGGTGGGCTTTGACGGGTGAGTTGTTCTTGAGGTGTCATGTTTCACTGCATAAGCTCTCGCAGTCGATCTGCGCTTACTTTCGGTGCTACATACTTACTTCCGCGCGTTTGTGGCAACGAATTGAATTCAGCGGCCTGCCCTCGCAGTTTATCTGCTTGTGAATAGTGAATGTTTCGGCCTTGCTCGATCTGGGCAATGCGAGAATTCAACGCGGATAGCTGAGTCATTAAGGTACTGTGGGCAACTCTCTGCTCAGGCGTGGTTACGTCGCCTTCTCGGCCCAGCGCGGTCTGAACTTGCGCTCTCTGTTCATAAAGACCGCCAGCATCGCGGAGTTGCTTGTCCAGGGCGTCGCCTAATGATCGCGCGCTTGCTGATTGTTGTCGGAGTGCTTCACCTTTACTCCCGCGTATTGCATCCTCTCGGTTAAGTTGCTCGGTTTGATAAGGCGTGAGACTCGGAACCGGCGTACCCGGAACACCCTCTACTTTGAAGCCTTCAGGATGTGCATCGTTAATTCCGTAAACACCTTCAGGGCGTTCAAAATATCGTGTTGGGTTTGCATTCTTCGTCTTCGCCTCTGGCGGGATGCTACCCACCTTCCGACCGTCAGGGTAAGCAGTGGAAACTTCGTAAACCCCATCACCACGCTCGATAAACTTAGAATCTGATTTCGGAGGTTGATTCGCTCGCGACAACGCTCCATAAGCCTGGGCCTGGTTCTCTTGAATCTGAGAACGAATCAAGTCGTCTTGTGTTGCAGCCCTCCGGCTTAGAATGCCTTGATTGATCTGTCCCTGCGTCCTCGCAATATTTTGATTGATTCGTCCTCGGTCCAGTGCCCTCCGATCTGACAGGTCAGTGGCAAGAGTCCCGATAGCCCCCGGCACGCCACCAAAAACTAACCCGCCCAAAGTTCTCAACAAAACTTGCTTCTTTGATTCACGTTGCGGAATCTCGGCTTGCTGCGTCCTCAAGAGTGTTTGATCCGCTTCCAACGGATCGATCCCTCCTGTCGCGCTCACTGCGTGCCCGCCTCGTTCGAGCATCATCACAGGAGGGGGGGCCATCTGAGATAGTACGGGTTGTGGGCGACTAAGAACGGGAGCGTAATCAGGCTCACTAGGAACTATGGCGGCCGGCGTCTCAATCGGCTGGCGCATTAGTGGAGTGTTAATCGGTGGAAGTATCGTCGTCTCAACTGGGTGCTCGTCGCGATGGCGAGATAGATCACGCACAGCCTCATAGACGTTTCGACCGTCCGGTAAAGTCTCGTCCCACGGCTTGCGTCTTGTTAGAAATGCCATCGTCTTTACCGAAGCAGCGTAACCATCTTCTCAGCCGATCCGAGTAAGAAGGCGAGAAGCCCAGCCCCGAACATAATCCGCCCAACGTCAGACAGTTTTCCGTTTGTCGCCAAGTAGATTATCAATCCAATGACGCAAACAATGAGTGATAGAAATGCAATCATGCTTTCTCCCTTCTCACAAAGCACTAGGCCGCTGGCCCGCCCCGCCTAGGCCATCGACTTCGGCCACGGCCCTTTGAATCCGATCTGGCTCAGAACTTCCTTCTGAAACGCGAAGGCGTCGTCCTCAAGCTTGTTAGCCATCTCAACCAGTTTGAGTGGATGTGGAAACGTACCGTTGTTTGCCAGATGTCGCTCGATAGCCTCACATACCACATCCAAAACTCGCGCTGCCACGTCGCCGTTTTGAATTACCTTTTCTTCACAGGCCGGACAGGGTTCAGTTCCACCATTTGCCATCGGGGGATTCTCCTTATTCGAAATGAATGCCCTTCGATTTAAGGGCATATTCCATCTGGGTTAATTTCTTGTCTTGGTTGTCGCGCTGTAGTTTAGCGAGATTGCGTTCGTCTTTCAGATCCGCCTCTGCCTTGTCCTGCTGACGCTCGAAATTACGGGTGCGCTCATTCAGCAATGTCTCCATGCGAATCACGGAGTCCCTGGTCTCGCGCGAATCTGCTGTGCTGGATTTGTAGGCCCATCCGAGTGCGCCAAGGAACGTAGTCAGAAGCACGACGCAGATCGTTACCGCCATAGCTGGCGTTACTACAAACCCCTTGACCTCACGCCCGCTCACGATAAGCGCCTCCCATCGAAACTTCGATGCAATTCTCCCAAGTAGGCTTTGCTGCGATTTTGGCAACCTTTGCCCGGTTTCGTTATCGCTCGGCGTTGCCGCCCACTGGGTTCCGTGAAGTACATTCGCATTCGTTTTCATGCGCTCATCTTGAAATCAGGAAACAGACGTTGGGTTGTCATCTGGTAATTATTCCCTGTTTTTCTTTGCTCCCATTCGCGGGGATTGGTTATCTTGCGTCCGCACGTTCCCGGTTAGCCGTCACAAGTTGGCCGGGTGCGTTGCGGCTGGCTGGAGGCTTGCGGGCTTCCAGCCGCCTCTCTCTCAATCTTTCAAATACTCTGGCTTCATGGTTTAGCCTCAAGCTCGTGGATGCGCGCTCTCAGCGTCGCGTTTTCCGTTCTCAACTCTGCAAGTTCATCACTAAGGCGCTCCATCTCAGTTCGTAAGGTCTCTATTACTCCGGTTTGAACAATTACGACTCCCTGGGCTGTCGTGACCATGATCTGACCGGCTTCCGGCCTGAATTTTAATAGCGCCACGATCGCGGTAAGCAAGCCACCACCACCGACAACTGTAATGCTCGTGATTATGACTTCGCGACTGATCATGACGTGCCATTGTTAAGCGCTTGTTGACCCCTCCAAATCATTCTCAATCTGATCATGCAGGCAAATACGAATGCGCCGTTCAGCACGTAGCTATTAACAGCCATCGCGGTCAGGCCAAAGAAGTAGCTGTTTGCTATCGTCACCACAATTAGAAACGTGATCAGTAGAATTAGCCCAAACCCTTCTATGTCGGCCCGTCTGAGCCCGATCCCAAAATACAACGCCTGTCCAGCTACTAAATAAGTCAAATAACAGCCTATTGCGAGCTTTGGCCCGATCAGCTTGGCAAGAGGACTAACGGTAATCCCAAAATGCGCCATAGCTACGATAGCTGCATAGCTGAACCAAAACGCAAGCATGGTCTCGAACGGGACGACTGCCTGTCTTTCAAAGAACTTTCGGAGTCGGGAGTACATTCATTTCTATTCCGCTTGATCCTGTTTCGTCGTCAAAAGAATTGCATCAGCCAACTTCTCTTTGAACACAGTTTCAGCTTCTAAGAGGTCAGCAGTAGCAGCGGGTGACAATCCTTCACAGACTTCGATCGTGAACTTTTCGATGTCCTCGTTGAGTGTTCTGAGTCTGTGAACGTCGATCATTGCGGACACCTCGCAGTGAATACCCTCACCGCCGTCGCCAATGGCGGGACAAATTTGAATCCGACCTGTCCCGCCTGTGAATTGAGAAAGTCCAGCGTCTTTCCCCAGAAACCGTGTGCGTTGCCCTTCGGGATGAATTGCTGCCCCTCGATTCTTAAATCTCGCTCGCTCATGAACAGGGAAAAGTTCCGTTTTGAATCAACCTGCGAGCGTTCAAAATCAGCCTTGAATGAGTCGGCGATCCGCTTCTGCAATTCCGCATTTTCTGTCTGGACAAGAACCATGCGATTGAGTGTCGCAATTTGCGAATCCTTTTCCGCGTTGAACTTTTGGGCCGCATCAAGATCGATCTTCTGCTTCTGGATCTCCCGAACCTTATCGGCATTCAGGGCCCGATACTCTTTGCCGTTTATCTCAACGATGAACGAATCATCGGGCAACGCTTCGACCACGCGAACCGCTTGCGCCTTAGAGCCGGTCGCGTAGCACGTCAGCATCAGACCGAGAATCAATAGCTTTCTTGAGATTCGACGCCTCATTGGTAATCTGGTTGACTCGATCCTGACTGGACCTCAACTGCTGCTCTAGAGCATCCTCTTTCGCTCGAGACTCTCTTAGTAGCTTCTCCCATTCAGTGCGACTTTTTACCGAGTTGTCGTATTCGAGAGCTGATTCTACTGCGGCTTCCTGGGCCTCTTTGACCTTTTGCGATAGCGCCGCAGCATCAGCCTTGTACTTGTCGAGCTTCGCTTGAAGTTGCGGATCGCCATATTTGTTTAGAATGGCGGCGAGCCATCGCGCAACCCATCGAAGGATCGTCTCCATTACTGACTTGCGACCTTGTTCTCAAGCACGGTGCGATTCGCGCCAGCGGGTAACGTCAACGCCACGTCGATCTTCTTGTTCGCCAGTTTCTTTTGATAGAGCGACCATCCAAGCGCGATAAGGGCCATCACACCGCCTATCGCTACCGGCAACGCCGTCGCAACGTAGGTTTCGCCCTGAGCATTGGTGATGATGCCTTTCTTCACCAGAATTCCGGCAATCAATACCAGCATCCAGCGCACAAACGATCCGGCCGCGTTCTTTACTAATTCAGATGTCGATGTGTCCATAAAAATTCCCCTTTATTTTTTCAGCATCGCGGCCCAGCACTTAGGCCCGAAAATCCCATCAATCCTAAGATGGTTCGCAGACTGAAACTCTCGCACCGCATGCTCCGTGTTGTTTCCGAAGACGCCATCAATCGTCTCAGTCGGCATCCCCAGAGCTGCCTGTAACTCCACTACGTCCGGCCCACGGTCGCCATGTTTCAGAATCGGGCGTGTAACTTGCCCTCCCGTAAGGGCAGGCGTTGAACCCAGATCCCACGGCGCCGCATCGTCGTACTTGCTTGCGTCTCCGAGCACCGAGACGTGAACGTGATGCTCGTGGGCATTCGGACCCGTATATACAGCCCAATCCATCTGAGGCTTATAGCTGCGGTAGATTTTGCCTGAGAAAATGACGTATTTGACTCGTGAGTCTTTGATTAACTGGCGGCTGAGAACCTTACCGTCGAGATGTCTCGGGTCATGCGTGATGTCGATAGCTGTCACGACTCCGGCGCTATTTGGGTCGTGGTCACTCTTGCGCGCCTGGTGGGCAGCGTCGCCAATACTTCCGTCGCTCACTCGGTCACGATTCGGATACTGCTCGTTTAGTTGAGTGCGCAGTTGGATTAGAGATTTCGCTAGACGCCATGCCATGTCCCTTCAGAATAGGCGGGACTCAGGATTTACGTTGGCGGGGAAGGTGAAAACACGTCAGGCCACCAAGTTTCCCTGATGGCCTTAGCACCGACGTGCATTAGACGCCGTAAGCGTCAATCTGGTCGGGAAGGAAGGATTTGAACCTTCGACCCCTTGCTCCCAAGGCAAGTGCGCTGCCTGACTGCGCTACTTCCCGATTTACGGCTTGATTCTATTCGCCCAGTTCTCTTTAATTTCGACGGGCTTCCCGATGACAGCAGAGGCCATGCGCTGCGCTGACTTTTGAGCCAACCGGACTTCGTACAAGTGTAATGAGAAGAAGGATCAGCGCTACAGCGCTCAGGCGGTAGACATCACACCAAATCCTGAAGTGTTACCGGAAGCGTACCATGATATGTTGGAGATGAAGGCGCACGTCGCGACCTTTACTATCAACCACCTTGCACTTCAAATCTTTTCCTTCAGAAGGCCGAAACATCTGCGGGACGAGCAACTGAACATCGCGATTGGGAGCGACTGGTCTAACGCCGAAGTCCAACTCTGGCCTACCCTGATTTCGTGATTGTTGTTTGAAAGAATGGATTCCCTGCCTGATTATCCAGCCAGTTACGAATCCACTAATCACCGTGTCAAGGTAGCGCTTACGGCATACGAAGCCGAAAAGCTCGCTGACGCCATAGTTCTAAGCCGCCGTGGTTCATTCTGTGGGCGCATAAACAGTCAGTAGAGATTCGGCCCCGCGTCTCAGGACAGGCACGTTAAATCATTCGGACCGGACGTGAAGAACAATAAGCGTCTACACCGCTGAGAGAACCCGTCAGGAAACAACTCCGTGGCTCCATACTGAGCGGTATTCCTGAGACCACGCAGGTAGGTCTCAGTGTGTCCACCGTTCACCAACTAAGCGGTAAGGGTAAGCGATGAAACAACGTAGCCCGAAACAGAAGCGAACGAAAGCGAAGTGCTTAGATTGCACGCGAATGGTTAAGTCTCCATTCGTTCGATGCAAACCTCATCATTTCGCACATCTGGATAAGCTGAGGCGTGATGCTCGGGAAGATATTGAGATGCGATTTGAAAACGCTATAAGTTGAGATTACGAGCTTTCCGCTGTCGTTTCTTTGCTTTTCTTCTTCGCAGGTTTCTTGCGCGGCTTCGGCTTGCGCGGCGGCTTTCCTTTCGACGCCGGGCGATAGGCGAGAACTATATCCACGATCTGATGCAGCTTGGCTTCGTCCTTCATGGCGCACACGCCTCGCGCAATCGTTGAAGCATGAACCACGCCGACTTTTGAGTGATTCCGATCTCTTTGCCCAGTTGCAGCGAGCTAATGCCCTTCCGCGCCGTGACGAGCAGGTACATCGCGTAAACCCACTTGTGCAGAGGAACGTGGCTGCGCTCGAATATCGTGCCGGTGCGAACCGTGAACTTAGCTTTGCCACAGGGATTGCAGGAATAGAATCCGTCCTTACGAATGGTGATGCGCTCGCTGCCTTTGCACCACGGACAGCGAACACCGTCGGGCCACAGACGGCTCTCAAGATAAACGCGAGCGGCCTCCTGATTCGGGAACCGCTCGAAAAGTTGGAAAGTGCTGATTGTGCTTTTGCTCACGACGACCTCCGAAGGTTGGCCCCCGTCCCAAGCGAGCGGCCCGTGCCGCTCACGCATTCGCGTTGGAGACTTGGGACGGGGATAAGATTAACTGCAAATCGCTTGCGCGTACTCTGCGATCTTCGCAGGAACCTTGTCAGGAATAATAAACGAGGTCTTGCTGGAAATCGTCTCGCCGTCAAGGTCGCAAATCGCTTTCAACCCGCCGTCTTCGTCGCGCACCTGCAAGCCAAAGGAACCCGCAAGTGTTGCGCTATCGTAAGTGAACAAAACAACGTCCGTGTCGGATTCGTCGCCAATCGCGGTGGGCGTGTCAACCAGCTCGACCTTACTGATTACGCTGTCAATAATCGCGTCGGGGTGTTCGTCACAGGCCGCAACCTCTATATCGTTCGGGCCGGAGACTTCCTCGCCGCAAGCGCGGCAGTGATAGGTAATCTGAGTGGCTTCGGTAATCTCGCCCTCGTCGTTGAGGTCAAGCGTGAATCTGAAGGTTTCTTCGTTCGTGGTTGTTTCGCTGGTAAGTTTCACTGTTTTATCTCCCTTTTTGCTCTTTCGAGCGCCCCGACTGATTCAGCGTCGGCCTGTGTTTTCCTAACAAAAGAGACTATACACGAAAGAAAGCGGGAAGTCAAGTATATAATTCCCGTTAAATGTATATCTATTCGACGATCATTTATCTCACCATAGGCTGAATCTTCAATTAAGCGGCGACGGATTCTTTCGGCAGCAGCTCAGGCGCATGTCGCGTCAATCTAGCAATCCAGTCCTTCCGAATTGCCAGCAATCTTTCTGGAGCCCGCGGGTTCAATGATACGCGATCAAGTATCTCGGCATAGCCGTCATCAGCGGCGTACACGATAGGAATAGATCCTCGTTGCGTTGGCCCGCGACTGCCCTCTCGTGACTGCATCCTCACCATCCGAAGCTTGACCAGCAATTCAAGGCGAGAATCGAGTTCCGCGTCACCCATGATCCAGCCGTGCGAGTTCAGCCATGCGGCAATGTAATCGTCGCTCACTGATTCAGGCGACTCCGCTCCCTCTTCCGCCGTGAAGATTTTCATTATCGCCATGCAATCGGTCTCGAGATTCCGGTCGCGCTGCCACTCCATGATCTCGATCACCTTCCGGTACACGGAGCCAAGCAATGGATCCGGCGGCGTCTCGGCCTGTTGCCTCACCGCCCCGATCGTGGCGTCCAGATGCTCTCTGACCGCTCGATCGTACAGCTTCTGAAGCTCTGGCGGCAGCTTCACCGTCTTCTGAACCTTTAGCCCAGGCTCTACGCCCGTCTCCACGTATTCCGCGAGTTCTCTGGTGCTCCATTCCTTGTCGTGAGCCTTGTTCAGAGCTTTCACCGGATCCTTAACCCTTGCCCCGCTAGTGCCGGCCTTCGCCGCCTCTACATGGTGGCTGAAACTCAAATAATCAAGGCGACTTTGTTTTTCAGGGAAGGCACGGTACGTGCGTGCTAATTGCCAAATCCACGCCGCGCTTCGGTGGACATCATGCGCAAACCGCATCACCGTTCGCTCGTTGTAGTTGGTCGAAAGAGAAGCGGCGATCTGGGCTTGCCCCCACAGCCCAGCATCAACCTGGACTTGCGCGTCGCCCCAAGCGTCAACGTGATCTTCATAGGTCTCACCCGCGAAGACAATTCCGCCATCCTTCTCACGGCGAAACCATTTCTCCGGCGGCGGATCCAGTTGCGCCGCAGCCATCTTGTGAACTGTTCCCATTTTTATCTTTGCCCTCCGTGCTAGATTTCGTTGGCACTCAAATAGCACGGTCAGGACAGACGCTAGGGAGTTATCAGCTCTCTGGCGTCTTTTTGCTTTTCAACACGTTTCGCAATAACTCATGCGGCCTAAGTGCGTCAGCACCCAACCGCTAATCGTCACTGGGAAGCGGCCGCCCAAGGTGAATTCGACGGGCTCAACCAATCCCTTATCTTTCATCACGTCGAGAATCTTTGCTTTCGATTGAAAGCAGCGCGGCAGACTCTTATGGTGACATGCCTGCTCGATCTCTGAGGCGAACATCTTTTCCAGCATCTTCAATTCTGCTTTGGTGATCGCGTCTGCCATTATCTGAACTCCCTTAACGTCCAATCGAACAGATTTCAACTCGAACGAAATAGTTCCGCGTGCCAGTCGGTTGTTGTTCGTAAAGCCACTTCACCTTTGCCGTGTCGCCGTCATCAACACCGAGCTTCTGCGCGATCACGTCCTGACAGCCCTTGAATGAACTTGCGAGGTTGTCCGAATCGAGCGCCTTCTGGCCGTAGCGGATCATTCTTACGCTGCACGGCAGTTCGATCCGGCTCCGAACCATTGCGTTGTGCATCGCTATCGCAACCTCTTCCTGCTGTGCTTTCTTGCGAGCGTTCTTTACTCGCCAATGATCGCGGGAATTCATCTCACTGACAGTGCGGATCGGGACGGTGAATTCGATTCGTTGGATTGTGTTCATTTCGTCTTTGGATCGTCTCCGTTGATTGCAGAACTATGCGCGCGTCCTGATGAGCGGTTGCCGTTGGAAAGCGTTTACCGCACCTCGAAATGTCGGATCTTCAAGTGCGCTTTTGTATTCAGCAAGATCGGTCTTCATTAAATTAAGCCATCGGGTGTAGCGAGCCGCAAAAGCCTCGTCTGGAGCGGCGCATAGCAACTCTTCGACCGTGGTGATCGCGTGTCGCAAGTGCGCGTGCCGCTCCGTCGGACAGCGCTGCCTTCTTCCGGTGGTCATTCCAGAAATCCGCGGTTGTGAATCCTCATGATCGACAACAACCGGGGAAACTCTCTGCGCGCGCTCACGAACAATCTTTTTGGTGAGACGCGGCGTGGCCACAACGTCTTTGATAAACGCTTCATCGTGGCGTAGCAATTCAAACGCCGCGGTTAATGGAATCTCATCGCGGTCGATCCGCTCGCGCAGTTCAAGCGGCGCTTCGGCAAGCTTGATGTATTTACCAATCGTAGAGGCGCTAATACCTGTGACTTCCGATATTGCCGTGAGAGTCATTCCGTGAGCGCGGCTGCACTGCTTCAAATATTCCGCAACCTCTAACACGTCAAGATCGGAACGCTGAAGATTTTCAATCAGCGGTATGAGCACGCGATTATCCGAGTCGGCCAGAACCATTACAGGAACGCGCTCTAGCCCAACCTCCAGCGCGGCCTCGAGACGTCGATGCCCGGCCCAGATCATGCCATCGTCTCGGATCAGAAGCGGCTGAATAATCCCCTCACTTCTGATCGACGCGACGAATCCTGCGAAGTCGGGATCGTCTCTAATATCCCGGCGCGGATTGTCAGGATTCGGCCATAGCGATGTCGTTAATCGTTCGCTCGCGTTCATGCTGCTAATTCCCCTCGCTCTTGCGTGAGTCGCCACAAAAGGCGCGTCATCCTGTCTTTGGTGTTACGGATCGTATCGGCGGGTTCGACTCTTCCGTTTCGTCTGAGGTGGCCTATTGTGGTCGAAACAGTTTTAGTCGTTACGCCCAATCGCTTCGCGATCTCCGCGCTGGAACTAACGCCGCTCACGAGGACGCGGCAGATAGCGTCAGGAATGTTGCCCCGTGATTGCTGCTTTCGTGTGTACCAAGACACGCGAAGAAACTTGCGATGCTCCCAATAATGCTTTTCGCATCTCGTTCCGTAGTTGCTGCCGTTTTGCGGATGCTTTAGTCTGAAGACCGGAACGCGACAGCCCTCGACTTTGCAGGTCACGTGCCTTGAGTGTCCAACCTTGCGCGTGAGAATTCCCAAATACTTCAATCGGTGCCGAACTGCACCGTGGGTCGTGTCAAACATCTCTCCGATCTCCGGCGTGCTCATTCTTTTCGTAACGTACAAATCGAGAAGCAGATCGTAATCATCCGGTACTTTCATTCGCAGGATAGCGATATGCTGAACAGCATGTTTCTGGCGACAATAACGCCCCGCTCTCGGATCGGTTTTAGGGCGCACTCGAAAAGGGAATTCAATACCACACGTCGGCAACCGACACACCCGCGTCTCTGTGTGAGTCAAAGGGTGGGCGGGCGCCCCGAACTTGCGGCCCTCTGCCTTTAGCCGCGCGAAGCCCTCTCGCTGACGCCGCTTGCGACCCTCACTAAACGTTTTTCCAAGCGCTTTGCTGACATTCATTTCGTCCACCACCAAGCAATCATCCCCACAGCCAAAGAAATTAGTAATCTTCTACCGTACCGTCGCCTGCGGGGGATTGAATTCCATTCGTATTCAGTTTGCATGCTGCACAGAACCCTTCTATTCAGAGATCGTGGGAAGCGCCGAAACGGTCGCATCAAGTTGCGCGTTGCTAACGCACCCACACGCTTCGTCTGGTTGCCATCCCGTTGTGCACTCGCATGAGCGGTGCTGGGAACATCGGCATCCAGCGTCGATCCATTCTTGAGGGATGCGGCCAAAATGACAGCCCGACCATTTGCCTTGGTGAATGGGACACGGCGTTTGGCTCGGCTTCTCGCCTCCATAAATCGTGCGACTCAAAAGGCAACTCTTATCAATCGCAAGCCGCACCGTTCGCCATGCGGCGGCGAATTCTTCACGGTTAGCAATGCGACCGCTCGACTGATCGGACATGAGTGCCGCCCATTCATCCATCGCGGCGCAAAACTTTTCAGGCGTCATTGCTCGACCTCTGACCGGTGAATGCACAGCGCCATGCGAGCGACGCACCGTTGAACAAGCCGCTGCGCGTGAGAAGTCAGCATTAAATACCGCTGAGTCAGCATCGCATCATCAACCGTGAAGCACGCAGTACACATAAACTCGCCAACCTCATCAGCGAGAATGTCGCTGTGAACTTCCCAAATTGCGCCGTCGGCATCCTGAATCGGCAGCGTCACAGTTTTCGCCATCTCTCTCCCTTCTGTTGGCCGCTTGCGCGGTCTAGGTTCGTGTTGGTGGAAAGTCCAACCCGTCAGGGTTCATCCACGAAATTCGTTCGCGATGGCCATTGTCGAATTCCGCTAACGCCCTCACCCTTGAGAAGTCTATCGTTCTGATTTGCCGCACGATGTCATAGGCCATTCGCTCCCCGACGTAGTCCATTGCGCGATTGTCTCTTGCGTAGCCCGACAGCACTTGATAAACAAAGTCCTCAGACAGCGCGGTCATTACAGTGAAACGTCCTGAAAACTTGTCGCGCTGATAGCCCCCGGTCACCTTGATAAGTTTCGGCAAAAGATTGTCGAGTTGCGCGCGCTCCGCTTCCATTTCTTTTCGATGCTGCGCGTTCAGATCGCGGATTCGTTGATCGCGCTCGCCCTGCGCCTTCGTTATTGCCCGCCGACACGTCACATCACGGCGCAGAGGAAACGATTCCCGGACATAGCAATAAGGTGCTCGAACCAAGGTCTGCACCAGCCATTTAATGCCAGTGCCAAACCTGAAGATGTCCCGATCAAACAAGTGACAGAAACAGCGACAAGACATCTGCGAACATCGACTGTGCGCGCCGTCATCACATCTCCAACTTCGTTGTGTCATCCCTCTCCTCTTCGCTTTCTAACTTAGCGATCCGTTCCGCGATTGGCTTTAGCTCCATCTCCCTAACTGCGTCTCGATGCTGCTCAATGCGCTGGCCGAACTCGTAAAGGCCCCTCACCGCGTTCTCTATTGCGATTGTGTCCGCCATCTCGCTCCTTTCTCTTTCTTTTGCGAACAAATAGTGGGCCACGAACCCTTGCTAATCGGTCGTCCGTGAACGCCCGTGGCTTCGATCCCTAAATCTTCAAAACTTAGAAGGCCCGACCACATGGGGATGGTCGAGCCTTATCGACGCGCCACAACCACCTGCGAAGGAAGGAATGCGGCGCACCGATTCCGTGTTAAAATACGAACGGCTCGAACGATGGCGCGAACCACCGAACGAGCCTTGCCAAAACTCATTCTCGGATAAGGAGAACTCGCAATGGCTACTCAAGAATTTACCGCAGAAGAACTTGAAAACGAAGAATGGCGACCAATCGAAGGGTTTGTCGATTATGAAGTCAGCAGCCTTGGCCGCGTACGCACGTTTCGAGGATACAGAGGAATCCAAAGAAGGCGTGAACCAAACTTCCTGACGCCCGCTCCAGCATCGCGGGGATATACGTCTGTAACCCTCACCAATGACGCGGGTCGCTTTCAGAAGCTGGTTCACATCTTGGTTCTGGAATCGTTTAAAGGCCCACGTCCCAAGCGCACTGGTAAGGCTTTTGACGGATGCCACAATAACCATAAACGAGAAGATGCACGCCTGATAAATCTTCGATGGGACACTCATAGCGCCAACATCGCGGAATCCGTGCCGTTTAGAAAACCGAGCCACTGCCACAAGCTGACCGCCCGACAAGTCGGTGAAATTCGCAGTCGCTTTATCCCTTGGCGCTGTGGCGCTCCGCGGCTTGCGCGGGAATACAACGTGGGTGTTTCGGCAGTTAAGCAAATTCTTTATCCTTCCTCTCTTCGCCAACAGCTTCAGGAACCTTCTCAGGATATCTGACGAGGGAAGCTGGCTCTTTGCACATCAGTCGATCACAAGCCCAACTCCGTTGGCTATAAGGTGTCCCGCAGAATGGACAGCGTTCAGGATCGTTCATCTTTCACACTCCAAATCGTTCTTGAATATCATCTGCGATCCTCTCCGCGACTCCTTCTACACTGGCATGAGCTAAGGCAATGTTGACGCACTCTTTCGCGGTGGAACGCATCGCATAGCGGACGCAAACGACGACCACCGCGATCAATAAGATTCCGCCGATGAAGATTGCCCAGCCCATTAGATAGACCTCTGCGCTGAATTTGGGATTAGTTTGCGGACGTAGTTTGTGGAAATTAAGTGGGAAGGGAATTGAGCCGAGCAGGACTCGAACCTGCGACCCACTGGTTAAAAGGGTTCGGAAGCCGTCTGCGGCCCTCTGCGGACCGTTGCCGCGACCTGCTGCCTGTTCAAAGATAAAACCGTTCTCGTCACCACTTAACGCTCCGACTTCTTGCCGCAATCTGCGGGATATTGTAGCATCGCGCGCACTCTGTTTGTGTAGTTTTTTGTGGAATAAATGGGCCGACCTCGTACCGGATCGATCTTCAAATCTAACGGGCAGATATTCGCCCGCATCACCTTCACCGATGAGTTTGGAAAACGACGCGACGTTAAGCGCAAAGCCTTCAGTCGAACTCACGCGCGCCAGCTCATCAAAGAGCTTCTGAGCGAGATTGAAGAGCGCGGCGAAGACTCGCTCGATTCGTCGCGCCTCACATTTGCACAACTCGCCAAACACTACAAAGAACGCTATGCCACGCCCGCCCAATTCATTGAGAGCCGAAAGATAAGCGGCCTCCGGTCCCATACCGAAGTGAAGCGAATCGTTGAAGTGTTGACAAGTCATTTTGGTTCTAAACGTCTTCGATCAATCACGCACGGCGATATCCTTCAATTCAGGGCCAGCCGTCTCGACGCGAAAGTAAAGTTTAAGAAAGCGCCCTCACGGCAACGATCAATCGCAACCGTGAACAGGGAATTAACGGTGCTTCGTAGAATGCTGAGTATTGCTTTCCGCGAAGGCTGGATACTCCGGCATCCGTTCTCAGGCTCCGATACGATCATCTCTACCTCCGACGAAACGAAACGCACTCGCGTAATCTCGCGCGCCGAAGAGGACTTGTTACTGGATGCTTGCGACGGTCCGCGCGAGCGGCTACGGGCGATCATCATATGTGCGCTCGATACCGGCATGAGGCGGGGCGAGATTCTTTCGCTGCGCTGGCGCGACGTTGACTTTGAAAACAATCGCATCAACATCCACGCTATGAACACTAAAACCTTGCGGGCGCGAGCGGTCCCGATTACTCCCCGATTACTGAAAGAACTTAAAGGCTTGCCGCAACGCGATGCGGCGACGCGAGTGTTTGGCATCACCGACACAGTAAAGCGATCCTGGGCGACCGCTAAACGGATTGCCGACATCAAAGATTTGAAGTTCCACGACCTGAGACATACATGCGCCACTCGATTAGTGCAGGGCGGGTTTCCACTGGCTGAGGTGTCACGCATTCTGGGCCACTCTTCCATCGTGACGACGTTTCGCTACGCTAATGTTGACGACTCCACTTTTGATCGCGCCATTGCTATCCTGAGCCGCCGCTGACTTTTCAAACCGCTCTCGCAGT
>Ga0209807_1000023_pt1 | contig 63640 bp, 60 predicted proteins | sample GraSoiAngelo_154_FD_186168 | JGI IMG/M metagenome (GOLD analysis project Ga0209807, IMG submission 186168) | Grasslands soil microbial communities from the Angelo Coastal Reserve, California, USA - 14_1009_13_20cm (SPAdes) (version 2) | ecosystem: Environmental > Terrestrial > Soil > Grasslands ... | reverse complement strand
CGGCGGGGCTTCTTCTTTGCACGCGCGATTGCCGAGGACCCTAACCCGCAAATTGCCGAACCAGCGTCAACGCCAGCATCCCGCCGACAATGGTCGCGAGGATACTGCGCGTCGCTGCAGCGATCGCGAACGCGACAAGACCCCCGACGAGGCGCGGATTTTCGATCGAGATTGACAAGGCGCCATGCGCCAATGCGAGATCGGGGACGATGATCGCCATGATTGCCGCGGCGGGTGCGTAGCGCAACACCCGCTCCGCAGTCGGCGGCAGGCGCAGATGGCTTCCGGGGAGGATGAACACGGCGCGGGTAAGGAACGCGATGAGCGCCATGCCGGCGATCAGCGCCCAGATGAGCCAGGATTCCGCAGCCACGCTAGTCCCTCCCCTCTCCATTGCGCGGGCCGAGCCGCGCGACCGCGAGGCCGACCGCCACTCCGACCACGATGGCAGCGAGCAAACCCAGATTCAGGGGTAGTCTCGCGGCGATCAATGCAACACCGCCCGCCGCCAAGGCGCCCCACGCCACCGCACGATCGAAGAGGAGCGGTATCAGCACTCCGATCAGGGCGAGAGTGCTCGCGAATTCGAGGGACCACTCCCAAGGAATCATCGCGCCGGCAAAGATGCCGACTCCCGACGAAATCTGCCATGCCCACCACATCACGAGAGATCCGCCCAGGAAGTACCAGTGCTTGTGCCGGTTCCCGTCGTCCGGCCGATAGCGTCCGGCGAAGAGCGCGAACACACCGTCCACCGTAACGTAGGAGAGCAGCACGCGCCAGCGCCGTGGCAGATGCTCGAAGTGCGGCGCGAGGACCCCGCTGTAGATGACGTAGCGAAGATTCACGACGAGAGCGGTCGCGATCATGACCCACAGAGGCGCTTTTGCGATGAGGAGCGGCAGCACGGCGAGCTGGGCCGTGCCCGCGAACACGAGCAAGCTCATCGCGACGGCCTGCGCCTGCGTCAGGCCCGCGCTCACCATCGCCACGCCCGCCACGATCCCCCAGGGCACAATGCCGACGAGGAGCCCGACCGAGGCGAGAGCGCCTTCGCGAAGGGCGGAGATCTGCGCGCGTTGCATTTCCGGGCTTGAAGACTCGATCGCCCGCTTCAAGCCAACGTCACACGGAAACGCGCGCCTGTCATGGCATTCATGATACACAACGCCCTTCGAGTTGATCCACGAGATGGACCGCCACGCGCGAAGCGTCACAAACTGCCGAAAATTGGCGGAAGGCGTCGAGCTCTTCGATTACTGCAAAAAATTACCGGAAGGCGTCAAAGTTTTTCGATTTCCACGCCATGGTGCCTTTGACGGCAAAGGAGGAAGTGGGAAGATTCGCGGCGACACACAAAGAGGGGGGAGGACCCCATGAACACTTCCGCGTACACGCGAATTTCCGTCATCATTTTGGCGGCGCTTGCGCTTGCCGCTTGCCCCGGGAAAAAGGTCAAGCATCACGACGACGACGAAGGTGGCAACGCAGCCGCCCCGAACTTCTACGTAAACGCCCTCACCGGCTCGGATACGAATCGCGGGACGCTGGCCTCGCCGTTTAAGACCATCACTCACGCGATGAGCCTGTCCAAGAGCGGCTCGACCGTTCAGGTTGCCCCCGGTACTTACGACGTCGCGAACCGCGAAGTCTTTCCGATTACCGTCCCGGCGGGCGTGCTGCTGATCGGGGACGAAGCCCACAAGGGCCGCGGAAGTGCCCCCACCAGCATCGTCGGTGGCGGACTTGCGCCGGGGTCAACCCCCGGAGACGTTAGCGTTGGGGTACTCCCCGGCATGGGATCGACGATCGCCGGGTTTACGATCACCAACGACGCCAGTGCATTCGCTGTCCGTCGTGGACTCATGCTTGGCTACAGCAACGTGACCCTCCGGAAGAACACGGTCACCGGCGCGACTCACGCGGTCGGCATCTATGTCGATGCCTCGACGAACCATATGATCACGGAAAACCGGATCGTGGACAACGGAACCGGCTCTGGCCTCGCCTTCGTCAAAGGCGGGGTCGGCAGCAAGGTGGAAAGCAACGACATCACCGGCAATGGGGTCGGCGTCGAGTACGATGTCGCCGGCGGCGATCTGGGCTCGACTGGTGGCAGCGCAGGCGGGAACGTGCTTTCCTGCAATACTCAATACGATCTCAAAGCGGCGGCCCCCACCGCAATCGCAATTCCCGCTGCGGGCAATTTCTGGGACCGATCCCCTCCCATGCAAGGGTGCAACGCAGGAGACGACATCTGCTTGGGCACCGCAACCATCGCCGCGACCGCCGCCATGCTGGCGTCAAGCCCATGCGTTCCCGCGGCCAGCCCCATCTTCTACGTGAACGCCTCCTCCGTCGGCTCGGATGCTGGCTCGGATGCGAATCCCGGGACGCAGGCCTTGCCGTTCAAGACCATCACTCACGCACTGACCGTGGCCACGAGTGGCTCGACCGTTCAGGCGAAACCCGGCGTGTACGACACTCTGAACAACGGTGAAACCTTTCCGATCGTGGTCCCGGCGGGCGTTCTCCTGATCGGGGACGAAGCCACCAACGGTGCCGGAGTTGCTGGAGTAGCTGGAAGCGACACCACCATCGTAGGCGGGGGACAAGTACCGGCGTTCCCTGCCGGCACCAGCGCAGCGGTGCAACCCGGTACCGGATCGACGATCGCCGGGTTTACGATCACCAACAACAACCCTGCATTGTCGGGCCGCTATGGAGTCTTCCTCAGCAACAGCACTGTGACCCTGCGGAACAACACGGTCACCGGTGCGACTCATGTCGTCGGAGTCTATGTCGCCGATGACGGCGGTACCCCGGCGGTGCCCTCGACGAACCATGTGATCACGGGGAATCGGATCGTCGATAACGGACCGAGCTCGGGCGAGGGCCTGGCTTTCATCAACGGTGGGGCCGGGAGCAGGGTGGAAAACAACGTCATCACCGGGAATGGGTTCGGCGTCGATTACGAGATCGCCGGAGTTGACGGAGTTGACGGAGTTGACCTGGGCGGCGGATCGGCGCTTAGCGCGGGCCGAAATACGATCAGCTGCAACGCGTTTATGGATCTCTTTGTGGCGGTCTCGGGCACGACTTCTGCCACGATTCATGCCGCAAATAATTCCTGGAACGGCTCTTCTGCCAATCCCGGGATTCCCACACTCGGGTGCAACGCGGGGGACGACATTTGCGATGGCAGTACTCCCTCCGCGAATATCATCACGGCCCCCGTCGCCGCGCCGGCGCCCCTCTGCGGGCCCTAGGTGAACCAGTGTAGCAGCACGAAAACCGGGCGCGGCCAAGGCCGCGCCCGGTTCGTTAACGGCGCTTATTTCTTCAGGTTCCCGTAGAGCATCTCAACGAACTTCTCGGGCGCAAGGAACCCCTTGCCCCAGACTTCGTCGTACTTCGCGGTAGGCTTGGAGGCGATCACCTGCTCCAGCGTCTTGCCCGCCTTGATTTGCCCCCGGATGTTCCCGGAAACCGCCGCCAGCATGTCGCGGTAAGCCTTGAGATCGGCCTTGCTCGCGAGCGGCCCGTGCCCGGGGATGATCTTCGTATCGTCGCCCGCAGTCCTGAGCACTCCGTCGACCGCGGCGAGCACGCCGGCGACGGTGCCGCCGCTCGAGGTGTCGATGAACGGATAGAGCTTGTTGAAGAAGGTGTCGCCCATATGGACAACGTTGCTCTTACCGAACCGCACCATGCTATCGCCGTCGGTGTGGGCGCGCGGAGCGTGGGTCACTACGAGCTCGTCGCCGTTCAGGTGGAAGCTGATGTCGCGCGTGAACGTCACTACCGGAAGCGCGATCTGCGGCTCGGGCTTGGTCTTCATTCCGAAGAACTCGATGAACCCTTCGGTCGAAAGCCGCTTTCTCACGTTCTCATGCGCGACGATGATCGCGCCGGCCTTACCGAGGTTCTCGTTACCGCCGGTGTGATCGAAGTGCCAGTGCGTGTTCAGCACGAACTTGACCGGTTTGGAGCTGAGCTTGGCGATCGCCGCCTGGATCTTGGGCGTGAGCGGCGCGAACTGGTCGTCGATCACGAACACAGCATCCTCGCCCACGGAGAGGCCGAGGTTCCCGCCGGAGCCGGTCATCATATATACCGTGTCGGCGAGCTTCTCGGTCTGGATCTCGACCTTGGAGAAGTCTTCCTGAGCCGATACGGCGGTGGCGAAGAGCGCCGCAGCGAAAAGCGCGCAGGGCGTCATGCGAACATGGGGGTTCAGCGAAACATTCAAAGGGACCTCCTCGGCGGGTGGCAAGTGGAATTTCCGAACACAGTCATGAACATTGCACGCAAGTGGTTATTCCAGGGGAGGCATTCTAAATCAACCGGCTCGCAGTGCGCATCGGGCGCCCAGCCGCTTGTGCAGCGCGTCACCGTTTCTCGTAGGCCAATGCATCAAATGGCATATCTCATTATCAGAATTTTCCGCTGGCGTTTCGAACTTTCCCGGCGATAGAATCTATGCGTCCGCTGATTTGAAATTCCGGGAGTGGTCGGAACGAGCGGACAGGGCTTGCAATATCGACGTTCCATTTAAACCTGTGCTACGGATTCGCGCAGCCCGCGGGCGGCACGATAAAAAGGAGGATTTATGAAGGGGATCGTTTCATCGAGGCAATACTCAACCCGCATTTCACGCCGCAGCACCGCACGAAGTGCGCTCCGTCGAGGAGGAAAGGATGCGCTTTCCGCTGCGCTGCTCCTTGCGGGGATCGCCGTCGCTCCTGTCGCGGCGCTGGCCGATGCGTCCAACCCGGTTTGCCCGGTGGAAACCGTGTTCTTCGATCCGGGAAACGCCGAGGATATCGTGGTGCCGGACGGCTACAAGGTGGAAGTGTTCGCGAAAGGGCTTAACTTTCCCACCGACGTCGCCTTTCTCGGCGGCAAGGACAACTTCCGCGTGCTGGTACTCGAATCCGGGACGGGACTTCCGAGCCCCTGCAACGACAACACGAAGGTACCCGGCATTGGCAAGTTCGACGCGAAGAACCCGTTCACTCCAGACCTTCTTATTTTCGACCGCCACGGCAACAAGGTCGCCGGCCCGCTGGGAAAACCGACTGCCTCGGGCGGCGGCTTTCAGGCCGACGGTCCCGCCATCGGGCTCGCGTTCGAACATGATTTCCAGGGCGGAACATTATTTGCGACCGACTCCAACCAAGGAGCGCGCGGCGCGCGCGGCGTGGGTAACAATACCTCGCGGATCGTGAGCTTGAACCTTTCGAGCGGCGCGGTGACCCCGGTGATCATCGGTTTGCCGACGGGCGATCATCCGACCGAACAAATTCTCGTCAAGGACGGCTGGCTGTACTGGTCCCAAGGCTCGGCCACCAATGCCGGCGTAACCGGCCACGACAACGGCGGCGGAGGAAACCAGCACGACATTGCGTGCCAGCAGATCACGCTCAGCGACACGGTGTTCGACTCGGGCGACCACAAGACGAGCGGCTATTCGAACCACGGCGTGCAGCGTCCCGGAGCGGTGGTGCCCGCGTTCGAAGGCGCCACGCGCAAAGGCATGTGCACCGGCGCGATCCTGCGTGCTCAGATTACGAACCCGATGAACACGATCGAGCCTTTCGCGTGGGGGTTCCGCAATCCCTACGGGATTCGCTTTTCTTCGGCCGAACATCCCCTGAAGGGCCAGATGTTGATCTCCGAAAACGGCGAGGACGAGCGCGGCGCGCGGCCGACCAATAATGCGCCGGACCGGCTGGCGATCGCTCGGCAAAACGCGGACGGTACGCCAGAATATCACGGCTGGCCCGACCGCTTCGGTTTCCTCGATTCCACGCAGTCGGTTTTCAACCCGATCGGCGGCAACGGGGACGATCTTTGTTCACCGACGGGCTGCACGCCATCGGATATCGCCCGGGTCAAAGCTGAAAATATCCCGGTACGCCACGTGTTCGCATTTCCGCCGCAGCCGCCGGTGGCACCCCTTGCTCTTCAACCGGCGGACGTGGCTGCGGTAGGGCTCGATTTCGCGCCCCGGTCGTTTGTGCACGGCGTGGTCAAGCCCAATGCGGCACTGGTCGCGCGCGAGGGAGACTTCGGCTTTTCGCCCGAGAATGGCAAACCGGGTGAAGGCCACGACATTGAGCTCGTCAATTTCACCAATGCGGGGAATCCGAACGAGCTGCAGCTCTCACGCTTCGCCTTCAACTGTCCGCAAGGTTCCCACAGCAATAATCCGGACGGCAGCCCCACCTGCAAGGTCGAGGTCGATCAGGCGTTCACCGGAAGGCTGCACGGAATCAACCGGCCAACGACGCTCAGGTTCGGTCCCGACGGAGCGGCCTACCTGGTCGACTACGGCGCGGTGCGTGATCCCGGCGGGAGCGACCCGGATTCGAAATTCGTCAGCCCGGCGGACGCCCCGCTGGTGCAGATCCCGGGTACAGGCGTGATCTGGAAGATCAGCCGCAGCGATGACCGCCGCGGCGGCGACGATGATTGATTAGCAGAACGCGGCAATCACAATGCCCGCAACGCGAGTTGCGGGCATTTTTTTTGCCAGCCCCTCGATCCCTCGAATCACTTCCTGTCGGGCTCCAGCCGCACCACGTTGGCCGAGGGCTTTTCCTCGATTTCCGCCGCTTCGATCTGCTGGAAGCGCTGCGAGATCTTTCGGCTTGAGACCTGTACGTCCTCGGCATCTTGGTGCGCTTGCCGGATGTGGTCGGCGAGCTTCTTCATGCGCTCGTCGAAGCGCTGGAAATCGTCGCCGAGCTTTCCAAGCTCCTCCTTGATGATGTGGATGTGCCTTCGCGTCTCGACGTCCTTCAGCACCGCGCGCGCGGTGTTGAGCACCGCCATCAGCGTAGTCGGGGAGACGATCCACACGCGCCTGCCGATCGCGTACTCGACGACCTCGGGGTGGTAGGCATGGATCTCTGCGAACACCGCTTCCGCGGGGACGAACATCACAGCGCCGTCCGAGGTCTCGCCTGCGATGATGTACTTCCTCGCGATGTCGTCGACGTGCTTCCGGATATCGGCTTTGAACTGCTTTTGCGCGAGAGCGCGCTCCACCTGGTCCGTCTCGCGGTCGAACATGCGGTGGTAGTTCTCCAGGGGAAACTTCGAGTCCACCGTCACCAATCCGGTCGGCGGCGGAAGGCGCAGCGCGCAATCGACGCGCATGCCGTTGGAGAGCGTGTACTGCAACTCGAACGCCATGGGCGGCAGCACGTTCCTCACCAAGGCCTCGAGCTGCACCTCGCCGAACGCGCCGCGGCTGCGCTTGTCCCCGAGCAGCTCCTGCAGGCTCACGACGCTGCCCGTGAGGCTCTCGATCTTTTTCTGCGCCTCGTCGATGGTCGCCAGGCGCTGCATGACGTTGACGAAGGTCTCGTTGGTCTTCTTGAAGCCCTCGTCGAGGCGCTCGTCGACCTTGCCCGCGATCTGGTCCAGGCGCTGGTCGATCTTGGCGGAGAGCCGCTCGCTCGAATCGGTGAGGTGGCGCCCGAGCCGGTCGCCCTGCTGGGTGAGCCCGGTGTGCAGATCGGTGAGCATCGCGCGGTGCTTTTCTTCCAAGAGCGGCGTCAGCGCCGCCGCCGGATCCTTCAGCCCGCGTTCCAGGGCCGCGATACGCCATGCGGCCCAGACAAAAACGATGAGCGCAACGACTGCAATTGCCAACGCGATTTCAGCCATGGGCCATTGTAACGCCCCTCACCCCAGCCCTCTCCCGCAAGCGGGAGAGGGAGGCGAGCGCAGCGAGCGGGTGAGGGCGGCGAAAGTTCACGACGCTTCGCGCAGCGCCGCTATCGGCGGGCGGCCGAGCGCCGCGCGGGCCCCCGCCCAGGCGTTCAACACGACGCACGCGAGCCCGAGCGCAGGGCCCGCGAGCCAGACCCAGCCGTCCCAGATGAAATCGAGCTGAAACACGCGCGTCGCGAGCGTCCAGCCGATCGCTGTCGCGCCGAACGAGCCGAGAAGCCCCGCGATCGCGCCGAGCACGGCGAACTCCGCGCGCTGCGCCGCTAGCACTTGTGCCCGGCTCGCCCCCAGCGCGCGCATCACTGCCGCCTCGTGCGTGCGCTCGTCCTGGGTGGCGAGCAGCGCGGCGTACAGCACCAGCACGCCGGCGCCGAGCGCGAACAGGAATACCAGCTGCACGGCGCCGATCAGTTGGTCCATCACGAACTGCAACTGCCGCAGGATTACGCTCACGTCGATCACGGTGAGGTTGGGAAACGCCTGCGACAGGCGCAAGGTCAGGAGCGCACCGCCTGCCGGCGCATGAAAGCTCGCGATGTAGCTCGCCGGGAAACTCTCGAGCAATGCCGGTGTGGTGATGAAGAAGAAATTCGGACGCATCGAGCCCCAATCGAGTGTGCGCACACTCGTGACCGGCGCGGAAAAGCTGCGGCCCGCGGAGAGAAATTCGAGCGTATCGCCGATCCGGATGCCGAAGCGCTCGGCGATCCAGTGCTCGATCGAGACCGCGCCGCGCGCAAGATCCCCCGCGCCGAACCAGGCGCCTTCGGTGAGCTTGTTATCGGCCGGCAATGCGGACAGATAGGTCACGTTGAACTCGCGCTCGATCTGGCGCTTCGCCCGCTCCTCCGAATAATCCTCCGCACCGACCGGTTTTCCGTTGATGGCGACTAGCCGCGCACGCACCATGGGAAAAGCCTGCAGGCGCTCCACGCCGTTGCGCTCGAGGAATTCGGACAGAGCCTGTCGTTGCTCGGGCTGGATGTTTACGAGAAACCGGTCGGGCGCGTCCGGCGGGACCCGTTCGCGCCAGGCGTCGAGCAAATCGCCCCGGATCATGGTGAGCAGCAGGATCGCGGTGAGTCCCACTGCGATCGCCACGATCTGCACGGCATTGGCATGCGGGCGCCGCAGAAGGTTCGCCAGGCCGTAACGCCAGGAGACGCTTCCGGTCCGGCCGAACCGGCCGATCAGCCGCAGCGCTCCGTAGGCGATCGCCGCGGAAAGGCCGAAGGCAGCCGCAAACCCGCCGAACACGTAGCTCGCGAGCTTGAGCTCGCCAGCATGCCAGAGAAGCAGCCCGAACACCGCAGCCAGTCCCATTATGTATACGGCGAGCGCCCCTTGCCTCGGAGGGCCGACGTCGCGCCGGATCACGCGTAGGGCCGGCACTTCCTTGAGCTGGAGCAGAGGCGGCAAGGCGAAGCCGAGAAGGAGCACGAATCCTGTCGCGGCACCCTGCAACACCGGAGAGAGGCCGGGCGGCGGCAGCGTCCCCGGTATGAGGGCCGCGAGCCACCAGGCGACCAGGGTTTGAACGCCGAATCCGAGGACGCAGCCCGCGAGCGAGGCTGCGAGCGCGAGCCACAGAAATTCCCAGGTGAACAGCGTGAAGAGCTGCGATTGCGAGGCGCCCATGCAGCGCATCACGGCGTAACCGTCGAGGTGCCGCTGCGTGTAGCGCCGCGTGCCAAGCGCGATCGCCACCGCAGACAAGACGACCGCGAGCATCGCGGTAAGCCCGAGGAAGCTCTGGGCGCGGTCCAGGCCCGCGCGCACCTCAGGCCGCGCGTTCTCAAGGCTGTCGATGCGCTCGCCCCGCCCGAGGCGCGCCCTCGCCCACTGCTCGAACTGCCGGATCCCCTCGCGCTCACCGGCGGCGAGCAGCTGATAGTTGATGCGGCTTCCGGGCTGCACGAGTCCCGTCGCGGGCAGATCCTCCAGGCGCACCATCAGGCGCGGCGCGAAGTTCATGAAGGACACACCGCGGTCGGGCTCGAGCGTCAGCACCGCGCCGACGCGAAAGCGCGCCCGTCCGACTTCGATCGCGTCGCCCCGGCCGACTTTGAGCGCCGCCATCATCCTCTCGTCGAGCCAGACCATGCCTCGCGGCGGAACCGCGTCGGTGTCCGAATCCGGGACATTCAGGCCGGGGGCGATGCGCAGCTTGCCGCGCAGGGGATAGCCCGGCGACACGGCCTTCACCGCCGCGAGGAGCGTCTCGTTGCCCGCGCGCGCCATGCTGACGAAATTCATGCTTTCGGCTCGGCTCAACCCGCGCCTCGCGATCTCGTCGCGAAATTCCGGGGTCCACGCATGGTCCGCCGTCATCAGCACGTCGGCACCGAGCACCTGGTGCGCTTCGCGCGTGAGCGCCTGCCGCACGCGGTCGGCGAAGAAGGCGACACTGGCTATGCCGCCAACGGCGAGCACGAGCCCGAGCGCAAGCACGCGCAGCTCCCCCGCGCGAGCGTCGCGCAGGAGCATGCGGAGGGCGAGACGCAGCACGCCTTTAGCCCTCGCCGTCGATCCGGCCGGCGACGAGCCGGATTTTCCGGCGGCAGCGACCGGCGATCGCCTCGTCGTGCGTCACCAGCACGAGCGTCGTGTGCGCCTCCGCGTTCATCTCGAACATGAGCTCGATCACGCCTGCTCCAGTCGCGGCGTCGAGATTCCCGGTGGGCTCATCGGCAAGGAGGAGCTTCGGCTGGGTGACAAAGGCGCGCGCCAGCGCCACTCGCTGCTGCTCGCCCCCCGAGAGCGTCTTAGGGTAGTGCCGCAGCCGCTCGCCGAGGCCCACGCGCGAGAGCATTTTCGCCGCCCGGTCCGCCGCACCGGCTTCGCCTGCGAGCTCCAAGGGCAGCATCACGTTCTCCACCGCGCTCAGCGCCGGGAGCAGCTGGAACGACTGGAACACGAAGCCGAGCAGCCTCGCGCGGAGCGCTGCGCGCCCATCCTCGTCGAGCCCGAAGAGATCCGCGCCGTCGAGCTGCACCTGACCTGAACTCGGCGTGTCCAGCCCCGCGAGCAGGCCCAGAAGCGTCGATTTACCGGAGCCCGAGGCGCCCACGATGGCCACCGCCTCGCCCGGCATGACCTCGAGCGAAATGTCCTGCAAAATAACCAGCTCGTTCGCCCCTGGTGTGCCGTTCGCGAGGCGGACGACTTTCGAAAGTCCGGTGGCTAAGACGATGGGTCGGGAAAAACCAGGCATGAGATCGATTCTGTTCGCAGTCCTGCTCGCCTGCAGCGGGACGGGGCTCGCCGCGCCGACCATCCTCGTATTCGGGGACAGCCTCTCCGCCGCCTACGGGATCCCCCAGAATGCCGGCTGGGTAGCCTTGCTCGCCGAGCGGCTCGAGCAAACAAAGTCAAATTATACCGTGGTCAACGCGAGCATCAGCGGCGAAACCTCGGCAGGCGGCGCGGCGCGCATCGGCGCGGCGCTCGCCAAGAGCAAGCCCGCGATCGTGATCGTCGAGCTCGGCGCGAACGACGGCCTGCGCGGGCTGCCGATCGCGCAGATGAAAACCAATCTGAAAACCATCGTCCAGGCGGCAAAGCGGCAGAGCGCGCGGGTGATCGTCGTCGGGATGCTGCTGCCGCCGAACTACGGCGCGCAGTACGTCAACGCGTTTCGCGCCGCGTTTCGCGACGTCGCCCGCGACGAGCGCGTTGCGTTCGTGCCCCTGCTGTTCGAAAGCGTCCCGGACAAACGAGAAATGTTTCAGGCGGACAATCTCCATCCCAGCGACGAGGCGCAGCCAATCATGATGGAAAACGTGTGGCGGCGGCTTGCCGCGATGGTGAACGCGGCACCTAAGTGACGGCCAGCGCCAGCGCACCCGCCCGCATCGATCCGATGCGGCGAGCGAGAGGAAAGCCGTGCTTGCGAAATTCCTCGAGCACGCGTTTCTCGGAGGCAGGGGAACATGCGACGAGCAAACCCCCGCTCGTCTGCGGATCGCTGATGAGCTTGCGCTTCCACTCCGGCGCTCCCGCGGGCATGCGCACTTCGTGTCCGTACCCTTTCCAGTTGCGGTCGGAAGCGCCGGTGGCCGTGCCCTCCTTCACCCATTCGAGCGCCTCGGGCAGCACCGGCAGGTCGTCGAAGCGGATTTCGGCGCCGAGCTTCGATCCGCGGCAGATCTCGAGGAGGTGCCCCGCGAGGCCGAAACCGGTGACATCCGTCAGCGCGTGGACGTCTTCCACCTCGGCGAGCGCGGTGCCGGGCGTGTTGAGCTGCGTGGTGATCTCCACCATCTGCTTGTAGCCCGCCGCTGACAGCCTGCCTTTCTTCAGCGCGGCGGAAAGGATTCCGACGCCCAGCGGCTTACCTAGAATCAGGACGTCGCCGTCTTGCGCCCGGTCGTTCCTCTTCACTTTCTTGGGGTGTACGAGCCCCAGCGCCACCAACCCGTAAATCGGTTCCAGCGTGTCGATCGAATGGCCGCCCGCGATCGGAATCCCGGCCTGCGCGCACACCGACTCTCCTCCGGAGATGATTCTCTGAATCACCTCGACCGGCATTTTGTCGAGCGGCATGCCGACGATGGCGAGCGCGAAAATCGGCTTGCCGCCCATCGCATACACGTCCGAGAGCGCGTTGGTCGCGGCGATGCGGCCGAAGTCACGGGGATCGTCGACGATGGGCGTGAAGAAATCGGTGGTGGCGACGATCGCCTGCTCGTCGTTCAGGCGGTACACCGCCGCGTCGTCGCTCGACTCGATCCCCACGAGCAGGTCCTTCGGCAGCCCGCGGATCGGCGTGTTGGCGAGGATCTCGGAGAGGACGGCAGGCGCGATCTTGCAGCCGCAGCCGCCCCCGTGGGAGAACTGCGTCAGGCGGATGAGATCGGCGGGCGCGTTCATGGATAAAATTAGGGATGGAGCTGAAACGCCTGGACGCCGTTACGGTAGCACAGCTTGATGCCTTTGACGAGGTGATCGACGTGCGCTCGCCAGCCGAATTCGCGCTCGACCACGTGCCGTCAGCCGTGAACTGCCCGGTGCTGGACGACTCCGAGCGCGCCCACGTCGGCATGCTCTACAAGCAGATCTCCCCTTTCGACGCGAAAAAAATCGGCGCGGCGCTCGTTGCGAAGAACATCGCGCGGCACATCGACGAGCATTTCCGTGGACGCGGGCATGGCTGGCGTCCTCTCGTTTACTGCTGGCGCGGCGGGCAGCGCTCCGCGGCGATGGCCTACGTGCTGCGCCAGGTCGGCTGGGACGCGGCGACCCTCGAAGGCGGCTACCGGGCGTACCGCCGCGAGGTCATCGCGCAGCTCGATCGCATGCCGCAAGGTTTCCCGTTCCAGGTGGTGTGCGGCGCCACCGGGAGCGGCAAGAGTCGCCTCCTCGCCGCGCTTGCGGCGCAAGGCGCGCAGGTGCTCGATCTGGAGCGACTCGCCCGCCACCGCGGCTCGCTGCTCGGCGAGCTTCCGGGCGAGCCGCAGCCCTCGCAGAAGATGTTCGACAGTCTGGTGTGGAGCGCGCTGAAGCATCTCGATCCCGCGCGCCCGGTCTTCGTCGAGGCGGAAAGCAAGAAAATCGGCCAGCTGCAGGTGCCTGGGCGGCTCCTAGCCCGCATGCGCGAGGGCGAGTGCCTGCGCCTCGATGTGCCTCTGCCTGAGCGCGTGCGCTTCCTGATCGAGGAATACCGGCATTTTCTGGAGGAGCCCGCAGCGCTCAAGGAGAAGCTCCAATGTCTGACGAGCCGCTACGGCCGTGCGGTGATCGAGCGCTGGCTTGCGCAGACCGACTCGGGCGCGTGGGGCGAGCTGGTCGCGGACCTGCTCGTCACCCACTACGACCCGTCCTATCTGCGCGCGGCTGCGCAAAACTATTTGCATTATGATGAAGCTCAGGCGCTGTCCCTAGCCCGGCTCGACCCGATCGGGATGGAGCGCGCCGCCAGGGAGTTGCTGAAAACCGAGCCTTGAGCGGGCGGATGCGTCCGAACACGGGAGGATGCCATGTTCTTCAAACAACTCTTCGACCCGGCATCGTCCACACTCACGTATCTCATCGCCGACGACTCGAACCACGAGGCAGTGCTGATCGATCCGGTCACCGAGCAGGTCGAGCGCGACGTGCGCCTCCTGCGCGAGCACGGCCTCGCTCTCAAGTACACGCTCGAAACCCATGTGCACGCCGACCACGTGACCGCCGCGCACGCGCTCAAGCAGGCTACCGGCGCGCAGACCGCGGTCTGCCGGGACTGCAATGCGCAAGGCTACGACCGCCTGCTCAAGGACGGCGACGTGATCCTCTTCGGGCACGAGGAGATTCTCACGATCGCCACCCCCGGACATACGCCGGGAAGCGTCTCCTACCTGTGGCGCGACCGGGTCTTCACCGGCGACACCCTGCTTATCGGAGGCTGCGGACGTACGGACTTCCAGAACGGGAGCGCGGAGGCGCTGTGGACGAGCATCACGGAGAAGCTCTTCGCGCTCGACGAGCAGATCCTCGTCTATCCGGCCCACGACTACAAGGGACGCAGGGTGAGCAGCATCGGCGAGGAGAAGCGCTTCAACGCACGCGTCGCCGGCAAGACCCGCGAAGAGTTTCTTTCCGTCATGAAGAATCTCAACCTGCCGATGCCCGCGCGCATCCACGAAGCAGTCCCGGCGAACCTCGAAGGCGGCGCGGGCCAGCCTGCGGTCGCGAGCGCCCTCGCGCAGGCGAAAGTCGCGGTGCAAAGCGTGTCGGCGAAACAGCTCGCCGAGGCGCTGCGCGCGCCAGGAGTCCATCTGCTGGACGTGCGCACGCCCGAGGAGTTCGAAGCAATTCGAATCGCGGGCGCAGTCAACGTCCCCCTGGACCGGCTCGACCCCGCGGCGCTGCTCGCGAGGATGGACGCGAACGATCCGGTGTATGTCGTTTGCCAGACCGGCACGCGCAGCCAGTTCGCCGCGGCGGAGCTGCGCGCTGCGGGTTTCCGACGCGTCGTGCACGTGGACGGCGGCACCAACGCCTGGACAGTCGCAGGTCTGCCCGTGGCACGAGGTCCGGCGAGCGCCTGAAAACCGCAACTCCGAGGACAACGACCCGTGGCTTCCGAAGACAACCCGTTCCCGATGGTTCTGTCGCTGGTCAATGTGGGCACCGACGAGGAACGCTATCTGCGCTCGGTGCTCGCGCTGCTCAAGACCTACCTGGAACCCTCGTGGTGTATCGCGGCGCGCCTGGGCGATCTGCCGGACGCAGTCCTCGTGGACATGGACAGCAAGGAGGGGCTCCAGGTCTGGGAGAACGTGGATTTCGGCGGCACTCCGCGCATTGCCTTTAGCCGAGACCAGGTGCTGGCGGCGGAGTGGACGCTGCGGAAGCCCATCCGCCCCGGCGGTCCGCATAGCCTGACCGAGGTCCTGACCGCGGTCGCGGGGAAGTTGCAGCTTTCCGCTCCCGCGCCGTCGCTACCCTCTTCCGCGTGGAGACCGTTCGCCGATCTGGTGCGCAAGGCCTTAAAGCAGCCGAATCCCGCTGATGTCAGGCTCGCGACCGGTTCAGCCCTGTTGGTCGATCCCACGGGTAAAGTTTTCTACTCGTCGAGAACCACCGATGAGCTGGTTGCGCTGCTGCGCAACCGGCGCCGCATCGACGGGAAGGTCGTGACCGTCCCGGACGCGCGCAAATTCGCCGAGCGCCTTGCGCGATGGGGGATCGCGCCGCGCCAGCTCGAGGAGCTGCGGTGGCTGACGGGTCTCGTCTCCGGTGCCGGGGAATCCCTAGGCGCCTGGGACCCGCGTGAGCCCGTCCGACTGAGCCGCTGGCCAAACTTCGCCGCGCTTCCTAACCGGCAATTTCACCTGAAGATGGCGGCGATGCTGACAGCCGACGCCGCAACGGCCGCTGCGCTGGCCGAGGCCTGCGAGGTGGCTCCCGGAGACGCGGCGGATTTTCTGAACGCGTGCGCAGAAATCGGAATACTCGAAGCCCGTGCCGCGCCCGCCGCAGCGAGCGTAGCCCGGAAGATTCGATGAAGACGGCGGTGATCGATGCCTCGCGGCCTCAGGGCCTCACGACCTTCAGCACGCGACCGTCTCCAGTCAGTATGTAAAGCTCGCCTGCACCGTCCTGGCCGAAAGACTGCGTTACGCCGGCTCCCGCGTTCGCCATCGGCGCCTGCGCGACCGTAGGGACGCCGTTTTCGAACGTCAGCCCGCGCACGAATCCGCTGCAGAGATCGGAGAATAGGTACGTCCCCTGCAGCTCGGGCATCGCCGTGCCGCGATAGACGTAGCCTCCGATGATCGCACAGCCCTGACCGTGATCGTAGTCGTACACCGGCGCAGTCAGCCCGGGTGTCATGCAAGAGCCGCCAATGCCCAGGCACAAAGTTCCTTCCATGATGCTCCAGCCGTAGTTTAGGCCGGAGGTGGTCGCGGATACCACGTCGATTTCCTCGCGCGCGCCCTGGCCTACGTCCGCGATGTACAGTTGCCCAGCGTCGAAGGCGTAGCGAAAGGGATTGCGCAAACCGATCGCCCAGTTTTCGTTCCGGCCTACGCTCGGCCAGACCGGATTGCTGGCGGGGATCGCGTAGGGCAGCGTGCTCACGTCGATACGCATAAGCTTGCCGAGGTGCGAGCCCGCATCCTGGGCGTGCATGAATTGGTTGTTCCCCCCTCCGCCGTCGCCCGCCGACAAATACAGCATACCGTCGGGCCCGAACGCCACCCGGCCGCCGTAATGGTTGTTAGCGTCCCGGTGAGGAATCCGGATCACCGGTTGAACGCTCGAGATATCTAGCAGATTGGGATCGCTCGACGAGACTTGGTAGCGCTCGACGACGATGTCGCCATCGGGGTCGCCGACAGCGGGTTCGATGAAGTGGACGAAGACAAACCGCTTCTGCGGGTCGCTCGCGAATTGTGGATGGAAAGCGAACGAGAGCAGTCCGGCTTCACCTTGGACAGTCACGCGGCTCGAGATATCGAGGAACGGCCCCGGAAGCAGCGTCCCTCCCTGTGCAATGCGAATCCGCCCCGGGCGCTCGGCGATGAAGAGCCGCGCGTCGCCGGGCGGCGCCTGCAAATCGATCGGACTGGAGAGGCCGGCAGCGCTGCCGAAAACCTCCTGCAACTGCGCGTTAAAGGGCGGCAAATCGACGCTGTTCTCCCCGCACGCGGCGGGCAGAAACAGCCCGAGAGCGACGGGCAGCGAATGCCACATTCTCATGAGGAAACTCCTACTAATCACCCAGCACCTTCAGATGCGTCACCACGCTCCGCCCGAGCGCGGAAAGCGCGTAGCCTCCCTCGAGAACCGAGACGATCTTTCCCCCGGCATATTTGTCGGCGACTTCCTTGATGCGCTGCGTGACCCAGGCGTAGTCGGCCTCGGTAAAGCGCAAGCCGGCCATGTCGTCCTCGACGTGGGCATCGAACCCTGCCGAGACGAAGATCATTTGCGGCTCGAGCTCGTCGAGCGCCGGCATCCAGATTCTCTCCACCGCCGTGCGCAAAGCCTTGCCGTCCGAGCCTGCGGGCAGCGGCACGTTGGCCATGTTCGGCGCGGGATCGTCGGTGCCGCTGTAGGGATAGAACGGATGCTGGAATATGCTCGCCATCACGACGCGCTCGTCGTCGCTGAAGATGTCCTCGGTGCCGTTGCCATGGTGCACGTCGAAGTCGATGATCGCCACGCGCTCGACGCCGTGATGCTCGAGCGCGTGCTTGGCCCCGACGGCGACGTTGTTGAAGAGGCAAAACCCCATCGCGCGGGTGCGCGTCGCGTGATGGCCGGGCGGGCGCACTGCGCAAAACGCGTTGTCGGCGCGCCCTCCGATCACGAGGTCGGTCGCAAGCACCGCGGCCCCCGCCGCGTGAAGCGCCGCGTCCCAGGTGTACGGGCACATCGCGGTGTCGGGATCGAGGTGCGCGATCCCGCTCCGCGGCGAGGCTTCGCGGATCGCTTCGATGTATTCGATCGGATGCACCCGGGCGAGTTCGCTCGTCTTGGCCACGGGAGCATCGTGGCGCTCGAGGAATCCGGCAAGCCCCGAGGAGATGAGGTGGTCTTCGATCGCGGCGAGCCGTGCCGGGCTCTCCGGATGGTGTCGGCCCATGTCGTGTCTTGCGCAGTCGGCATGCGTGATAAACGCCGTCGCCATGAGCTTTATTCCTTCCATCCAATCATAACGGCTTTCCAGTAAACTTACGATTTTAACAGCTGGTGTGCCGACTCGAGCCGCATCGGATGTCCTATCCGCTCATTCAGGGCGTCGTACAGCAGGCGGGAAAAATAATTCTCGGCAAGGAGCGTCAGATCCGTCTCGCGCTCGCCTGCCTGCTCGCGAGCGGGCACTTGCTGATCGAAGACCTGCCCGGCGTCGGCAAGACCACCCTCGCCCAGGTGCTCGCGAAGCTCCTCGGCCTGAATTTCCACCGCATCCAGTTCACGAGCGACATGCTTCCCGCCGACATCATCGGCGTATCGGTATACGAGCGCGAGAGCTCCACCTTCAAGTTCCACGCGGGGCCGATTTTTTCGCAGCTGATCCTCGCCGACGAAGTCAACCGCGCCACGCCCAGGACCCAGTCGGCGCTGCTCGAGGCGATGGAGGAGCATCAGGTCACCACCGAAGGCGAGACGCGCAGGCTCCCCGAGCCCTTCTTTGTCGTCGCGACGCAGAACCCCTCGCACCTGGTAGGAACCTTTCCGCTGCCCGAATCCCAGCTCGACCGGTTCCTGATGCGGATCGAGCTCGGATATCCCGACCGCGATGCCGAGCGCACGCTGCTGCAGGGCGCGGACCGCCGCGACATGATCGCCGGGCTCGACGCCTGTCTCGCGCCGGGCGATCTCATGGATCTGCAGGCGATGGTGAAAACCGTGCACGCCGCGGCGCCGCTGCTCGATTACATCCAGGCGCTCGTCGAGCATTCGCGGCGTTCGCCCGAGTATGCGACGGGCCTCTCTCCGCGCGCCGCGCTCGCCCTGCTGCACGCGTCGCGCGCCTGGGCGCTGATCGAAGGCCGCGACAAGGTCCTCCCGGAGGACGTGCAGGCGGTGCTCCCCGGCGTGGCCGGCCACCGCCTGCGGCCGGTGCACGACGGGGTTCGCGCCTCGAGCCTCGACAAAGCGCACGGCCTGATCTCCGCCGTACCCATCCCATGAAGCTCGACCGGGTGCTGCAGTATTCGCAAGCCTACAATTTCTTCCAGTGGGTGTTCGGCAAGCACGCGCCTGAACCGGGCGTGGTGTTCCTCAGCCAGCGCCGCGTCTACATCCTGCCCACGCGCCACGGCTTGACTTTCGGGCTCGCCGTGATCCTGATGCTGATCGGTTCGATCAATTACAACCTTTCCCTCGGTTACGTGCTCACGTTCCTGCTCGCGGGCCTGGGCATCGTTTCGATCCTGCACACCTTCAGGAATCTTGCACACCTCTACGTAGGCGCCGGGCGCGTCGCGCCCGTGTTCGCGGGGGACGCGGCGCAGTTCGAGCTCGTTTTCGAGAACAAGAGCGACTTCGATCGTCATTCCCTCGATCTCGCCTGTCGCGGAGCCCGAGTAAGCTGCGACGTGCCCGGGCGCCACCACCGCTCCGTCATGCTGCCGGCGAAAACCGAGAAGCGGGGCTGGCTGCAGCTCGAGCGGGTGACCGTCGATACGCGGTTTCCGCTGGGCCTGATGCGCGCCTGGAGCTACGTGCAACCGGACATGCGCGCGCTCGTGTACCCGCGACCCGATTCGGCCCCGCTGCCGCCGACGCATTCCGACGCAGAAACCGGCGACGCGGTTTCGGCGGGCCCGGGCGCGGACGATTTCGCGGGCCTGCGACCCTACCACGCGAGCGATTCTCCGCGCCACATCGCATGGAAAGCCTCGGCACGAAGCGAGCTCCTGCTCACCAAGCTCTTCGCGGGACGAGCCGCCTCCGAGCTCTGGTTCGACTGGGATCGGCTTCCCGCCGGCATGCACGCGGAGGCGCGGCTGTCGCGGCTTGCCCGCTGGGTCATCCTTGCCGAGGAGCGCGGCCTGCGCTACGGGTTGAAGCTCCCGGGCGTCGAGGTGCCCCTCGGCGAAGGATTTCCGCACCGGGAGCGTTGTCTGAAAGAGCTTGCGCTCTACCGTGGCTGAGCCGAGAAACGCTCAGTTCCTGCCCCCGCTGCCTTTCGCGATGCTCATCGCCGGCGCGACCCTCGCGGTAGCCTCGCACACCCAGTGGCTGCCCTTCTGGGTCGACTTCGCCGCGGCCGCGCTCCTCGTCTGGCGCGCTATCGCGTCGATTCGCCCCGGCGCCCTGCCTCCGCGCTGGCTGCTGATTCTGCTGACTTTCTCCGGCGCAATCGGCGTGTTTTTTTCCTATCGCACGATCATGGGCCGGGATCCAGGGGTAACCCTTCTCGTGCTGCTTTTGTTTCTCAAACTGCTGGAGACTCGCGCCCGGCGCGACGTCTTTGTCGTGGCTTTTCTGGTCTACTTCGTCGCTCTGGCGAACTTTTTCTACTCCCAGTCCATTCCCATCGCAGGGCTGATGCTGCTGACCGTGTTCGTCACCACGACCGCGCTCGTCGGGTTCAGCGCGCCTCTGCGGCCGGTCGTCGACGATCTGAAAACCGCCGGCCGCATGCTCGCCCAAGCGGGGCCGGTGATGTTGCTGCTGTTTTTCCTGTTCCCTCGAGTGCAGGGGCCGCTGTGGGGAATGCCGCAGGACGCCTACAGCGGCGTGACCGGGCTGTCGGAGACCATGTCGCCCGGTTCGATCAGCGCCCTGTCCCTGTCGGATGCGATCGCATTCAGAGTGAAATTCGAAACCGAGCCACCGCCGCGCGCCCTGCTCTACTGGCGCGGCCCGGTGCTGTCGGATTTCGACGGCCTCGCCTGGCGCGTGGGCCTGCCCCAGCTGCGCCGGAACATGAGCGTCGAGGCCGCCGGCACGCCGGTCGATTACGAAGTGACCCTCGAGCCTCACAACCGCAATTGGATGTTCGCGCTGGAAATGCCGGCGCGCATCCCGCCGACCGCGCGCCTCACCTCCGAGTACCTGGTGATCTCTCTGACGCCGATTCGCAGCCGGGTCCGGTACGAAATGCGCTCCTTTCCCCAATTCCAGGCGCCGAGCGGAGGCGGTCCCGAGGACCTCGCCATCGCGCTCAGGCTCCCGCGGGGCGTCAATCCCCGTTCGCTCGCGCTCGCGAGCGAGTGGCGCGAGTCGCTCGCCGACAATTCCGCGATCGTGCGCCGCGCTATCGAGTTCTTCCGCGGCAGCCGCTTCGAGTACACGCTGCAGCCGCCCGCGCTCGGGCGGAACTCGGTGGACGAATTCCTGTTCGACACGAAGCAGGGATTCTGCGAGCACTTCGCGTCGAGCTTCGTGTTTCTGATGCGGGCTGCCGGCGTGCCCGCCCGCGTGGTGACCGGTTACCAGGGAGGAGACACCAATCCGGTCGACGGCTACATGGTCGTGCGCCAGGCCGACGCCCACGCCTGGGCCGAAGTTTGGCTTGCCGGGAACGGGTGGAAGCGCGTCGATCCCACCGCCGCAGCAGTTCCGGTCCGCGTCGAGCTCGGCATCACGGCCGCGGCGCCGGCGGGAGCGACGCTGCCGCTGCTCATGCGCACCAACCTCAATTGGCTGAAGGGCCTGCGCAACAACTGGGAGGCTCTCACGAACCAGTGGAACCAATGGGTGCTCGGTTACAACCCCGATCGCCAGCGCGAGATGCTTTCGTGGCTGGGCGTGCCGCAGCCGAGCTGGCAAACGATGACGGTGATGCTGTTCTGGAGCGTGGCCGGGGTGTTGCTGCTGACCGCGCTTTGGCTGCTTCGCGGCATACGGCGCGAGGATACGGCGCAGCGCGCCTGGCTGCGCTTCTGCGACAAGCTCGCGCGCGAGGGCCTTGCGCGCGAGCGCGCCGAGGGCCCTCTCGACTACGCGAACCGCGTCGCCCGGGCGCTCCCGGCGCGCGAGAACGCCGTGCGTGCCATCGCCTCACTCTATGTCGATCAGCGCTACGGCCCGGGCCCCGACACCCGCTCGATCGACCGGCTGCGGCACCTGGTGCGGGAATTCGCTCCTTGAAGGTCTGTCACGTGCTCTTCGCGGCCGCGGTCCTCGGGCTGCAGATCGGCCCGGCCGCCGCCGCGGATCCTCCGCGTTACCCGCAGCGCAGGGAAGTGAAGGAGTTCATCGCCGAGATGGTGAAGAAGCATGGCTTCACCCGCAGGGAGCTCAACCGCGTCTTCGGCAAGGCACAGTTTCAGCCCGCGATCATCAAGGCGATGGAGCAGCCCGCCGAAACCGCGCTGGCATCCTGGCAGGCCTACCGAGCGATATTCATCAACCCCCAGCGCGTCGAGGCGGGCGTGCAGTTCTGGAACCGCAATGCGCAGCCCCTTGCGCGCGCCGCCAGCGAATTCGGCGTGCCCGAGGAAATCATCGTAGGCATCATCGGCGTGGAGACCACTTACGGCCGCAATATCGGGACCTACCGGGTGATCGATGCCCTCGCCACGCTCGCGTTCGATTACCCGAAGCGCGGGCAGTTCTTCCGCGGCGAGCTGGAGAGCTACCTGATGCTCAGCCGCGAGGCGAGAATCGATCCCCTGCGCGTCAAGGGATCGTACGCAGGGGCGATCGGCATTCCCCAGTTCATGCCGGGGTCATACCGGCGTTTCGCGGTGGACTACGACGGCGACGGACTGAGCGATCTCGCAACGAGCCCCGCAGACGCCATCGGCAGCATCGGCAATTTCCTGAAGGCACACGGCTGGGTTCGGGGAGAGCCGGTGGGGTTCTCCGCCGAGGTGAGCGGCGAAGGGTGGCGCAAGCTCGCCGAGGCGGGAGTCGCGCCGGCCAATCGCGCCGCCGATCTTCCGGGGTTCGGCGTGAAGCTCACCGTTCCCATGCCTGCGGAAACGCGATGCGCGCTGATCGAGCTGGAAACACCGGGCCAGCCATCCGACTTCCGGGTGACGCTGCAGAATTTCTTCGTTCTCACGCGCTACAACCGATCCAACCTCTACGCCGCCGCGGTCATGGATCTCGCCACGGAGCTGGTCCGGGCGAAGGCCGGACTGCCCGCGCTGCCGCCGAATCCCGGCGGGGAGGACTCGTGAACCCGCGTTCCTATCGCTACTATGAATTCGTGATGGCGGCGTTCGTCACGGTGCTGATCTGCTCGAATCTGATCGGCCCCGCCAAGATTTCTCAAGTTCAGCTTCCCTTGATCGGAGCGGTGTCGTTCGGGGCCGGCGTGCTGTTTTTTCCGATTTCCTACGTGTTCGGCGACATCCTCACCGAAGTCTATGGCTACGCGCGTTCCCGACGCGTGATCTGGGCCGGGTTTGCAGGTCTCGCCTTCGCCGCATTCATGGCCTGGATCGTGGTCGGCTTGCCCGCGGCGCCTTTTTGGAGGAACCAGGAGGCCTACGACATCGCTTTCGGCTCGACCTGGCGCATCGCAGCGGCTTCCCTGATCGGATTCCTGTGCGGAGAATTCGTCAATTCGTTCGTGCTGGCGAAAATGAAAATCCTCACGCGGGGCCGGTGGCTGTGGACACGCACCATCGGCTCGACGATCTTCGGCGAGGGCGTCGATTCCCTGATCTTCTATCCGCTCGCGTTCTATGGAAGCGGACTGATTCCCGATGACAGGTTGCCGCAGATCATGCTCGTGCAGTTCGTCTCCAAAGTCGGAGTTGAAGTGGTGTTTACGCCGCTGACATACGCCGTGGTGGGCTGGCTGAAGCGCGCCGAACAGGAGGACTACTACGACAGGGATACCGATTTCAATCCCTTCACCCTCAAGACCTAGCCTCCCGTTCTCGAGAAAGTCAGCCACGGATGCCAACTATTCACGCTTTTCGGACCCATCCCTCGGAAGATCGGCGGTAAAATGCCCTTCGCTTGCCTTCGCAGGCAGGCCAGTCGGGAGCGCGCCAAGTGAACCGTCGCGGCAACGAGTACGATGTTTCTTGCCGGGTAAACACCACCGACTCGGCGCTCGTCAACGCGGAAGTAAACCGGATTTTCAACGAGTTGTATCCCCGGTCGGCGCCCGCTCAGATCGACCGGGCCTTCCGCGACCTCACCACGATGTACCGCGGGGACCGCCCGGGATACCACGCCTGCGATACGGCCTATCACGATATCCAGCACGTGCTCGAGGTCACGCTCGCGATGGCGCGGCTGATCGACGGGTACGAACGCGCGCGAATGGGCCTGGAACCGCTCGACGCGGCCATGTTCCGGCTGGGGGTGATCACGGCCCTGTTCCACGACTGCGGGTACATACGAACGCTCGACGACAGGCAGCACAAAAACGGAGGCGAGCTGACGCTGACCCACGTTTCCCGCGGCGCGCGCTTCTTGAGGGATTACCTGCCCAAGATCGGCATGGGCGAGGTGGCCGACGTCGCCGCCTCGCTGATCCACTTCACCGGTTACGAGATCCCGGTCTCCGAAATCAACGTACCGTCCCTCGGCTACAAGTTGCTCGGCAGCCTGCTCGGCTCCGCGGACATCATCGCGCAGATGTCGGACCGCTGCTACCTGGAGAAATGCCGCGATCGCCTCTATCCGGAATTCCTCGCCGGGGGCATCGCGCGCAAGCGTCTTCCGGACGGAGGCGAGGAAGTCCTGTACGAATCGGGCGAGGACCTGGTAAGGAAAACCCCGCATTTCTACGAGGGCGCGAGCCGGCGCCTCGACGCCGACCTCGGCGGAGCCCACAAGTACGCGCGGGCCTACTTCGGCGGGCAGCACTTGTACCTGGAGGAGCTCACGAAGAACATCGATTTCGCGCAGGCCATCAACGATGGAGGCGGCGGCACCGCGCTGAAACGCAATCCCCCCAACACCATCACGGACGACGTCCGCTGATCTAGAGAAGAACCTCCTTCGACAGACCGCGCCGGCGCAGGATGCACCGCAGCTGCGCAAGAGCCTCGAGCTGGATCTGGCGAACGCGCTCGCGCGTGAGCATGAGCCGCGAGGCGAGCTGCTGGAGCGTGAGCAATTCCCTTCCGTTCAAGCCGAAACGCCGCTCGATCACGGCGCGTTGCTTGTCGTTCAACTGCAGGATCCACTCGCGAACGAGCGACTCGATCTCGTTCGCGTGCAGTTGCAGCTCGGGGCTCATGCTGCTTTCGTCGGCGATCGACTCGCCGATCGAGAGCAGCGGATCGACATCGAGCGGCGCATCGAGGGAAGTGGTGTGCTCGCTGCGCGACAGCAGGCTGCGCACTTCCTCGGCGTCCTTGCCGACAAGGTGCGCGATGTCCTCGGCGGTCGGCTCGCGCTCGGCATGCGCCTCCAGATGGCGCTTCGCGCGAAGGACGGTGTTCAGCTCCTTGATCACGTGCACCGGCAGCCGGATCGTGCGCGACTGGTTCATGATGGCGCGCTCGATGTTCTGCCGGATCCACCAGGTGGCATAAGTGGAAAACCGGAAACCACGCTCCGGATCGAACTTGTCGAGCGCGTGCATGAGCCCGAGGTTGCCTTCCTCCACGAGGTCCAGTAGCGGCATCCCGCGGTTGAGATAAGCCTTGGCGACATTGACCACCAGGCGCAGGTTGTGCTCGATCATTTTCTGCCGGGCGGAGAAATCCCCGGCGACCGTACGCCGGGCGAAATGCAGCTCCTCCGCCGGCGTGAACAAGCGATTGAGGCCGATCTGATGCAGGTAGAGCTGGGTCGCGTCGCTGAGGGCGTCGGCTTCCGGTGCATCTACACCCGGCTCTGCGCGCGGGGGGGCTTCCGCCGCCCCATCGGGTGCCAGGCGCCCGGGCTCCCCGGAGACCGCAGGGGCCGGCTCGACGGCGTCGGCGAGGTCACTCCCGGCCCAATCCGCCTGGAGTTCGTGCTCCGGCGCGCGCGAATTCACGACGGCCGGTCCGGCAAGAGTTTCAGGGGATCGACGGGCTTGCCGAGACGCCGGATCTCGAAATGAAGCTTCGCCTGGGAGGAATCGGTATTGCCGATTTCGGCGATCTTCTGGCCTCTCACCACATTCTGTCCTTCCTTCACCAGCAAGTTGCTGTTATGGGCATAGGCGGACAGATAGGTCTGGTTGTGCTTGATGATGATGAGCTTCCCGTAGCCGCGCAGCCCGACGCCGCTGTAGACGACGCGTCCAGAAGCCGAGGCAAAGACCGGATCACCGACCTTGCCGAGGATGTCCACCCCCTTGTTGGTCGCCTCCGAGAATCCCACGAGAACGCGACCGGTGGCCGGCCAGATCCACGCCACCGTGTCCTGGCCATCCTCGGGTCCTGGCTGCGGCGCCACCGGTTCGGCCGTCGGTTGCGGCGGTGACTGCCGCAGCAGCATCGCGAGGTTTTCCGCCGAATAGGGCAGCTTCATCGCCTTGGGACCGGTCTTGAGAAGACCGCCTGCGGCCCGGGGCGGCTCCGCGCCCGCCCGCGAATCCCCGCCGAGCGAGCGCGCTTCCACCGAGCCCGGCACGGTCACCGGCTGCACCTGCACACGGGCTTCCGGCTGGACTTGCGTTCCGATCTCCGGCTGCGCCGCCACCACCGGCCCCGGCGGCCTCATGCGCAGCACCAGCCCGGCCTTGATGGCCGCGGGATCGGTGATGTTGTTCCACGCGGCGAGCTCCCGATAATCGAGGCCGTTGTCGAGCGCGATGCTGTAAAGAGTATCGCCGCGCCTGACGGTGTAGCTCTCGGGCCGTTGCTCAACGGCCAGCGGCGCAGGCCTCGCGGCAGGGGAGCGCGCGACGGTCCGTTCGACGACCGGCGCCCGATACGGGCTCGCGCATCCTGCCGCGTACGCGCACGCGAGTACGGCGAAAAAAATCCCGGCCAGCCTCACTGCTTGCCTCCTCTCAAAGGTACGAAACGCACGGCGTCGAGCCATTTTTCCGTGAATCCGCTCGGAGTCCTCTCGATGAGGCACAGCGCCTGATCGCCGCTTCCCACGGGCACGATCATTCTGCCACCCGGCGCCAACTGCTGCAAAAGCGCACCGGGAACTCCGGGAGCCGCCGCCGCGACGATGATGCCGTCGAACGGCGCTGCCTCGGGCAATCCCCGTGTCCCGTCGGCATGCACCAACCTCAGGTTCGACAGACGCAAAGAGCGGAGGTTGCCGCGCGCCTTTTCCAGCAATCCCGCAATACGCTCGACCGAATAGACTTCTGTCGCGAGCCGCGCGAGCAGTGCGGCCTGGTAGCCGCAGCCGGTACCGATTTCGAGCACATGTCCCAGACGCGCTTCTCCGCGCAAGGCTTCGACCATACGAGCCACCACGAAGGGCTGCGAGATGGTCTGCTCGAAGCCGATCGGCAGGGCAGTATCTTCATAGGCGCGGCTCGCGAGCGCTTCCTCGATGAAAATATGGCGCGGAATGGCGGCCATCGCCGCGAGCACCGCCTCGTCGCGTATGCCTTTACCCCGCAGGCGCGCGACCATGCGGTCGCGGGTGCGCTGCGAGGTCATCCCGATTCCACGGGTTTTCGGGAACACTATTTCGCCGCCAGCCACGTTTTGATCGCGGGAATCTGCTGCTGATGCGTAAGGTCCATCTGCAGCGGTGTGAGCGACACGCAGCCGGACGCGACAGCGTGAAAATCGGTACCCGGCCCGGCGTCCTGAGCGCTCCCGGCGGCGCCCACCCAGTATACCGTCTCGTTGCGGGGAGTCTTGGTCTTGATCATGGGCTCGGCTTTATGGCGTCTGCCGAGCCGCGTTACTTCGAAACCCTTCAGCGCGTCGTAGGCGACATCGGGCACGTTTACGTTGAGCAACACGGACTCGCGCGGTGGCCGCTTCTGGAAGCGCTCGACCAGCTCGAGCGTGACGCGGGCCGCCGTGGCGTAGTGCTTTCCCGCCTTGCTAGCGAGCGAGATCGCCAGAGACGGGATGCCGAGCAGATAGCCTTCGGTTGCCGCTGCGACGGTACCCGAGTAGATCGTGTCATCGCCCATGTTCGCGCCCAGATTGATGCCCGAGATGATCATATCGGGCATCTCCTCGAGCAATCCGGTGACGGCGAGGTGCACGCAGTCCGTCGGCGTGCCGTTGACGAACCGGAAGCCGTTCGCGGATGTGCGCACCGAAAGCGGCCGATCCAGGGTGAGCGAGTTGGAGGCGCCGCTGCGGTCACGCTCCGGCGCGACCACGGTGACGCTCGCAAGATCGGAGAGCGCTTCTGCGAGGACTGCGATGCCGGGCGCGAAGTACCCGTCGTCGTTGCTGAGCAGAATGCGCACTTTTACTCCAATCCCTTGCCTATCGAAAGATCAGAGTCTGATTGCGTGGAAGCGCAGGCACACGCGACGCATTCTACCAGCCGGGCCCACTCATCCTCCTCGGTTGTTGCCGGCTGGCGACACGAGAACAATCCGGAAATCAGTCGATTGCAGAATTCTCAGCGGTCCGCGTCGCAATTTGACGACGCTTTTGCCCGCTATCGACGGCGTCGGCGCTGAATTCACAAGGAATAATCTGGCGTGGCACAGAAATCGCTATGACGTCGGCATAGATTGCCCGCCGAAATAGAACCGATGACACTGGAGAGATCCCCGGGGGAATATCTTCGTTTTCCGACGCCGGAGGAAATGTTGGCGCTCGAACGGGCTGCGAGACGCGCACGGGCGGAGGCCATTGGCCGCCTGTTCGCCGCAGCCGCGCGCCCGCTGAAAGAGATGATCATGAAGGTCCCTCGCACAGACCCTGCGCCGCGCGAGGGATCGCGATTTCCAACCAAGAGGAAGACCATGACTACATCATTTTGGAAGGACGCCCTCGCTTCCCTGCCGCCCAGCGTGCAGCGTCGCTACGCGGCGAGTTTCGAGGCCGCGGAGCATTTCGAGGCGCTGCTCGACCTGGGCGTCGAGGCTTGGGGCTTTGCCAAGCACGCCCTAGCGAAGATCTGTCAAGCCGCCGCGCGCACGATGCGCGGGACGGCGCGCATCCTCGAGGGCGCTGCGCACCGGCTGCTGCCCATGCATTGACCCGACACGCCCCGACCAAGAAAAAAGCCCAGGCTTTGCGCCTGGGCTTTTGCTTCGAGTGTTGGTGGGGCGTCAAAAGGTGTCGGATCTCGGACACCCTGTGCTGCGAAGAACCTATCGCTGGTCCGCAGTCCCTGCGTGGTTCGGTTGACCAAAAAACCCCGCGCGGAAGCCTCTGGCGTAGTCGTCGATTCCGACCTGGAGATAGAGAGTGAGCGGGCTGCCTCCGGCGCGGGCTGACTGCCCGTCGGCGATGCCGTTGGCATAAGCGGTCGAAGGACCTTCATTCGTCGGGCTTTTGAACTCTGTCACTGTTCCCATGACCGCGTCCCCAAAGTAATGCTCTCCCCTGGTTCAGCAAGCACCGTGCCAATCACGCCGAGTCGAGGGGTATGCTTGGATGCAAGCCCCCGGTAGTCAAATCGTGCCTCAGCATCTTTTCACCCTTGTTAAGGAGTAACCGGCGAGAAATCCCTGCCGATAGTCGTCCAGGTCGCCCAAGGGATAGTTCGGACTCTGCGTACCGTATCTTCGCGCCGCGGTGCCATCGAGGTAGCCCTCGGCAAAAGCCTCGGACCAGCCGTTCTTCGCGGCCAGATCCCTCAATTCTTCTTTGGCCATGATTTTCACGTTCCCTCCCCCTCCGGGTACCGACGAGGAAGGGCAGCAATTTCTGGGCCGGGTTTTGCGCGGGCTGGCCCTCGGGTCAGCGCCGTGCTGCAGCGAGAACTCCGCGCACGTCCTCGATCGCTGACAGCGCGCGCTGCAACTGGTCGATATCTTCGACTTCAACGGTGAAGTACATGGACGCGATGTCGTTGCGCGTCTGCGTCTTCGCGGCGATCACGTTGGTCTTTTCCCGCACCAGGGTTTCGGTCACATCGCGCAGCAGCCCCTGCCGATCGTTCCCGCGGACGACGATGTCCACGGGGTAAGCCTGGGCGCCGCGCTGGCTCCAATCGGCGCCGATGATGCGCTCGGGAAAGCGCTCGGAGAGGCGCGCGAGGCTGGTGCAGTCGCGGCGGTGCACCGAGACTCCGCGTCCCTTGGTGACGAATCCCGAAATCCTGTCGGGCGGCGCGGGCTTGCAGCAGCGCGCGAGCTGCGTGAGCAGGCGCTCGACGCCCACGACGAGGACCCCGCTGCTCGATTGTCCGGCCGAAGCACGGTGCGGCGGAATTTCCGGCGAATGCGAGCGCTCCGTACGCCCGCGCAGCGCGACCTGCAGCTGCCGCGAGCCGATTTCCTCGCGCCCGACCGCCGCGAAAAGCTGCTCGGGCCCGTCGAAACCGAGGGTCTTCGCCAGCTCCTCGAGGCTCGCGGCGCGTTTGCCTTCGCGCTGCAATTCGCGCTCCACCGCGGCACGCCCCGCCGCGACCACGCTCGCGACTTCGCGGCTGTTGAACCACTGGCGCACCTTGTTGCGCGCGCGCGAACTCTTTATATAGCCGAGCGCGGGATTGAGCCAGTCGCGGCTCGGGCCTCCGGTTCTAGCGGTAATGATCTCGACCGCCTCCGCATTCTTCAACCGGTAATCGAGGGAGACGATAGCCCCGTTCACCTTGGCGCCGCGGCAGCGGTGCCCAACATCCGAGTGCAGCGCGTACGCGAAGTCCACGGGCGTCGCCCCTTGCGGCAAGTCGATGACCCGCCCTTGAGGCGTGAGCACGTAGACGGTATCGTCGAGCACGGCATGCTTGGACTGCTCGATCCAGTCCGACGCGTCGACGATCTCGTCGCGCCACGCGAGCATCTGCCGCAGCCAGGCGATTTTCTCGTCGAAAGGATCGCCTTTGCCGGCTGCGCGCTTTGCCCCTTCCTTGTAGCGCCAATGCGCGGCGACGCCCAGCTCCGCGTCGCGGTGCATCTCGCGGGTGCGGATCTGCACTTCCAGCGCCTTCCCCTGCGGACCGATCACCGCGGTGTGCAGCGAGCGGTAAAGGTTCGCTTTCGGCCGCGAGATGTAGTCGTCGAATTCCCTGGGGATCGGCGCCCACAGGTTGTGTACGACGCCGAGCACCGTGTAGCAGTCCTTCGCCTCGTCCACCAGCACGCGCAGTCCGCTCACGTCGTGAATTTGCGAGAAATCGAGCGACTTTGCGCGCATCTTGGTGTAGATGCTGTAGAGATGCTTCGGCCTGCCGCTGATCTCCGCCCGGATTCCGGCGCCGGCGAGCTCGTCGGCGAGCTCGGCGATCGCCTTGTCGACTGCGCGCTCGCGCTCGCTGCGGCGGCCTTCGAGAAGGCCGGCGATGCGTTTGTAGAGTTCGGGCTCGAGGTAGCGGAACGCCAGGTCTTCCAGTTCCCACTTGAGCTGCCACACGCCGAGGCGATTGGCGAGCGGGGCGTAGATGTCGAGCGTTTCGCGCGCGAGCTGCGCTCGCTCGGCATCCGGCGCGCGCGCGAGCCAGCGCAGCGTCTGCGTGCGGCTCGCAAGGCGCAGGAGCACCACGCGGATGTCCCCCACCATGGCGAGCAGCATCTTGCGCAGCACCTCCGCCTGCGACTGCGAGTCCTTGCCCTGCGCCGCGGTGCGCGTGATCACACGCAGCGCGTTGAGCCGGCTGATTCCCATGACCAGCGAGGCGACCGCCGTGCCGAATGATTCCGTCAGCGCTTCCTCGGCCGCGGGAAGATAGGCGGGTACGGCGAAAAGAAGCCCAGCGGCGCGCGCGTCGGCGTCGAGCCTGAGCTCGGCGACGTTGCGCGCCGTCCCCACCGCGTGCTCATAGGCCGGCTCGCCGGTGCCGAGCAGCTTTCCGCCGTAGAGGTCGGCAGCGAATGCCAGCGCGCGGGCGAGCGAGCTCCGATCTTCGTCGGAGATTCCGACGTTGAGGACGTCTGACTCGACGATTTCGGCGAGATCCGGGCGCGTAGTTGAAACCATGCTCGGAGTTTATCCCACGCTGTGGCGCCGCAGCGCGCCGTCCCGGATAATCCGTCTTTTTCCAGGAACTTCTGATGCCCGACGCGCTCGCGCGGCAGCGGACGCTGGCCACCCTGCTGCTGTTGGTCGCCGCCGCGTCCTGGGGCGGCAACTGGGTGGCTGCGCGCGCGATCACTCTGGAGGTTCCGCCCTTCGCGTTGTCGTTCTGGCGCTGGGCGATCGCATCGGGGCTTCTGCTTTGCTTCACTGCCGCGCAGCTGCGCGAGGACGCCCCCCTCATCCTGCGCCATCTCCCAGCGCTCGTCGCTTTCGGCGTGATCGGGGCGGGAGGATTCACTCTGCTCGGCTACTGGGGCGTGCGCTACACGACGGCGATCAACGCGACCCTGCTCAACTCGTCGCTGCCGCTGTTCGTGGTTCCGTTGTCCTGGTTGCTGCTCAAGCTCACCGTCAGCGGCAGGCAGCTCGCGGGACTGGCGCTGTCGCTCGCCGGGGTCGCGACGATCATCAGCGCGGGCGAGTTGCAAACGCTCGCGCGGCTTTCGCTCAACCCCGGCGACCTGCTGCTCCTAGGCGGGGCCCTCTTGTGGGCGATCTACACCGTGCTGCTGAAGTGGCGCCCTCCACTTCGACCCCTGTCGTTCCTGTTCGCCGTCGTAGCCGCGGCGGCGGCCTTTTCGCTGCCGTTCTACCTCTGGGAGATCTGGGCGGGCAGCACGATGACGCTCTCGCCGGGAACCATCGCAGCGATCGGCTATCTCGCGGTCTTTCCGTCCATCGTAGCCTACATCTGCTGGAACCATGCTGTGGCCGTGTTGGGACCCAACGTGGCGGGGTTCTTCAATCCGCTGATACCGGTGTTCGGCACCCTGTTCGCCGTGACCTTGCTCGGCGAACCGTTCCGGCCCTACCACCTTGCGGGATTCGCCCTGGTGCTGGGCGGGGTGGTGCTGACTTCCAGGCGCTAGAGATGGGCTTCTTCCGGGACTGGCGCCGCAAGCGCGTGCTGAGGAGGGCCCGCCTCGACGAAGCCCTGTGGGCGCGAGTCGCCTCGAGGCTCTCCTATCTGCGCGGACTATCGAAGGAGGAAGCGGCTCGGCTGAGGGAGCTCGTCGTCGTCTTCCTCGCCGAAAAGGAAATGCACGGCGCGCAGGGCTTTCGCCTCACGGACGAAGTACGCCTGTCGATCGCAGCGCAGGCCTGCCTGCCGATTCTCAATCTCGGCCTGGACGTCTACAACGGCTGGGTCGGCGTCGTCGTCTACCCCGGCGAATTTCGCGTGCGCAAGGAAGAAATGGACGAGCACGGAATCGTGCACACCTTCGACGAGGAGCTCGCCGGGGAAGCCTGGCCGGGCGGACCGGTGATCCTCTCCTGGGAAGACGTCGGATCGGCCGAGCGCGGCTACAACGTGGTGATCCACGAATTCGCGCACAAGATCCACATGGATGGAGCGGGCGACGCGGATTTTCCGGCGGCTCGCGCCGGAATGGACGCCGTGGAATGGCGCCGGATTCTCGAAGAAGCCTACGAGCGTTTTTGCAGCGAGGTCGACTCGGGTCGGCCGACTTTCATCGACGAGTACGCCGCCGAGCACCCGGCCGAGTTCTTCGCCGTGATGAGCGAAGCCTTCTTCACCGAGTCCGCGGTGCTCGCGCGCGACTGGCCGGACCTGTACCGGCAGTTCGCGCTTTTTTACCGCCAGGATCCGGCGGGACGGGCAGGCGGCTGACACGGCCCGGCCGAGCTCAGGGAATGAAATTCAAGGTCTCGGGCAGCGGACCGGCGATCGGGACCTCGAAGAACGGCCCTATGCCGTCGGGGTCGACGACCAGTACGCCACCGGAAGCGAAGAACACCGCGATCTGAGTCTGCGCGCCCACGGCGAACGGCGCGCCTGCAGCGCTCGCGATGTTCGTGAGGAAAGTGTGCGGATTCTTCGATATTGCCGGGTTAACGGCGAACGCGAGATCGTTCCGGAAGTAACTCGTCTGTCCGGTGAGGTCGCCCGCGCGAATGACGGCGCTGGCGGTGGGATTGGGGACGGTCTTGTCGCCTTTCGCAAACTGGAAGATCACCGGCTTCGGCGCGTTGCCGCGCAGCGGATGCTTGCGGATGTAAGGGGCGTACGCGACCGGATTCCCGGCCTGCTGAGCCCATTCGTTGTTGTCGAGAAATTTCTGGATCTCCATCGCACCCGGCACGTCGTTCACGACCGGCGACTGGTCGCGCAGCGGGATGTTCTCGTTGAACGCGATCCCGCTTGGGTCGCTGACGTTGATCAGCGAGGGCATGCGTGTCGCGAGCGCAATTCCGATCAGTGGACGGAATCCGCCCAGCCGAGCGACTTCCGCGATCGAACCGCCCGCCACGTTCGGGACACCGGCCTGGATGTTCGATTCCACACCGAGCAGGATCGTGCCGTAGATGCCGCCGAACGACTGCCCTACGTAGAAGATCCGTGAATCGTTCAGATCCGCCGCGCCGTCACCGTCGACATCGACGCCCACCTCGATTTGGCGAACGAGCTGCATCAGGTCGATCACCGTCTGGCGCAGGCCGTCGCGACTGCCGATGAGCGTGCGCGGCGCGGCCGCGTTTACACCTTCGGTCGAGTCGATCGTTCCGTTCCCGTCTTGATCGATGCCGCGACCGCCGGCGGGAATTACCACGACTGCACCGTTCGTACGCAGCACCGCCAGAGTGCCGAGCGCGCCGCCTCCGTGGCCCACGACGTTGATCGCGATCGTCGCAATGCCGTGGGACGCGAGCACCGATGCCACCGCCCACGGCCCACCGTACATGCTGTCGGTGAAGCCGTGCCCGAAGATCGCGACCGGCCAGCCGCCCGCGGGCTTCGGCCCGGTCGGCAGGAACAGCTCGAAGTGAACATCGTTCGTCGACTGCGGCACCGGCTGCCCCGTACGCGTCGCTGTCGCAGGGATGAATTTGTCGGCTGTCTCGTAGTCCGGCGAACGGAACCTGCCGAACGCGATCTGCGCGACCGAGCCTGGCACGACGCTCAGCGCCGGTATGGGGAGAAAACTCGTCGCAAAGACCGGAGCGGTACCGACCTGCCTGTTGAACTGGATGGCCGCGACATCGAGGAGCGAAAACACCGCGCGCACCGCACCGCTCGGACCCTGCCCAACCATGAACTCCGCGGGCGCGGGCTGCGAGCGTTTGATCTGATCGCGGATCTTGTCGAGATCGGCGGTCGTGCTCTGCGTGGTGAAGACGCTCAATGCGGCGACGCTATGGCGCGCGGGCAGTACGTGGCGCCGTACGTCGCGCTCGTCGGGATCGAAGCGATCCCAGCGGCCGGCCTCGATCGGATCGCCCGTCGCGTCACGCACGCCGTCGGTCACGACCAGCGCATAGCGGGTATGCTCGTTCAGCTGTTCGTCGGACTCGAAGACCAGCGTGTTCGTGCCCGGATCCCACGAGACCTGATTGATTCCGACCCGCTGGCCGGAGCCGTCCCCCGAGCGGGCATCGCCCAGGTTGATCAGAAACACCGTGTCGCTGTCGACCGTGTTCACGTCGATCGCGCCGGTAAACGGCACCGTGATCCGCGGTTGCACGTTGAAGCCATCGAGCGTGTTGAGGACATCGACGTCGGCGCAGTCCGACGGCCGCGCGCTGCAGTCCGGTTTCGGCAGCCGCACGCGCCGGAATGTGTTCTGGGAAATGTCCAGGCGCGTGAAACGGTCGCTCGGGAACGGACCCTTGTCAGGACTCGATGGATCGAACTTCACGCTGACGCCCGCAGCCGATGCGACCGCCGACGTAATCGCGAGAATGAGCGCTGCTGCCAGGCTCCCCAGGCGACTGCAGCAATGGCGGATCATCGACATTCGGAACCTCCGTTGGGAGCTCGTTATCGCCGCAACCTGAACCCGAAATGATACCCGACCGCTACGGTTCCAGCAGAAACTCGCGCACGATCGCGATCTGATCGTCGTGAAGCAAGGTCGGCGCGTGGCCGACGCCGGCGATTTCCACGACTTTCGCCTGCGGGCCGCGCGCCGCCATCTGCTCCGCGGTGTCGCGCCTGAGGAGGTCCGATTGCTCGCCGCGCAGGAGAAGCGTCGGGCAGCGGATCGCATCGTAGAAGCTCCACAGCTCCACATCCTTGCGCGACAGCCCGGCGTTGAACGGCACCGCAATCGCCGGGTCGTAGTGCATGCGCAGCGACCCGTCGGCATTCTTTCGCACGACATGCTCGGTGAGGAAACGCCACTCGGCGTCGGTGTGCGGGCCGAAAGACGCGCTGGTCGAGCGCACGAACAGCTCGGCCGCTTCGATCGTAGGAAGCGGCGGCCACTTGCCGACGTAGGAGCTCAAGCGCTCGAGCGACACCGCCGTCAGCACCGGCCCGACGTCGTTCAGCACCAGCCTCTTGATCGGCGAGCCGCGCATCGCCGCGAGGCTCATCCCGATCAGCCCGCCAAGGGAGGTGCCGACCCAGTGCACCGATTCCACGTCCAGGCGCGCAATCAAGGTCACCATGTCGTGCGCGTAGGTCGGCACCGTGTACTCCATCGGATTCTCGAGCCAGTCGGAATCGCCGCGCCCGGCGACGTCGGGGCAGACGACGCGATAACCGTGGCGGACCATTTCCGCGGCCAGGCGGTCGAAGTCGCGCGCGCAGCGGGTGAGCCCGTGAACGCAAACGAGGGTTTTCCCGCTGGAGCGCTCGCCCCACTCCAGGTAGGCGACGCGGTGCAGGCCGCCAGCGCTCGCGCACTGCACCTTGCGGCGCAGGAAAGGCTCGCTCATTTCGCGGGCCGCAGCCAGCAGCGCCGTAGCAGTTCCGGAATCCAGCGCGCGCCTTCCCCGAAGGAGCCGAACGCAAGGGCGCCGCTTTCCGGACGGAGCACCTTGCGCAGCTTCTCCGAGCGCAGGTTCGCCGCGCGGACCGGATAGCCGTAGTCCCTGAAGCGCGCCCGCTCGACTGCGGTCTCCGCAGGCTCGCTCTCCTCGAACCATATCCATTCGCGCGAGAACTCCTGCGCGAGGCGGTCGAGCTCGCGCAGCTCGTCTTCGGCGATCGGCTCGCGGGGCGCAAGCTCCGCGTAGTCCGCATCGCCTGAAGCGACCGTCCAGCGTTCCGCCCATTCCGCTTCGATCCCGTCGGAAGCGAAGAGCTCGCAGGAGCCTCCCGATCCTGCAATGCGGAAGAAAGCGTGCTGGTCTTGAGCGATGACGTAGCCGTGCCAGAACTCGCGCCAGCGCGCGCAGGCGAGGGCGAGATCCAGTCCCCCGTCCGCGTCGGCTCGGACCTCCTGCAGGGCCGAGCCGGCGGGAGCCTGAGACTGCACCCCCTGCTCCGCCAACACACCGTTCCTGATGACCGCGCGGCCGCTCCTGCCCAACGCGGCGTCGCTCCATTGCACCTCGACGGTGAGATCGGGAAACGCCTGGGAAGCCGACACGAAAGGCGGGAAGGGGATGCCGCCGCGCAGCCTGAACTCGTACTCCAGCCGCTCGGCCGAGTGCAGCTCGCGGTAGGATTCGCCGCCCTCTTCGTCGAGCGCGCGATTGACCTCTGCCCGGTATTCCCGGAGCAAGCCGGGGTCGCCCCTCACCGTAATCGTTGCATTCAGATTCAAGCCGGCTTCTCCGCCCCCGGAGTATAGCCGCTCGAGGACTCGTGCCAGTAGCGCCTTGCGCGAACGCGCTCGGCGTCCACGCGCAGGTTCCCCGGCGCAAAGCGCAGCTGGATCGCTCCGCCGCTGTCGGTGCGAAGCAGCTCGCTGCCGGCCTCGCGATAGCGCGCGAGCACCTCCTCGCGCGGATGGCCGAAGCGGTTGCGATGGCCGACCGCGAACACCGCGAGGCGCGGCGCCACCCGCTTCACGAACTCAGGCGTCGACGAGGTGGCGCTGCCGTGATGGGGAACGAGGAGCGCCTCCGCAGGCAGCAGCGCGGGCGCGCGCAGAACAAGCTCGCGCTCTGCGGCGCGCTCGATGTCTCCGGTGAGCAGGACACGGCCTCCGGGAGCTTCGATCCGCAACACGCAGCTCAGGTTATTGGCCCGCGCCGCTCGGCCCGACGCAATTTCCGCGCGCGGATGGAGGAATTCGAAGGAGACTCCATCCCAAAACCATTTGCGCCCCGCGACGCAGGGAGCCCGCCACGCGTTCGCCGCAAGCAGCGCGTGGTCCGCGGCAAGAGAGGACCACAGTACGCGGACGGGCATCGCCTCGAGCACCGAGCCCGCACCGCCCGAATGGTCGCGGTCGTCGTGGGAGACGACGAGCGCATCGAGACTATCGATGCCTTCGCCGCGGAGATAAGGGAGGATCACGCGGCTTCCGCTGTCGGAAAACGCGTTGAACGCCGGGCCGGCATCGTAGAGCAGCGCGTGTTTTTCCGTGCGCGCGAGCACGGCGAGCCCCTGCCCCACGTCGAGCACGGTGATCCAGAGCTCGCCCGCGCCGGGTGACGGCGGCGAGACCGCGAAAAGCGGCACCATGAGCGGCGCGCCGAGCCAGCGCGCGGGGAACCCGCGCGGGAGCAGCATCCAGGCGATCCCGGCGAGCGCGAGCGGCACGGACCACGCGAGGGGCGCGTGCTGATGCCAGACCGCGCTCGGGAGCGCGGCCAGCCACTCGAGGGTCGCCATGAGGATAACGAGAATGGCGTGCCCCAGCGCAAGCGGCCAGTCGATGGGGAGCACCGCGCCGGCGAGCGCGAGCGGGGTGATGACGAAGCTCACCAGCGGGATCGCGAGCGCGTTGGCGACCGGAGAGACGAGCGATACCTGCTGGAACAGGACGAGCAGCAGGGGAGCGAGGCCGAGGGTGACCGCCCATTGCACCCTTCCCCACTGCGCGAGCCAGTGGGGACTGGCGGCGCGCCCGGTAGCCACGAAGAAAATCACCGCGACCGCGGCGAACGACAGCCAGAAGCCCGGCGACAGCACGGCCCAGGGGTCGAGCGCGAGAACGATGAAGAGCGCCGCGGCGAGCACCCGCGAGGCGCTCGTCGCCCGTCCGAACCAGAGCGCGGCTGCGACCACGCCGACCATGTACAGCGTGCGCTGCGCGGGGACCGCAAATCCGGAAATGAGGCAATAGCCGAACGCGGCGAGAAAACCGGCGAGTGCCGCGGCTTTCTGCGCGGGCAATGCGAGCGCGAGAGTCTCGCTGCGCCGCCAGCACCAGGACACGAGCATCGCGAGCAGGCCCGCGACCATCGTCACGTGCAGCCCCGAAATGCTCATCAAGTGGCTCACTCCGGTGCGGGCGAAGAGCTGCCACTGCCCCGGGTCGATCGCGTTCTGGTCGCCGATCGCGAGCGCGACCAGGATGCCCGCGTAAGGATGCTCGGGCAACGCGCCGCGGATTTTCTCGCGCGCCGCCTCGCGAAAACCTTCGATCCAGTATCGAGGCACCCGGGCCGCGAGACGCTCGGGCGGGACTTGCGCGCCCTCGTCGCCTGCGCGGCGCGAGGGCATTCTCACGTAGCCGGTCGCGCGAACGCCGCGCTCGAGAAGCCAGGCTTCGTAGTCGAATCCGTGCGGGTTGGCGCCGCCGTGCGGCCGGCGCAGGCGCACCGTGAATCGCCAGCGCTCCCCGGCCCGCACCGGAAGGACGCCCTGGGAATCGTCCGGGGCGAATCCGCGGTAGGAAGAGAGCACGATGCGCCGCGGCACCCCGGTCTCGGGAGATTCCACGTCGAAATCGAAGCGCACGCCGCGCTCGAAGGCCTGCGGGAGTCCGGCGACGACGCCGCTGACGGGCAGGTCGAGCCCCTCCAGGGCGGTATCCAGCCGGTCCGAGAGCCGCAGCTCGGCGAGCACCGCGGCCCAGGCGAACCCGAGCGCGGCGAAGCCGATGAAGGCCCCGCCGGCCGCGACGATCGGTGAAACACGCCTGGAGAATCCGACGCCCGCGATTGCGGCAAACGCGAAATACAGCGCGAGCCACCCTGCCCCCGGCAACTCGGGCCGGTGCTGCAGCAGCCACACCCCGAGCGTAAACCCCAAGGCTGCGAATCTCATCGGCGGCCTGGGGCGCTCTTCATTCCGCGATTAACGGCCGGAGGTCGCGGAGGTTGATATGCTAGCCGGCCATGCCGCGAAAATTCTTCCGCAAGTACCTGCCGAGCCGCGAGGCGATCCGGAACAACCGGTACATCGCGCGCTTCGGCACGCTCTTGCTTCACCCCAACTTGTGGCACGTCAACCGGCGATCGGTCTCAGGCGGGGTGGCGGCGGGCATGTTCGCGGGGCTCGTCCCCGGCAGCAACCCGGTGCAGTTCGCCTTTGCGGCACTCCTCGCAGTAGCGTTCCGCGTCAACCTGCCCGTCGCGATAGCCGTCACGCTCTACACCAACCCGTTCACCATCGTGCCGCTCTACTTGATCGCGTACCGCATCGGCACCGTCTTCGTGCCTGAAGAAGGCGCGGCTTTCATCCATCCTCCGGAAATCGACTGGTCGAACCTCGGCGCCTGGCTGCGCGCTTCTCTCGAATGGATGCTCTCCCTCGGCAAACCGCTCGCCCTGGGCCTCGTGGTCTTGGCGGTCGGGCTCGCGATCGCCGGCTACGTGATCGTGCAGCTCGCCTGGCGCGCGCACGTGCTGCTCGCCTGGCGCAGGCGCCGGCTGCGACGCGCTGCAAACAACCCGACATAATTGCCGCTTTACAGACCGCTGAAGGGCCAACTAAATTGGCAACTGCGTGTCTCCCCAAACTCATAAGGCCCCAAGTATCCGCGTCACTAGGAGGAATCGTCGCTATGCCACGCATTGCACCCTCGAGCACCGGTCGGACGCCCATGGAAAGGCTCATGGGCCATGCGCCCCATATCCTCGCCCCTTGGACGAAGCTCGAGGATGCCTTCTTTGCGAGCAGGACTTTCTCTCCCGCGCTCCTGGAGCAGGTGCGCCGTACGCTTGCGCTGGGGACCGGCTGTCGCTACTGCCAGGCGAAGGCCGGTCCGCCCGATCGCTCGCATGCGGATTCGCGTACGGCGGCGGCCGTAGAGCTCGCCGAGCACTTCGCGCGCGATCATCGCGGCATCGACGAAATGGTGCTCGCGCGCGCACGCGATCACTTCGCAGATGCAGAGCTATGTGAGCTCATCATGTTCATGGGCTTTATGTGGGCGGGCGGCACATTCGGTGCGGTGCTCGGGCTCGAGCCGTTGCATTCATCGCTATAACCAGGCGTGGGCGCGTTAGGTGTCCACGGGTCAGCGCCTGTGCATCGATCTCACCAATGAACATTCGATTTTGCCTTCCTCTATCAGTCATGGTCCTGATCGCGGTAGGATGCTCATCGCTGCCGGTTGTGCCGTTGTCAGCGCCAGACGTCGCGAACCGGGCGGAAGTAGTGATCTATCGCGTGTATGCCTTCAACGCAGGTGGCGTGTCGCTCACTGTGGGAACTGGCGGTCAAGCGTTCGCGAACTTAAACAACACAGAGTACGTCGCGGCCTTCGTGCCTCCTGGCAGCCGCCCATTCTTTGTGCAGGCACGCAGCGCTGACCCCACAACGCTCACCGTCGAATTGAAACCTGGTGAACGCGCCTGCCTGAAGACCGAGGCGGATCCGGGCAACCTAGGAAAAGTACTTCTCCCGCCGCTGCTCATTGCTACCGGCTACCGGTTCACTCTTGAGCAGGTGCCTTGCCCGAGTGAAGGCGAGTTCGCTAAGTACAAGCGCGTCAATGTCGAGTACCGTTGAAGTCTTGGGGTGCAACAGAAGTGACGCCTAACTTTAATTCGAGCGGACGCGTTGCCGGCGGCACTGGCCGGCGCCGCTCAACTTGGCGTTAAGGCTCATCCATGCCAGCCTGGCTCCTTCCCGCACTCAAGGCCGTTCTGCCTCACATCGCCACGATCATTTCGGCCGCTGCGCCCGTATTCACCAGGAAGAATGCCGATGCGGTTGCCAATCAGGCGCTGTTGCTTCAGCAGCAGATTACTGAGCTCCAGTCCGCGGCGTCTCAGAACGCGGCACACATCAAGGAGCTGGCGGCGCAATTGCAAAACACGGTTGCAGCTCTGGAACAAGCCGCTTCGATTGCGGAAGCGAAGTTCCGCCGCGCGCTCTTGCTGTGCGTTGTCTCGGCGGTCTTATCCGCGATCGCGGCAGCTATCGCGCTGGTTCTTATTTTCGGTCGGTGAGTGTTCGAGAAAAGCAGATTCTTCGCTTCGCTCAGAATGACAAAGCGTTAGCGCTCACCTCTCCTGCACCAGCACCCCGTCCTGCAGCCGCATCACGCGGTGCGCGCGCGCGGCGAGCGAGGGTTCGTGGGTCGCCATCACGAGGCTCGTGCCGTGCGCGCGGTTGAGCTCGAGCATCAGCCCGAAGACGCTGTCGGCAGTCTTGCGGTCGAGGTTCCCGGTCGGCTCGTCGGCGAGCACGCACGCGGGCGTTGTGACCAGCGCGCGAGCGAGCGCCGCACGCTGGCGCTCGCCACCGGAAAGCTCCCCGGGCGTGTGATCGAGGCGCTCGGCGAGGCCGACTTCGTTCAGCATCGCCGCGGCGGCTTCGCGCGCTTCGGCGGGCTGCGCGCGCCGGATCAGGAGCGGCATCGCCACGTTCTCGAGCGCGGTGAACTCCATCAGCAGGTGGTGGAACTGGTAGACGAATCCCAGCGAGCGGTTGCGTACCTGCCCCCGCTCTGCATCGGAAAGACTGTGAGTGGGTCGGCCGAGCACGTCGACCGCTCCCGAAGTCGGGTCGTCGAGGCCCCCGAGCAGGTGTAAGAGCGTGCTCTTGCCCGAGCCGGAGGCGCCAACGATGGCGACTATTTCCCGCTCCTCGACTTTCAGCGATACCCCTTGGAGCACGTGCACGGCTTCCCTTCCCTCGCGGAAAGTCTTGCGCAGGTCGCGGCAGGCGAGCACCTCACTCATAGCGCAGCGCCTCGGCCGGATTCACGCGCGCGGCCCGCCAGCTCGGGTAGAGCGTCGCGAGAAGGGACAGCGCGAGCGACACCAGGGCAATCGCAACGACGTCGCTCGTCTGGAGATCGGAAGGCAGGTCGGTGATGTAGTACACCTCGCGCGACAGGAACTGGACGTTCAGGAGCCGCTCGAGGAACGGCACCACCACGTCGATGTTGAGCGCGAGCGCGATGCCGCCGGCGACGCCGATCAGCGTGCCGATCACGCCGATCAGCGCGCCCTGGACGATGAAGATCTTCATGATCCCGCCGGGGCTCGCGCCCAGCGTTCGCAGGATGGCGATGTCGGGCTGCTTGTCGGTGACCGCCATCACCAACGTCGAAACGATGTTGAACGCCGCAACCGCGACGATCAGGAGCAGGATGATGAACATCATGGTCTTCTCGATCTGCACCGCGCGGAAGTAGTTGGCGTGGCTGCGGGTCCAGTCCGAGATATACAGGTCGCCGCGCAGGCGCTCGATGAGGTCGCGCGTGACCTCCCGGGACTGAAACAGATCGTGGAGCTTCAGCCGCACACCCGAGGCGGTATCCCCCATGCCGTAGAGCTTCTGCGCGTCCTCGAGATGGATGAGGGCGAGGCCCGAGTCGTATTCGAACATGCCCACTTCGAAGATGCCCACCACGGTGAACTGCTTGAGCCGCGGAAGAATGCCCGCCGGGGTGACCAGCCCCTGCGGGGCGATCAGCGTCACCTTGTCTTCGGTCCTCGCGCCGAGCGCGCGCGCGAGCTCCGACCCGAGCACGATGCCGAATTCCCCCGGCACCAGCGACTCGAGCTTCCCCGCGGTCATATGCAGGCCGATCTCGGCGACTTTCTGCTCAAGCTCCGGCACGATGCCGCGCACCAGCGCCCCCCGGACGGCGGCGCCGAACACGAGCATCCCTTGCGCGTTCACGAAGGGCGCCGCCGCAGCCACCTGCGGATGCTGGGCCGATTCCCGCGCCACCGCCTGCCAATCCGCGAGACGGTTGTCCACCCCGGTGATCTGCACGTGCGAGACCACGCCGAGAATGCGCGCGCGAACTTCCTTCTGGAACCCGTTCATCACCGAGAGCACCACGATCAACGCGGCGACGCCGAGCGAGATGCCGAGCATCGAAGTGAGCGAAATGAAAGAGATGAAGTGATTGCGACGCTTGGCGCGCGTGTAGCGCAGCCCGACGAGGAGTTCGTATTGCACGCGCGAAGTGTGCCATAACCGGTGATAAACTCGAAATCGAATGCACTGTGAACTCTATATTCCGGATTTCTTCCCTCTCGAGGGACTTCCACGCGCAAACAGCCTCGCGGCCGCGGAGACGCTGATCGCGAGAGGACGCCGCACGCGCAGGGCGCTTGTTTCGCGCGAAGCCTGGCTGTTCGGGCGCTTCGGCGTACCGCGGCAGCGCGACTGGCCCGTCGCTCCCTACACGCTGCTCGCGGACGGCGGGGTGCCCGGACCGCACTACTGGATGCGCGCCGATCCCGTGCACTTGCAGGTGGGCCGCGACAGCCTCGGCCTCGCCGACAGCGCCGCCTTCGAGGTTTCGCGCGCCGAGTCTCAAGCGCTCGTCGACGCGCTCAACCGGCATTTCGGCCAGACGATGCTCTTCCAGCCCTTGAGGCCGGCGCGCTGGTACCTGCGTCTCGAGAAAGCGCCGGACGTGCAAACCACGCCGGCCGCCGCGGCGCGCGGCGTTGCGATCGACGAGAAGCTTCCATCCGGGCCCGATGCGATGCGCTTCCACGCGCTCATGAACGAAGCGCAGATGCTGCTGCACGAGCACCCCGTCAACGCCGAGCGCGAGGCGCGCGGGGTGCCGGCGTTGAACAGCATCTGGTTCTGGGGCGGGGGCGTCATCGCCGCAGCGAAGGCCCGGCCTTTCTCGGCGGTGATCGCCGGCGATCCGCTCGCCCGCGGCCTCGCGCTCGCCGCGGGAATCCCGGCGCACGCGTTGCCGAAGGACGCCGATTCCGTTCTCGCGGCCCTGGAGGACGAGGGGCGGGCGCTGGTGGTTCTGGACGCGCCGCGGGAGGCGCAGCTTGGCGGGGGCCGCACGGCGCTCGAGCGCGACTGGTTCGGGCCGCTGCTCGCCGCACTGAAGTCCGGCCGTATCGGAATGCTCACCCTGCATCTTTGCGGCGCGGGTTCGCTGCTCGAGGTCGAGACCGTACGCTCGGACCTGCGTTATTTCTGGCGCCTGCGCAAGCCGCTTTCGGCCTATGCTCAATAGCCTTGTCATTCCGAGGGCGCAGCCCGAAGAATCTGCTTTGCTGTGCGCAAAAAAGCAGATCCTTCGCTTCGCTCTGGATGACGTGTCATCCAACTGATGTCCCAGATCACCACCCGCCCGGTTCCCTTGCGCGTGCACGACCAGCTCGTGCGCGAGGGCCTGCACCCGGTGCTGGCGCGCATCTGCGCCGCGCGCGGGATCAGCAGGCGCGGCGAGCTCGATGACGCGCTTTCCGACCTCATTCCACCTTCTGATCTCATGAATGCCGAGCGCGCCGCGGCGCTGCTCGCCGACGCGATCACGGCCGGCAAGCGCATGCTGATCGTCGCCGACTACGACTGCGACGGGGCGACCGCGTGCGCGGTGGGCATGCGCGCGCTCTCCGCCTTCGGAGCGAACGTCGGCTATCTCGTCCCCAACCGCTTCGAGTTCGGCTACGGGCTGACGCCGGAAATCGTCGCGCTCGCGGCACGATCGAAGCCGGAGCTCCTTATCACGGTGGACAATGGAATCGCGAGCGTCGAGGGCGTCGAAGCGGCGGGCCGGCTCGGCATCGAGGTGATCGTCACCGACCACCATCTGCCCGGCCCTGAGCTGCCGCGCGCCGCGGCTATCGTCAACCCCAACCAGCCCGGTTGCGCGTTCTCGAGCAAGAGCCTTGCGGGCGTCGGCGTGATGTTCTACGTGATGCTCGCCCTGCGTGCCGAGCTGCGCAAGCGCGGAGCGTTCTCCGGCAAGGATGAGCCGAATCTCGGCGATGTGCTCGACCTGGTGGCGCTCGGCACGGTCGCCGACGTCGTGCCGCTCGATTTCAACAACCGCGTCCTCGTTGCTCAGGGCTTGAGGCGCATCCGCGCGGGCCGTATGCAGGAAGGCGTGCGCGCGCTTTTCGCCGTTGCCGGCCAAGACCCTTCGCGTGCGAGCGGGTTCGACCTCGGGTTTCTGCTCGGGCCGCGCTTGAACGCGGCCGGGCGTCTGGCCGACATGAGCCTTGGGATCGAGTGCCTGACCACCGGGGACCGCGGGCGCGCCCTCGAGATCGCGCGGCAGCTCGACGAGCTCAACCGCGCGCGGCGCACGATCGAAGCCGACATGCAGGCGCAGGCCGATGAGCTGATGGCGAAGCTCTCGGTGGGCGAGAGCTCCAGCATCAGCCTCTACGACCCTTCCTGGCACCAGGGCGTGGTCGGCATCCTCGCCGGGCGAGTCAAGGATCGCCATCACCGCCCGACCTTCGCCTTTGCTCCCGCCGGTGCCAGCGAGATCCGCGGCTCCGGCCGCTCGATTGCGGGTTTGCACCTGCGCGACGCGCTCGATCTCGTCGCGAAGCGCGAACCGCACCTGCTCCTGCGCTTCGGCGGACATGCCGCAGCGGCCGGCCTCACGCTGCGCCCGGAGGATTTCGCGCGCTTCGCGCAAAGCTTCGAGGCCGTGGCGCGCGAGCTGCTCTCGCCCGCGCAGCTTGCGCGCGCGGTCGAGACCGACGGTTCGCTGGAACCCGCGTACCTCGACCTCGGCCTCGCGCAGCTGCTCGACACCCAAGTCTGGGGACAGGGTTTTCCCCAGCCGCTTTTCTGCGACGAGTTCGAGGTGCTCGGCCAGCGCGTGGTCGGCGAGAAACACCTGAGGCTCAAGCTCGGGCGCGCCGGGCGTACAGTCGAAGCGATGCGCTTCAACTCGCTCGATCCCCTGCCCTCTTCGGTGCGCGCGGCGTACCGCCTCGCGGTCAACGAGTTCAACGGAATGCAGAATCTGCAATTGATCATCGAACACTGGGAGCCCGCGCGATGAGCTATACGCGCATCAGCATTTCCTGGCCAAACGGCGCGGCGAGCGCGACCCTGGAGGACACGCCCACGTCGCGCGCCCTCGTCGCCGCGCTGCCTTTGAAGGCCAAAGCCCAGACCTGGGGCGAGGAGGTTTATTTCGAGGTGCCCGTGAAGGCAACGCTCGAGGCCGGCGCCAAACAGGTCGTGCCGCCTGGAACGGTCTGCTTCTGGACCGAAGGCGGCTCGCTCGCCCTCCCCTGGGGCCGGACCCCCGTATCCGAAGGCGAGGAGTCGCGCCTGGTGACCCGTTGCAACGTGCTCGGCGCGATCGATGGCGATCCGCGCCGGCTCGCCTCGGTGCGCTCGGGCGATGGCATCACCGTATCGCTGGAGTGAACCAAGATTTGTCATTCTGAGCGAAGCGAAGAATCTGCTTTTCTTATACATCCAACAGCAGATTCTTCGGGCTACGCCCTCAGAATGACAGCGACAGGAGCCCGATCATGGAGAGAAAGCGCGTCAACTCGAGCAAGATCCGCGCAGCCGGCTACGACCCCAAGTCGCAGCTCCTGGAGGTCGAATTCAGCGACGGCAGGCTGATCCAATACCGCGGAGTTTCGCCCGAGGTCCATCGCCAGTTCATGGCCGCGCCCTCGGCGACGAGCTTCTTCGAAGACAAGATCGACGAGAGCTTTCCGTCGAGCCGGATAAAGTAAGACGCCGTACCTTATAATGCGCGTTTCATAAAGAAGCCAAAATGGAAGCCGAACGCATCAATCAAATCGCGTCGACGCTCTCGGACCTGGATAAACGGTCGGCGGAGCTGCGGAGGTATCTTTGACTTCGAGGGCAAGCAGAAACGCCTGGCGGAAGTCGAAACGCTCCTGACCGACCCCAAGGTCTGGAACGACCCGAAACGCGCGCAGGACCTCGGCAGGGAAAAGAAGGCGCTGGACGGGACCGTCACTCGGCTCGCCGCGATCACTTCGTCGCTGCGCGATTCGCGCGGGCTCTTCGAGATGGCGCGAGCCGAGAACGACGACGCGACCTTCGGCGGAATCGCCGAGGACGTCGCCAAGCTGGAAAAGGAAGTCGGCGATCTCGAGTTCCGCCGCATGTTCTCCGACCCCCTGGATCCGAACAACTGCTTCATGGACATCCAGTCGGGCTCGGGCGGCACCGAGGCTCAGGACTGGGCGGCGATGCTCGAGCGCATGTACGCCAGGTACTGCGACCGCAAGGGCTACCGCATGGAGGTGCTCGAGGAGTCGCCGGGCGAAGTCGCCGGCATCAAGAGCGCCTCGCTCAAGATCAGCGGCAGCTACGCGTACGGGCACCTGCGCACCGAGAACGGCGTGCACCGCCTGGTGCGCAAGTCGCCGTTCGATTCGAACGCGCGCCGCCACACCTCCTTCGCGAGCGTTTTCGTCTATCCCGAGGTGGACGAGAACATCCAAGTGGAGGTGAATCCCGCCGATCTGCGCATCGACACTTACCGCGCATCCGGCGCGGGCGGCCAGCACGTCAACAAGACCGACTCGGCGGTGCGCATCACTCATTTGCCCACGGGCATCGTGGTACAGTGCCAGAATGATCGCTCGCAGCACCGCAACCGCGCGGAAGCCATGGCGATGCTGAAATCGCGCCTGTACGAGCTGGAACTGCGCAAACTCCAGGCCGACCGCGACAAGCTCGAGTCCGCCAAGACCGACATCGAGTGGGGGCACCAGATCCGCAGCTACGTGCTCGACCAGTCGCGCATCAAGGACCTGCGCACCGGGGTCGAGAAAGGCGACACGCAGAGAGTGCTCGACGGCGACCTCGACGATTTCATCAGCGCGAGCCTGAAGAAGGGTGTTTAACACCGTCATCCTGAGCGAAGCGAAGGATCTGCTTTTGGGAAATGGAAAGGCAGATTCTTCGGCCTGCGGTTTCAGAATGACAACCCTGTGGAAGTTCTGCCATGCCGAAAGGCCGGTACTTCGTCTATATTCTTGCGAGTAAGTCGCGACGTCTCTATGTGGGTGTGACGAACGACTTGGAGCGTCGTATTTACGAACACAAGCAAAAACTTGCCGCCGGATTCACCAAAATGTACAAGATCGATCGGTTGGTGCATTTCGAAGAAACATCTTATGTGTCGGCTGCCATCGAACGCGAGAAACAAATAAAGGGATTGCTTCGAATAAAGAAAATTGCTTTGATCGAGTCCAGTAACCCGACCTGGGAAGATCTCAGCGAAGCGTGGTACAACGCAAACACAAAAGCAGATTCTTCGCTGCGCTCAGAATGACAAACAACGACGACGAGAACCAGATCATCGCGGAGCGGCGCGCCAAGCTCGCCGAGCTGAGAAAGCGCGGCACCGCCTTCCCCAACGATTTCGCGCGCGAGCATCTCGCGGCCGACCTGCACAAGGCATGGGACGCAAAATCGAACGAGGAAATCGAGCGCAAGCAGCTCGTTGTCGCGGTTGCCGGCCGCATGATGCTCAAGCGCGTCATGGGCAAGGCGAGCTTCGCCACGATCCAGGACATGAGCGGGCGCATCCAGCTCTACGTCGCTCGCGACGGCGTCGGCGAGGCCGCGTACGAGGCCTTCAAGCGCTACGACCTCGGCGACATCCTCGGCGCAAAGGGAACCTTGTTCAAGACCAAGACCGGCGAGCTCTCGGTAAAAGCGACGGGCCTGCGCCTGCTCGTGAAGGCGCTCCGGCCGCTGCCGGAGAAATTCCACGGGCTCGCCGACCAGGAGCAGAGGTACCGCCAGCGCTACGTGGACCTCATCATGAGCGAGGAGACGCGCGGCGTGTTCCAGACGCGCAGCCGCATCGTGCACGTGATCCGGGAATTCATGACGGGCAAGGGTTTCCTAGAGGTCGAAACGCCGATGATGCAGCCGATCCCCGGCGGCGCGAACGCGAAGCCGTTCAAGACGCATCACAACGCGCTCGACGTGGAGCTTTTCCTGCGAGTCGCGCCCGAGCTCTACCTCAAGCGCCTGGTGGTGGGCGGATTCGAAAAGGTGTTCGAGATCAACCGGAACTTCAGGAACGAAGGCATCTCGACGCGGCACAACCCCGAGTTCACCATGCTCGAGTTCTACGAAGCCTACCGCGACTACCGCTACCTCATGGATTTCAGCGAGGAGATGCTGCGCTCGCTGGCAAAGACGGTGCTGGGAGCGACGACCCTGCGCTACGGCGAGCATACGATCGAGTTGGGAAAACCGTTCGAGCGCCTCACGATCGACCAGACCCTCCGAAAATACGCACCCGAGTATGCGAAGATGGCTGACCCCAAGGTGCTGGCATCCGCGCTCGGTCTCAAGGGTGTGAAAGCGAATCCCCAATCGAGCATCGCAGTGCTGAAGTTGCAAGCGTTCGAAACCGTAGAGGACAAGCTGATCCAGCCGACTTTTATCGTCGATTACCCGGCGGAGGTGTCGCCCCTCGCGAAACGCAGCGACAAGAACCCTGACGTCACCGACCGCTTCGAGCTCTACATCGCCGGACGCGAGATCGCGAACGGCTTCTCCGAGCTGAACGATCCCGAAGATCAGGCGGCGCGTTTCGAGGAGCAGGCCAGGGCGAAGGCTGCGGGGAACGAGGAGTCCATGTATTACGATGCCGATTACATCCGCGCCCTCGAATACGGCCTGCCGCCCGCGGCCGGCGAAGGCGTGGGGATCGACCGCCTCGTCATGCTCTTCACCGACAGGCCGAGCATTCGCGACGTGCTGCTGTTTCCCCACCTGCGTCAGGAAACCTGAAGCTTCTGGAACGCCGAAACACTCTGTTACATCAACCGTCTGGCGCCTCGCGCGTTAGTGCGGGTAAGCTCTTAGCACCCCTGCCACAGGAGACCACCATGGAAGCGCAAGCCGCACGTCGTACCCATCCTCTCGTCATCATCGCCGCTGTCGCGATCACCCTGTTCAGTCTCGTCGGAATCGGGGCCGTTCTCGGCTGGATCCCGACCTCGGTCGGGACCCCGGGCGCAGCCAGCACGCCCCTTGCCCAGGCGCCCGAGCAGCCCGCGGCGCAGCCCGAGCCGGCAAAACCCGTCGAGCGCCAGCCGGTGGTGAGGCCGAAACCGGTCGTGAGATCCGAGCCGCCGCACGTGGCTGCGCGCGCTGCCGTTCCACCTCCTCCCCCTGTCGTTGTGGCCGCGATCTGCCGCGAGTGCGCCGTGATCGAGGAAGTGCGCGAGGTCGAGAAAGCAGGTCAGGCCTCGGGTGCCGGGGCCGTCGGCGGCGCGGTCGTCGGCGGTGTCGTCGGCCACCAAATGGGCGGCGGCCGGGGCAAGGACTTCGCAACGATCCTCGGCGCCCTCGGCGGCGGCCTCGCCGGAAACGCGATCGAGAAGAACGCGAAAAAGACCGTTGAATACCAGATCGTCATCCGCTACGAGGACGGCACCAAGGGCCTGTTCACGCAGGTCACGCCGCCGAGCTGGCGTAGCGGCGACAAGGTGAAGGTCATCAACGGGGTGATCCAGGGACGCAGCTGAAGCGAACACCAGCCGATAAAACGCGGGCGAACGCCCGCGTTTTCTTTTCAGGCGCGTTTCGCAAAGGGCGGGGCGCAGAATAAAATCGCGGCATGACCGGACTCGCCATCGCGCTGGTGCTGGGCGCCGCGCTCATCCACGCGAGCTGGAACTACCTACTGAAGAAAAGCGGCGGAGGGATCGGCTTCGTCTGGGCGTTCGCCGCGCTGTCCTCGCTGCTCTACGCGCCGCTCGCCGTCGGCGTAGTCATCGTCCAGCATTTCGAGTTCACGATCGAGGCGCTCGCGTTTCTTTTCGCGAGCGCGGCGCTCCACACAGCCTACTACCTGCTGCTCGACCGCGGCTACCGGCACGGCGACCTCTCGGTCGTCTATCCGCTCGCCCGCGCGACGGGCCCTTTCCTCACGGTTCTGGTCGCCGTCGCCATGCTCGGCGAGCGGCCCGGCATCGTCGCCCTGTGCGGTGCGGCGCTCGTGGTCGGGGGAGCTTTCTTTATCGCGGCGAGCCCCGCCAAGCTGCGCGAGGCGGGCGCCGCGCGCGGAACCGCGTTCGCGCTGCTCACCGGCTGCATGATCGCGGCGTATACAGTCGTCGACAAACAGGCCGTGAGCGCCGTGCTGATACCGCCCATCCTCCAGGACTGGGGCGCCAACCTCGGCCGGGTGATCGTGATGGCTCCGCTCGCGCTCGGGCGCCGCGGAGAGGTGAAGGCCGCCTGGAGCCGGCAGAGGAAGGCCGTGATCCTGGTCGCCCTGCTCTGCCCGCTCTCGTATATCCTCGTGCTGACCGCAATGGTGTTCACCCCGGTCAGCTATGTCGCGCCGGCGCGCGAGGTCAGTATACTGTTCGGCGCGCTGATGGGAGCCCATTGGCTCCAGGAAGGCGACGTCCCGCGTCGCGTCGCCGCCGCCGCCGCGATAGCGCTGGGTGTAGTCGCGCTCGCGATCGGCTAGAGTAAGCTCACGCCATGGAAGACTCCTTCGCCTCCGCCGTCGTGATCCTGCTGCTCGTGACCGATCCGATCGGCAACATCCCGTTGTTCGTCTCTCTGCTGCGGCATGTCGATCCGGAACGCCGTGTGCGCGTGATCGTGCGCGAGTGCGCGATCGCGCTTGCCGTGCTGCTGATATGCGTGCCTTTCGGCGGCTCCCTGCTCGAGCTCTTCGGATTGTCGGAGCGCTCGCTCAACCTCGCCGGCGGCGTCATCCTGTTCCTGATCGCGCTGCGCATGATCTTTCATGGCCCAGAGGGCATTTTCGGAGAAACAGCTTCGGGCGAGCCGTTCATCGTTCCCCTCGCGATTCCCTCCATAGCCGGGCCCGCGGCAATCGCCACCGTAGTGCTGCTCGTATCGCGCGCGCCGCAGCGCGTGCCGGAGTGGCTTCTCGCGGTGACCGTGGCTATAGCGGCGTCCTTGGTGGTTCTGGTCTTCGCCGAGCGCATCAGCCGGTGGGTGGGCGAAGGGGTGCTCGCCGCTTTCGAGCGGCTGATGGGACTGCTGCTGACTGCGATCGCGGTGGAGATGTTATTGCGCGGGATCGAGGGTTTCGTTCGTCAGCTGCAATCGGGCTAGCACCGGTGCTGCGGCTCAGGCGGGAATCGCGTTGCGGATCGCGGGCAGCATGCGCGTGACGGCTTCGCGGCCTTCCGTGATCGCGATTTGCGCCCGGTGGTAATCGAGCAGGCCCAGATTGCCAAGGCGCGGCGTAAGCAGGACGTCCGGAGGATCGCCCGCGAGGCGGCTGCGGGCGATCCGCAGCTGCATGATGTTGATCGAGCCCATGAGCGTCTCGAGCAGGGCCGGCGGCCCCGACTGCGCTTGTCTCTCTCCCGTCCGGTTGAATCGGGGCAGGACCCTGCTGATGAATCCGCGGGGGCCGGTCCGCGTCGGCGCCCGGTCATCGTCGCCGACGTAGCGCCCGACGAGGTCGGACCCGAGATCGACCGCCAGGACGATGTCCGCCCCCATCGCCCGACACAGGGACACGGGGATCGGATTGACGACGCTGCCGTCGACCAGGTAGCGATCGTCGTACGGGACCGGACGAAACAGGCCCGGCACGGCTATGGAGGCGCCGATCGCGACAGACACCTTGCCCTCGCGCAGCCAGATCTCCTGTCCGGAATGCAGATCGGTCGCGACCGCCGCAAACTGTATCGGCAGCTCCGAGAACTCGCACTCGACGAACTGCTCGCGAAAGACTTCGTTGACGCGCTCGCCCTTGATGAGTCCGCCGCGCAGGCCGAAGTCTGCGAGCCTGAGGACGCGCTTCCAGTCGAGCGCGAGCGCCCACGCCTCCAGCTGGTCGAGCCGGCCCGCCGAAAATGCGGCCCCCACGAACGCGCCGACCGAGCATCCCGCGATGAGATCGGGCTTGATGCCCGCCTCGGAGAGGGCGCGCAGCACGCCGATATGCGCCCAGCCGCGCGCCGAGCCCGCGCCGAGGACGAATCCGATCTTAGGCCGGCGACGCATGGAATAGAGTTAACCCGCCCGGGTCTCCATCACATCCGCTCGAAAATCGCCGCGATCCCCTGCCCGCCGCCGATGCACATCGTGACCAGGGCGTAGCGCCTGCCGGTGCGGTGCAGCTCGTAGATCGCCTTCACCGTGAGGATGCAGCCGGTTGCGCCGATCGGATGGCCGAGCGCGACCGCTCCGCCGTTGGGATTGACTTTCGCCGGGTCGAGACCGAGATCGCGCGTCACCGCCATCGCCTGGACGGCGAAGGCCTCGTTCGATTCGATCACGTCCATGTCGGCGGGCTTGAGGCCCGCCTTCTCGAAGACGCGCCTCACCGCGGGGATCGGCCCGAGGCCCATCAATTGAGGTTCGACACCCGCGTGCGCGTAAGCGACCAGGCGCGCGAGCGGCTTGGCGCCCTGCCTTTGCGCCGCGGATTTCTCCATGAGGACGACGGCGGCCGCGGCGTCGTTGATGCCGGAAGCGTTACCCGCGGTAACGGTGCCGTCCTTCTTGAATATGGTTTTCAGTTTCTGCAGATCCGCAAGCGTAGCGTCCTTGCGGACGTGCTCGTCGGTGTCGAACTGCGCGGGTCCTTTCTTCGATTTCACTTCCACCGGCACGATCTGGCTCTTGAAATAACCGGCCTCGATCGCCTTTGCCGCCCGCTTGTGGCTCTCGAGCGAGAACGCATCCTGTTCGTCGCGAGTCATGCCGTATTTCGCCGCGATATTTTCCGCGGTCACGCCCATGTGGCCGTGGCCGAAAGGATCGTGCAAAGCCCCTGTCATGGCGTCGATGAGTTGCGCGTCTCCCATGCGCTGACCCCAGCGCGCCGCGGGTATGAAGTAGGCGGCACGGCTCATGCTCTCGGCGCCCGCGCCGAGCGCGACGTCGGTGTCGCCGAGCAGGATGTGCTGAGCCGCCGAGACGATCGCCTGCAGCCCGCTGCCGCACAGGCGATTGACCGTCAGGCAGGGCGTGCCGACCGGCAGCCCGCCCTCGATCGCCGCGACGCGCGAGATGTACATGTCGCGCGCCTCGCCGTGGATCACGCTGCCGAGCACGACGTGACCGACCGTTGCCGGGTCGATCTTTGCCCGCGCCACCGCTTCCTTGATCGCGATCGCGCCGAGCTTCGTCGGCGGAATGTCCTTGAGCGAGCCGCCGTAGGCGCCGATCGCGGTGCGAACACCGCCCGTCACGACCACTTCACGTTGCGCCATGAGAATCTCCAACTTCGAGAAGCAGATCCTTCGCTTCGCTCAGGATGACGCTACAACACGGGGCGCCATTCTTCGCGCTTTCGGATGCATCAATTGACTCCACAGATCGTGCGCGTCAGTTCGCGTCACCTTGACTTGCGCCCAATCGCCCGGCTTGAGCGCCGAGCCGCCCTCGATGTGCACCACGCCGTCGATTTCCGGCGCGTCGCCAGCGGAGCGTCCCACCGCCCGTTCCCCCTTCACTTCGTCCACCAATACCTTGATAGTCTTTCCGAGCCTGCGCTTCAGGCGCCGCGCGCTGATTTTCGCCTGCAGGCGCATGAGTCGCTCACGGCGTTCTTCGCGCGATTCGTCCGGAAGGGCGCCCGGAAGTTCGTTCGCGCTCGCGCCCGGCACCGGCGAATACGCAAAACAGCCGACGCGGTCGAGCTCGGCTTCCTCGAGAAAGTCGAGCAATTCCCGGAATTCGCCTTCCGTCTCGCCCGGGAAGCCCGCGATGAAGGTGCTGCGGATCGTGATGTCGGGACAGATCCTGCGCCAGGCGCGGATGCGCCCGAGATTGTCCTCGCCGCTCGCGGGACGTTTCATGAGCTTCAGGATCCGCCGGCTCGCGTGCTGAAACGGAACGTCGATGTAGGGGAGGATTTTCCCTTCCGCCATGAGCGGGATCACCTCGTCCACGTGGGGATACGGATAAACGTAGTGGAGCCGCACCCACACACCCAATTCCCCGAGTGCCGCCGCCAGATCGCCCATGCGCGCCTTGAGCGGCCGCCCGCCCCAGAAATCCGTGCGGTACTTGAGATCCACGCCGTAGGCGCTCGTGTCCTGGGATATCACCAGCAGCTCCTTCACGCCCGCTTTCACCAAGGTTTCCGCCTCCCGCATCACCTCGCCGATCGGCCGGCTCACCAGATCGCCGCGCAGGGACGGGATGATGCAGAACGTGCAGCGGTGATTGCAGCCCTCGGAGATCTTCAGGTAGGCGTAGTGCCGCGGAGTGAGCTTGATGCCCTGGGGAGGCACGAGGTCGGCAAAAGGATCATGCGGTTTCGGCAGATGCTCGTGCACCGCCGTCATGACTTCCTCCAGCGCGTGCGGGCCGGTGACGGCAAGGACTTTCGGGTGTGTCTGCCGCACGACGTCGCCCTTGGCACCCAGACATCCGGTGACGATCACGCGGCCGTTTTCCTCGAGCGCCTCGCCGATCGCTTCCAGCGATTCCTGCATCGCCGACTCGATGAACCCGCAGGTGTTGACGACGACGAGATCCGCCCCGTCGTACGACGGCGAGATCGCGTAGCCTTCCGCGCGCAGGCGCGTCAGGATGCCTTCGGAATCGACCAGAGCTTTGGGACAGCCGAGCGAGACGAACCCGACCTTGGGTGCCGCGGCCATGCTTCAGATCAAACCCTGCACCACGGTGTGAAAGATCTCAGGACTTTTTCTCCTCGCCGGGCGTCTTGTTGTCGCCCGGCGACGCCTGCGCGCCGAATCCCGGCACTCCGGGGAACCCCGGAAAGGGGAAGCCGGAGAATATGTTGCGCGTCTGGCTCTGCAGCTGTTCCTGCATCTGCTGAAACACGTTGCGGCTCTGTTCCATGTACGCCGAGACCAGGCTCTGCATCGCCGGGCCCTGGAAGCTCATGAACTGCTTCCATAGCTCTTCGTTGACCTTGGTGGGTTCGCCATAGAGCTTCTGAGACTGCTCCCGCATGCTCTTCTGGATTTCGCCGAACAACTGCATGTTGCGCTCGAGGTACGCACCCAGCATGCCCTGCATGGCGTTCCCGTAGGAGCGGATGAACTGCGTGAGAACTTCCGAGGAAAACATCGGCGCTCCAGCGGCTTCTTCCTCCAGGATGATCTGCAGCAGGATGGATCGCGTCAGGTCTTCCCCGGTCTTCGCGTCCACCACCTGGAATTCCTCCCCCCCCATCACGAGCTTCTTCACGTCGGCGAGCGTGATGTACACGCTCGTCTTGGTATCGTAGAGGCGACGGTTGGGGTACTTCTTGATTAGTCGGGCGGGTTCAGACATGGGGACCCTTGCGGGTGTTGCGGTGCCACATGATACTGGAGATTGCCGCCCGGTTCCATCCGCTCGGCCCTCCGAATCGCCTACGCCATGTGCTGCCCGCCGTTGATGGCGATGTTTGCGCCGTTGACGAACGCGGCCTCGTCCGAGCAGAGGTAAATGATCAGCCCGGCGATTTCCTCGGGCTTTCCGAGCCGTCCGATCGGAATCTGCGGCAGGATCTTCGAGTCGAGGATCTCCTTCGGAATCGCCGTCACCATCTTCGTCCCGATGTAACCCGGCGAGATGGTATTGACGGTCACGCCTTTCTTCGCCACCTCCAGCGCGAGCGACTTGGTGAAGCCGTGCATGCCCGCCTTTGCCGCAGCGTAGTTGGTCTGGCCGAATGCGCCCTTCGAGCCATTCACCGAGGATACGTTGATGACGCGGCCCCAGCCGCGGTCCACCATTCCATCGCAGACCTGCTTGGTCATGTTGAAGACGGAATCGAGATTGGTGTGCAAGACCGCATCCCAGTCGCCTTTGGTCATCTTCCTGAAGGTCATATCTCGCGTAATTCCGGCGTTGTTGACGAGGATGTCCACGGGGCCGAGGTCCCGGGTCACGCTCTCGACGCACGCCTTGCACGATTCGAATTCGGCGACATTGCAGGTATAGGTGCGGAAATCGTAAGCGCGTGACTTCATCTCCGCGGCCCACTGGCTGACCGTCTTGTTCGAAGGGGAATACGTCACGGCTACGCGGTACCCGGCATCCGCCATCTTCATGCTGATCGTCTCCCCCAGCCCGCCCATGCCTCCGGTGATCAGCGCTAGCCTCGCCGCCATCACTCCTCCCTGCCGCGATTCGGTGCTGTTCCGATCATGCTTCGGATTATTGCACCGTTCGGATCGGAGTCAAACCATGTGCAGTCCACCGTTGATCGAGATGTTCGCGCCAGTGATATAGCCCGCCTCTTGGGAGGCAAGGTAGGCGACGAGGGCCGCAATCTCCTCGGGCTGCGCGAGCCGCCCCATCGGGATCTGCTCGACGATCGATTGCAGGATCTCCGGTTTCATCGCCCGCACCATGTCCGTCTCGACGTAGCCGGGCGACACCGTGTTCACGGTGACGCCCTTTTTTACCACCTCTTGCGCAAGCGCCTTGGAGAATCCGTGCATTCCTGCTTTCGCGGCCGAGTAGTTGGTTTGACCGAACTGGCCTTTCAGCGCGTTGACCGAGGAGATGTTGACGATGCGTCCCCAGCCGCGCTCCACCATCCCTTCGATCACCTGCCGCGTCACGTTGAAGACGCTGTTCAAATTGGTATTGATCACCGCGTGCCAGTCCGCGGGCGACATGCGCTTGAACACGCCGTCGCGCGTAATGCCCGCATTGTTGACGAGGATGTCCACCGGGCCGATCACCGAGCCGATCTGGTAGAACATGTTGGCGCAGGACTCGTAGTCGTCGACGTCGCCTTCGGCAGCGTGGACTTGTAGGCCTTCGCCGCGCATCTTTGCAAGCCACTCGTCCTTCTTTTCGTAGCCGGGCAGACAGCCCGCAACGACTCTCGCGCCGTTTCGCGCGAGACGCCTGCACACCGCGGAGCCGATTCCGCCCATACCGCCGCTGACGAACGCGATGCGCTGCCTTAGGGGAGGCACGGCTTCCCAGACCGGCTCGGTGCCGGAGTTCGTCGCTGCCCGTTTCTCTGCTGCCGCCGTCGTCATGGTTCGGTCTCTCTCTGAAAAAAATGTCCCTTGATGCTCAAACGATCCGGTGCTTCACATAGCGCCCGGGCGCCGGCTCGATGAGTTTGAATTTCGTACTGCCCAGCCGTGCGTGCGCCTTGACTCGCTCACCTCCGAAACCCCCGATCCAAGTGCTCCAGTCGGTCCACCAGCTTCCGAGCTTTTCCTCTCCGTCGGCGAGCCACTCCTCGGGGTCAGCAGCTAGCTTTGCGCCTGTCCAGTGGCTGCGCTTGTTTTTTGAGGCGGGATTGATGATCCCAGCGACGTGCCCGCTCGCCCCGAGCACGAAGCGCATCTCGCCCCCAAGCAGCCGGGTCGTGCGATAGGCCGTGCGCCACGGCACGATGTGGTCCTCGCGCGTTGCGAGCACATAAGCCGGAACCGTGATCTTCCCGAGATCCACCGGCACTCCGAGAACCTCCGTCTTTCCCGGCTCGCACAGGCGGTTTTCGAGATAGGTGTTGCGTACGTACCAGCAGTACATGGGTCCGGGAAGATTGGTGGAATCCGCGTTCCAGTAGAGCAGGTCGAAAGCTCCCGGCGATTTACCCTTCAGATAGTTGTTGATCACGTATGACCAAACGAGGTCATTCGCGCGGAGCGACGAGAACACGAGCGCGAGATCGCGACCGGGCATGATGCCGCCCTTGCCGATTGCCGCGTCGCGCACCGCAACGCTAGCCTCGTCGATAAATAGCCCGATGTCGCCCGCGTCGGAGAAATCGAGCATCGAGGCGAGGAACGTCGCGCTCTTTACGCGATTGTCGCCCTTCGCGGCCATGACCGCGAGCGCGGCACCGAGCATCGTGCCACCGACGCAGAACCCGAGCACGTTGAGCTTTTCGGCGGCGCAGATCGCGCTTGCCACTTCGAGCGCTTTGAGCACGCCTTTTTCCAGGTAATCGTCCCAGGTAAGGTGGCCGAGCTCCTGGGTGATGTTGCGCCAGGACACCATGAACACCGGGTGGCCCTGCTCCACCGCGTAGCGCACCAGGGAATTTTCAGGTTGGAGATCCAGGATGTAATACTTGTTGATGCAGGGCGGAAACATCACGAGCGGCCGCTTGAAGACGGTCGGCGTGACCGGTTTGTACTGGATGAGCTGGATCAGCTCGTTCTCGAAGATTACCGCCCCCTCAGTGACCGCAAGATTCTTGCCGACCTCGAACATTGACTCGTCCGTGGTCGAAATGCGCCCCCTGTGGACGTCCTCGAGGAGCAAGCGAATTCCCTGGGCGAGACTCTCGCCCCCGGTCTCGAGTGCGAGCTTGAGCGCCTCCGGATTGGTCGCGGCGAAATTCGCCGGGCTCATCGCGTCGGAAAACTGGCGCGCAATGAAGCGCAGGCGCTGTTTAGCGCGCGGTTCCGCCTCGAGGGCTTCTATCCAATCCGATAGAAAGCGCGAATTGATGAGGTAGCTCTGGCGCAAGTAATCGAACGAGGGAATTCGCTGCCATTCGGCGGAGGAAAAGCGCCGGTCGTTGCGATCGGGCGGTGCGATGGGCGCGGTATCGCGCCCGGTCTCGTGAGCAAGCGCCGACTGCCACAGCGCGGCGTGGAGTCGGAAGTAGCGCGTCTGAAGGGCCGCGAATTTGGCGGAGTCAACGCCTACCGACTTCAGCGAGCGGGCGAATTCGGAATCGGGCGGGACGCCGAGCGAGCCGAGGAAATTCTGCAGCAGGCCCTGGGCAGCAGCCGTGAATTGCTCGGCCGAAGGGAACATTGAGTTCACCACGCAGCTTTCCGCTGAAAACCTTGAAATATCCGAGAAGGCGACGGGATATTGCGCCGCACAATGGGCGAAGTCAAGGCAGGACGACCCGATAGGGCAGATGCTGAGCTAAGGACCTGTCCAGACTCCGAAATCAGGGCTCGCAGCGGGACCGCAGGTACGCTCTCGGGCACTGGAAACGGAAGGTGTTTGCGCAGTCCCGGCGAGAGCGTAGAGTATCAGCCAGAACAAGGGGACTGACCCCGTCGGGGAGAGAGACAAGATGGGCCACAAGGGGACCGTGCGCCTTGCGCGGATTTTTGCCGTGCGCTCGAAGACGGCCCTCGAGGAAGCCATGCTTGTCATCAGCGAGCAACTCGGCTTCAGGTACTTCATGTTCTGCGGCCGCTTCTCCCAGCCGCGCGGTGCGACGCACGAAGTTCGGTTCGATAATTTTCCGATTCACTGGCACCGATACTGCGCCGATCGTGGCAGGGATCTGCTGCCCGGTCCCCTGGGGCGTCTCGCCTTGCAGGAGGTTACTCCTGTGCCCTGGAGAGAAATCGCGGCGCGGCATGGCAAGGCCTTCGCCAAGGCGGGCGAATTCGGACTCGTCACGGGGGTTTCCTGCTCTGTTTACGGGCCTGGAGGGCAGTGGAGCCTCACCAGCTTCGCGCTTACCCGCGGCGGCGCCGCGGCGGAGCGCCGTATCCTCGCGGCACTGCCGGATTGCCAACTCGTCGCGTGCGCCATTCACTACGCGGCGGCGCGCATAGCCCGGCGCGGCGTCGACCGGGTTGGGGCGCTGCGAGAGCTCGACGGTACTCGCAACCGGCTTCTCAGCGACCGCGAGAGCCAATGTTTGATCCTGTCGGCGCGCGGCAAGACGACTTCCGAAATCGGCCAGGCGTTGCAGATTTCCGAGCGCACGGTCGCGTTCCACCTCTCAAACCTGAGGCGCAAGCTCGGCGCCGCCAACTCCCGTCACGCCGTCACGAAGGCCTTCTCGCTCAAGCTGATCGCTGCGGGTTCGTAGCTGAAGGTTGCGAGACAGAGCTTGAAGGCTAGGAGACCGCCCGCGCGCCTTCCGCATCCGCCCAATAGAGGCGGGCGGGGTTGTCCACCAGGATCCGTTTTCTGAGCCTCTCGTCCGGTACGACTTTGGCGAAGAAGTCGACCAGTTCGCCGTCATTCGGCATGGTCCTCACGTTGGGGTGGGGAAAGTCGGTTCCCCACAGCACGCGCTCCGGAGCCGACTCGACCAGCGCGGCCGCGAACGGTAACGCGTCGTGGAACGGCTTTCCGGCCGCCGACACGCGCTCCGGTCCGCTCAATTTCACCCAGGCAAGTTCGTTATTCATCAAATCGAGGAGCATGCGAAAGGGCTTCTGATCGATACCGCGCTGCGCCTGAGCGCGCCCCATGTGGTCGATCACGAACGGCACCCGCAGGCGGCTGAACATTTCTGCATGAGCCTCGATGTCTTCGGCATCGAGATGCAGCACCGCGTGCCAGGCGAGAGGCTCGATCATCGCCAGCGTGCGCTCGAACACGCGCGGATCCGGCGCTCCGCCCAGGTGCCGCACGAAATTGAAGCGCACGCCTCGTACTCCGCCCGCGTGCAGCGTCTCGAGCCCGCCCTCTGTCACATCGTCCCCGACCATCGCGACCCCGCGCCAGGCGCCGCCTGGTTCGAACTTCCGCGACCAAGCGATCGCATCGAGCATCGCGCGGTTGTCCGTGCCGTGGCAGCTCGCCTGGACCAGCACCGCGCGCGCGAGACCCAGGTGCTCGTGCAGCGTGCGCAACCTCTCCTTCGGGGCGTCGGGCGGCGTGTAGCGACGCTCGGGCGCGTAGGGAAACTTCGCGGCCGGGCCGAAGATGTGACAGTGCGCGTCACATGCGCCCGAGGGCGGGGTGTACGCGGGTTTGATCGGATTCGGATCCGGGCCGCTGATCGGCTTCGTCATCGGCCGTCCTACTGTTTCTCGATTTTCGCTCGCTCGATTACGCCTTTCCACTTTGCGATTTCGGAGACGAGCAGATCGCGCAGCGCCTGCGGTGTCCCGCCACGCGCCTCCACACCAAGGTCCTGCAGGCGCTTGCGAACTTCGGGGGAATCCGTGGCGGCGTTGACTTCGCGATTGAGACGGTCGATCAACGCCTTCGGCGTTCTCGCAGGCGCGGCGACGCCGTTCCAAGAGGCTGCCTGGTAGCCGCGCACGCCGCTCTCGGCGACGGTAGGCACTTCCGGCAGGCCGGAAAAGCGCTTCTCGGAAGTCACGGCCAGCGCCTTCAGTCCCCCGCCCTTGATCTGCGCCATCACCGGCGCAAGGATCTCGAAAGCGGCCTGGACATCACCGCCCTTCAGCGCGGTGATCACTGCCGGGGTCGTCTTGAACGGAACCACCTGTGCGTCGATTCCCGACAGCGATTTGAAAAGTTCCGCGGCGAGGTTCTGGGTACTTCCGATATTGATCGTGCCGAAATTGAGCTTGTTTGGATTCGATCCCGCATACGCGATCAGCTCGCGCACCGAGCCGATCCGGGATGCCGAGTCGACAATTAGGACCAAGTCGAAAAACCCCACCGTCGAGACCGGTGCAAAATCTTTGACGGTATCGTAGGGCAGAGACTTGAACAAAGACGCGCTCACCGCGTTGCCGTTGGTAATGAAGAGAAGGGTATAACCATCCGGCTCGGCTTTGGCGACAGCTTCGGACGCGACGATTCCCCCGGCGCTCGGGCGGTTCTCGACGATCACCTGCTGTCCCATCGACTCGCCCATTTTCTGCGAAAGGACCCGGGCCGTGATGTCAGCCACCCCACCGGCAGCAAACGGCACGACGATCTTGACAGGGCGCGCCGGGTAAGCTTGCGACAAAGCGCTGGACGAGAACGCAATCCCGGCGGCGTACAAGCATTGCAACGCGCTATAGAGTCGTCTCACGGGACAGCCTGGGAAGTTTCGAAGTGCTCGCAATCGCAGCTTACCGGTTTTCTTCCTAGGCCGTCAGTCGGCGGCGACGCGCTCCATCCCAACGGCCGATGGGGAGCACATGAATGTCAGACAGGCAGTGCGTAGGCTGGAGTTTCGAGTCCGGGATAAAAAAACTTGCAAAAAAGGCTGGCTCGCGCTAGCCCCTGATCTTCAGCATTACTGCTTAAAACACAATGTTCGGGGGAGCAACTTCATTTGCCCTACGACCCGGGGCTCGAAGGCTTGGGTTTCCTCAAGATCAGGGGCAGCAGCACGGCGCCGAGGAGCATGCATGCGATCGGCAACAGCGCGCCCCTATAGGACCCGGTCGCGTCCTTGACGCGCGCGGCAAACAGCGGGCCGGCGACGCCGGCCACGCCCCATGCAGTAAGGATCGCGCCGTAGTTGGCACCCATATGGCGCGCGCCGAAATACTCGGCGATGATCGACGGCATCGTGCCGAATCCGCCGCCGAAGCATAGCAGCACG
>Ga0209807_1000022_pt1 | contig 65554 bp, 68 predicted proteins | sample GraSoiAngelo_154_FD_186168 | JGI IMG/M metagenome (GOLD analysis project Ga0209807, IMG submission 186168) | Grasslands soil microbial communities from the Angelo Coastal Reserve, California, USA - 14_1009_13_20cm (SPAdes) (version 2) | ecosystem: Environmental > Terrestrial > Soil > Grasslands ... | reverse complement strand
CGACCGGGTGGTTCACCGAACGATCGCGAAGGTCACCGAAGACCTGCAGACCTATTCGTTCAATACCGCGGTCGCCGCGATGATGGAGCTGTCGAACGCACTGCAGCGCGCGACCGGTCCGAGCCGCGACGAGGGCGTGGCGACACTCCTCCTGCTGCTCGCGCCGTTCGCCCCCTATATGACGGAGGAGCTCTGGGAGCGCCGCGGTGGTCGCGGCTCGATCCACCGACAGGCCTGGCCGGCGTTCGATCCAGCGATCGCGGCCGCGGGCGAGGTCACGATCGTCATCCAGATCGATGGGAAGGTGCGTGACCGCGTCAGCGCTCCCGCCGGCATCTCGCAGCCTGCCGCCGAGAAGCTTGCGATGGCGAGTCCGAAGGTGAAGGCGGCACTCGATGGTCGCGAGCCAGGACGAACGATTTTCGTGCCCGACCGCCTGGTGAACTTCGTCACGCGGCGACCCTCGTGACCGCGGAGATCCGGCTCGCCGCACTGTGTGACCACGCTCTCGTCGGACAGGACGGGAAGGTCAGCCTCATGGGGATCTTCCGCAACATCTCGGTGAGCGGGCTGCCGGCCCAGCACCCCCGCATGTTCGTAGTCGCGATCCTTGGCCTCGAGGTCGGCGCCCACACCGTCAAGGTCCGCCTTCTTCGGCCGGACGGCCAACAGGCGATGCCCAATCCGCCTGAGATCTCGGTTCACGCCGTCGCCGGCCAGGACGTCAACGTGATCGTCGAGCTCAACAACATGAGCTTCACGAGCTACGGGACGCACAAGTTCGACCTCGAGGTCGACGGCAACTCGATCGGGGGGCTGCCGGTCGCGATCGTCCAGATGCAGCAGCAGCAACAGGGCCGCCGCACGAATTGACGACAGCCTGTCGTCAAAAATGACGACAGCACTGATGCGTTGCAGGGCTATGCACGACCGCGGGTGCCGCTCACGCTGCGCGCATGCGCCGACCGATCCTCGTCCTCCTTGCGATCGCGCTCGTGGCCATCGTCGTTCTGACCCTTTCGCGCCTTCATAGCGGCGACCTACAGGCGGTGGCGGTCGTCGAGGACACGCCGGCACCAACGCACTCGCCTGAGCCACTCGCCGTCGTGGACGTCAGCGGCGCGGTCGCCCATCCAGGGGTCTACCGGCTTGCCGCGGGCTCTCGGATCGTCGACGCCCTGATCGCCGCCGGCGGAATGACAGGGGAAGCCGACCTCGAGGTGCTCAACAAAGCCGCGCCCATCCATGACGGCCAGCGCATCTACGTACCACGCCCGGGCGAGACCATCCCCGCGGGGAACGCCACGAGCGACGCGCAGCTCAAGATCGACGTGAACCGGGCGACCGCCGGCGAGCTCGAGGCGCTTCCTGGCATCGGACCGACGACCGCCGCGCGGATCGTTCGCTCGCGCGGGAGCCATCCGTTCATTCGGATCGAGGAGCTGCAGACCCGCGGCCTCGTCACGGCACGCGTCTTTGCCGACATAAAGGACATGGTCACCACGCGGTGACCGCGGTCCTGCGGGCGCCACTCCTTCCCGCAGCCGCAGGCGCCGTCTGCATCGCTCTTGCGGTGCAGCTCGCGCCGTTCGCAGGGGTCGGGCTGGCCATCGCTTTGGCGTTGGCATTCACCACCCTCGCGGTCGCGAGCGCCGATCGCGCACGTCGCCTGTGCTGGTGCGCGGCCGCGCTGGTCGCTGCGATGTCCGGAGTGGCGACGCTGTTCGGACCGCTACCCGGTTTCGATCTGCGTCACGCCGGACCGCTCGATGGGCTGCGCGAGGCTCTGGCCGCGCCTCTGCGTCACCTTCTCCCGGAGCCCGAGGGAGGAATCGTTCGGGGGATCGTCCTGGGGGAGCGCGCCGCCGTCGACGCCGACCTCGCCAGCGCATTCGCGCGCAGCGGAACATCGCATCTTCTCGCGATATCCGGCTTCAACATGACCCTCGTCGCGACGGCGGTCGCGCTTCTCGCGCGCGGCCGCGTGCCTCCGGCGACGACCGCCGCGATGACCGTCGCATGCGTGCTCGCCTACAGCGTCCTGGTGGGTCTCGCGCCCAGCGTCGCTCGGGCGGCCGTCATGGCGGTCGTCGCGTCCCTCGGTCTCGCGTTTGGCCGGAGACCCGCGACTGATAACGCCCTCGCTCTTGCGGTCGCGACGATGGTCGGCATCGACGCGTCGGCCATCGGTGACGTAGGGTTCCTGCTGTCGGCGACGGCGACCGGCGGGCTCCTCTATCTCGGTGATCCGATCTCGCGGCGGCTCGCGTTTCTACCTCGGGCCGTACGCGAGGGTCTTGCGACGACGCTGGCCGCGACGCTGCCGACGATCCCGATCATCGCTGCCGTATTCGGTCGGGTATCGCTGGTGTCGCCGCTCGCGAACCTTGTGGCCGTGCCCTTGTTTCCGCCCCTCATGTTGGCCGGGGCGGCCACCGCCGGGCTGGGCATGGTGTCTTCAGAGCTCGCGCAGCTGCCAGCTCTCGTCGCGTACGCGCTCGCGTTCCTTTTGCGGTTCGTCGTCGAGACCTCAGCGAGCTTGCCCCTTGCGTCGCTCGCCGTTCCCGATGGTCCGGTCGCGGGCATCGCGTATGGCGTGGCAGTCGGGCTGTCGCTCTTCTTCGGCCCGGCGGCTGTCTCACGATTTGTGCGAGTCATCGGCGGGAGAATCCGATTTCCACGTCCCCCGAACGTTCACCTAGGCGCGCGACCCGCGCTCGCGCGTCTGGCGTTCGCGGGGGGCGCCATTCTTGGCGTCGTTGTCCTCGTCGCCGGCGTGGCTGCCGTCGTATGGCCGCCGCCGTCGGGCATGCGCGTGCGTGCGCTGGACATCGGGCAGGGTGACGCGTTCCTCGTCGAGTTCGACGGACGAACGCTTCTAGTCGACGGCGGGCCGGATCCGTCCCGCCTCCTGGCCGAGCTTGGGGCAAGCCTGCCTCCGTGGACGCGCCGGATCGACGTCGTGGCGCTCACGCACGCGCACGCCGATCACGCGGACGGCCTTATCGGTGTTCTCGAGCGATACGAGGTGGGCCTCGCGATCGAACCGGTCGGCTTGAATCCTGGCCCTGTCGCGACCGCCTGGAACGACCGGATCCAGCGCGCGCACGTGCCAAGGCGCGCGGTCGCCGCCGGTATGCGGCTGCGCCTCGGCGACGCGACGCTCGCGATTCTCGCGCCCGACGGCGACCCACGCGTGGATGTGCCCTCGCTCGTGATACGTCTCGAGCGAGGCTCTTTCTCGATGCTCTTCATGGGCGACGCTACCGAGCAAGCGCAGGCCGACCTTCTCCTCAGTCCGAGATCGCTCGTCGCGCGGGTGTACGTACCGCCTCACCACGGCGCCGCAAGCGCGTACGCCGTGCCGCTTGTGGACGCGGTCAGTCCGAGCGCGGCCGTGATCTCCGTCGGCGCTCAGAATCGGTATGGTCATCCCACCGCCGAGACGCTCGCGGCGCTGCGCCGCGTCCCCACGTACCGCACCGACCGGGATGGCACAGTGGAGCTCGACCAAAGTGGTAACGCCCAGCTCACCGTCCGGACCCACGCGAATGGTCTTCCTCCTCCACGGGGAGGATTCCTTCCGCACGCGCCTCCGGCTGGGTGAGCTCTCCGCCGCGCTGCTCTCCGACCAATCGTTCGCGCCGACCGACCTCTCGACGCTCGCGGAGCCGCGGCTCGGGGCGCTGCTCGGCGTGACGCGTCACGATGCACGGACTGACAGTGCCGGGGTGATCATGATGTCGGGCCAAGCGCAGGGGCTGTTCGATGCCGTCGATGAGCCGCGCGTCGTCATCGTCGACCACGCTGAGGCGCTCAAGGACATCGATCTGATCGGCTCGTTCCCGCGCGAGGCGGCACTCGTGCTGGTCTCCGTCGAGCGTCTGGCGGCGGGACGCTCGCGGCGCGGTCAGCGGGTGAAGGCACCGAACGTCCCCGCGGCTAATTTGCTCGAGGCTGTCGAGGCCGCGGGCGGCTCCGTCGAGCGCATCGAGCGACTTGCGCCCGTCGAGGTTCCGGCGTGGATCGCCGCTCGTGCGCGTATTCACGGCGTCAAGCTGGACGGCGAGGCGGTTGCGATGCTCGCCTCCGCGGTCGGCAGCGACACCGAGCGCCTCGAGCAGGAGGTCCAGAAGCTCGGGGCCTATGCGAATGGGGCGACGGTGACGGCGGAGGCCGTGCGAACGCTCGTGAGCGGCGCGATCGAGGCGGATGTGTTCGCACTGACCCAAGCGGTCGTTCGCAAAGATGCAAGGACAGCCGTGGCGACGCTCGAGCGTCTCATCGCCGACGGCAACGCCGTCCAGCAGATCCTGGCCCTGCTGCTTTGGCAGTTCCGCGTGCTGCTATTCGCTTCCGCGATGCGCTCAAACGCCGACGCGGAACGCATGGCCAAAGCCATTCGATCCAGTCCTTATGCGATCCAACGTGCGACGGCGTTCGCGCGCCGCGTGACGCGGGCGGATGTCCTTCGCGCGTACGAGGCTATCTACGCGACCGACCAGGTCATAAAGACGGGACGCGCGGAGTCCGATCTCGCGGCCCTCGAGCTCTGCGTGCTGGATCTCTGCGGCGTCGCTAATGCGGACCTTCGGGACATGCTGCTCATCGAGGCGCCCCGCCGCTAACGCTTCGCCGCGGCCTCCGGGCGAGCAGTCGGCACGGGCTTCGCCTCCTGCGTCTTTCGGTAATCCTCGAGGAACTTCTTCTGTCCCGCTTCGGTGAGCGGATGCGCGAAGAGCATCTTCAGGACGCCGAAGGGCATCGTCGCGATATCCGCGCCCGCGAGCGCCGCCTGCGTGACGTGCATCGGGTTCCGGATCGACGCCGCGAGCACCTTCGTTTTGATCTCCTGCTGACGGTACGCGGCGACGATGTCCGCCACGACGCGCATCCCGTCCTCGTTGATGTCGTCAAGCCGCCCTGCGAACGGGCTCACGATGTACGCGCCAATGGCGGCTGCGAGAAGGGCCTGATTGACGGAGAAGCACAGCGTCACGTTGACGCGGGTGCCCTCGCCAGCCAGGACCCTACCTGCCGCGAGACCCTCGGGCGTGAGCGGGACTTTCACGATCACGTTCTTGTGCCACGCCGCGAGGCGTCGGCCTTCGACGATCATGTCGTCGGTCTTTTCCGACACGACCTCCGCGGACACGTTGCCGATGATCTGGCAGATCCGCTTCACCTGCTCCTCGTGGTCGTGTCCGGCCTTGGCGATGAGCGTTGGGTTCGTGGTCACGCCATCGATGACGCCCCAGGTGACGCCCTGCTGGATCTCTTCGTAGACGGCCGTGTCGAGGAAGAGCTTCATGGCGTCGGCAACTCCTGCAGTCGCGATGCCGCATCGGCGGCACGCCCATTTGACTTCGCGAACGATACCGCTGCATCCGTGAACGAAATGAAGAGCGGGTGGGGCCGGTTGGGCCGCGATTTGAACTCGGGGTGGTATTGCGTTCCGAGATAGAACGGGTGGTCGGGGATTTCCGCGATCTCGACCAAGCGTCCATCCGGAGAGAGACCTGTGAACCGCATCCCGTGGCTCTGCAAAAGGTCGCGGTAGGCGTTGTTGAACTCGAATCGATGGCGGTGGCGCTCGAGCACGATCGGTTGTCCGTACGACCGAGCGGCGACCGACCCAGGTTCGAGGACGCACGGGTAGCTCCCGAGCCGCATCGTCCCGCCCTTGTCACCGATGTCGCGCTGCTCGGGCAGGAGATCGATCACCGGATGGGGCGTAAAGGCGTCGAACTCCGTGGAGTTCGCGTCGTTCGTGCCGAGGGCCGTGCGCGCAAGCTCGATGACCATGCATTGCATGCCCATGCAGAGCCCGAGCGTAGGAACGCGGCGCTCGCGGCCGAAGCGGGTCGCCTTGACCTTCCCCTCGATGCCGCGGTAGCCAAAGCCACCGGGGACGACGATGCCATCGAGCCCGACGAGCGGCTCTATGTCGTCGGACCGCTCGAGGTGCTCGCTGTCAATCCATTGCACCTTCACGTCGCAGCCTGCCGCCCACGCGGCATGGCGCACGGCCTCGGCGACCGAGAGGTACGCGTCGGGTAGCTCGATGTACTTGCCGACGAGGCCGATGGTCAGCGGTCTGCGCGCCCCGCGGATTCGCTCGGTGAGCGCCTTCCATTCGCTCAAGTCAGGCTCGCGCGCGCCAGAGAGCCCAAGCTCCTCGACCACGATCTTCCCGAGGCCGGCGTCCTCGAGCATGAGCGGCACGCCGTAGATGGACCAGGCGTCGGGTTCGCTGATTACGTTGTCTGCCTTGACGTCGCAGAAAAGCGCGATCTTTTCGCGGAGATCGTCGTCGATCGGCTCGTCGGCGCGCGCGATCACCACGTCCGGCTGGATACCGATCGCGCGGAGGTCCCTGACCGAGTGCTGGGTCGGTTTTGTCTTCAGCTCGCCGGTAGCGACGCGCGGGAGGAGCGTCAAATGGATGTAGAGGACGTTCTGCTTGCCCACGTCATTACGGAACTGGCGGATGGCCTCGAGGTAGGGGAGCGATTCGATATCGCCGACCGTCCCTCCGACCTCGACGACCACGATCTCGGCCTGCTGCTCGCGCGCGACCCGGTGGATCCGCTCCTTGATCTCGTTCGTCACGTGCGGGATGACCTGGACTGTTGCGCCGAGGTAATCGCCGCGCCGTTCCTTTGCGATGACCGAGTTGTAAATCTGGCCGGTCGTCAGATTCGATGCGCGAGTCACGTTGCGGTCGATGAAGCGTTCGTAGTGGCCAAGGTCGAGGTCCGTCTCGGCTCCGTCCTCGGTCACGAACACCTCGCCGTGCTGATAGGGCGACATCGTCCCCGGGTCGACGTTGAGGTACGGATCCATCTTCAGCGACGCGACGGCGAGGCCTCGCGCGGCGAGGATGCGGCCAAGGGAAGCGGCGGTGATGCCTTTGCCAAGCGAGGAAGTGACCCCTCCGGTCACGAACACAAACTTAGGCACGAGCTGGACCTCCGGGGTTTTTCTGATGATACAGGATGAGCGCGAGCTACGAACGATGTCAGGAGACCGGGAAGGGAAGGCTGTTCAATACGATGAGGCGGGGCCGATCGCGTGTGGTGTGCGCTGGATAGGAGGGAACCTCCACCGGCGTGTCGCGGCGGCAATCGTCGAGCTGTCCATCAAGTCGCAGAGCGCGAAACCGTGCGTCCCGGAGCTCTCCATTCTCGAGTCCGGCGTACTCGACGATCGCTACGAGGCGTGGGTGGAGAAACCGGAGCCCCTCGCGAAGAGCGACCGGCGTCGCGAAAGGCGACCGCTCGGCCGCGAAATCGCGCGTCGCGACGTCGAGCCATTCGCCAAGGTACGGCGGCACATACGCGTCGCCCGCGAAGGCGATCGAACCGTCTTCGCCGCGAAGTCCGCAGAGGACGGTACGCGCTCGACCGTGGGTCTCGATGACCAAACCGCCGACGACGACATCAGCGCGGGGCGTGACGTGGCACTTGAGCCAGTCCGCGGTGCGCGTCCCGGGCACATAGCGGCCATCGCGTTTCTTGGCGACGATCCCTTCGAGCCCGTATTCCGCTACCACTTCGAGGAATGGCTCGCCGTCGTCGTCCAGGTGCTCGGGTACGGCCAGGACCCGCGATCCGAGACCCGCGCCGAGCAGGCGCGCGCGGCGCTCAGCAAGCGGTCGCGCGATCAGCGGCCGCCCTTCGGCATACAGAAGGTCGAACGCGACGAACACAGGGCCGCGGCCGCGCTTCGCGGCCTTGGGGCCGAGTCTCCCGGCGAGAAGGTCGTAACTCGGACGGCCACGCGAATCGCAGACCACGATCTCGCCATCGAGGACGGTGCCCTCCGGCAGACGGAGCTCACGCAGCTCCGGCACAGCCGGGAGAAGATCGCCGCCGCCGCGATCGGTGACGCGAAGCCCAGTCGCATCGCTCGCCACAAGGGCGCGAATGCCGTCCCACTTCAACTCAAAGATGTATTCGGGTGAATTGAAGGCCCGGCGCGCGAGACGCGGCCGCATCGGCGTGAGGGCGCGTGGCAGCGCGCTTGTCGCCTCGCCGACGTCGATGAGGGTCGGATGCGCGCCGGTCTCCGGTCCCTCCCGTTCGCGCGACGGCACTTGCCGAGGATAGGTCCTAGGACGCCTTCTTCCGGGCGGTCCGCGATGACGAACCGGACGAGGCAGCCTTTGTCTTCGCCCCGCTCTTCTTGGCCTTCTCGACCGAGGCCTTGAGGGCGGACATGAGATCGACGACCGTGGTCTCGGCCTCCGGCTCGGGGGCCTCGATGACCTCTTTCTTCTGGACCTTCGCCTCCACGAGCTTGAGGATCGCCTGCTTGTACTCGTCCTTGTATTCGGACGGCTCAAATTCGGTGGCCATCATGCCGACGAGGTTCTCGGCCATCTTCAGCTCGGCCGGCGACACCTTCACGTCCTCCGGCACGTCGAGATCCTCCGTCGATCTGATCTCGTCCGGCCAGTGGAGGGTATTCATCAGGAGCGCGCCATCCTGCGGACGCACCGAGACAAGGCGCTCCCGGTCGCGCAGGGCGAACTTAGCGATCGCGACGCGCCCGGTCTTCGCCAGGGTCTTGTTCAAGAGCGCGTAGGGCTTCTCGGCCGACTTCTCAGGCTCGAGGTAGTACGCCGACTGGTAGTAGAGGGACCCCGGAAGCTCGTCATCCTTGATGAACCCGGTGATGTCGATGGCCTTGCTCGAACGGAGCGGGAGCTTCTCAAGGTCTTCGTCGGTCAGCTCGACATAGTTTCCCTTCTCGTACTCATAGCCGCGCACGACGTCGCCCCAGGCGACCTCGTGGTCGCCCTCAACGCAATAGCGCTTGTTCTTGATCCGGCTCCGGTGCTCGGGACAGAGCAGGTTGAACGAGACCTTGCTCGAGCTCTCCGTCGCCAGGTACAACCGCACTGGGATGGCGACCATCCCGAAGCTCATCACGCCTTTCCAAATCGATCGCGGCATGCCCATTCACCTCGCCGGCCGCTTCCCCTGTTTTTCCGCGCGGCCTTGCCGCGCGAATCGTAACGGTCCCGTCAAGGTAGCGCTCGGGGAGAGCTGCGCCTGCCCCAGGTCACCATCCTGAGGACACGCTCGAGGGTTGCGGGGTCGCCGTGCCAGTGCTGCCGCACGACTGCGCCGTCGGTCGTGCGGAGGATGAAGCGCAAGGCGAGCGCCGCGACGATGGCATCGTCGAGCTGCCCCGCTATCGGCACGAAATCGGGGATGAGATCTATTGGCGAAGCGAGCCACAGGCTCGCGATTCCAACGACGACCTTCGCACGAAGCGGGACGCGCGGGTCGCGCAGCAGTCCTCCGAACATCCGCACGAGATTCGGAACCAGCAGTGCAAGCTCGCGCGCGAGCAGCACGCGGCCGACGATGACGAGGACGACCGCGACGACGATCCAGATCGCGACGAGGATGAGAAGGATCTCGGCCCACAGCGGAAGGTCCATCTCTCTAGTTCGCGATCGCCCGCTCCGCGAGGGATGTGGGGATCGAACCGGTCGAGGTGATGGCGTCGTGGAACGCGCGCAACGCGGCACGGTCGGCCGATCCACGTTTCGCGAGCCATCGCGTCCGGATGTCGACGATCTCCAGCATTCCGGTGAGATAACTCGATGCCTGGGTCGGCCACGAGCAGTACCGGCCGACCTCGGCCTTGGCGTTCGGCGGTGTGAGATTGCCGTTCTTCACCATGAAGTCGACCGCCTGGTCGAAGGTCATCTCCTTCATGTGCAGTGAGGTGTCGACGATGATCCGCGCGGCGCGGAACAGCGTCGCCTCGTACTGGAACAGCAGGTGGCGGGGATCCGTAAAGAAACCCTGCTCGCGCATGACGCGCTCGGCGTACAGACCCCAACCCTCGGCGAAATACGACGTGAAGTGGGTCCGGCGAATGGGCGAGCGGTTTTGCTTGGCCATCACGAGATGCCAATGGTGGCCGGGGTACGCCTCGTGTACCGCGGTCGTCGGGATTCCCGCGCTGCAGTTGCCCTCGAGGCGTTTCTGCACCTCTTCGGGTGGCGTGCCATCCGGCGGATACGGCACGAAAAAATGTCCGTGGAGGGAATCGCTGAACGCCGGAGGCTGGTTGTAGCTCGCGACTGCCTGGATCGGACGCTGGTAGTGCGGCGATGGCTCGACCGTGCAACGCTCGCCCGCGGGGAGCGTGACGAGTCCAGTGCCCACGAGAAACGATCGGGCGCGCTCGGTCCAGTCTTCGTACTCCGCGCGCATCGCGTCGGGAGTTTGGGCGTGTATGTGGTTCAGCCGCTCGCAGACCTCCGTCCACGTCCCGCCGCCGTCGATCTGCTGAGCGATCTTGTTCGCCTCGCTCGCGAGAAGGTCGTACTGCTCGCGTCCGCGTTCGCGGAGCTCGCGAGCATCGAGGGGAAGGAGCTCCTTCTCGCGGAGCAGAGCCGTGTAGAGGTCCTCGCCGATCGCGTAGTCGCCGCCCGCGCGGGCTCTGTTGGACTCGAGGAACGCCGCGAAGTCTTCGTATGCGCCGGCGGCCGTCGCGCCCGCTTCGGCGACCTTCTGCCGAAGGGCCGGATCCTTCACCTCTCCCGGCACGAGCTCTCGCGCGTACCGCGCCGCTGCCTTCGCCTGGCCGATGGCGCGCTCGACGTACACGCGTGGGGCGAGCGCGAAGTCCAGGTTCGTCTTCCCGTCGGCGACCTGCTTCGTCACCGCGTGCAACCGCGCGCGGGCCGCGTCGGCCAGGTCGCGCTCAGGGCGCAGGCGATGGAGGAAAAGGGTGAAGACGCCCCCGAGCGACGGGTTCAGATAGGTATTGGGCTGGCGCTGCCAATCCAATCGCGGCTGCGTGAGCTCGCGCCCGCGCAGCGAGGCGAGGATCACGTCACGGTCGATGCGCTCGTCGGGGCTGAGCGTGTCGTCGGCCACGGCCCCAAAACGCTTTTTCCAGGCCAGGACCGCAGCATCACGCCGCCGGAACGCCTCCGCGGAGAGATCCTCCGCGCGCTCGTCGTACGCGGTGAGGCCGAGCATGCTGGCCCAGGTCGGCGACTCCTCGTAGCGTTCGTCGAGGTAATCCTTGACCAGCGACGAGAACGGCGCGGACGTCACGATGTGACCTCCCCGACAATGGCGAAGGTCACAGATTGAGCCTCACCGACTACCAGCGCAAACGCGACTTCCGGCGCACGCCCGAGCCGAAGGGCACGCCGCCGAAGAAAGAAGAGACGCGTCGCTACGTGGTCCACCGTCACCACGCGACGCGGCTCCATTGGGACGTGCGGCTCGAGATGCGCGGCATCCTCGCGTCATGGGCTGTGCCGAATGGCCCGCCGCTCGAGGCCGGAAAGCGACGCCTTGCGGTGCACACCGAGGATCATCCGATCGAGTACCTGACGTTCCACGGCGTCATACCCGACGGGTACGGCGCTGGCTCGATGACGATCTGGGATACGGGGACCTACGAGCTCATCGAAGAGAAGCCGAACGAGCTGAAGATTCGCATGAAGGGGACGCGCCTCGACGGCGAGTGGGTCATCGTGCAGACCAAGCAGAACGAAGGCCGCGACTGGCTCATGATCAAGCACGGGACGCCGCCGAAGAGCGATCCGCTCCTTTCGAAGATCGTGCCGATGCTCGCGTCCGCGGCGGACGAGCCATTCGACTCGCCGGACTTTACCTACGAGCCGAAGTGGGACGGCGTCCGCACGATCGCGTTCGTCGATGGGGGAGAGGTCCGCCTGCAGACGCGCAACCTCCTCGACTGCACCAAGCAGTATCCCGAGGCGACGCAGGCGGCCGAGGCGCTCACCGGCGCGTACCACGCAATCCTCGACGGCGAGATCGTGGCGCTCGACCCCAAGGGCGTGCCGAGCTTCCAGCGGCTGCAGCCGCGGATGCACGTGAGTGACGAGAGCACCGTGCGCAAGCTTCGCAAGTCGACGCCGGTGATCTACGAGGTCTTCGACATCCTCTACGCGGACGGAGAGGACCTCACGCGAAAGCCGCTTCGCGAACGCCTGCGGCGGCTCGACGATGCGCTGACCCCGATGGGCTCGATCCGCCGCAGCGAGGGTTTCCCCGGCGCGGGCGTCGCGCTCTTCGAAGCCGCGCGCGAGCAGGGCATCGAAGGGATCGTCGCGAAAAGGCTCGACTCGATCTACCTACCGGGAGCGCGATCGCCGGCGTGGGTAAAGATCAAGGCCTTCCGGACGATGGAGTGTGTGATCGGTGGGTGGACCGCCGGCCAGGGTGGCCGCACCAAGACGCTCGGCGCGCTGCTCATCGGCGTCTATCGCGACGGCAAGCTGCAACCGGTCGGGCACGTCGGCACCGGGTTCGACGAGCGAACCCTTCGCGACCTTCTGAAGGTTCTTGAGGAGCACGAGTCGCCGACATCGCCGTTCGCCACGGAACCGCGCACGAACCAGCCGGCACGCTGGTGCCTCCCGGAGCTCGTCTGCGAGGTCGAGTACGCGGAGATCACACGCGACGGGACGCTCCGGCACCCGACCTACCGCGGCCTCCGCCCCGATGTCGATCCGCGTGACGCGATGGGGGAGGAGCGGCGCGAGTCGGCGCGTAAAGCGCAGGAGGCCGCCAAGCGCGCCCCGACCACGACCGGCGCACCGGAGAACGGCGAGAAAGCCGCGCGCGTGCCTTCGGTCCTCGAGGTCGAGGGCAAGCGCATCAAGCTCACCAATCTCGAAAAGGTGCTCTTTCCCGAGGACGGCTACACCAAGGCCGACCTCGTCCGCTACTACACCGAGGTCTCGCCGTTCCTGGTGCCGTGGCTTCGGGATCGGCCGCTCACCCTGAAGCCGTTCCCCGACGGGATCCACGGCACGCACTTCTATCAAAAGAACAAGCCGGGTTTCACGCCTGAATGGATCAAGAGCTGGACCGATCCGCGCGAGCCGGAGAACGCCTACGTCCTCGCGAACGACATGGCCACGCTGGTGTGGATGGCGAACTACACCGCGATCGAGATCCATCCGCGGCTCGCGCGCGCCGACGATCCGGAGAAGCCGGACAACGTCATGATCGACCTCGATCCGGCGGAGGGCGCGACCTGGGACGACGTGAAGGAGGTCGCGCATGTCGTCAAGGCGGTCCTCGACGATCTCGGCATCGTTGGGTTCCCGAAGACCACCGGTTCGCGTGGGATCCACGTGCTCGTCCCCATCGCGCGGCGGTACACGTTCGAGGAGAGCCGGGCGTTCGCCCTGCGGGTCGGCCAGCTCGCGCGAGAGCGGCTGCCGAAGCTCGTCACGCTCGAGTTCAGCAAGTCGAAGAGACGCGGGATCTACATCGACTACCTGCAGAACACGCGTGCGAAGTCGACGGCGGGTCCGTACAGCGTTCGCCCGATCCGGCGCGCTCCGGTCTCGGCCCCGTTGCGATGGGACGAGATCGCATCCCTAGGTCGCCCGGACGCCTTCACGATGATCAACATGTCCGCGCGCCTCGACGCGGTTGGTGATCTCCTCAGCCCGTCACTCGGCCTCGCGCAGAAACTACCGAAGCCGCCGGCTTGAAGCGGGCCGCGGTCCTCGCGCCCGGATACGGCGGCACCGCGGAGCAGCCCATCCTCCGCGCGCTTGCGTCAGCACTGAAGACGTTCGAGATCGCCGCGCACGCGATCACCTTCCGCACGCGGGGGTCGAGACCGAGCAAGGACTACGCATCGGAGATCGAAGATCTCCGAGCCGCGCGAGATGCGCTCCGCGGCGAGGGCTACGAGCGCGTCGCCCTTGTCGGACGCTCGTTCGGGGGGCGGATCGCCGCGTTCCTCGCCGAGCGAGAGCCGCCGGAGGCGCTCGTGATCCTTGGCCATCCGATCTCGCCACCGAAGAGGCCCCGGCCACGCGACGAGGCGGCGCTCGCCGCGACGGCCTGTCCGACGCTCGTCGTCCAGGGCGACAGAGACGAGCTGGGGCCGTTCGTGGTGCTCGAGCGCATCGCGGCGACCAATCCGCGGATCGACCTCGTCCGCATCGCGGGGGCGGGCCACGATTTCGGCGCGCGTGAATCCGACGCGGTGGCGGCGGCCGCACGCTGGCTTGACAGTGTCCTGCGCTGAACGGGTCTCCGTCGCTCCTTCACACCCAGTTCATCAGCTCGAGCGACGCTTCCTCTCGACGACATCGTCAAAAGGAGAAATTCAATGCGAGGCATCGGCATCGTCCTGACGCTTCTGATCGCGGCCATCGTGGGCGTTGGCGCGTATCAGCTGGGGGTGTCGCAAGGGCTTGCGACGACGGGCACCGCGGTGGCTCCGGCCGTCTACTACCACCCCTTCTTCTTCGGAGGCTTCGGGTTCCTCTTCCCGCTCCTCTTCATCTTCCTCATCTTCGCCCTGATTCGCGGGGCCTTCGGCGGATGGGGAAGGCGCTACGGCGGCGGATGGGGCGGTGGTTACTACCAGAGCCCCCGCGAGCGGCTCGAGGAGCTGCACAAGGAGCTACACGGTGAGAAGCCAAAGGACTCCGGCACGACATCGCCACCGCCCAGCGGTCGCTAGGCGACGCGAAGCCAAAGGGACGCCGGACGCGAGTCCGGCGTCTTTGGCATATCTAGGATTCGGCAGGCGATGAGGAAGGTCTTGGTCGTCGATGACGAGCCAAAAATCGTGCAGCTCGCGCGCGACTACCTCGAGCATGCGGGGTTCGCGGTCATCGTGGCGCACGACGGAAAGGCGGCGCTCGCGAGCGCGCGCTCGCAGAAGCCGGATCTCGTCGTTCTCGACCTCGGCCTCCCCGAACTCGACGGGCTCGACGTCGCGCGCACGATCCGACAGGAATCAAATGTGCCGATCGTGATGCTCACCGGCCGCAGCGAAGAGTCCGACAAGCTCGTGGGCCTGGAGATCGGGGCGGACGACTACGTCACGAAGCCGTTCAGCCCAAAGGAGCTCGTAGCGCGCGTGCGCGCGGTCCTTCGGCGAACCGAGCGCCCGCGAGCCGATGCGGAGATCCTGAGGGTGGGAGACGTCATGCTGGACATACCGCGGATGCGGGCGACGGTCGCCGATCGACTGGTGGAGCTGACGCCGACGGAGTTCCAGCTCGTCACAACGATGGCGCGCGAACCAGGTCGGGTCTTCACGCGGGGGCAGCTGCTCGACGCGGTGCACGGCGTGGCGTTCGAATCGTACGAGCGCGCGATCGACGCCCATGTGAAGAACATCCGGCACAAGCTCGAATCGGATCCCGCGCGACCGCGCTATCTGCTCACGGTGTACGGGGTCGGCTACCGCTTCGCGGAGCTCGACGAGTGAGGAACGGACGCTGGGATCGGTCGCGCCGGCGCCCCCCGTGGTGGCCGGAAAACGAGCCATTTCCACCCCGGCAGGGCTGGGCGGGGCCGCAAGGGTGGCGGGGCGGCCGCTTCGCGCGGCGCATGGCGATGTTCTTCGTCGCTGCGGCCGTTTTCTCGGTCGTGGGCGCGACGGTCCTCTTCTGGACGCTCGCTACGGCGCTCGGAGCGCCCGATCTTGTGGGCAACGTCGCGCGCGGGCTGGCGCTGCTCCTGATCCTGTACGGCTTCGCGTTCACCGCGAGGTCGCTTCGTCGGCTCACCGCGCCGGTAGGAGATGTGATCGAGGCGGTCGGACGGGTTGCCGACGGCGACCTTTCGACGCGCGTGCGAGAACGAGGATCGCGCGACGCACGCTCGCTCGCGCGCGCGTTCAACGCGATGGTGAGTCGGCTCGAGACCGTCGAGGAGCAACGCCGGCGCTTGCTCGCTGACGTGAGCCACGAGCTCCGCACGCCGCTGTCAGTCGTGCAGGGAAATCTTGAAGCGCTTGTCGACGGGGTTCACCCGGCGGACGAGGCGCACCTGCTCGCGATCCTGGACGAGACGAGGGTCCTTTCGCGGCTCGTGGAGGATCTCCGCACGTTGTCACTTGCGGAGTCAGGTGCGCTCGCTCTCCACCGCGAGCCAGTCGACGTTGGCGCGCTGGTGCGCGAGACCGTCGACTCGTTCGCTTCGCAGGCCGAGGCGGCGGGAGTGCTGACCGATGCACAGGTGCAAAGCGGCCTGCCGCTCGCCGACGCCGACCCGGTGCGTGCGCGCGAGATCCTCGAGAACTTGATCGCCAACGCGCTCCGCTACACGCCGCGGGGCGGTCGCGTGAACGTCGAGGCGCGCGGACAGGACGCGTTCGTCGCGATCGACGTGCGCGATACCGGCGCCGGCATCGCCCCAGAGCTCGTCGACCGGATCTTCGACCGGTTCTACAAGTCCGCGGAATCCCGTGGCGCCGGCCTCGGACTCGCGATCGCGAAACAGCTCGTCGCGGCACACGGTGGAGAGATCAGAGCGGCGAGCGTCTCCGGCGAGGGGACCGATATCACGTTCACCCTCCCCGTCGAGCGCTCACCCGCCGAACCTGCTTAAGGCGCGGTCTTCACGCCCTCGGACGTATCGATCTGGGCGCGCTGGAGCTTGCCCGAGTAATCGACGTAGATCGACTTCCATTCCGAGTAGACGTCGAGCGCCGCACGGCCCGCTTCACGGTGGCCGTTACCGGTCGCCTTCATGCCGCCGAACGGAAGTTGGATCTCCGCGCCGATGGTCCCCGCGTTGACGTACACGATCCCCGTCTCCGCGTCCCGCATGAAGCGGAACGCGTTGTTCACATTTCGGGTGTAGATCGAGCTCGAGAGACCGTACTTCGTCGAGTTCACAGCCTTGATGGCTTCGTCGACACTCGAGACCTCGATGACCGCCGTCACCGGGCCAAAGATTTCATCCTGAGCCACGCGCATGTTGGGCTTCACGTCCACGAGCACGGTGGGCTCGTGGAAGAACCCCTTGGCGAGTGCGCCTTCGGTCGACACGTGCCCCCCTGCCGCGATCGTGGCCCCCTCTTTCTCGGCGACGGGGATGAACGAATGAACGCGCTCGAGCTGCGACGCAGAGACGACCGGACCGACGTCGGTCGACGCCTCGAGGCCGTTCCCCAGACGGAGCTTCTTCGCGCGGCCGACGAGCTTGTCGACGAGCTCCTTGGCCACGCTCTGGTGAGCGATCACGCGCGATGCTGCGGTGCACCGCTGTCCCGACGTGCCGAAGGCCGACCAGACGATCCCGTCGAGCGAAAGGTCCACGTCCGCGTCGTCGAGAACGACGATGGCGTTCTTGCCGCCGAGCTCGCAGGACACGCGCTTGAGAAGCCGGCCGCCTATCTCGCTGATGTGCGAACCCGTGTCGGACGAGCCGGTGAACGACACCAGGTCCACCCCGGGATGCGAGACGAGGTGGTCGCCGAGGTCTCCCCCCGACCCGAGCACAAGGTTCAGGACACCCTTCGGCAGCCCGGCCTCCTCGAGTATTTCGACGAGCCGCACCGCCAGGAGCGGCGTGTAGGAAGCCGGCTTGAACACGATCGTGTTCCCGAGGATGAGAGCCGGCATGAGCTTCCAGGTTGGGATCGCGAACGGGAAATTCCATGGAGTGATCGCCGCGACCACACCCACCGGGTGCCGCATGCTCATCGCCCATTTGTTGGGAAGCTCGGCGGGGACGACATCACCGAACTGGCGGCGCCCCTCGCCGGCGATGTAGTAGGTCATGTCGATGCCCTCTTGGACATCTCCGCGGGATTCGGCGAGGACCTTGCCCATCTCGCGCGTCATTTCCCGGGCGAGGTCGTCCTTCCGTGTGAGCATGATCTCGCCGGCTCGGTAAAGGATCTCGCCGCGCTTTGGGGCGGGATAGAGACGCCAACCGTCGAGGGCTCGCCGCGCGGCGTCCACCGCGCGGTCCACGTCGGCGACCGTCGATTTGGCCACGTTCGCGATGAGCTCACCGGTCGCGGGGTTCGTGTTTTCGAACGTGCCGCCGCCGGAAGCGTCGAGCCAGCGGCCGTCGATGAAGTTCTGGAGCATTGGCGTCGCCATGTTGGTTGACTCCCCCTTGTCAGGGGGATGGTATGCGGCTAGATCACTCCCATGCGCAGCAGCACCGCTATGAGATGCACGATGCGCCGCTCGCGGAGCGCTTCGATGAAGGCCACGCGGGCCGTCTCGGCCTCGGCCGCCGGATCGCTCGTCTCGTCGGCGGTCTCCGCGTCGATTGGCTCGGCAGTCGAGCTCCGGGGCGCCGGCGCCGCCCGCTCCGCGATGGGCTCGGCCACCGGGCGTGCGGCCTGCGCCGCGGGCGCCGGTGGCGGGATGGCGATCTTCACGGTCCCGCCCGGTCCGCCGAAGTCCGCGGCCCAATACCACTTATAGGTGGCGCTCGCGTTGTAGACGAGACCGATGCCGACGGCGTTGTAGTTCGGATTCAAGAGGACCGCGTTGTGCGCGGGGCTCGCCTGCCATCCGGCGAGCACACCGCCCGCGCTGGGGTATCCCGCCCCGAGATCCTCGCCGGTGTACATCGAAGGCGCCGGATAGCCGAAGGCGAACATGCGCTGAACGGGCGAGCGCCCATCCGAGGAGACGTGACCGATGTAATTCTTTGCGGCCATGTCGCCCGCCATCCACGTCGCGGCCGCGGTCAGCGCGCCGCTCGCGGATACCGCCTGCAGACCGTTGTTCGCGCGATAGGCGTTCACGAGGGCGATGAGGTCGCTCTGAGAACTCGCGGCTGCATACCCACGCTCGGCCAGCGTCGCGCCCGCTGCGGGCAGCGCCACGCTAAGTCCCAATGCCACGATCGCGAGCACAAAGGTCAGGGGACGGCGAAGCATGAAGACTCCCTGGGGTAACAGTCCTGCGACGGCCTGATGACGGAATTGATAACGGACCGTCCGTCCGGTTGTCAGCGATTCGGACGAAATCGTCCGCACATCGTGCTAGCGGACAGGCGTCTATCGTGAATCCACAGGCCGGAGGGCGCGCTTTTGCGCTGTCTGCAGAACTAGCGGGGGCTCACTTGCGCGCTGCTAGAAGGACGCTCCGTAGAACAGCCAGATCGTCAGAGCGCCGACTGCAACGATGCCAAGGAAGATGAGCACGAAGGCGATGTTTGCCTGTCGCTCGGGATCGTTCTGAGTGAAGCGGTCCATTAGCGGGCAACCCTCAGTCTTGTGGAGATCGAATCCCTGACCACCTCATGACTGCGATTCAAGACGGCTAGTGCTCGCGACTCCATGCGCAAATCCTACGTTGTTAGGGGCACGACAGGTCAGCACGATCGACAGTCAAGCGCCAGGGGTCGGATCCGCAATCGAGGCGCCTGCTCGGCCTGCTCGGATTGGTCCCTTCGTCCCGTGACTGAACGCCTGCACCGTTCGGAGCGAGCAATTCGGTGGCGAGTCGCGCTCCGTCGTCGGTCGTCCAACTCCCGATCACCGGCCGTTCGGAGCCGGATGTTCTGAGAGGCTCGAGCGCACCCCTGGAGCGGCGCACCGACGCCCATGGTGTCTACTGCCGCCACTGTCGCGATGGGGGCGGGGCGACCGAGGTGGTCGCCCCGCGACCATTCAGTTGCCGACGACGAAGAGGTCTCCGAAGTTTTCCGTGTAGATCTTTCCATCGTCGCCGAGGGCGAGCGGCGTGTAGGCCGCTCCGAGTGCGAGGCGCAGGAACTTGCTCTGCTTCAGGGTGCCATCGGGATTGATCGCGTAGATGTTGCCGTCCTCGCTATTCGCGTAGACGACGCCGTTCGGGTCAACCGCAGGTGCGTTGATGCACCACTCGAAACCGCCGGGGTGATCGTCGCGACACTTCAGGTGACCGAAATTGTCATACCCGCAGCTCAAGGTATTCGTGTTCTGGAATTTCCACTCGGGAGAAAGATTCGCGTCGAGTCGCGTGATGTAGTACGGACCGGCGGGGGCAACCGGGCAGAACTTCTTGTCATTGCAGTACGAGCCGGCGTCGTAGTGGTTGTCCTTGACCACGATCGAGTATGTCCCGTCGTGGCCGAAGACGGCCGGCGTCTGGTCCCAGCCGAAGTCGTACGTGGCAACGATGTGGCCATCTCTCGGGCTGAACTTCCAGAGGTGTCCGCGAGCAAAGTTGTAGCGGCTGTACGAGCCGTAGAGGATGCTTCCGTCCGGCGCGATCGAGGGCGAGGAGGACGATTGGTCGATGACCCGCCCCGCCGGCCTCTCGTTCGTGGCCGGATCCACGCCCGTCGTCGCACCCTCGGTGCAGCCGCCTGGCGTGCCATTCGGCGGCAGCAACACGTTGCAGCCATCGTTGAGGAAGTCACGCAGCGACGTGTGCCACTGCGGGCTCAGGTCCGGGGAGAGGGCGACCATGTACGAGTAGCGCGTGCGCAGGTGCGCGCGGCTGACCGTGTAGATCGTGCCGTCAGGCGCGATCGCGGGCCCGACGTTGATTCCCGGCCGCTGGGATCCGCAGGCCCCCTTCGGCGGCGTTGCTGTCGGACTGGGCGGCCATGGCAGCTGACCGAGGCTGAACGTCGTCGTGCACGTCGTCGGTGCGTCAGGTACCAGCGTCCGGTACTCGACGCTCCGCGCGCTGCCGTCCGCGGCAATCCTCACCAGCCAAGCCCCGGCGATGTCGGTGCCGGACGCGCCATACGGGTCAGCGGGATCGAACTTGAGCGCGTTGTAGTAAATGTTGCCGGCGGCATCGGCCACGAGCGGGCCGGCGACGAACGTGTTCGGATCGAAGTCCGCGCCCTTTGAGAATGGCGTGAGCCTTCCCAGGACGGAGCCGTTCTCCTTATTCAACTTCCAGACAGCGCCGGAAGCTCCCGGCACGTAGATGAAGGGGCCCGCCAGAACGGCGTGGAAGACGGGCTCCCATCCGCTGAGTCCCCAGCGCTCCGTCGGTGATGACCCGACGCTGAACGGGTTCGGGTCGGGCTTCCAGTCGCTTGTGTAATTCCATTGCTCGACGAGCCGGCCGTCCTGCCAGCGAAGCCGCTTCTCGTTCCAGATCTGTGTGTTCCACCCCTGCTCGCCGCTGTACGTCCCGGTCTTGAACTCCATGAACACGTCGCGGCCGTCGATGAGCGGCGCCTGGTAATGCGTGCAGAAATTGCAGGGCGCCTTGATCTCGTCCGGAACGAACGGGTCGAAGGTGAGGTCCGCGAGAACGCGATTGAGATCCTGTCCCACCGCGACCGCCGTGCCGCTGTGCTGCGGATTCTGACCCCATTGCGGCCACGCCGGAACACTTCCGGCGAGCGATGTGATCGATGCGCTCACCACCGATGCGACTGTCACGACGATGGAGACTGTTGTCGCGATGCGCCTGAACACACGCATTGTTTCTCCCCCTGGCCCTTGGATCTCGGATGACAGCGCTTCGTTCTTGATTTCTTTGCCGGCATCACCTCCGGTCGCCCGAACCGGTCGATGATCCGCGCATCGTCAAGGGCGTCGACTTCTCGATCGCCGGTCAACCCGATGCTTCCGCAGTCCTGGTCAGTGCGCGAAATGCGTCAACGAACAAAATCGGTTACACGGTGAGTCAGCGTTGTTCGCGCGCGACCCTAGCCGAGACTGACCAATTGACGCACCATCATGGGGCGTTTGCGATAGACGAATCCTCAGACAGGCGCGAGCTAGGCGACTGGCGCGGACTCTGTGGAGCTGAGGGGGATCGAACCCCTGACCTCATGAGTGCGATTCATGCGCTCTCCCAGCTGAGCTACAGCCCCCAGCCCCGCGACTGGCGCGGGCCTCGTCGCGACTAAGGGTACCCGAGACGACCCGCTCGGAGCCAGCGCACTACGCGATTCGAAGCACGACCGGAGCGTCTCCCCAGAGGCGCTCGAGGCGATAGAGATGGCGCTCTTCGGGAACAAACGCGTGCACGACCACATCGCCGAGGTCGATCAACACCCAGCGACCGGAGCTGTAGCCCTCGACCCCGATCGGTTTGCGGCCGGCCTCGATCGCCTTCTCGCGCACCGCATCGGCGATCGCCTGCACCTGCCGCTCACCTCGGCCGGTGCAGATCACGAAGAGGTCGGCGATGGTCGTCAGCTCCGAAACATTCAGCACGAGGATGTCCTCGGCCTTCTTATCGCCCGCAGCATCGACCACGACGTCCGCCATGGCTCTGGACGAGAGGTCGGTCATTTGTACAGGCGGTGCTCCTCGATGTAACGCAGTACTGCCTCGGGAACAAGGTAGCGCAGAGACCTACCGCGCGCGGCCCTCGCCCGCAGCTCCCGCGAGCTGATGTCCATGAGCGGAGAGTCCAACATCCGCACGCCGCTGGGTGCATTCGGTGCGCCAGGCCGCGCCGCCAGGACGACGGTCGCGAGGGCGCGGATGCGCGCCGGTTCCCGCCACCGCTCGAAATCGGCGTATGCATCGCTGCCGAGGATCAGGAACAGGTCGCCCTCACCCCGCAAAGCCTCGAGCGTATCGACCGTGAACGAGGGTCCTTTCCGGTCGAGCTCTATCCCTGAGACCGTGAAGCGCGGCTCGGTGGCGGTCGCCGACGTCAGCATCGCCAGGCGAGCTTCGGCGCTCGCGACCGGACCGTCCTGCTTCAACGGTGAGCGGCGCGCCGGCACGAAATAGACCCGATCGAGGCCGAGCTCATCGAGCGCCGCATTGGCGATCGCGAGATGCCCGACGTGGACCGGGTCGAACGTGCCGCCGAACAGGCCGACGCGCGTCACGCGTCCACATCCCCCTCGCTCCATTCCATCTCGAGCGCGCCGATCCGAACGGTGTCGCCCTCCTTGGCGCCGAGCGCGCGCAGCTCACGTTCGATTCCTGTCCGGATCAACTGTCGCTGGAAGTAGGCGGCCGCATCCGGAGACCCCCAGTCGATGCCCGAAGCGAGGCGCTCAACGCGGTCACCCTCGACCCGAAAGCCTTCGCCTTCGCGCTTGACGGTCCAGTCACGACCGCCGCCGGCGAACGCGATGCGGCGCTCGCGGGGCGCCGGCGCGCGCGCCGCTTCCCGGGGCGGGCACCGATCGAAGATCACGCGAAGGAGATCGTCGGTGCCTTGGTGCGCCGCGGCCGATATCGCGATGCTCGCGATACCACGCTCTGAAAGCGCGCGGGCGATGCGTGGCGCGGCCTCGCGCGCCTCGGGAAGGTCGATCTTATTCAGTGCGACAAGCTGCGGACGCTCCGCCAGCCCGCGCCCGTAGCTCCGCAGCTCGGCGTCGATCGTGGCGATGTCCTGGAGGGGATCCGGCCGCGATGCGTCGACCACATGCACGAGGAGCCGCGTGCGCTCGACGTGGCGGAGGAATTCTTCCCCGAGACCGAGGCCGCGGCTGGCCCCCTCGATGAGTCCAGGGATGTCGGCGACGACGAGCTCGCGATCGTCGAGACGCGCGACGCCGAGGTTCGGGACGAGCGTCGTGAACGGATAGTCCGCGATCTTCGGTCGCGCGCTCGTGAGCGCCGCGAGGAGAGTGGACTTCCCCGCATTGGGTAGCCCCGCGAGGCCAACGTCCGCGAGAAGCTTGAGCTCGAGATCGATCTCCCGCTGTTCGCCCTTTCCGCCATCCTCGGCGATGCGGGGTGCGCGTCGCGTGCTGGTCGCGAAACGCGCGTTGCCTTTTCCACCGGAGCCGCCGCGGGCGATGATCAGCTCCTCACCAGGAGCGGTGAGATCCGCAACCGTCCCGCCCGTCGCGCGGTCGATCACGAGCGTCCCGGGCGGAATGCTCAAGATGCGATCCGCGCCCGATCGTCCACTACTGTTGCGGCCGCTCCCCGGCTTGCCAGGCTCCGCGTCGATCTGCTTGGTGAACCGAAAGTCGGTCAGTGTCCCGAGCTGTGGGTCCACGCGCAGGATGACGTCGCCACCTTTGCCACCATCGCCACCGTCGGGCCCGCCCCGCGGAACGTGCGCCTCGCGTCTGAACGAGATAACGCCCCGGCCGCCATCGCCTCCTCGCACCACCAAGCGTGCACGGTCAATGAACATCGCTAGAGGCGAACGAGCGGTCGCGGCAACGCGACGATGCGTACGTGCGCCGCGTCCGCGCGCAGACGCTCGAGCACCCGCTCCATCCCGACCACGGCGTCCGCGCCTTGCGCGATCCGGAGCGCGCGGTGCGGATCAGCGGCGAGGCCGCACAGAATAAGAGAGCTTTCGGGGGGAAGATCTCCGGCCAAACCGACGAGAGCGTCGAGCTCTCGGGGCCGATCGGTGAGACCCGGCAGCGTCGGCACACGTAGCGCGACCGAGACCTTGGCAGCGATCGCAACGGTGATCGACGCACGGACATCCGCGAAGCGGAAGCCCTCCGGCCGATGAAGGACCTCGTACGTTTCGGCCCGCGCGGAGACGAGACGGACCGCCACCGAATCAAGGCCGGCGTCGCAGAGCCGGCGGAGCGCGGTCGGCATCGAACCGTTGGTCTCGAGGTGGATCGTGCCGACTCGCGTGCGCTCGCGGATGGCTGAGATCGCGGCTTCGATGAGACGGACGGCGAGGAGCGGCTCTCCCTCGCACGCGCGCCCGAAGGCGACGACGGTCCCTCCGCCTTGAAGATGACGTGCCCCCGCCTCGGCCAACTCCTCTGGAGCCGGTCTGAACGCGGCTGGTTCGGTGGGCGAGGCGTCGGCATCGTCGCTCAGCACCAGCACCTCCGGCGGTCGCTCGTTCCGAGGCGCGGCGACCGGCAGCGCGCAATCGTGACGACCCAAGAACGCGTTCGCTGCGGCGCGGCAGCGATAGTCCTTCGCGCAGCGCGCGAGCTGCCGGAGCACGCGGCTCGATGGGTGGTCTCGCTGTGTCGCGGTGATCCGCGCGAGAAGATCGGGTGTCGCCCTGCCGTCGGCCGCGCCGGCGTCCCGATCGAGCGCGACCGCCGAGACGACGAGCTCACCGTCGGCGTCAGCGCCGACTGCTGCGTACGCGCGCGGCTTCAAGGGCGGTGCGGCGAGGTTCTCCTCATATGCGGGCAGGGCCATGCGCAGATAGCCGATGGGGACGATCGCGCCCACACCGAACCGTCCCGCCCCAAGCTCGCGGGCGCGCCCCGTTCGGTCGAGGCCCAAGCCGGTCCTATCCGGGAGCTGGACGACCTCGGTGCCCGCGGGGAGCCGGATCGTATGGGAGAGGGGGCCGACCGCTGAACCATCCGACATGGCGGCCGCGTAATCGGCGGCGACCACGAGACGCCCCGAACGATCGCTGTGAACCGCGCTGAGCACAGATCGGAGAATAGGTGGGCCGCGTAGGGCCTGGGGTCGCGCGCCCTAGAGGTCGAGGCAGTTCACGAATCGGTTTCCGAGCTTGCACTCCCAGTGGACGTGCGGCCCGGTGGTGACGCCGGTGAGCCCGATCGCCGCGATGATCTGACCACGTGTGACCTGTTGCCCCACGCTCGCGTACACAGCGCTCGTGTGGTAGTAGCAAGTCTCCAAGTCGCCGGCGTGTTGCACGCACACGCGGAGCCCGCCGACGGCGACCCATCCGGCCGCCGAGACGACGCCGTCATCTGACGCGCCGATGCCCGTGCCGTACGGCGCCGCGAGGTCGACGCCGGTGTGTCCCGCCCAGAAGTACTGGGTGATCACTCCGGCGACCGGCCATGCGAGGCGGCCAGTACGGGGCGGCGTCGCGCCGATGATCGGTCCGCGGAGTACAGAGACGGTCACGCGCTCCGGCTCCTGGAGTGCTGGGAGCGCGGCCCCTCGCACGAAGATCTGCTGCCCCGCCGCGCATCGTTCGGGCTCGAAGTAGCAGCGGTTGAAGGTGAGAATGACGGCTGGATCCACCTTGAACTGGGTCGCGACCGAGGCGACAGTGTCGCCGTCCTTCATCGTGTAGAGCGCACCCTCAGCGGGTGGGATCACAAGCTTCTGACCCATCTGAAGCGTGTGCACGTCGGTGATCGCATTCGCGAACGCGATGGCTTCGACCGAGACGTCGTAGTAGTTCGCCATGGTCGCGAGGGTGTCGCCCTCGTGGATCGTCACTTCCTGGACCGACCGTGTGCCCTCGGCGGCGACGGTCAGCGGGTTCCTGCTTGAGGCGATCGCGCCGCCGCGCGCCACCGGCTGGGCGCGCGAAGCATCGGCCGCTGCCAGCGTCGTCACCGCGACGTTCGGTGTGACGGTGCTCGCGCGCGAGGCAGCGGTCGCCGCGAACGGGAGCGAGAGCACGAGCACCGCGACCGACGTGTTGAGCGCGAGACGGAGGCCGCGGACGCCGACCATGCTCGCGAGATAGCTACTGCTTCCCTCAAGAGCGACGTAGGAAAGGTGCCTCGAGCGAGCGCCGAGCGCGGAGACTCCGTGAACGAGGAGTCGCGCCTGTCGCTGAAGGAACCGTTTTGGGTTAGGTGTGGCTTGCGAACGTCGGCTGTGTTGTCCCAACCCCGGCGGTTCCTCCCAACTCATCGAAATGCGGCCGTCTTTGGCCGGTGTGCGTCGGTTATTCGATTCCCTCACCACATCGGTCCGGGTCGACCGATCTCCCGCCCGCGCTCATGTACTAATTGCGTACTGACGTGGTGGGAGGTCTGCACCGTACCTCTCGACCAACAAATGTGTCAACCGTGCAACGTGGTAGCACCGAGCGAGGTCTTGGTGGATATCCGGTGTCGGGCCCCGGTTTGCTCGCACGAGTACCCCTACGTAGGCTTCTTTCGGTGCCCGACTACAGCCTTTCGTACGTTTACGTCTTCGCGTTCTTCGTGGTCGGAGCAATTTTCGTAACTGTCCTGCTAACGCTCGCTCGCCTCGTCGCTCCCCGGAAGGCCACTAAGGAAAAGCTCCGCACGTACGAGTCGGGCGAAGAGCCCATCGGTCAGGCCTGGGGACGATACCCGACGCACTTCTATGTGTTCGCGCTCCTCTTCGTCGTGTTCGATGTCGAAGTCATCTTCCTTTTCCCGTGGGCCGTGCTCTTCCGCGCGCTCGGCGTTGCAGGCCTCATCGAAGTGATCGTGTTCATCGCGATCCTCGTCGTCGGACTCTATTACGCCTGGAAGAAGGACGCCCTCAATTGGTACTAAGCGCCCCACGATCGACGATCGATCTCGACGGCCTTCGGTCGTACGTGTCGTCCCGGCTCGCTGACAAGGCTCGCGTATCGACGCTGCACGACATGCTGGTGCTCGACGTGGAGCGCGATCGACTCGTGGAAGTCGCGACGTTCGTTCGCGACGACCCGCGCACTCGATGCGATCTGTATTCCGTGAATGCCGGAGTCGACACCGGTGCTGAGCTCCGCTCGGTAACCTTCGTTCGCGGTACGGGCACGAGAGTCTCGGTCATGCTGCGGACCTCGTGCACCGAGCTCGACCCGCACATTCCGACGCTCGTCTCGGTATGGGAGGGCGCGAACTGGTGCGAGCGGGAGACGTACGACATGTTCGGCATCGAGTTCGACGGGCACCCGGACCTACGTCGCATCTTCCTCGAGGAGAGCTTTCCTGGGCACCCTCTGCGAAAGACCTTCCTCCCGCCGCGTAGCGACGCGCGGGGCGGATAGCGATGCCCGTCGGTCCTTTCGGCATCGACCCATTCGTCTGGGCGCCGCTGCGCCTGGTCATAGCGGTTGGTCTTGCGCTCTTCCTCGTGCTGAACGGGGCGCTCTTGCAGATCTATCTCGAGCGAAAGATCCAAGCGATCATCCAGGACCGCCTCGGCCCGTATCACGTGGGCCCCTTCGGACTCCTCCAAACCTTTGCCGACGCTCTGAAGCTCATCTCGAAGGAGGACGTGCGCGCGAAGGCCACCGACGGCTGGTTCTTCGTGGCGGCGCCGGCACTCGTGTTCTGCCCGATGCTCGCCTCGTGGGTGGTGCTTCCGTTCGCCCAGGACATCGTGGGCGCAAATCTCAACATCGGCCTCCTCTACCTCACGACGCTCGGTTCGATGACGGTGCTGGGCATCGTCATCGCGGGATGGGCATCGAACAACAAATACGCGCTCGTCGGTGGTCTGCGCTCGGCCGGTCAGCTCATCTCGTACGAGATCCCGCAGATCCTCGCCTTGGTGTCGGTGGTGCTCGTCGTCGGGTCGCTCTCCATGCTCGACATCACGCGTTCGCAGGCCGGGCCGTTCGTGAACGTGCTCATCCTGCCGTTCTCATTCGTGATCTACTTCATCGCCGCGCTCGCCGAGACGAACCGCACCCCGTTCGATCTACCCGAGGCCGAGTCCGAGCTCGTGGCCGGATGGCTCACCGAGTACTCGGGCATGCGCTGGGGAACGATGCTGGCCCTTTCCGAGTACGGCAATGTCACCGTCGTCTGTGCGATCGTGACCACCCTCTGGTTCGGCGGCTGGCAGGGGCCGGGCGTCGAAGCGATCCCACTCCTCGGCGTTCTCTGGTTCACGCTCAAGGTCTACGCGTTCATCCTCGTCATGATGTGGATCCGGGCGACGCTACCTCGGCTTCGGATCGACCAGCTCATGAGCTTCTGCTGGAAGGGGCTCATTCCGATGGCCCTCGTGAACATCGCGGTCGTGGCGATCCTCGCCCTCGCGTTCCCGACGACGAAGATCCCGATCGCCATCGCGAGCTGGGTGCTTCTCGTCATCTTCGTGACCGGGATCCCGATCGTTCAGCGTCAACGTCTCCGGACGCTGCGCGCACGTGCCCGCGCCGCGGCGGCGCCGGCGGTCCGCGCGGCCAGCTGACGGTCTGGTGACGTTCGACTTCGTCGAGCCGGTGGTCTTCGCCCTTCTCTCGATCGGGGTGATCGCCGGCGGCGTGGCCGTTGTGATGCTGAATCGAATCACGGCGGCCGCGCTGCTCATGGCCTTCACCTTCCTCTGCATGGCCGGGATGTTCGTCCTACTCGGGGCCGAGACGATCGCCGCCTTCCAGGTCCTGATCTACGTCGGTGCGATCACAGTCCTGATCCTGTACGGCGTGATGTTCACGAAGTTCGGCGACCGCCCTCGCGCCCTGTTCTTCCAGCGGCAGACGCCGCTCGCGGCGGTGTTCGTCGCCGCGGTCGCGATCCCCGTCGCGATCGTCGCGCTCTCCTTCACCAGCGCGTCACCCCGGCCCGGCGGCGGTGACCTCATCGCCCTCGCGACGAGTGTGTTCACCGACTTCGCTTTCCCGTTCGAGATCGCGTCGGTGCTCCTCCTCGCGGCGATGGTCGGCGCGATCGTGCTCACGAAGCGGGACGACCCCGAGGAAGCCGCGCTGCGGCGACGTCGGTGACCGTCCCTCTCGGCGCGTATGTCGTCGTGTCGGCGGCGCTCTTCTTCATCGGGTGCGCGGGGGTGCTGGTCCGCCGCAACGCCGTCGTGATCCTCATGTGTGTCGAGCTCATGCTGAACGCCGCGAACCTCGCTCTTGTCGCCTTCTCGCGGAAGTACGGCTCGATCGACGAGCGCGGGAGCGTCTTCGTGATCTTCGTCTTCGTCGTCGCGGCGGCCGAGGTGGCCGTTGGCCTCGGGATCATCCTGTCGGCATATCGCAACCGGCCGGTAGTGGACGTCGACGAGATCCACCAAATGAGGGGATGAGCGAGTGAGGAGCGGCTCTGCAGCGACGAACGAGGCCGACAGCCTTGAGCGCGTCTCTCGGCGAAGCCGAAGATTGAGCAAGGGTTGAGCGTGATTTCGCTCGTCTGGCTCATCCCGGCGCTGCCGCTCACCGCATTCCTCGTCAACGGTCTGTTCGGACGGCGGTGGCTGGGCCAACTCACAGGCGTCATCGCGTCGGCGGCCGTCGGCGTCTCCGCCCTTCTCGCGATCGGGGTCTTCCTCGAGGTCGTCGGCGGAAGGACCCAGACCGTCGTCTCGCTCTACCGCTGGATCGCGGTCGGCGATTTCTCGATCAACGTGTCCGCGTTGGTCGACCCGCTGTCGTCGACGATGCTCCTGGTGGTTACGGTCGTCTCGTTCTTGATCTTCGTGTACGCAAACGGCTACATGGCGCACGACGCCGGGTTCTACCGCTTCTTTACGTGGCTCTCGCTCTTCGTCTTCGCCATGTTGATCCTCGTGATGGCGGACAACTACCTGCTCATGTTCGTGGGGTGGGAGGGCGTCGGCCTGTGCAGCTACCTGCTCATCGGCTTCTGGTTCGAGCGCCCCGAACCCTATTACGCGGCGAAGAAGGCTTTCATCATGAACCGGATCGGGGACTGGGGCTACACGATCGGGATCATCACGATCTTTCTGGTCTTCGGGTCGATGAATTTTCTCGACGTGTTTACGCGGCTCGCGACGAGCTCGATGGCGCAAGGCCCGCTCACTCTCATCTGCCTCGCGCTCTTCTTCGGCGCGACCGGCAAGTCGGCGCAGCTGCCGCTCTACTCGTGGCTGCCGGATGCGATGGAGGGCCCGACGCCGGTATCGGCGCTCATCCACGCCGCGACGATGGTCACCTCAGGTGTCTACCTCGTAGCCCGATCCATGCCGCTCTTCGAGGCCGCGGGCCCCTCGCTACAGGTCGTCGGCATTGTCGGAGCGATCACAGCGATCTTCGCGGCGACCATCGCGCTCGTTCAATTCGACATCAAACGGGTGATGGCCTACTCGACCGTGAGCCAGCTCGGGTACATGTTCCTCGCTCTTGGCGTGGGCGCGCCGGCCGCGGCGATCTTCCACCTCGCCACGCACGCGTTCTTCAAGGCGCTTCTTTTCCTGGGTTCCGGATCGGTGATCCACGGCCTGGGTGGCGAGCAGGACATGCGCAAGATGGGTGGTCTGCGCCGCAAGATGCCGGTGACGTTCTGGACGATGCTGATCGCCGGCGGCGCGCTCGCGGCGCTCCCGCCACTCGCCGGGTTCTGGTCGAAGGACGAGATCCTCGGCGCCACGTTCACCGAGGGCCAGCTCGTGCTCTACGCGATCGGGATCGTCACTGCCATCCTCACCGCGTTCTACGTCACGCGCGCCCTCTGGATGACCTTCTACGGAGAGCCGCGCGATCACCATCTCTACGACCACGCGCACGAGTCCCCGCGCGTGATGACTCTTCCCCTCGTGGCCCTCGCAGCCGGCTCGGCGGTTCTCGGCATCGTCATCGGCTTCCCGCCCGAAGGGGGTTTCATCCATCGGTTCCTGGCGCCGGTCGTCGAGGCCGCCGGCGTGGCCGACCGGGCGCCCGAGCTCGCGACGATCGTCGTCTTGGCCTTTGTTTCGGTGCTTGCGGGCCTGATAGGGATCGCGGTCGGTGTCTCGATGTACGTTCGTCATCGGCCGGACCCGGCGGCCCTGACGAGAGCGGCCGGCCCGGTCTATCGGGTCCTCGTGAACAAGTACTACGTCGATGAGCTCTACGACCACCGCTTCGTCGAGGCAGCTCGCGCGTTCGCGGGAGCGGCGTGGGCCTTCGACATTCACATCATCGATGGCCTCGCGAATCGGCTCGGTTGGGCACTCGCGAGAGGCGGCCAGGGCTTGCGCCGGGCGCAGACCGGCGTCGTCGGCAACTACGCCCTCACGATCGTCGCCGGGCTGCTCCTCATCCTCGTCGCGTACGGCGGTTATGCCGCTGGGATCCTGGGCCGATGACGAACGTGCTGTCGCTCCTCGTGGTGATCCCGCTCGCCGGGCTGATCCCGCTGTTCCTGTTCCGCCGCGACGAGCGCGCCGCGAAGCAGGTCGCCATCACGACGACGTTCGTCGAGCTCGTCGTGTCGCTCTGGATGGTCAAGCAGTTCGTCGTCGGGGAACCCGGTTTCCAGCTCGTGGAGAAGCTCGAGTGGCTGCCGAGCCTCGGCATCAGCTACCTCGTCGGGGTCGACGGCATCTCGGTGCTTCTCGTGCCCATGACAACGCTGCTCACGTTCATCGCCGTCCTGTATTCGAGCGGCGGGGCCATCAAGACACGGATCGTCGAATACATGACCGCCTTCCTTCTGCTCGAGGTCGGCATGGTCGGCGTGTTCATCGCGCTCGATCTCTTCCTCTTCTACATCTTCTTCGAGCTGATGCTCGTGCCGATGTACCTGATCATCGGCATCTGGGGCGGACCGCGCCGGATCTACGCCACGCTCAAGTTCGTGATCTTCACCCTCGCGGGCTCGCTCCTCATGCTCGTGGGCATCGTCGCCGTGTATTTGCAGTCGGCGGATGCGTCGGGCTCGCGGACGCTCTCGCTCCCAGACCTGATCGAGCTGCGCGGCCGCTTTCCGGCGGACTTCCAGTTCTGGGTCTTCCTCGCCTTCGCCCTCGCCTTCGCGATCAAGATGCCGATGGTCCCGTTCCACACCTGGCTCCCTGACGCCCATGTCGAGGCCCCGACGGCCGGTTCGATCGTCCTCGCGGGCGTTCTCCTAAAGGCTGGCGGCTACGGCTTCCTCCGCTTCGGGCTACCGCTCTTCCCTATCGGGGTCCAGGCCTGGCTGCCGGTCCTCATCGTCCTCTCGGTCATCGCGATCCTGTACGGGGCGATCGTCTCTGCCGTCCAGAAGGACCTGAAGAAGCTCGTTGCCTACTCGTCGGTGGCGCACATGGGTTTCGTCACGCTCGGCATCTTCGTCCTCAACCTGCAAGGGGGCGTCGGCGCGGTGCTTCAGATGCTGAACCACGGCTTCGTCACCGGCGCGCTGTTCCTATTCGTCGGTATCCAGTACGAGAAGACGCATCGCCGAATGATCGCGGACCTCGGTGGCCTTGCGAATATGTGGCCGCTCTTCACGACCTTCTTCGGCGTGTTCGTCCTGGCGTCATTGGGACTGCCCGGCCTGAACGGTTTCATCGGCGAGTTCCTCGTGTTGCTCGGCGCGTTCAAGTTCGGCGGTGTGCCACTTGGTGGGCTCTTCTGGGGACCGCTCGCCGCCATCGGCGTGATCCTCGCCGCGGTCTATCTGCTCTGGATGTTCCAGCGCGTGATGTACGGGCCCGTGCGAGAGGCATATCGCGCGCTGCCCGACCTCTCCCGCCTCGAGATCGCCTGCGCGCTGCCGCTCCTGCTGCTCACGGTGATTCTGGGAGTCGTGCCGCAGCCCTTCATCGCGTACATCGAGCCTTCGCTCGATCGGGTCATCCGCCTCGCGACGGATCCGTCGTTCGTGGTGGTCGCTTTCAAGTGACCGGAGCGGATATCGCCGCTGTCTCTCCCGAGATCATCGTGACCGCGGTCGCCCTCATCGTCCTCGTCGCCGACGCCGTCTTCGACCGACGTCGCGCCGCGCTGATCTTGCCGCTGCTCACCGTCGCCGGGCTCGTCGTCGCCCTCGCCTCGGTCTTCAACGTTGTCCCCGCCGCGCAGTACTTCCGCGGCTTCGTGACGATCGACGCCTTCACCTCGTTCTTCCGCGCGGTGTTCATCCTTCTTGCGATCTTCGCCGCGGCCGTCTCGCCGGCCTATCTCGCGAGCCGTCGGGTGCCCGCAGGCGAGTACTACGCGATCATCTGCTTCTCGACGGTCGGCGCGATGACCATCGCGCTCTCCTCCGATCTCATCACGCTTTTTATCGGCCTCGAGACGATGACGATTCCGATCTACGTGCTCGCCGGGATCCAGCGGACTGACCGCTTCGCGAACGAAGCCGCGATCAAGTACTTCCTCCTCGGCGCCTTCAGCTCGGCCCTCTTGCTCTACGGCTTCGTCTGGCTGTACGGGATCACGAAGGCGACGGACTTCGTCACGATCGCCAGGGTCCTAACCGCGCAGGGGATCGCGAACGGTCCGACGATCGTGGCGCTCGCCCTCGTCACGGTCGGTCTGGGCTTCAAAGCCGCGATCGTTCCGTTCCACCAGTGGACACCCGATGCCTACGACGGTGCGCCCACGCCGGCCACCGCCTTCATGTCTGTCGGGCCGAAGGCCGCCGCCTTCGCGGCGATCCTTCGCGTACTCCTTGGCGCGCTCGGCCCGCTGGGGGTGGACTGGAGCGCGGTCCTCGCGGTACTCGCGGCGCTCACCATGACCGGCGGGAACATCGTCGCCCTCGCCCAGACCAATACCAAGCGGATGCTCGCGTACTCGAGCATCGCGCACACCGGCTACATCCTCGCCGCGGTCGCCGCCGCGAAGGCGGGGCCGAGCGCCGGCGCGGCGGTGCTCTTCTACGTCTTCGCGTACGGACTCATGAACCTCGGTGCCTTCGCATGCCTTCTGTACTTCGATCTCGAGGGGACGCGCGGCGCGTCGCTCGACGAGCTGAACGGCTTCGCGCGCAGACAGCCCCTCGGCGCACTCGCGTTCGGGATCTTCCTCGTGTCGCTCACCGGCATACCGCCGACGATCGGCTTCGTGGCCAAGTTCGTGGTGATCCAGCCGGTGCTCGACGCTGGGCTCGCGTGGCTCGCGGTCGTGATCGCGCTGAATGCGGTGCTCGCTGCTTTCTATTACCTGCGAGTCGTCGTGCGCATGTACATGTACGACCCAGAGGAGAAGCAGCCCCGCCTCGTCTCGGGTCGCGCGCTTTCAGTCAGTCTGGGGATCGCTTCGTTCGCCGTGATTGTCCTTGGGATCCTGCCGAACTCGATCTATCGGTGGGCGCTGGAGGCCGCACAGCCGCTTGTGAGATGACCGCGCGCAGCGACGGCGCGACCTACGCACCGTTCACGGTCGATCCAAGCGGAGGTGCCCCTCCGGCCGAGGCGCTCGCGTTTCTCGCGGACGTGCGGGCCGTCCTCGAGCGACTCAGGCCAGCGCGCGCGAAGAACACCTGGGCCATGTACAGCACGGGCTTCGGCCTCGTGATCGTCCTCCCGCTCGACCCGTCATCGGGAACGAGCTCTGCGAGGCTCAACCTGCACTTGAGCCTTCAGCTCCATGTCGTCACGGACGGCGCTCCCGCCATCGAGGGGGCGTGGACCGACTCGCACTATGCCTGGGACTGGGTGCCTCGCCCGGACTTCGGTGCCGAAGGACTGGATGCGAATGCGCGCGCGAAAGCGCTTGAATGGCTCGGCGCGGAGCTGCGGCGACCGATCGTCAGGCGGGATTGGACAGTGCTCGGGGTCACGGTCTATTCGAGGTGGCACGTCGACGGCGCTGGTTGGGACGAAGGGCGAGGATTCTGGCCCATCGCCCTCGTGCTATGGAACCGACCCACCCGGAGCGCCAGCGCCGGCTTTCTGGACGAATGAGCTCCTCCGCTGGCCCGATTCCTAACCGCGCCGGGATGGCAGGATCCGTTCGCCAACCCAGCCGCCCGCGGCGCCGATGACGATGGCGATCGCGAGCGGTGCGACCACTTCGGGGAAGTGAAGCGAGATGAGCCCGTTGAACTCATCCACCGGCGCGGTCTGAGGGCGAAAGGCCTGATGCAGCTGCGTCGCGATGATGCTCGCGACGAAGAGTGAGAAGAGGAACGCGACGGGAGCCGCGACGGCCCCGCCGTTTCCGGCGATGAGGCCGGCGCAGAAGAGGATCGCGCCTGCAACACCCAGGAGAATCACCGGCGGCACCGGCAGCGGCTCGGTCAGGGCCCACCAGAACGCGAGTCCGATCGCGCTCGCGGCGACCGACGCGAACACGCGTGGCCAGCTCACGGTCTTGCCGTCACCGCGCGTGCGCGGGCCGCGCCTCCGAGCCATCCGGCGAAGGCACCGAGAAGGATGAACGGGAATACCGCGATGGGGATGCGAAGAAAGAACGATGCGAACGCTCCCGGATCCGCTCCCGGCTGCGTGAGCCCCGCGACGACCGCGTACAGAAACGCGCCAACGAGAACCGAGAGGGCTCCGGCGGCAGCGCCGCGACGACCGGCGAAGAAACCAGCGCCAAGGGCGGCGAATCCGATATAGAGGAGCGCGAGCGCAGCGCCGGGGCCGATCCATTGATCGAGGCGCAGGTACGGAAAGACCTGAGCGATCCCGGCGCCGAGCACGGCGACCGCGAAACGCATGGTTTAGGCCACGGACGCGAAGGCGTGGTCCGCCTTGTTCAACGGCCGCGCCGATCCGTCGGCGTCGATGACCGCGATGTCCTCGATGCGCACGCCGAAGCGGCCGGGGAGATAGATGCCCGGCTCGATCGAGAAGGCCATGCCCGGCTCGAGGCGCTCCCGATTTCCGTGGACCAGGTACGGGTGCTCGTGACCGTCGAGACCGATCCCGTGCCCGGTCCGATGGATGAAGAGCTCGCCGTAACCGGCGTCGTCGATCACGCGCCGCGCCGCCCCATCGACCGACTCGGCGGATGCGTCCTTTCGCGCGGCCGCGTAGCCGGCCTCCTGCGCGCGCCGGACAGCGTCGTGGACCCTCTGCTCCTCGCGGCCCGCTGTCTTGCCGACATGAACGGTACGCGTGATATCGGAGCGATAGCCGCGCATTGCGCCGCCGAAATCGAGGACGACCGTGTCGCCCTCCGCGATTCGGCGATCGCCGGCCTCGTGATGCGGTGAAGCACCGTTGGGGCCCGACCCCACGATCGTGAACCCGACCTCGTCGTGTCCTTCCGCGCGCAGCATCTCGCCCAGATCCGCACCGATCTCGCGCTCCCTCCGACCCGCGAACGGGCGCTCGAGGATCCGCGCGTAGGCGCGATCCGCGGATTCGGACACGGCGCGCAGCGCCTCGACCTCGGCGGCGTCCTTGCGCATGCGCAGCCCCCGGGTGATCAGCGAGGCGGCGCGGAATTCGCGACGCGGCAGCGCCTCCTCAAACCGCAGGAAGAACGCTGCCCACATCTGATCCGCGACCGCGAGGGGCCCGGAGGCTGGGACGAGTGCTGCGACGATCGCATACGGATCGTCGGTTTCTCCCCAGGTCATCCGCTCGACGTCCGGCGCCGCAAGCTCTGCCCGCGGCGCTTCAAACGCCGGACAGACGAGAGTCGCCTTGCCGTCGCGATCAAGTACGAGGCACGTGAGCCGCTCGCTCGTGAAGAGCTGATAGCCAGCGAAGTATTGGAGGTCCGCGCCGGGCGACAGGAGGAGGGCGCCGAAGTCCTGCTCGCGCAGCTTTGCGGCCGCGCGCGCCCGCCGGTCAGCGAAGCTCGCTCGTTCGCTCGGCATCCGTTCTGCATCCGAGGATAGCCCGCATGTCTCGTCCGTTCGTCGCACTCGCTGGGACGTTGCTCCTCGCTGCTGGGATCGCGCTCACCGCAGGTGGTGGACTTCCTCGCGCGGGCTCCGTAGCGCCGGTCGCACTACCGAGCCCGTCCGCGACCGCAGTTCCGATCGCTTCACCGGTGGCCACGACCGAGGCGCAGCCGATCGGGCCGATCCCAGAGGGCTACCGCATCCAGATGCCGCGTCTCGGGATCGATCTCCCGATCGCCGAAGGGGACGTCGAGCGCGACGTCGTGGTGCAACAGACGCCGGAGAACTTCGCCTTCCACCTCCCGGGTACTGCGATCCCGGGAACGTTCGGCAACAGCTACCTCTACGCGCACGCGCGCCGCGGGATGTTCCTGTCACTTTGGAATGCGCGTGTCGGCGACCAGGTCACGATCACGACGCCGGCCGGAACTGAACTCAAATTTGTGGTCACCGAGGTCCACCCTCGCGTGCCCCCGGCCGACACGAGCTGGATCCAGCCCTCGACCGACGAGCGGCTCACTCTTCAGACTTCGACCGGACCGAATCGCGATGATCCGCGCTTCGTAGTGATCGCCACGCCGGTATAGCGTCATGGCAATGGCGTAGCGCTCGGTTCCTCGACGTAACGATCTCGTATCGCGAGAAAGCTCAAGCGGCCGAGCGACCAAGCACCCGCACGCGCTGTTTATTGGCCCGCAGCGTGTTCATGAAATCGACACATTGTGGAATCGGTCCTGCAAAGCGTCGGGCCCGTGTTCCGGGAAGCGCTGGCGAAGGCGGGCGCATTGGTGTTTGTCTTCGCCTGCCTGGTGTCGTTCTTTCACCCATCGTTGGCGGACGAGGCGAACTCAATATCGGTTGCACGCCCCTTCGCGACCGCCGCGGTCGAGCCCGCCGGGATCACGCCGGAGCGCGTGCGCGACGTCGCCCGAGCTGAGGTCGTTCTCGGCGCGCAGGCCACGCCGGTCGCGACGCCCGAACCAGAGCCGGTCGCGACGCCAGAGCCCACACCGCTACCGACGCCCGCGCCGACACGCGCACCCGTGGTCGTCGTCGCGACTCTGCCGCCCCTTCCCGATCCGCCGACCGCCGGCATCGTCATCGCGTCCTGGTACGGGCCGGGCTTCTACGGGAACCGCACCGCCTGCGGTCAGACGTACACCCCCGAGATCATCGGCGTTGCCCATCGCACGCTGCCCTGCGGCACGCTCGTTGTGCTCGAGTACCGCGGGCGGACGCTGACCGTGCCGGTGATCGACCGCGGGCCTTACATCGCGGGCCGCACACTCGATCTTTCGTCTGCCACCCACATCGCGATGGGCTGTCCCGATCTCTGCACGCTTTCGATGCGGATCGGGCCATGAGTGTGTCCCGACCGTCCGCCTAGCCGCCCGGATACTCACCGGGCTGCCGAGCGCTGGCATACGACTTGCAGCCTGCCTTGCCACCTAGCCCGGGCAGCACACGGCCAACTTCGATGGGCGAGAAAGGGTGACGCGATGACGCGGAACAAGGGAGCGATGACGGTCGCTGAGGCGGGTCGCCGCGGAGGCGCGACGACGGCGCAGCGACACGGCCCGGAGTTCTACGAGCAGATCGGCAAGAAGGGCGGCAAGACCACCGCGCAGCGTCACGGCTCTGACTTCTACGAGCAGATCGGAAAGCAGGGCGGCCAGAAGGTGAAGGAGCTTTACGGGCCGCGCTTCTACGGACGCATCGGAAAGATCGGTGGCGACACCGTCTCAGAGAAATACGGACACGAGCATTTCGAGGAGATCGGCAAGAAGGGCGGACAGAAGGTCGCCGAGCTCATCGCAAGAGGCAGGCAGGCGACATAACGACCTTCGTCGACGGCACGCTGAGCGAGCGAGGAACCGAGGTCCGCGCGTCTTTCGGCGCGCATGATCCGATTCCGATCGCGATCCACCGCCGCTTCCCATTGACACCCATGGGGCGCTCTATATCGTCGCGATCTGTACGCCGAGGTTCCGTTCCGGTGCCTCTGTGTACCGAGAAGCGAACGACGAGGAAGCTCGTAGAGGGAAGGGCAGTGGACCAGGTCACGGCGCCGCTCGTGGCCGTCGAGTGGGAGGACATCACCGCCTACTCGCGGACCGCGCTCCCCGAGGACTTCGAGCCATACCGTCTGCGAAAGCTCACCTGCGGCCTCTTGTGGAAGGACACCCCCGAGTATGTCGTTGTGGTCGGCGACTACGACATCACCAACGAAGGTCGTGACTACCGTCACAACGACTTCCACATCATTCCTCGGGGCGTCATCCGCCAGCTGACCTACCTCCGCGAGACGTCGAGCCCACTCGTTTCTCTCGACGTCGAAGCCAGCTAAAGAGCCTCTAAGAAACCGCGGCAAACTAAAACCGCCGCGCCCGGTGATCCGTATCTAGGGATACGGAAACCGGAATGGCCGATCGACGGTATTGGAACAAAGGATCGGTCTTTGCCGTTTCCCTTCCTGGAGGTTTCGCGATAAATGGCCCTTCGAGCTGAGCTTTATTGCTATTTCTGCGGCCACGGCCTGGGTGAGGTGCTCGTACCGACAAGCGCCCGCCGGCCGACCGTTGAGCAACTGCGTACCGCCTACGACAACCTCAAGGGTCGCGAGGCGCCCGTCTGGAATGACGGCGACCAGCCGCTGTGCCCGCGCTGTGGTGGGCAGCTCTTTCTCGAGCGTTTCGAGCACGAGGTCGTCCGCACCAACGAGCGTCGCACCCTGAAGCGCGCGAGCTAAGCGCAAGTCGCGGCCGCTCACCTTCACGGTGCAGCGCGCCGCTTCCATGGTGGTCGGGATCGTTGCCGGATATGTGCTGGCGCGGCGAGTCCTCGCGCGCCGCACCAGGTCGGCGGCCGCGCTGACGGATCGTCAGCGCGAGGTGCTGCGTGCGGTCGCGGGCGGACTATCGACGAAGGAGATCGCTGAGCTTCTCGGTATCACCGAGGCCAGCGTGAACACCCACATCCGTCGCGCGCGGGCGATCCTGCGTGCGCCGACCCGCGCGGCCGCGGCCGCTCGGGTCACCGGTCATGTCGTCGTGGTCCCCTCGAGGCCGAGGCGCTCTGCCGCATCGTCCAGGGCGCGAACGACCTCGGTGATGAGGTCGTCGAACGGTACGCCCATGTCCTCGGCGCCCTTCAGCATCATGTCGCGGCTCACGGCGCGTGCGAAAGCCTTGTCCTTCATCTTCTTCCGGACCGAGCTCGCATCGACGTCGCGCACGGCCTTCGACGGTTTGACGAGCGCGACCGCGGTCACGAACCCGCAGAGCTCATCGACCGCGTAGAGCGTCTTCTCCATCGCGCTGACGCGCGGTACGCCGGTGTGATCGCCGTGGCTCTGGATCGCGTGCACGATGGGTCCCGGTACGCCGGCCTGCTCGAGTATTGGCTTCCCGCTCTGGGGATGTCCCTGCGGATCTCGCTCGTAATCGAAGTCGTGGAGCAGGCCGGTGATCGCCCAGGTTTCCTCGTTCTCGCCGTTTTCCCGCGCAAAGCGGCGCATCGCGGCCTCCACCGCGAGGCCGTGCTTGCGCAGGCTCTCTGACTTGGTGTGCTCGCACAGAAGGTCCCAGGCCTCATCACGCGTCATTCGCCGCACCTCCCCGCGCGATCCTAGCGAAGGCGTTACCGTCGGCGGGTGACCGGTTGCGGCTGCCTCGTGCTCGTGGCCGGTGTCGTTGCGCTTCTCGTCATCTTCATTCGCGGCTCGTTCGACTCTGGCGAGCCGATCGACACGGCGGTCGCGGTGCTCGCCGTCCTGGCGCTAGCCATCGAGCGATGGCAGCGGGAACGGCCCGCGAACGAGCTCGTACGCGCGCGCCGCGCGTAGCGCCGCAGACTCGTCCCACATTCGGGCAGCGAACTGGAGACCGATCGGCAGGCCATCCCCGTCCATGCCGCATGGGACCGAGATCGCTGGCTGGCCGGTGAGATCGAAGATCCGCGTGATCCGGGTCCACTCGCTCGGCCTCGCGATCTCTTTCGCTTGCTCGATCGTCCACGCGCGCGTCGGTACAGTCGGCATTGCGAGGACATCGATGCCCTCGAGGTCGCGGTCCGCGCCTCCGGCGCGCGCTTCGAGGAGAAGCTTCATCGAGCGCGCGTACGTGTCCGCGTCGACGTCACCCTGCGACGCCAGGCGCGCTCGCACAAGCGGGCCGTACTCGGACGATCGTCCAGGGAATGCACCCTCGTGGTACGCGCGGGCCTCGACACCGAGGATCGCGCTCGCCGCCTTCGCGTAATCTGCCGCGCGGGGCCAGCGGATCTCGCGCACGTCGGCCCCGGCGCGCGCGAGAGCCTCGATCGCACCGCGCACGGCCGCTGCGATCGCCGGATCGCAGTCGTCCCACACGTGATCGGTGGGCACACCGACGCGAAGGTGCTGCGCCCCCCGGTCGATGCCGGCGAGGAGATCCGGGACGGAGCGATTCGCCGAAACCGGATCGCGCGGGTCGTATCCCGCGATCGCGGTCATCGCGATAGCGACATCTCGCACGGTGCGCGCGAGCGGCCCTGGATGATCGAGCGACCAGGAGAGCGGAACGGCGCCGCCCAGGCTTGCGCGGCCGAATGTTGGCTTGAGCCCGACGCAGCCGCAGAGCGCCGCCGGAATGCGGATGCTGCCTCCGGTGTCGCTGCCGAGAGTGGCGTATGCCTCGCACACGACGACCGCCACCGCGGACCCGCCCGAGGAGCCACCCGGGATCTTTGTCGTGTCCCACGGATTGCGCACGTCGCCGAAGTGCGGGTTGACGGAGCTGATGCCGTACGCGAACTCGTGCAGTCCGAGCTTGCCGAGGAGCACCGCGCCCGCTTCGCGCAGCTTCCGCACGACGGTCGCGTCCTCATCTGGCACCCAGTCGGCGAGGATCCGGGAGCCCGCGGTCGTGCGGATCCCTTTTGTTGCGAACAGGTCCTTCACCGCGACGGGTATCCCGTGCAGTGGGCCTTTGTATCGACCCGCCTCGATCTCGCGCTCAGCCTGGCGAGCTTGCTCGCGCGCGAGCTCGGCCGTGACGGTGATGAACGCGTTGATACGCGGCTCGAGCGCCTTGATCCGTGCGAGCGATGACTCGACGAGCGACACGGGCGATAGCCGGCCGGTACGGATCGCCTCAGCGGCCGCCTCGAGGGTCAGGCGAAGTGTGTCTTGCGTCGTAGCCGGCATCGACCCGCGATCGCTAGCGGCGCTTCTCCGTCGGTTGCGCGTTCCGTGCCCGGACCGTGAAGATCACGCCGAGCATCACCGCGACCAATGAACCGGCGATGAGGGCCTCGAGTGTTCCGCTGCCGGCGTCAGGAGAAAGGCCAAAGAGCTCTTCGATCCAGTCCACGTGTTTCCTCCCCAGGTGACGTAGCTCGCATCATCGCATTTTCACGCGCACCGGCGGCCTCAGGCCGCGACGGCGTCGACGACGAGCGCGCCGGCCACCACGGTCAGCGAGGTGACGCGCACGCCCGATGGGATATTCGCGGCGAGGACACGCGCGAACGTGTCAGCGACCTCCTGCTTCGTCGAATCGGGAAGCCCCAGACCGGCGAAGGTCGCCGACTCGATCTTCGCAGCGGCCTTACCGTCGCTGACGAACGGCGACGCCACCACCACGATCGGACCGGCGAGGATGAACGCCCGGCCCGTCGCGGTGAGCGTGAGCCTTCCCGGCTCGAGCTTGATCGTCGGATCGGTCACCGTGATTCCGCTCACCGTAAGCGGCGTGTAGCTCCGCGCTGCCTTGGTGAGCTCCGGTTCGGTGAGCGTGACTGTGATCGTGCGCGGCCCGCTCGGTCTTGCCGTCGCCGCCACGGTCGCCGAACTCGTCGGCTGAGGGGTGGCACGGACGACCGGCGACGTCGCGGGCGCGAATTGCCCGAGCGCGGCCATTCCGATCAGCCCCGCGGCGAGGATCGCGACGAGCGCGGCGAGGACACGCATCACTCAGACGCTAATGGGAGAGGGGATCGATGATCCGTCCGTTCTCTTTGACTTCCCAGTGCACGTGCGGCCCTGTGGTGGCGCCGGTCATCCCGACGAGCGCGATCGGTTGGCCGCGCGCCACGCGGTCGCCGATCGCCACGAGCGCCGCGGACGTGTGGTAGTAGCAGCTCTCGATGCCGTCGGCGTGCTGGACGCAGACTCGCCGGCCTCCGACCTGGACCCAACCTGCGGCGTCGACGACACCGTCGTCCGCGGCGACGATGATCGAACCGAACGGAGCCGCGATGTCGATCCCGGTGTGACTGCCCTGGAGGAACTGGCTGACCGCGCCGGCGACCGGACGGACGAAGCGGCGAGAGGCGCCTTCGATGCGCCCGAGCCGCGAGCGAGAGGCTGGGTCGGCGCGCAGGTCGACACCCTGGCCGCTCGCGACGCCACAGCGGTAGAGCTCGAGCTGCGTCTCGTAAAGCCCGGTCCGGCTCACGCCGCTGAACCAGCGTCCATCCGGGCTGAAGGAGCGGGCGCCGAAGAGATTGGGGAGCGTCGCGATCGCTCGGTCCTGCTCGTCGGTCGGATCCCACACCGGTATCCGGTCGAAGATGTTGCCACCCGGCACCGTCGCGGAGATCGCGCCGACCAGGAGGCGACCGTCGGCGGTCCACTCGTGCACAGGGCCCGGAAAGCTCGATAAGGGCGCCGACTCTTCGGTCCCGCTCGGGTCCATGACGGCGAGCTTGTCGTTCGAGCGCACGAGCAGGGTCTCGCCCCGCGGCGACCATTCGGTGAAGGTGGTGTCCTCGGTCTCGAGCTTCGTCATCGCTCCGGTCGCGGTCACGCCGATGTAGCGCTCGGTCGTACCGTCGAGGTGGTAGCGCGTAACGGTGAATCGCTTCGCGTCCGCGCTGAAGTACGCGTCGTCGCGGGGATATCGCGGGATGAGGTCAGGGTCGACGAGCGCAATCGTCTCTGCCACCCCGTCGCGCCAGACGCGGATCTCGTCGTCGTACCAGAAATACAGATCGTCGCCGCTCCAACGGACTTCCGGTGAGGACGCTTCGATGATCCCCGCGATCGTGCCGTCGAGGTAGACATAGAGCAAGCCATCGTCTCGCCAGTAGGAGAGATACGCGCCCGACCCGGACCACTGCGGGCGGCTGCCCTGTCCGATCTCCTGCACCCTTCCGGTGCGGAGGTAATACACGGTGAGATCGAGCTGCTCTTCGTAGCCGGTGATCGTGGTGTGCGAGGGGATCACGTTGATCCGCGACATCGCGAGAGCGCTCGAGTCCGCCGACCATGCCAGGTTCGTGACGTTATCGAGTGCCGGGATGGATGCGCGGTCGGTGCACCGCAGGATGTCGACGGGCGCCGTCGCGCGAAGGGGGCGATCGTCGGGCAGAGTGATGTCGGAATCGGTGTCGCTTGCTCGTGGGGCTTGCGCACACCCGGAGAGGGCGACGGCGAGCATGAAGAAGCACGCGAGACCCTTCCCCCTGCTCACACATCTGATTAAAGGTGCGGATCGTCCGCTCGGAAATGGTCACGTGCGTATCGACCCGAAACGTTACCCGAGCGACCGAGCGAGCGAAGCTATGCCCGCGCAGGAGTCGAGCGCATCGCGAAGATGAAGATCGCCCCGAGGACCAGATGGATGAGAAGGCCTGGTGCGGCTTGACCAGGGAGATCGCCAGCAACGATCTCGTATGTGTTGATGACGAGCTCGAGCGCCTGGACGACAACGTTGCCGACGAGGAGCGCGCGGACGGCCTCGCCGGTCGCGTTTCGCGCCAGCCAGTTGATCACTCCGAGACCGATGAGGGTCGCCCCGACGTCGCGCGCGAGGACTTTCGTGGACGCGGGGGCAACGACGCCAAACCCAGCGAGCATCGACTCCGGCGTTACAAACAGCGCGAGCCCGAAGAGGAGCGCGGCGGCACCGCCGATCATGAGCGCAAGACGAGGACTCACGGCGGGAGACTAATCGAGCACGGGCGTGGTTGGGACCGCCACCGACAGCTCGGTTGCGGCCCGGCGGATGGTGCGAGCCAGATTGCGCGAGCGTTGGCGATTCATTGAAATCGGCGCGGCCGAGTCAGGACGAACGGGTTTCTGCCCCTCATTGCTCACGCCTGTCTGAAGAGCTCCTCAACGGCCAAGTCGCTTGCTTGCACGTATGCGGTGGCTACTCGTCACCCTCGTACTTGCCCTTGGCGTCGGTCAGGGGCATCCCGCTGCGGGCGTGGTCGGGCCATTCGCGGACCTCGCTGTGAGCGCGCTCGCCCTACCCGGAAGCTATCCCGTGTCCGTAGATGTGGCGCCGGGCGAGACGCTCACGTTCGACATCACCGTGTCCAACCGCGGCCCCTCCGACGCGGCTGGCGTCGTCCTGCGCGACGAGATCCCGGCCAACACGACCTTCGTGTCCTGGCGGAACGTCAGTTATTCGCAGGAAGACGTCCCGGTGATCACGCCGGCTGTCGGCGGAACTGGTGTGATTGTCGCCGTGATCGGGACCCTGGCGTATCCGACAAACCCGAGTCAGGGGTCGCACTTGCGCAAGATGTTCGTACTGACGGTGAGAGTCGACCCGGACACAACAGTGGGATCTACGATCGCCAACACCGCCACGGTGACCTCGGCAAGCATCGACCCCGAGACGGGCAACAACGCCGCGACGACGACGACACGGGTGAGCGGCCCTGCCGACCTCACCCTCAGCGTCTCCAACTCGCCTGATCCGATAACGGCCGGGAGCGATCTGACCTACGTCATCGAGCTCACGAACGCGGGCCCTATGGATGCCGAGAGTGTGACGCTGACCGACTATTTCGATCCCTACACCACGTTCGTGTCCTTCAGCCAGGAGAGCGGTCCGCTCTTCACGATGACAGTGCCGGACGGCAGCAGCTACCAACCGGCCACGGCCAGTATCGACGCGCTGGCCGCGGGTGCGATCGCCCGATTCAACCTCGTCGTCAACGTCAACGCGCCAACGGGGGCCGTCCTCATCAGCAACGCCACGATCACACTGGTCACGGGTGACCCGGATCCAACGAACAACTCCGTCAACATTAGGAGCGCGGTCGGACCGCCTTAGACGTCATCGGGTCAGGACGAAAGCGGCCTACCTGGATTTTTCGCGGACTCGTTCCGTCTGGCGGTCCCGACCGGATTCGAACCGGCGATCTCGTCCTTGACAGGGACGTATGCTAGGCCGCTGCACCACGGGACCGAACAGAAAAAGCGCGCTTTCGCGCTCTCCCCTCACACCATTATGAAGAAAAAGAGGCGGCGAGTGCGCTTCCTTTCACTCGCCGCCCCGCCGGTGTGGCCAAATTGATGTCTAGCTCGCGGCGAGGAGTCCCTCTCGCAGCGGCCCGCCCCCAATGCGCACCTGCCGCACGACCTCGTTCGCGATCCGGCTCGTCTTCACGAGGCCGCTGAGCGCGAGGTCGAGACCGACCTCGCGGAGCTCCTCATATCCGAGCCCCCGATAGAGCTTGTTCGAGGCCACGTAGCACATCTCGTCGTACAGGAACGGCCAATCGACTGCCCGTCGTGACAAGCAAAACCAGATGAAATCAATCGCCACCTGAGCGATCCGATCTTCGGGCACCCCTTCCTTCCCCTTCGCCTTGTCGGCTTCGCGCATGATGGTCAGGTGATCGTCCGCGAACAAGACGATCTGTCCACCAACTTCTCCACAGACTTCTCCACACGCTCGCGTGCGGGAGTCCATCGAGATATCCACAGATGTGATAGTCATCGCGACCGGTGTCCGCTGAAGCGACGCCGCTCTTTTACCTCGCGTGCACTCGCACGGTCGAGCGCGCCGTCGCCGAAGCGCGAGCGAACTGCGTCTAACGCAGCGTTGAGCCGCGCGTGACGGGCGGCGTCGAATAATCCGAGCTGCTCGCCCGCAGTCACGCCCGAGACCGAAACGCCGATGAGCCGGACGGGGCTAGTGCGACCGCCCTCGCGGTCCTCCGCAAGGGCGTCGCGAAGCAGCTGCCGCGCGGTTCGATAGATCGTGACGTCGTCATCGGTTGGTTCACGAAGCGTGCGTTGCCGCGTGCGCGTTTCGAACGGTGCGACGCGGAGCGTCATGGTGATCGTCCGCCCGCGCAGGGTGTGATCGCGCAGCCGGCGACCGACTCCCTCCGCGAGGCGGAGCAGCGTCGACTCGATCTTCGCCGTGTCGAGCGTGTTCGCATCGAAGGTATGCGAATGTCCAACGGATTTCGGCGTGTGCTCGCTCTGGACGTCGCCCTCGTCGATCCCGTTCGCGCGCTGCCAGATGTCCGTTCCGTGCTCACCGAGGCGCGTCTCCAGGACCGAGCGGTCGAAGGCGGCGAGCTGGCCGATCGTCCGCAGATCCCACCCCGCGAGCACCTCCCGCGTCCGCGGGCCGACGCCCCAGAGCCGCTCGAGCGGGAGCGGCGCGAGGAACGCAGCCTCGCCACCGGCGGGCACGATCACGAGGCCGTCTGGCTTCCGCAGGTCGGAACCGACCTTCGCGCAGAGTTTGTTCGTCGCGACGCCGACCGAGACGACCAGACCGCAGCGTTCCCGGACCGCGCGCTTGATCTGCGTGGCCATCGCGACGGCGCCGCCGAATAGGTGTTCGGTCGCGGTGACGTCGAGAAACGCCTCGTCGAGGGAGATCGGTTCGACCAGAGGTGTCTGCTCTTCGAATATCGCCATGACCGCGTCCGACGCTTCGACGTAGCGATCGAAGTTACCCGGCACGTAGATCCCGTCCGGGCAGAGCCGACCCGCGATGGCGAGCGGCATCGCAGACCGGACCCCGAAGGCGCGTGCCTCGTAGGACGCGGCCATCACCACGCCGCGTTCGTTTGGGCCGTCGCCGCCGACGATCACCGGTTTGCCGCGGTACTCGGGATGGTCGCGCTGCTCGACCGACGCGTAGAAGGCATCCAGGTCGCAGTGAAGGATGGCTCGCGTCATGCGAACCGCACCCCGATGGTCGTCGCGTCCGGCGCGAGAAAGCCGAGCAGCTCGCGGCCCTCGGCCTCTACCGCAAAGCGTTCTCCCGGCGCGAGCCGCGCGAACGGAGCGACGCGCAGGATCGCCTCGCCCTTCGCGCGGACCAGTCCCCACGTCGCCGCCGCGAAGCCGTCGACCAGGACCACGGCCTCGACGATGCCGTTCTTCGCGTATATCGCGGGCCGATGCGCCGGGGCGATCAGGCGGTCCCGGTGCTGGTAGGCGATGAGGAGCTCGTCGTATCGCGGTAGGAAACGCACCGGCGCTTTCACGTCAGGGCTGGGACGGACCGCGCGCCGCACGTCGTAAAGGATGCGCCCCGCCTCGTCGCTGAAGGTGCGGAGCTTCGAGGCCATGCTTTCGAGCGCAGGCCGCACGCGCGGCGGCGCCTGGCCCGCGAACTTCGCGACGTCCGCGAGCGTCACCGGGCCGAACGCGGACAAGCACCGACGCACCAGAACCTCGAGCGCCTCCGGCTCTGATGGTCGCTCGCCGCGTGAGATCCAGTGGCGCGCTGCAACGTAGGGAGCATCCGTACCGCCGTATTCCCAATGCCCGCCCGGCGGTGCGGTCACGAGATCGGCATGGGCGCTCACGAAGCGCCAGATGAGCCAGCTGAAGGGACCGCCGAGCGCTCCCCCGAGCCGCTCGCGGATGTGTTCAAGCACATCCTCCTTTGGACGGGGCGTGCGGGCGAAGGCGATCGCCAGTGCGGCGACACTCTTGGGGTCCACGCCCCTGCCGATCTGCAAGCGGTTCCACGCGCCACGCTGGAGATCCTGCGTCGCGACCGCGTAGGCATAGAAGTCTCGGGCCGAGACGAGATGCAGCGTGCCCCGCATGAGCCTCGCGCGCACCACGTCGTGCCGCTCGATCGCCGACCAGAGCGTTTCGCGTCGGAAATCCGCTAGTCGTGACCAGAGAGCGATGTATGGAGAAGGCGCCCACTGGGCCTGCAACGCCGCGAGTCGCTCGATCGCCGGCACAACGCCGATCTCCGCCCGCTTGAGGAGGAGCTGTCGCGCGAGCATCGCCCGGTTGAGCTCGCGAAGCGTGAGGACCGCGCGGGCGGCCGACTTCTTGGTCATCCGCGCACTCCGTGCGTCTTGGACTGCGGCGCGTAGAAACGGACGAGCTTCTCGCCCTCGTCGACGAGTGCGGCGCGATCAGCCCGCGCGAGCGGTTTGAAGGGCCGGAGCTCGAGCACCGCTTCCTTCGGGCGAACGGCGATCGTCCAACGGCCGGCGACGAAGCCGTCGACCAGGAACGTGGTCCACACCTCGGCCGAGAAAATGACCTGCTTGCGGAACGCCTCGGGAAGGATGCGCGTCCGCTCCGGCGCGGCATGGCCGAGTATCGCCGCGTCGAACCGAGCGAGGAATCGCACGGGCGCAGGCATATCGGCGGACGGTCGCCGTGCGCTCGCGAGATCGATCAGGTCGCGCCCGCGCTCGTCGGTGAAGTGGCGCAGATCCTTCATTCGCCCGAGGGCCGCGCGAATGTTCGGAACGCGAATGCTGCTCCATGTTGCAATGTCGGCGACGGTCGCCGGACCGAACGCGCCGAGATGCCGTCGCACGACGAGGTTGTACGCGGCGTCGGGCTGGGGTGTCTTCCGGAGCCTTGCCGGCGGCGCGACGTGCCGGGCCAGTTGCCGGTGCTCGAAATGCGCTCCCGCAGGCTCCCAAACGAGTCCGCTCGTCGCGACCGCGGCCCACGTGAACCAGTTCCGGAGCCTCGGGTTCCTCGCGGCACTCGGCGGAAGATGGGCCGCGCTGAATTCCTGGATCTCGGTGCGGGTTCGGGGGGTCTTAGCCGCGAACGTCATGACCTTCTTATGCAGCGCTTCGAGATCAGCCAGTGCGGGGCCGCCGGGCGGGCGCCACGCGCCGAAGCGGCCTTCCATCGTCGCGAGCGAGTACGCGGGATACTCGCCTGCCGAGACAAGATGCAGCGTCGCGCGCATCAGCGTCGCTTTCACGACCTGCCCGCGGTCTATGGCACGCGTGAGTTCGTCGCGCTTGAAGCTCGCAAGACGAGACCAGAGCGCGACATACGGGGACGGCGCCCACTGACCCTGAAGGCAGCCCAGACGCTCGATCGCCTCGACCACATCGATCTTCTGGCGTTTCAGCAGGAACTGCCGCGCCAGGAGCGCGCGATTCAGCTCACGAACGGTGAGCGACGGAACGCGTAGCGGCATCGATCGACGAAGCTAGGACAGTTTGCGGATTACGCCGATGACCTTCCCTTGGATCTGCACATCCCGGGCGTAGATGGGGGACATTGCGCCGTTCGCGGGCTGCAGCCGGATGCGGTCCTTCTCTTTGTAGAACCGCTTCAGCGTTGCGACGTTGTCCTCGAGTACCGCGACGACGATGTCGCCGTCGCGCGCCGTGTTCTGCTCCTGCACGACGACGAAGTCGCCGTCGTCGATGTGGTCCTCGATCATCGACTTACCGCGAACTTTCAGTACGAAGGTCTCGCGTCCGCGTCCCGCCGCGAGCTCGCTCGGGAGTCCGATGGTTTCGGAGCGGTCCTCGTAGGCGTGGATCGGCTGACCCGCGGCGATCTCTCCGACGACCGGAGCCTGCACCACACGACCGCCGTTCATGCCAGGGAGACTGAGGGCTCGTGACCGAGTGGCCTCCTTGTTGAGGCGCCCGTCCTTCTCGAGCTTGGTGAGGTGGTGATGAACGGCCGATGTCGAGGCGAGTCCTACCGCCTCCGCGATCTCGCGCACGCTAGGGGGATATCCCCTTTCGGCGACGGCCTCGCGGATGAACGCCAGGATGCGGTCCGCCCGCTGCTGGTCTTGCTTTGTCACGCTTGGTCGTGAGGTTAACCGAACGGATGTTCAGTTGTCAAGCGCGCCCGTATTCTCCGCCGGATGCCGCTCGATCCGGTCGTCATCCGGGACAACCTCCTGGACTACGGCGCGCGGACCTTCTGGGCCCTCGTCGTGGCCGCGATCACGCTACTTATCGCGCGAGGCGTGCGCGGCGCGACGATGCGCCTGCTCGCCCGCAATCGCGCCCAGGCGAACGTCACCGTCCTTCTCGGCAACCTCGCGCAGCTCGTCATCATCACCGTCGGCATCCTCGCGATCGTCGCGATCTACACCCGCGACGCCTTCGGCTGGATCCTCACCTCGTTCAGCGTCGTTGGTCTGGTCATCGGCCTCTCGCTACAGGACATCCTCAAGAACTTCTTCGCCGGCGTGTGGGTCCTGGTCGAGCGGCCGTTCCGCATCGGGGACGCGATAGAGGTCGCCGGATACAGCGGCTCGGTCGAGGAGATCGCCTTCCGCACGACGCAGCTGCGAACCGACGACGGTCGCGAGGTCATCGTGCCGAACGGCACGTTCATGACGTCCGCGGTCGTCAATCTCACCCGCTTCCCGACCCGACGAGCCTCGGCATGGCTCGTCCTCCCGGCGGACGAGAAGGCCGTCACCGCCGAGGACGTTCGCGCGGCGCTGCAGAAAGCCGAAGGGGTGTCGCCCGACCCGCCGCCATCCGTCGAACTGCGCAGCGTTTCCGACGGCAAGGCCCAGTACGTCGTCTCGTTCTGGGCTGCCAATCGCGATGCGGCCTTGGCTCCCGCCTTGCGCGCGCTTCGGGCACGGTTCCCGCAGGGAGACGTCCACGTTGGCTAACCGGATTCGCGTTCCGAAGGACATGACAGAGGTGGTGGACATCGTCCGGCGCCTGCCGACGTACATCCGCCTGGTGTGGGCGCTGCTCCGTGATGGCCGCGTCCCCGCGCAGCAGAAGCTCATCCTGGCGGGAATAGGTGCGTACATCGTTCTTCCGATCGATCTCATCCCGGATTTCGTCCCCGTTCTCGGCCAGCTTGACGACCTCGCCGTGGTACTGCTCGGCCTCGACCTCTTCATCCGCAGCGCCCCGCCGGACATCGTGGAGGAGCATCTGGCGAAGATCTCACAGGACAGCGATCAGCTCCGCCGCGACATCGCCACGGCCGAGCGGCTCCTCGGAGACCGCCTCGGCGACGTCCGCGATACTGTGGACAGATTCCGCACCCAGGGGCAGGGACCCCTCGGTCGTAAGGCGGCGGGTCGGAAGAAGAGGGAGAGCACATGAGCGACCGCGACTCCGGTCCGGGTTTCTTCGGCGTCATCGAGGCACTGCTCGCGATCGTCGGCGCTCTCACGGTCATGGGCGTCCTCGCCGTCGCGGCGTCGGTGCTCGCCTGGGAAATGGAGCTGCGGCGCAGCGAGCAGGACACAGCGCTCGACGAGGCGTCCACCTCCTCCTAGCTTCGCGTGCGCGTCATCCTCAAAACGGAAGTCCGGGGGCTCGGCCGGACCGGTGACATCAAGGACGTCGCCGACGGCTATGCCCGCAACTACCTGCTGCCGAAGGGCCTAGCCATCGAGGCGACCGGCGGGGAGCTCAAGCATCTCGCCCAGGAACGCCAAGCCGAGCGAACGAAGAAGGATCGCGCGCATCAGGACGCCGAGGAGCTCGCGAGTCGTCTCGCCGATGTCACGCTGGTGTTCCGGCTCAAGGCGGGGGAGCAGGGGAAGACCTTCGGTAGCGTGACCGCAAAGGAGGTGGCCGAGGCTCTGAAGAAAGAGGCGAAGGCCGAGATCGACAAGACCAAGATCGTCCTCCACGAGCCGCTCCGGTCGCTCGGTATCCACAAGGTCGAGGTGCGTCTCCTGGCGGATGTCCGAGCCGACGTGACGGTCGCGATCGAGCCGGCCTAGGCGGTGGTCGGTGCGCTTCGCCGGCCGGGGGTGCGCCTCGTCCTGACCAGCGCCACGTTGCTTTTTGTCGAGTTGGTGCTCCTGCGCTGGATTCCCGCCAACGTGACCTACATCGGTTTCTTCTCCAACTTCCTCTTGATGGCGAGCTTCCTGGGTATCGGGGTCGGGATCCTCCTCGGACGGCGTCTCGCGAACGTCGCGTGGTCACCCTTCCCCGTGCTGCTTCTGCTCGTCGTCGCCCTGATCCTTGGCGCGAAGCTCGACGTGCAGATCCGCGCGAGCAACGAGATCTTCTTCGGTCTCGCGGAGAGCCACGCGGCCGACGCGAACTTCCTCGTGCTGCCCCTCGTCTTCGTCCTCGTCGCCGCGGTCATGGGTGCGCTCGCGCTGCCGCTCGGCTCTCTCCTCCGCTCGATGCCGCCGCTCCGCGCGTACGCCCTCGATATCGTCGGGTCGATCGGCGGCATCGCGCTCTTCGTGAGCCTCTCCGTCGTGAGCTCGCAGCCGCCGGTCTGGTTCGGCGTTCTCGGCGTCCTGCTAGCCGGCCGCGCGCTCGCGTATCCGTTGAGCCGCTTCTCCCTCGTCAACGCCGCATTCGTCATGGCGATCTGCGGACTCGTGATCGGCGCGACGGCCAGTGGCGATCTCTGGTCTCCCTACTACCGGATCAGCGTGCAGCGCCCCGCCGGATCAGACGCGACGATCTCGGTGAACGGGATCCCGCACCAGGCGATGCATGCGGTACAGATCGACCCGCCCGCGGCCGAGCCTTTCTACGATCAGATCTACCAGTGGTTCCCGGGCCGGACCTTCGGGCACGCGCTCGTCGTCGGGGCCGGAAGCGGGACGGACACGGCGTACGCCCTCGCCAACAAGGTCCAGGCCATCGACGCCGTGGAGATCGACCCGCGCATCCTCGAGGTCGGCGAGCGCGAGCATCCCAATCATCCGTACTCCGACCCGCGCGTCCGTGAGTACGTCGACGACGGGCGCGCATTCCTTCGCTCCAGCGCGGATCGCTACGACCTGATCGTGTTCGCCCTGCCCGACTCGCTGACGCTCGTGAGCACGAGCGCGAATGTCCGGCTGGAGTCATTTCTATTTACGCGCGAGGCGTTCGCGAGCGCGCGCGACCACCTCGCGCCAAATGGGGTCTTCGTCCTCTACAACTACTACCGGCAGCCCTGGCTCCTCGCGAAGATCGAGGGAATGCTGGCGGACGTCTTTGGGACCGAGCCGCTGGTGCGCGAATACGACGCCCTGATTGGTTCCGCGGCCGTGCTCGCGGCGAGTCCCGGCGACCTTCAGGTGTCGGGTCAGGCGGCGCTCCTCAGCCCTGCGATCCCGACCGACCGGCCGGCCGCAGCGACGGATGACTGGCCCTTCCTTTATCTACGCGATCGGGTGATCGCGCCCTACTACATCCTTGCGCTCATCTTTGTCCTTCTGGTCGCGGGCATCTCGACCGTTCTCGCGGCGCGCGTCGTGTCCGCACCGCTCGCAGCGTTTAGTCCGCACTTCTTCCTCCTCGGCGCGGCGTTCCTTCTCCTCGAAACCCGGAGCCTCACCATGTTCAGCCTTCTGTTCGGCACGACCTGGACGGTCAACGCGATGGCCTTCGCGGCGATCCTGACCAGCGTGCTGCTCGCCATCGGCGTGAACGCGATGACGAGGCCGCCGCGCGTGGTGCTCTACTCGGGTCTTGGGGTGACGCTCGTCCTCGCGTATGTGCTCCCACCGTCGGCGCTGCTCTTCGATCCGGCGTGGCTCCGCTACCTCGCGGCGGCGGTCATCGCATTCGCGCCGGTGTTCTTCGCGAACCTCGTGTTCACGGCGTCGTTCCGAGAAACGCGGACCGCCGACATGGCGTTCGCCTCGAATCTCATCGGCGCGATGATCGGCGGCGTCCTCGAGTACGCCGCGCTCGTCACCGGTTACCAGGCGCTCCTGATCATCGTCGCCGCTCTCTACGGGGCGGCGTATCTCGCGGGCTCACGCGTCCGGCTGTTCGCGGATCGCCGCCTGGTCACGGCCGAGCCGGCTTAGACGACCTCGCGCGTCTCGCCGAGGTCGCGGAACCGGGTGAGGTCGGACTGGAAGTGAAGGTCGAAGTCCCCGGTCGGTCCGTTGCGATGTTTCGCGAGCTTGAGGCGGACGACACCCTCTTCGCGATCCTTCCGGTCCTTTTGCCAAAGGAACAGGACGAGATCGGCGTCCGCCTCGAGGGCGCCGCTTTCTCTCAGGTCAGAGAGCATCGGCTCGGTCCCACGCTGCTCGATCTGCCGCGAGAGCTGCGAGATCGCGATCACCGGAACCTCGAGCTCGCGCGCGATCGCCTTCAGCGCGCGACTGATGCGGGCGACCTCGAGGACGCGACTCTCTTCGTTCCCCACGCCTTCGATGAGCTGCAGGTAATCGATCACCACCAAGTCCAGACCGCGCTCGGCCTGCAGGCGGCGCGACTTCGCGAGGATATCGGTCACCGTCAGCCGGCTCGACTCCTCCACGAAGATCGGTGCCTGCTGCAGCTCGCTCGACGCCGCGGAGATCGCGGTGAACTCCTGCGTGGAGAGGCGACCGCGGCGCATGCGATTGCCGTCGATCTCCGCGAGCATCGACACAAGGCGCTGCACGACCTGCATCTCGCTCATCTCCATCGAGAAGAACGCGCACGTTTTCCGCTGCACGACCGCGGCGTGCTCGACGACGTTCAGCGCGAGGCTCGTTTTACCGAGACCGGGGCGGCCCGCGATGAGGATCAGGTCGGAGGGCTGAAGGCCTCCCGTCTTCTTGTCGACCGACTCGATCCCGGTGCGGACGCCAACGCGAAGATCGCCGCGCGCGTCGACCTGCTCGGCGTAGCGGCGGAGCGCGATGTCCAGCGGGACGATGTCCCGGTGGAGCGTGGATTCGCTCACCGCGAACAGCAGCTCCTGCGCGTCCGATACCGCGGCGGCCGATTCCTCGCGGGTCAGCGCGAGACGGGCGATCTCGTTGGCCACCCCAATCAGCCGACGAAGGAGCGCGGTGCGTTCGACGATCGCCGCGTAGCTCGACGCGTGAGCGACCGTCGGCACGTTCTGCATGAGGCCGACCAGGAACTGCGAGCCCCCGATGGCGTCGAGCTCATCGTGCGCGACGAGGTCCGACTGCACGTTCGCGAATCCGACCTGCTCGCTGCGCTCCGCGACGCGGGCGATGGCCGCGAGCACGATCCGATGCTGCTCGCGCGACAGGTCCGCTGGCCCGAGGCGTCCGCGCGCGACCTCGTTGTAGAGGGCGCCGTCCATGAGCATCGCGCCGAGGAGTGACGCCTCGGCTTCGGGCTTCTCGGGCGGCGGCTTGACGCCGCGGTCGGTCTGCACGGTCACGCCGGTGGCCCGCCGTCGTCGGAGGCTTTGGAGAAGAACTTCGCCTGCTCGCTCTCGAAGAGGAGCTGGAATCCACCGGTCGGACCGTTCCGGTTCTTCGCGACGGAGCCGTTGATGAGCCGCGGCGCACCGGCCGGCGTCTCCTCGCGGTCGCGCCACAGCATGATGACGATGTCGCTGTCTTGCTCGAGGCTACCGCCCTCGCGAAGGGTCGACAGCTTGGGCTCGCCACCGGAATCGCCCGCGGCGCGCGAGAGCTGCGAGAGTCCGATGACGACGACGCCAAGCTCGCGCGCGAGCGATTTCAAATTGCGCGTGATCGTCGCGATCTCCTGCACCCGGTTCTCGTCGTCCTCGCCGGTGCGGATGAGCTGGATGTAGTCGACGATGATGACCTCGATCTTCTCGTGAGTGGTCGAGCGGCGTGCCTTCGTTCGCAGCTCCATGATCGAGATGCCCGGCGTGTCGTCGATGAACACGGGCAAGCCGTGTAGAGCCGCAGCGGCATCCGTGTCGATGATGTTCCCGGTCCGCAGCGCGAGAAGGTCCATGCGCGAGTTCAGCGCGAGGTAGCGTGAGACGATCTGCTTCGCGTCCATCTCCAGCGAGAAAAGCAACACCGGGTGGCCGCGGCGTGCGATGTTGAAGCTCATCCCGAGCGCGAGGCTCGTCTTTCCGACGGACGGCCGGGCCGCGAGCACGATGAGGTCGCCGACCGTGAACCCTTCCGTGTAGTAGTCGACCTCCCGGAATCCCGACGGGATCCCGCTCACCTCGAACGGACGCTCCATGCGGTCGGTGAGGTGCTCGTAGTTGGACTGAAGCGAGGCGGTGATGTGGCGGAGCTGGGCATTTGCCGACTCGTCGCGAAGCGCGAAGAGTCGCTGCTCGGCGCGGTCGAGCGCGAGGGCGATGTCGGTCGGTTCGTCGTACGCATCCGCCGCGATCGACGTGGCCGCACCGAGCAAGCGCCGCAAGATCGCCCGGTCGCGGACGATGTGGCCATAGCGGTCGATCTCGGCCGCCGTCGGAACGCCATCCGCGAGTGCGCGGAGGTAGGCCTGGCCGCCCGCTCGGTCGAGCTCTTCGCGACGGGCGAGCTCCATCTGGATGGTGAGCGGATCGATCCGCTCACGCCGTTCGAGAAGAGCCTGGGCCGCGTCGTAGATCCGCTGATGCCGCGCGATGTAAAAGTCGTCGACGCGCAGCAGGTCCGCGACCTTGAAGATGGCGTCGCGGTCGATCAGGAGGCTTCCGAGCACCTGCTGCTCCGCGCTCTCGTCGAACGGGACCTGCCGGTCGGGCGCGCGTGTCTCGACGGTCATGGCAAGAAGTCTAGAACACGCGTTCTAATCAGGAGAAGCCCCTTGTCGCGGCCTGACGCGGCGGAAGCGACCCCGCGGCTCCGAGACGCTAGCGTCCATGCACGACGAGGCGTAGGTGCTTTGTCCACTATCTCGCCCACCGAGTTGTCCACAAGGAAAAGGAGCGGCTTCGAGTTGCATGTCCTCGTGACCGGCGGCGCGGGTTTCGTCGGCAGCCATGTGGTCGATGCGCTCCTCAAGGCCGGCGACGATGTCGTGGTGGTCGACGATCTCTCGACGGGAGGTCGCGCGAACCTCGATCCGCGCGCCGAACTGCGCATCGCCGATATCTCCGACCTCTCGGCGCTTCAGCGCGAGCTCGGTAGTCGACGGATCGATGCGGTCGTGCACTGCGCCGCGAAGACCAAGGTCGTCGAATCGATGACGAAGAAGGACCTCTACGAGCGCGTGATCGTCGGCGGAACGCGGAACGTAATCGAGACGACGCGCCGGCTCGGGGCGTCGATCGTCGTGAATATCTCCACGGGTGGGGCGATCTACGGCGAAACGCCGGTCTGCGCCGACGAGAACGTCCCGGTCGATCCCCAATCGAACTACGGCAGGTTCAAGGCCGCGGCGGAAAAGCTCGTCGAATCGTCCGACCTTCGGGCGGTGACCCTTCGGCTTGCGAACGTCTACGGTTCACGCCAGCGCACCGATCTCGAAGGCGGCGTGATCGCGATCTTCCTCGGCTGCTGGAAACGGGGCGAGCCCGTCACCCTCTTCGGCGATGGCAGCTACGAGCGTGACTTCGTGTACGTCGGCGACGTCGTCGAGGCCGTGCTCGCGGCCCTTGCCGGGACGCACGCGGGTGTGTTCAACATCGGTACCGGAGTCGCGACGAGCGTGAACGGCCTCCTTTCGGCGCTCAGCTCGATCCTCGGACCTCCGCCCGGCGTGCGCCACGCGCCGGCGCGTCCAGCCGAGGCGTTGCGTGCCTGTGTGAATCCGACGAAAGCGGCGCGAGAGGGACTTTGGCGCCCAAAGACCGCGCTGGCCGAAGGACTCCGGCGTACGGCGGCCGCTGAGGGAGTTTTGTTGGCGTAACGCCGTGATCCATTTCCTCCTGTGCCCGAAGTACAGAGGGAGAAATGGAGGCTTTTTTATGAAGCTCGCTTGGCTGCGGCACTTTTCGCTGCCCGTCGCGATGGTCCTGCTGATGGGAATCCCGGCCGCGTCGACCTTGGCGGCGGCCGACAACGCGTACACCGTCCATCCGCTCGTATCCAACGTCGCCGGCAACGCGCCGACAACGGACGCCAATCTCGTGAACGCGTGGGGTCTCACGGCTTCACCGACGTCGCCGTGGTGGGTCGCCGACAACGGCACGGACCTCTCGACGCTCTATCGCGCCGATGGGTCGATCGTTCCGCTCGTCGTGCACGTCCCGGTGCATCCCACCGGCACGGTCTTCTGGGGGACCGGGATCCGAGCTCGGTTCGTCTTCGATACAGAAGCCGGTCAGATTCGCGGCTGGCTACCGGCGCAAGGAAATCAGACGATCGTCCTCGCAGACCGTTCCGCTGTCGGCGCGATCTACAAGGGACTGGCACTCGCGACGACGGCAGCGGGCGATCGGTTCTACGCGACGGACTTCCACAACGGACGCGTCGATGTCTTCGATGCGAACTTCAATCTCGTGACGAGCAGCGGTGCCTTCGTCGACACGGACCTGCCCTCCGGGTACGCACCGTTCGGCGTGCAGACGATCGGCTCGCGCGTGTTCGTGACCTACGCGAAACAGGGCCCGGACGCGGTCGACGAGATCCACGGACAGGGGAAAGGGTTCGTGGACGTCTACGACACCTCGGGCACGCTGCTCGCGCGCGTCGCGCAACACGGCCAACTCGACGCACCGTGGGGGCTCGCGCTCGCACCCGCGAACTTCGGTCGCTTCAGCGGCGATCTGCTCGTCGGAAACTTCGGCGACGGCCAGATCAACGCCTATGAGGAAATGGCGAACGGAAGTTTCGAGCACCGCGGAGAGCTGCGGGACGCGGGTGGGAAGCCGCTCTCGATCGACGGCCTCTGGGCCCTGCAATTCGGCCACGGATCGGCGAACAACGGCCCGACCAATACCCTCTTCTTCACGGCCGGTCCGAACGACGAGTCCGACGGGCTCCTGGGCTCGATCACCGCACCCTGAGCCGGGCGGCGGCACGGCGACCGCCGTGCCGCCCGCTCGCCTGCCGACAGGACGCCTTGACTTCCCGGCATAGGATTCCGCCGGGGGAGCGCGCGAATGGCAATGGCGTTGACCGACAAAGACCTAACCTGCCGGGAGTGCGGGAATCCGTTCGTGTGGACCGCCGGCGAGCAGGAGTTCTATGCCCAGAAGGGCTTGCTTCATGAGCCGCAGCGCTGCCCCGAATGCCGTCGCCGCGCAAAGGCGGAGCGCGCAGCGAGCAGAGCGCAGAGCATGCACGACATCGTGTGCTCGAACTGCGGTCGCACGGGACAGGTCCCGTTCGCGCCGCGGAGCGATCGTCCCGTCTACTGCTCCGAGTGTTTCGAGGCGCGCCGGACGGCGACCGAACCGATCTCCGCGAACTGACCGACCGGTCTCTCTTCTGCATCCACTTCCTCTGTGAGGCGCTTTCTGCTTGGCTTCCTCTTGGGCGCGCTCTCGATCGTCGCCCTCCTCGTCGGGGTGGGGCACTGGCTTGACCTGAGCGATCCGCTCGCGCACGCGGATGCGATCGTCGCGATTTCCGGCGACACCGGTGCTCGGGCCGAGAGCGCGATCGCTCTCTGGAAGCAGGGATACGCGCCGGTCCTCATCTTCTCCGGCGGCTCCAGCGACCCCGAATCGGTCGCGTCTGCCGAGCTCATGAAACGGGCGGCGGTCGCGGCGGGCGTGCCGGTGAACGCGATCATCGTGGAAGGCTCCTCGGCGACGACCGAGGAGAACGCGCAGCGGGTCGCCGAGCTCATGAAGACCGCCGGCCTTCGTTCGGCGATCCTCGTGACCAGTCCTTATCACCAGCGTCGTGCCGCTCTCCTGTTCGAGCGCGAGTTCGACCGCGCCGGGTTGTCGTTTCGAAATCATCCCGCGGACGATCCGAATTGGGATGCGAACCTCTGGTGGACCAGCGAGCCGTCGCGCAGCCTGACCCTGGTCGAGCTCGCGAAGCTCGGAGCCCTGGTCGCGGGGCAGCACCCGGGATAGCATTCGAATACGTGCCGGTGACGGCCATCGTCGGTGCTCAGTGGGGCGACGAGGGCAAAGGGAAGATCACTGACCTCCTGGCGCAGGAGGCGGACGTGGTCATCCGATTCCAGGGCGGAAACAACGCCGGCCACACCGTCGTCAACCAGCACGGCACCTTCAAGCTTCATCTCGTCCCGAGCGGAATATTCAATCCCGATGCGGTTTGCGTTCTGGGTCCCGGGTGCGTCGTCGATCTCGCGTTCCTCTGTCGCGAGCTCGCTGAGCTCGAGAAGAGCGGGATCTCCACCGCGAACCTGCGGGTAAGCGACCGCGCGCATCTCGTCATGCCGTGGCACATCGCGCTCGATCGTCTGGATGAGCGCGAGCGCGGCCGGAGGAAGCTCGGCACGACCGGGATGGGCGTGGGGCCCGCATATTCGGACAAAGTCGGCCGTCACGGCATCCAGGTCTACGAAGTGCGCGACGTGAAGAGCTTCCGCGCGCGCGTGAAGCGAGAGCTCGAGACGAAGAACGCGATACTCGAGCGGTTCGGTGACGCCCCCCTTGATGCGACGGAGGTGGCCGACGGTGTTCTCGCCGCCGCGGCGAAGCTCGGTGACCGCATTGTCGACACGCTTCCCCTCGTCGAATCCGCGCTTGCCAAAGACGCGCGCGTCCTACTGGAGGGGCAGCTTGGCGCGATGCGCGATCTCGATTGGGGCATCTACCCGTACGTGACCAGCTCGAATCCGCTCGCCGGTGGCGCGAGCGTCGGGGCCGGGATCCCGCCGCGCAAGATCACGCGCGTCATCGGGGTCGTGAAGGCGTATTCGACCGCCGTGGGCGAGGGTCCCTTTCCGACTGAGCTCCATGGCGACGAGGCCACCGCGCTCCGCGAGCGTGCCCATGAATACGGCGCGACCACCGGGCGTCCGCGTCGCGTCGGCTGGTTCGATGCCGTCGCGGCGCGGCATGCGCACCGGCTCAACGCGTTCACCGAGCTCGCCGTGACGAAGCTCGACGTCCTGGATGTATACGACCGCATACCGTTCTGCGCGAGCTACGAGCTCGACGGGAAGCGCACGACGGACATGCCGACTACCCTCGTGCTGGAGCGAGCTCGTCCGTGCTACGAGACCCTCGACGGCTGGTCGACGGATATCACCGGGGTGACTGAGCGTCGAGCGCTACCGGCGAAGGCCGTCGCGTACCTGGATCGGATCGCGGTGACCGTGGGCGCCCCCGTCGGAATGATCGGCGTTGGACCCGAGAGGGCCGCGACCCTCCTCTAACATCCGGAGGCGTGAGCAGCATCGTCGACATCGCCTTTCCGTATCGCCGCAGGCGCTCGTTCGGCGCCGCCTCCTTCGCGTTCACCTTCCTCGTGCTGCTCTCGGAGGTCGAGGTTCTCGCGTTCGTCGGGGTGGCGATCGCGGCGCGCCAGCTTCAGCTTTGGTGGGACCTGCAGCCGATCGTGTTCCCGACCGCCTGCCTCATCAGCCTCGCCGCCGCCGCAGTCTTCTGGTGGCGCGCGCGCTCGTGGAGCAGGCAGCGGGTCGAAACGCTCGAGGCGTGGGCGCGCGGCGGTACGACCTTCGGACAGCAGCTCGCGCAAAAGCGCGACTAGCAAACTAGCTCGCAGGTCGTAATACCTGCGTGACCGGCGATACATCCGCGGTGGTCGTAGTCCCAATGGGCTAGGAGCGTTCCCCCCGCTGGTCCCATCACGGCGCATCCGCGCAACGAGATAGTTGCCCCACAACAAGAAGTACCGGCGGATCGAGCCGGAAAGAAATGGGGAACCAAGATGCGCGGAGCCAATTTCCTTCTCGCGACGATGGCGCTCTCGGCCCTGGTCTTGATCGGCATCAGCTCGACCGCCGCCTCGACCACGGCCACGTTCACGGCGACGACCACGAACCCGGGCAACACCTTCGCCACGGCGACACTCACGATCTCGAACGACAAGCCGAATGCCGGCGACCTGGTCAACATCACGAACCTCGTGCCCGGTGACACGGCGCAGCGCGTCGTGCACGTCACGAACGGCGGCAACACCGGCTTCACCTACGCCGGCGCGGTCAGCGCGACGGCCAACACGCTCCTCTGGAGCGACACGACCTACGGCCTCCAGGCGAGCGTCTACCGCTGCAACAACTGCACGACTCCGGCGAACCTCGTGTACTCCGGAGCCCTCAAGAACCTCGCCGTCCCGGCCTCGGGCACGATCGCCGCTGCCGGCAGCGACTACCTCACGTTCGTCTTCAGCCTGCCGACGACGGCCGGCAACACCTTCCAGACCCTCACGCAGGACTTCACCGTCACGTACACCGCGACGCAGCTCTCGGGCACGGCCCGCTAAGCAAGAGAGAAGAGGAGCACGACCGTGAGAGAGCTTGGCCGGCTTTGCTCGATGGCCCTCGCGGTCGTGCTCTTTTCGGTCTGCATCGGACTCCTCGCGATCCGGACGCTCGGCATGAGCATCTTCGTCGTCACCGGCAGCTCGATGGAACCGGCGATCCAGAAGGGCGCGATCGTCCTCGTCGAGCCGGTCTCGCCTTCGGTCGTCGCTCGCGGCGACATCATCACGTTCGAGCACTACGGTCAGATGACGACGCACCGCGTCATCGCCATCGACGCGTCGGCCGCAAGCCCGGTCTTCACCACGAAGGGCGATGCCAACGCCGTCGCCGATCCCGAGCCGGTCCACTTCCCGGCACAGGTCGGCCTCTACCGCGGGTCGCTTCCAGTCATCGGATACGTTCTTGTGTACGTCCAGGCGTACTGGCGCCTCGCGGTCACGGTGCTCGCCGGTGGGGCGTTCCTCGTGTGCGCGGCGATGCTCGTGTTCGGGAACGCGAAGGCAGCGCGCCCGCGCACGCGGCGCCGAGTCGCGACGGTCAGGACGATCGACGCGGACGAGCTCTGGGCGAGCCACATCGGGTGGCTCCGCGACGCCACCGCCGACCGAATCGCGGCCTGAGGTGTCTCCGCGGATCCAGGCGCTCGTGCTGGTGGCCCTCGTGAGCGCGGTGCTCCTGATCACGCTGGCGATGACGACCGGGGCGACCTTCACCGCGCCGACGACGAATCCTTCCAATCAGCTCGCGACCGCGACGCTCGCGATGCCGACCGGCGTCGCCGCGACCGTGCAAGCGAACGGCGGCACCGTCCGTGTGGGGTGGACCGCTACGAGCTCGACCTGGGCCAGTGGCCACCGGGTCTACCGTGCAGCGAGCGCGGGCGGACCGTACACGCTCATCCAGCAGATCGCCGGAACGGCAACCGTTACGTACGACGATGTTCCCGGCGTCGGCGCCTTCTACTACGTCGTCCGCGGCTACTACAACGCCAACGGGGCGAACTGGGAGAGCGTCGACTCGGCGCCGGCCATCGCCAAGACTCTCGACCATTTCGGCTTCAACGCGGTCGCCGCGCAGCATTCGGGCACGGCGTTCAGCGTGACGATCACCGCGCAGGCCCAGGACAACTCGACCGTCAGCGGATTCACCGGGACCGTGACCCTGGCGACGAACAGCGGCACCATCGCGCCGACGACTTCGGGAGCGTTCGCGGCCGGCGTGCGTACCGAGAACGTGACCGTTACGGGTCCTTACAAGGCGAGCGAAACCATCACCGTCAGCGGCGGTACGCCGAGCCGCAGCGGGACGAGCGCCACCTTTGTTCTCGACCATTTCCGCGCTACTGCGATCGCGATCACCAACAAGGTTGGAGGCGTCGCCGGCAAAGCGGAGAACGGTGACACGCTCACCCTCACCTTCAACGAAGCGGCGAACATCACGACCCTCGGGGCCTGTAACGGCGCGACGACGAGCGCAAGCGATTTGCAGACCAATGACGCCAACCCCGACACGATGACCGCACTCAACACGAGCCTGGCGTTCGGGACGATCGATCTCGCGAACAACGGCTACTTCACCGCGAGCAAGACCGCCAAGAACTCGACCTGCGCCTGGAGCGCGTCAAACACCGTGCTCACGATCACCCTGCAAGGCGTCGCGAGTGTTGGAACGGTAGCCGGCCCAAGCACCGCCACCTGGACACCGCACATGTGGATGACAAGCGCGGCTGGCGAAGCGATCGACCTGGCCCAGACGCCGACCGTGACGGCCGTCCTCTTCTAGATACACTTGCCCGGGTGAGGGCGGCGGATTGACCCGAGAGGACAAGTTCGCCAAGGAAGGTCTGACCTTCGACGACGTCCTCCTGATCCCTGCCCGTAGCGACATCCTCCCGACCCAGGTCTCCACCGAGACGCGCCTCACGAACGAGATCCGCCTCGACATTCCCATCCTTTCCGCCGCCATGGACACGGTGACTGACGGGCGCCTCGCCATCGCGCTCGGTCGCCTCGGCGGTCTCGGCGTCATCCATCGGAATCTGACCGTGGCGGAGCAGGTCGAAGAGGTGCGGCGGGCGAAGGACGCGGACGTGATCGTGGGCGCGGCGGTCGGCGTCTCCGGCGACGCGGACGAGCGCGCGGCGGCGCTCGTCGGGGCGGGCGTCGATGTGATCGTGGTCGACACCGCGCACGGCCACTCCGCGGCCGTCGTGCGGATGGTCGAAAAGGTGAAGGCGCGGCATCGCGTGGACGTCATCGCCGGGAATGTGGCCACGGCCGAGGGGACCGAGGAGCTGATCGCGGCCGGCGCCGACTGCGTCAAGGTCGGGATGGGCCCGGGAGCGATCTGCACCACGCGAATCGTCGCGGGCGCAGGAATGCCGCAGATCACGGCGGTCTTCGACTGCGCGGAGGCGGCGGACCGGCACGGCATTCCCGTGTGCGCCGACGGTGGGATCCAGCACTCCGGCGACATCGCGAAAGCGATCGGCGCCGGTGCGTGGACCGTGATGCTCGGTGGACTTTTTGCGGGCGTGGATGAATCGCCCGGCGATGTCGTGGAAGCCGAGGACGGCGCGTTCAAGTCGTATCGCGGGATGGGCTCGCTTGGCGCGATGGAGGCGCGGCGTTCGCGCGACCGCTACGGACAGGCCGACGTCGGCGAGTTCTCCAAGCTCGTCCCCGAGGGCGTCGAGGGTCGCGTTCGCGCGCTCGGTCCGCTCGCCGCGGTCGTGCATCAGCTCGTCGGCGGACTCCGCGCAGGCATGGGCTACGTCGGCGCGGCGACGATCGACGACCTTCGCGCCCGCGCGCGGTTCGTTCGCATATCCGGTGCGGGCCTTCGCG